>OJGU01001001.1_pt1 | contig 12313 bp, 7 predicted proteins | sample 1594741 | NCBI WGS metagenome assembly OJGU01 (sample SAMN05416841, study PRJEB24817) | seawater metagenome | isolation source: Sea water | place: Canada:Atlantic | collected 2013-07 | reverse complement strand
GTAGAGAGGTCTCGTGGGCTCGGAGATGTGTATAAGAGACAGCGGGCGAGGGTTTCGGGCGAGGGAGGGGCGGCGGGTTCAATCACGGCGAGAATCCTTTCCCGTTCAGACAGCGGCGCAGATCCGCTAGCCCGCGGAAGACGAGGTTCTCGGTTCTCTTGCGGTTCCAGCCGAGCAACGAACCAGCCTCCGGCACGGTGTGGCCCTGCAGGTAGAGGTTGACCGCACGGCGACGGTTGTCGCCCAAGCCGTGCAGGCAGGATCGAATTGCTGTGCCGAGCTGTCGTGCTTCGGCCGAACTGTCCGGCGCGGGTACGACTCGGGGGCCAGCGACCGAAGCCTCAGCTGCACCGTCGACGGTCCGCTGCCGACTCTGCAGCTTGCGAAGCTCGTCGATCGTGGTGGAGTACGCGACGCGCCACAGGTAGGAGGTCGGCAGCGGCGTCGCGTCGCGTGCCTCGGCACGCACTTTGGCCACGCGCAACATGGCCAGCTGCACGATGTCTTCGCTGTGAGCGTTCATCGCAGCCGGGCAGACCGTTCGGATCGCACGGGCCAACCGCTGCCGAATCTCTCGCAGCGTCGCGTTTTCGTCTTGGGTCTTCGACCGAATCGGAAGCGGCGTCACCGGTCCGACAAATGCTTGTTTGGCGCCCAGGACGGACATCCTGCCATCCGGCGACACGCGCCGCCACGTCGCATCGCTCGGGACGCTCGGGCGATGTCAGCTGCGCCGTCGCTCCCGTCCGAGAGTCCTGTGGAGCGTGATACTGCGCATTGAAAAGACGTCTCCGGTCTTATTGAGGGGAATCAGGCTCGGCGTCCGTGGTTCACTGCGAAGAGCATACGGCTGGACGCGAGCCGAACCTGAAATCAGACGTTTACGGCTGCCTTGCGCAGGATCGCTAGGATAGTAGATCGCCGCACAGTCGCAGTGCGTCGGTGGTCGTAAAAATCCCCACCGGTTTCCCGTCCTCCTCGATCAACGCGCTGCCCAGCCGGTCGGCATGCATCTTCTGGACGACGGTGCGCGCCGAGGTGTTGGCGGGGACCAGGTAGGGGATGTCGCTCATGGCTTCGGAGACCGCGACCGTGGAGGTGTCGGTGCCCAACGAGGCGAGCCAGTGCACGTCGCGCTCGCTGAGGACGCCGACCAGACGCCCGCCCTCGAGGACCGGAAGGTGCCGGACCGTGTGCTCCGCCATCTTCGCGGCGGCCGTCTTGAGGCACTGCTCCACGCCGATCGAGATGGTCAGCGGGCTCATGTACTTGCCGATTTCGAGGTCGATCATGATGGCTGTCTCCGGATTAGAACTGGTCCGCGAGGTAGCGGATGAGGTCTGTGCTGGTTACGAGGCCCACGAGGTTGTGCTCGGCATCGACGACCGGAACGGAGTGGAACTTCCCCGAGGCCAGGACCGTCGCGGCGTCCCGCACCTTTTGGGTGTTGGACAGCGTGGTGAGCTCGGTGGACATCACCTGCTCGACCGAGAACTCGTGGTCGAGCATCGCGTCCACAGCCCGGGCGTCGGCACCGTAGGCGGAAAAACTCACTCGGATCATGTCCGTGGCGCTGATCATTCCGACGAGCTTGGTTCCGCTCACCACCGGAACGTGATGGATCCCCTTTTCGGCCTGGAGTTTCCGGACCTCGCTCAGCTTGTGGGTGACGTTGACCGTCGTCAGCTCGGTGCTCATCACCGTGGACAGAGGCTCGTTGCGCTTCATGGTCTGTGCATACCGTCCCTTGCAGGAACAGCGCCGGCAAACGTTGCCGGGGCCGCACAGCGGCGGCGTCACTTCTTTCGCGGGGCCATGATGGCCCGGCGCTGCTCGGCCATCGGGTGGTCGTCGTTCATGAGCACCCGCCCCGAGACGGTGTCGACCCCCAACGCGTCAAAAGTCGATTCGACCTCCGGGAAGCCCTCCTGCGTGAGGATCGAGTCCGCCACGTCTGTGAACAGCGGCTTCCCGTACCAGACGTCGAGCTTGGCGAGCAGGTCCTTGGCATCCCACTTGTGCCGGGCCTCCCCGCAGCACGAGCGCAGGAATCGCATCGCGTCATCGAGGCTCTTCTCTCCGCCGGAGTCCTTGCGGAGCGCAACGTCCACGGCGAACGCAATCGCGGCGCCACCCCAGTAGACCCGCTGGTAGCCGAAGTTGTCGTGCATGTGATCGCTGACCTCTTGCAGCGTGCCCGAGCGCTCGGTTCGCCGGCCCCGCCCGAACGCTTCGTACAGCTTCTGCCAGCCGTCACGTTCGTCGCGATGCCCCAGACGGGTGCGCTGCAGCTCCGTGTAGTAGCTGACCCAACCCTCGGCCATCCACGCGTCGTTGATGAAGGGCATCCCGTGGTGGAGCAGCTCGTGTGTGGTCGTCCAACCTCCCAGGAGGTCCTGGTCGTCCACGTGGTCGTCCATCAGGATATACACGCCCGAACCGCCTCCGCGACCGGCCATGCCGAAGTAGACGGAGCCGGAGCCGCTTCCCTCGACGGGGAGAACCAGCATCTGCAGGTGTTCCCGCGGAAAGCCGCCGAAGAGCTCCGCCGAGGCCGCAACCGCATCGCTTGCCCATGCCTTCAGCCCGGGTTTCGTGGCCCGCATCGGGAGGTCGAGCGTGGCCACCTCGACTTCGGTTCCGCCGGTCTCGAAGCGTTGCAGGCCGAGATCCCCGAACGCGTTGTAGCCGATCCACCGGAAGACCGTGGAATCGAGTTGGTAGCGGCAGGTTCGGGCTGACCGGTCTTCTCCGGGCATCGCCTTCCAAGGCACCGAGGCTTCGACGCCTTCGGGAAGGTTGAGCGTCATGCTGACCTCGACCTCCTCGGGAAGGCCTCGGGCGTACCAGAGCCACATGCTCTGTCGCAGCAGCACGCTGTCTCCCTCGGTTCGCACGTGCCGGGAGAACCCCTCGGCGCGGGTCATGCCCAGCACGTCGACGACGTAGTCGACACAGTCGCCCGCGCCCACGTCGGCCAAGCTAAAGCTTCGTCCGGTCTTCGCGATGCGCCGATCTCCCACCTTGACGTGCTCGATGTAGTCGGCAGCCCGGCGGTTGGAGGAGACGAGCCGATCTCCAGGCGGGCCCTCGAAGCACAACCGAACCTCGATTTTCGACCGATCCGCGGCCACCGTGGCGGTGTAATGCCAGGCCTGCTGGGCTGCGCTTGCCTCGGGGAGGGCGTGAGGGGGAGGGCTCGGGCGAGAGGAGCATCCGAGCAGCGTCAGTCCGAGTGTGGCGAGCAACAGGCGAGACACGAGTCGCAGTGTGTCATTGGGCCCGCCACCGCGGTGTGGCGCAACGTGCCACCGGGACCCGGCACCTACAGAGACGCCGGCCAGGAGGCCGTCGGGAATAGGTCCGCGGCCCGGGTGTTACCCCCACGTCTGACCCGAGCGGCTCCCCTCGACGCCTTCTGCGATCTTGTGGCAGCCTCCCGAACGGATGCTGACGGTAGGCAGGGGTTCGATTCGCGTGCGCTCGCGTGATCGGATCCGCCTCCGCGGACATGCGCGCGCCCCGACCTCGAGACGCCCCCGATGACTGAGTTCCTCGCCACCACGTTCAGCTTTCCGACGGTGATCTTCACCGTCTTGCTTGCCGTTTGCTGCGCCTACTGGCTCATGGTCATCGTCGGTGCGCTCGGCGTCGACGCCCTCGACTTTGATTTTGACGGCTTCGATGGAGTCGCGGATGGAGCCGCCGAAGGTGTTGTGGAGGGTGTTGCGGAAGGCGCGGCGGAAGGCGCAGCCGAAGGGCTCGTCGAAGGCGCGGCAGAAGGCGCAGCCGAGGGCATGGTCGAAGGCGCAGCCGAGGGCGCCGCAGAGGGTGTTGTCGAAGGAGCAGCCGAGGGCGCCAGCGAAGGTGCGGCTCACGGCGCTGCCAAAGCTGCCGCCGAGGGCGCGGTCGAAGGTGCGAGCTTCCTGGGCTCGATCCTGCTGACGCTCAAGCTCCGTACGGTTCCGATGACGCTGGTGCTCTCGGTGTGGCTGTTGTTCTCCTGGACCGCGACCAACCTGATGACGGCGTCGCTGCTGCCGAAGATGACGACCTTCATGCCGGGTTGGCTCGCCGGCAGCGCCATCGCCTTGAGCGCCGTTGTCGCGTCGCTTCCGTTGTCCTCGCTCTTGGTCCGGCCGCTCGGACGCATGCTGAAGGTGGAGAAGACCACCTACCGCAAGGGACTGGTCGGCAAGGTCGTGCGCATCGACACCAGTCGGGTCGACACCAAGTTCGGTTCTGCCAAGGCGGACGACGGAGGTGCAGGACTCATCATCTCGGTGCGCTGCGACTCCGAGAACAATCTCAGCCGAGGCAGCAAAGCGCTGGTCGTGTCGTACGACCGTGAGCGCGAGGTCTACGAGGTCACCCCCGTGGACGACATCCTGCCTTCGGAGGCCACCCGCAAGTGACGCGTACTTTCGGATTGCCCACTGTCTTCGTTCGTTTCCCTTTCCATCCCCCTCGCGTGCTGCGAGCCGAGATGTCCACCTCAACTCGCCCCAAGACTCGTTCGACCGGCGGTAGCAAAGGAGGCCCACGCCATGCCTGAGACCCAAACCCTCATTACAATCGCGATCGCCGCTGGCGGTCTCATCTTCTTCGCCCTGGGAACGATGGCCCTGTACGCCCAGCTCTATCGCAAGATCGACCAGGGCAAGGCGCTCATCGTCAACAAGATGTCCGAGGTCCAGGTGTTCTTCACCGGTGGACTCGTCATCCCCGTCGTGCACCGCTACGAGATCATGGACATCTCGGTCAAGACGATCGAGATCGCCCGGATGAGCAAAGAAGGCCTCATCTGCAAGGACAACATCCGCGCAGACATCAAGGTCACCTTCTTCGTTCGAGTGAACAAGACGTTGGAGGACGTGCTCAAGGTTGCACAGTCGATCGGCACCACCCGTGCGTCCGACCAAGAGACGCTCGAGCAGCTCTTCATCGCCAAGTTTGCCGAGGCGCTCAAGACCGTCGGTAAGCAGCTCGACTTCGAGGAGCTGTACACCAAGCGCCACGTCTTCAAGGAGCAGATCATGGAGGTCATCGGAGACGACCTCAACGGCTACGTCCTCGACGACGCCGCGATCGATTACCTCGAGCAGACGCCGGTCGAGTCCCTGGACCACGACAACATCCTCGATGCTCGCGGTATCCGGAAGATCACCGAGATCACCGCCAACCAGGCCGTGTTCACCAACGAGCTTCGCCGCGACGCCGAGAAGAACACCCGCAAAAAGGACGTGGAGACTCGCGAGGCGATTCTCGAACTCGACCGCCAGCAGGCGGACGCCGAGGCCAAGCAGTTCCGCGAGATCGCGACTGTGAAGGCTCGCGAAGAGGCGGAGACCGCGAAGGTGCAGTCCGAAGAGACGAAGAAGGCCGAGTTGGCCCGAATCAAGCTCGAAGAGGAAGTCGCGATCAACGAGGAGAACAAGCAGCGTCAGGTGCAGGTCGCCGGCAAGAACCGCGAACGCGTGGTCGCTGTCGAGCAAGAGCGGGTGCTCAAGGACCAGCAGCTCGAGGCCATCAGCCGTGAGCGCGAGACCGAACTCAAGCGCATCGCCAAAGAGAAGGCGCTGGAGATCGAGAAGAAGGAGATCGAAGAGGTCATTCGGGCTCGTATCGTCGTGCACAAGACGCGCGTCGAAGAGGAGGAGCGCATCAAGGACGTGCAGCTCATCGCGCAGGCCGACCGGACCAAGAAGGCCACCATCATCGCGGCGGAAGCCAAGGCTGAAGAAGCGCTCGTCGCCGAGATCAAGAAGGCCCAGGCGAACGAAGAGGCAGCGAAGTTCGAGGCCAAGCGCACCCTGACCCTCGCCGAGGCCGCGCTCGAGGCCAGCGACAAAGAGGCTCGAGCCAAGATCCGCTTGGCCGAGGGTGTCCAAGCCGAGCAGGCCGCATCTGGGCTGGCTGAGGTGAAGGTCAAAGAGGCTGACGCCGTCGCTGTCGAAAAACAGGGCGATGCCAAGGCACGCGTCACCAAGGGGCAAATGGTTGCCGAAGCCGAAGGTCGCGAAGCACAGGGCATCGCGCTCGTGCGGGTCAAAGAGGCCGAAGCCGAAGCTGTGCGCAAGCAGGGCGAAGCCGAAGCATCGGCCCGTCAGGCCATGATGCTGGCCGAAGCAACCGGCAAAGAAGCCGACGCGGTTGCCACCGAGAAGATGGGGGCAGCGCTGGCGGTCGAGCTTCGTGAGCGAGCCCTGGCCGAGGCCCAAGGCCTGGAGAAGAAGGCCGAAGCGATGGCCAAGCTCGACGAGCGCACCCGCTCTCACGAGGAGTTCCGCATCAAGCTCGACAAGGACGTCGAAGTCCGCGTCAAGCAGATCGAGGCTCGCCAGAACATTGCTCGGGAGCAGGCCAAGGTCATGGCCGAAGCGATGGGCACCGCCAAGATCAACATCGTGGGAGGCGACGGCGAGTTCTTCGACCGCTTCATCAACGCGGTGTCGATGGGCCAAGCGCTCGACGGCGTGGTCAACAACTCCGACAGCGCACGGACGATGCTGGGCGAGTACATCGACGGCGACCGCAGCCTGCCCGAGGACATTCGCGAGATCCTCTCGCGTCCCAGCCTCGACGCGGGTGCCTTGAAGGACCTCTCGGTCTCGGGCGCGCTGATGAAGCTGATGGGCAGCCTCGACGACGAGGGCAAGGCCAAGGTCCGCAACCTTCTCGATCAGGTCTAGTCTGGGCAGGGGCCTTTCGAAAAGGCCCCTCACTGAGGCAGCCAAGCTGCCTTCGTTTCACCCCAAACGGGCGCCCGGTGGCGCCTGGTTTCCGGTGGAGGCCTTCTGGGAAGGCCCGCGTCTAGGGGCCTTTCGCAAAGGCCCCTCACTGCGGCAGCAAAGCTGCCTTCGTTTCACCCCAAACGGGCGTCCAGTGGCGCCTGTTCTCCCGGGACATCATGGCTGACGAGAAGCAAGCAACAGTGGACGGAACCGCAGAGGGCACCGAGGAGGTCGGAGGCAGCTACGACGTCATTCGTGAGCGGCTCGTGGCGCAGGCCAAAGACCTGTCGGAGCGGGCGAGCAAACTCAACGAGGCGCGGGTTGCCGAGTTTGGGGGGACCGAGCTGGCTGTGATCGGCAACGAGCGCGTGCGGACCGAGAACAACTGCTTGCCGCGCGACATCCTCCAGGTCGGCGGTCGGCTGCTGTTTGGGTACAACGTGTTCTTGGGGCTTCGCTCGGAGACGAGCGCCTCCGACGTGTTCAGCCTGCACAACTTCGAGCAGGACGGCGAGGCGTTCGACGTATCCGCGGTGCCGTTTGAGGCCGGCGGGTTTGGGTTCCTGGCCAACGCCGAGTTCCAGACGCAGTTCAAGGAGCTGTACTCATTCTACAAAGAGGCGCGGCTCATCGCGTTGACGCGGAGCGAGACCAAGGCGCTGGCGGTCTTTCAGATCGGCGCATCGGTCTCCGATGTTCGGGTGTTTCGCTGGACCATGGATGCCGAAGGGCAGCCCCAGTACCGGGACAACCGCGGCGAGCGGGACTACGACTTTCCGCCCCAGCACGACTTCGAGTGGGTCGTCTGCACCAGAGACCATCAGGTTGCTGGCGCGTACCCGCACATCTCGATCGAGGACGAGGTCTTTGTCGAGACGACCGGCGGCGACCTGACGATCAAGGTTGAGAACAACACCGAGTCTGGAGAGGGGATCTACGCCGAGCCGGTCAATGAGGCCGACCAAACGCTCGACGACGCAGAGTTCGAGTACGCCCGCGTCGGACCGCTGATCCTGCTGCGCATCCTGCCGTACCGCGAAGAGGTCCGGCGGCACCTGGTGTTCTCCACCCGCTCGCATTCCGTCGTGCGGATCGACGCGATGGGGCAGGCGTGTGTCAGCCTGCCCGAGGACCATGGCGTCATGTTTCCCGGCGGGTACTTCCTGCAGGACGGCCAGTACAAGGTCTTCGACGGCGACTTCTCCGATTACGAATTCCAGCGCGCGATCCGGTCACCCAACGGGGAAGACGTCCTGTACGTGTTTCACAACCACGCGACGGGTACGTACACGCTGTTCCCCTACAACATGATTCGGCGCGAGGTGAGCAACCCGATCCGATGCTCGGGCTACTCGTTGTTCGACGACGGGCGCATGGTCGTGTTCCGGTTCACCGGCGACGAGCCCACGCGCGTGCACCCGATGCAGGTGTGGCAGACCCCGTTCGTCAGCGACGAGTTCGCGGCCGCGGCTCCGGCTTCCGACTCGCTGCTGGGCAAGATCGGCAACGCGGACCTGGTGCGCGGCATCTCCGATTGCCTCTCGATCAAACGCTACGTTGACGAGCAGACCCCGTCTCGCAAGGTCTACGAGGACCTGATCGCCAACCTCACCCGCGCCATCGATGCCTACTACTGGCTCGGCGAGGCGGACACGTTCGACCTCAAGAGCGTGCTGATCGAGATTCGGGGGACCGCCGAACTCATCGTCGACGAGTTCGAGAAGGTCGTCGCGATCCGCAAGCAGGCCTCGGAGAGCCTGGCCGAGGCGGCGGACAAGCAAGAGACGCTGATTCGTGACCTGCGCCCCGAGAGCTGGACGCAGGTCGACCAGTTCATGGACGCGCTCACCCAGCTTCGCACCCAGCGTGGCCATCTCATCACGATGAAGGAGATGCGCTACATGGACACGGCTCGGGTCGACGAACTCGAGGCCGAGGTCGTGGAGCACTTCGACCGCCTGTCGCGGGACACGGTCGGCTTCCTGCTCAAGGAAGACTCGCTCGCACCGCTGACCACCGAGCTGGATCGCTTGCTCGAGCGCAGCCAAGCGGTCGAGAAGACCAACGAGTACGAGCCGATCCAGGAGGAACTCGATCGCGTCTCCGATGGCCTCAACGTTCTGTCCGACGTCGCGTCGAACCTGCAGGTCGATGATCCGACCGCGCGCACGCGGATCCTCGAGCAGATCAGCGAAGTGTTCGCGCACCAGAACCGGGTCCGCGCCACCTTGGCCGGCCGTCGCAAAGAGCTGCTCTCTGCCGAGGGCAAGGCCGAGTTCGGCGCACAGTTCAAGCTGTTCGGCCAGTCCGTCCAGAGCGCGATCAGCCTCGCGGACAGTCCCGAGAAGTGTGACGAGCAGCTCTCCCGGCTGATGGTTCAGCTCGAGGAGCTGGAGGGCAAGTTCTCCGAGTTCGACGAGTTCATCGGGGAGCTGGCCCAGAAGCGCGAGGAGGTCTACGAGGCGCTCGGGCAGAAGAAACAGCAGCTGCTCGACGAGCGGCAGCGCCGGGTTCAGAACCTGTGGGGGGCCGCCGAACGCATCCTCCAAGGCGTGACGCGGCGAGCGTCAGGCTTCAAGGAGGTTGACGAGCTCAACGCATACTTCGCCTCGGACGCGATGATCCTCAAGGTGCGCGACCTGGCCGAGCGCATCTTGGACCTGGGCGACACCGTCAAGTCCGACGAAGTGCAGAGCCGGATCAAGTCCGCCAAGCAGGACGCGCTTCGGGGTCTCCGCGATCGTTCGGAGCTGTTCGACGGGGATGACAACCTCATCAAGTTCGGCACCCACAGATTCACCGTCAACACCCAGCCGCTCGAGCTCACGGTCTTGCCGAAGGACGACGGCATGGCGATTTCGGTGTCCGGCACCGACTTCATGGAGGCCATCACCGACGAAGGCTTCCTGGCGACGAAGGACTACTGGTCCCAGACGCTGATCTCCGAGACGCCCACCGTCTACCGGGGGGAGTACCTCGCGGCTTCGATTCTGTTCGATGCGGAGGCCGATCGGGAAGAGCTGTCGATGGCCAAGCTTCACGCCGCCCAGCGTGAGGAGGGAGGCCTGCTCGCGCTGGTCCGGAAGGTGTCCGGAACCCGCTACCAGGAAGGCTACGAGCGCGGAGTGCATGACGCGGACGCGACGGCGATCCTCGAGAGGCTGGTGACGCTGCACGACAGCGCCGGCCTTCTGCGGTTTGCACCCACGGCCCGCGCGGTCGGGTGTTTGTTCTGGGCCTACTCGGACGACCCTCGCAAGGACGCCTGGCATCTGCGCTCCCGCAGCCTCGGCCGCCTTCGTGATGCGTTCGGCGGATCGACCGCGCAGGTGCAACTCGGCGAAGAGCTGGCCGTTGCGGTCGAGGCGTTCATCGAGGCGACCGGGCTCCCTGAGCCGGCCTCGCACGCGCCCACCACGGGTCGCTACCTCGTCGAGGAATTGACCGCGGAGCGCCCGATGTTCACGACCAGCGCCGAGGCCAGCAAGCTGGTGGCCGGGTTGATGGAGTTCCTCGAGCTTCACGGCGCAGGCCGGCGTGCGCTCGAGGACGACCTGCAGTCTCTCGAGGGAGATGTCGCCGCGCAGTACCGCCTGGCGCGGTCGTGGCTCGAGGCGTTCCTACAGCAGGCCAAGGACGAAGAGGTACGCGGGCTGGGGCACGTGGTCGGGGAAGCGGCCGGGGTGTTGCTCACTCAGCGGTCGCTTCAGCGAAACGCCAACGCATCGCTGACGCGCGCCCAGGCCACGGGTCTGCTTGGTCAGCACGACCTCATCGAAGGCGGGACTCTCAACCTGCGCATCGATGAGTTCCTCGAGCGTCTCGGGGCGTTCAAGCACGAACGTGTCCCGGGCTATCAGAACTACCGAGAGGTCCGGACGTCCGTCATCGAGTCCGAGAGGCGGAGGCTTCGGGTCGAGGAGTACAAGCCGCGGGTGCTCAGCTCCTTCGTTCGCAACAAGCTGATCAACGACGTCTATCTGCCGCTGATCGGGGACAACCTCGCCAAGCAGCTCGGTGCGGCGGGCGACGCAAAACGGACAGACCTGATGGGCCTACTGTTGCTCATCTCCCCGCCGGGATACGGAAAAACGACGCTGATGGAGTACGTCGCCAGCCGACTGGGTCTGGCGTTCGTCAAGGTCAACGGCCCTGCGCTCGGTCACTCGGTGGTCTCGATCGACCCCAGCGAGGCTCCCAACGCAACGGCGCGACAAGAGGTCGAGAAGATCAACCTGGCGCTGGAGATGGGCAACAACGTGATGCTCTACCTCGACGACATCCAGCACACCCACCCCGAGCTGCTGCAGAAGTTCATCTCGTTGTGTGACGCTCAGCGGCGGATCGAGGGCGTTTGGAAGGGCCGGACGCGGACCTACGACCTGCGCGGGAAGAAGTTCTGTGTGGTCATGGCCGGCAACCCGTACACCGAGGCCGGGGAGAAGTTCCAGATCCCAGACATGCTCGCCAACCGAGCCGACACCTACAACTTGGGCGACATCCTCTCGGGGAAGGGCGACGCGTTCGCGCTGAGCTACATCGAGAACGCGATCACCTCCAACCCGGTCCTCGCGCAGTTGGCCACCCGCGAGCAGGGGGACATCTACAAGCTGGTGCGGATGGCCCAGGGCGAGGACGTCAACACCTCCGAGCTGTCGCACGGCTACTCCGCGGTCGAGATCGGGGAGATCGTCGCGGTCCTCAAGCACATGTTCAAGGCGCAGGAGGTGCTGCTCAAGGTGAACCTGCAGTACATCGAGTCGGCCTCGATGGATGACCAGTACCGGACCGAGCCTCGCTTTCAGTTGCAGGGCTCCTACCGAAACATGGCGAAGCTGGCCGAGAAGATCGTGCCGGCCATGAACGACGATGAGATGCGACGTCTCATCGACGACCACTACGTGGGAGAGGCGCAGACGCTCACCTCCGGGGCCGAGCACAACCTGCTCAAGCTCGGGGAGCTTCGCGGCACGCTGAGCGAAGAGCAGCAGGCGCGGTGGGCTCAGATCAAGAAGGACTTTGGCCGGGTCAAGCTGATGGGCGGGAGCGAGGACGATCCGATCGCGCGGGTCACCGGACAACTCACCGGCCTCACCGAGAAGCTCGGGGGCATCCAGACCGCGATGCAAGAGAACTCCGCGGTCACCGACAAGCTGGACGGCATCGAGCGTGCGGTCACCGGAGCCGCGAAGCTCATGCAAAAAGGTGCGTCCAAGACGGATGAGGCTTCGCAGCGGGATGCGGCGTTCATCGGGGCGATGCAGAGCCTCTCGGCCGCGGTGAGCCAGCTCCAGAGCCCGAAGCTGCAGGTGAGCATCCAGAACAAGGCACCTCCAGGGGTCGAGGAGTTGCTGGCGCAGCAGGTGGCGATCATCGAGCGGACGCTAGTGCCGCTGGTGCGGAGCACGAACGAGCATCTCGGAAGTCCGACCAAGGTCGACGCCAAGGTTCAGGAGCTGCTGGGCATCGTGCGCTCGATGGACGCCGAGCTTCGGCAGCGGCGTGGGACGGCCGGGTAGCCCGCTAGTCGTCGACGCAGACGCCGACCCCGAAACGGATCGGCTGGCACACCTGATCCT
>OJGU01001000.1_pt1 | contig 12320 bp, 9 predicted proteins | sample 1594741 | NCBI WGS metagenome assembly OJGU01 (sample SAMN05416841, study PRJEB24817) | seawater metagenome | isolation source: Sea water | place: Canada:Atlantic | collected 2013-07 | reverse complement strand
CACCGTGATCGTGAAGCGTCGGCGCAAGCAGCCCGATCGGGTTCGCGCCGGGCTATGATCTCCAGGTGTCGTGTTCCACGACGCAAGCGCGCCACCGATGGCATCCGAAGACGACAAGCCCACCGAGGTCCGACCGGTTCGCGTCGCCCGCGGCCGAGCCCCCAACGAGATCGCGTGCCTCAAGGTTCTCGCCGGAGCGAGCGCTGGCGTCATGCTTCCGCTGACGACGGGCAGCACCACCATTGGGCGCAGCGACTCGGCCGACCTCACACTCACTGACGATGGCATCTCGCGGCGGCACGCAAAGATCGCCATCTCCGAGGATGACATCGCCAACTTGATCGACCTCGACTCGACCAACGGCACCTTCGTCAACGGAACCCGTGTCGACATGGTGATCCTTCGAGAGGGCGACCGAGTCCAGGTGGGTCCCGAAGCAACGCTGCGATTCGTCTATCAGACCCGGGACGACCTCGAGCCCGTGCAGGAGGACATCCCGCTGAGCAAACGCGAGATCGAAGTCGCCCGCCACGTCGCCCATGGACTCACGAGCCAAGAGGTCGCCACCGAGCTCGGCATCAGCCCGCGAACGGTGACAACTCATCTGTCCAACATCTACGAACGGCTCGGACTCCCCGGTCGCGCCGCGCTCGCGCGCTACGTCGTCCAACGCGGGCTGGCATGACAAGACCCCAGCAGCGTTAGCCGCACGGCTCGAAGAGCGTTGGCGGCGAGACGGTGCAGGTGCCGTTGCTGACCAACTGCCCTGGTTGCAAACAGCCCCAGCACCACCACAACGCGTCGCGGTCGAGCGCGCACGTGATGGTGGTTGCCACCGCGATGTCGACCGCATCCACCACCGGGTCGAGCTCGATCTTCGAGGCAGTGCGCAAGAGGCTGAGGTCGTCCGCGTGCGGATCGACCTGACCGTACGCGTTGCCACCCCAGCACCAGACCTCGCCATCGGCATTGATCGCGCAGCTGTGCAGCACGCCCGCGGCAACATCGACCCATTCACCGGGCACGAGGTCGCCGGAGACATCACGCGGAAGCTCGACCTGGGTGTCGATGCCGCCGGCCTGGTTCGACCGGTTGTCTCCCCAGCACTTCACTTTGCGGGCGCCCGGCCCGTCGCCTTCGGTGATCGCACAAGAATGCTGCGCACCGACCGAAAGCTGGATTGCGGCGTCGCCTGCGAGGTCGGGCTGAACCGGCGTGGAAGACTGGTCCCCCGGACCCCCGCCCAACTGTCCACGTGCGTCGGACCCCAAGCACCACAGCGAGTCGTCATCGAGCATGCCGCACACGTGCTCGTTGCCCACGCCAACCACGTTGACCGCCGCGGGGGTCGCCGTGATGTCGGGCTCGGATGCACCCTGTCCCCAACAAACCACGCGGTCTGAAATCCCGACGCAGGTCAAAGCGCCTCCGGTCCCCACGGCTCGAATGGGCTCAGGCGTTCCAAGGTCGACGGAGTGCGGCTCGAGGAACCGAGGGTCCGACGCCAACCAGTCGATCTGCCGCTGCCCGTTCGGGCCCCAACAATGCAAAGCCTCGGGGGTCGATGCGCAGGTGTGCCCGCCGACTGCGAGCATGTCCTGGTCGACGAGCGCACCGGCGGGAGCTTGCGGGCAGTTGCGGAACTCGGGGTTGTCTCCGGTCCCGAGCTCACCATTGGGACCCAAGCCCCAGCACCAGACAGCGCCGTTGCCATCCACCGCGCAGGTATGCAGTGCGCCCGACTCCACACTCGTCCAACCGCAGCCGTGGCCATCACAGGCCGGTTGCCCCGAGGTGACAGTGGCGGAGGTCTCGGCGGTGCTGGACGACTCGGTGCTCGAGCCGGACGAAGACGATGCGGCCGTACTGCTGGCGGTACTCGAGCCCGAAGTCTCGACGCAGGCTCCACCCAACGGACCGGGCGCACGGTCCTCGAACCGCCGACGCGAGTCACACGCGTCGTCGGGGTAGCTGCACCAGCCCTGCGGCTCGCAGACCCCCTCGCGGCCATCCAAGTCGCAGGACCCGCGCTCGCACGCGAACGCGCCCACGTCGATGCAGCCATGGAGCCCGATCAAGCCGAGCAGAAGCGCGAGCCTCACCCGGGCAGGGTAGCAGCCGCGGTTCAGCCGATGAACGCCGTAAACGGATCCGCCCCGATATAGGGCGAAGCATCCGCCCCAGCCAATGCTGCCAGCCCCGCAACCCAGGCCGTCGAGTCCAGCGACTTCAGATCACCAGAGTCGGTCGAGCCGGTCTCGAAGTCGACGGGCATCGCCTCCACGTTGTCGCCGTTGGCTCCGTATGCGGCACCTCCGGCGACGCCACCGCCAAACACCAGCGCGCTGGTCACCGGATGGTGGTCCTTGCCAGCGTTGCCGTTGAGAGCCGGGGTTCGAGACATCTCCGAGAACACCGCCACGACGGTGTCGTCGAGAAGATCGCGATCGATCAGCGCCTGCGCCAGGTTCGAAAGGCCACCGAACAGCGCGTTTTGCAGCTGCCCCTGCTGATCATTGCCTTCGTGGGTGTCAAAGCCAAGGCTGGCCGTGATCCCGACCGACCACGCGAGGTCCCGCTCGAGGGCCGTCAACGCGAGTTCGACCTGGTCTGAGAGGTCCAGCTGCGTCCCCGTCTCGCCGAAGTACTGGGCGTTGTCGCGAAGCACGGCGCCCTTCTCCATCGACTCGATGAAGTCATCAATGCGCGCCCGGTTCGACCCCCACTGTCCGCGGGTCGCTCGCTCCCGCTCCAGTCGAGCATCGAGAAACGCTCGGATCGCGGACTCCTCATCCCCATCGGCTTCGAAGCCCTCGTGAAAGTATGGGGACTGCTCGAAGCGCGGGAACGCGTCGTTCGGATCGAGCAGCGCGTTGATCTGTCCCTGCCGCCCAACGCGACCCGAGATGACACTCAGCGGTCCGGTGTACGCCGTCGCACCGACGACGAAGTAGGGCATCGGGTAGTCGCGTGCGTGCTCGTTGGCGACGATGGCTCCCGCGTCGGGGCCGGCCCCTGAGGGGAGACCGGTGAACATCTTGCGTTCGCAGACCTTGTGGGAGATCGAGCGCACGTTGATTCCGTGGGCGACAGCGCTGATCGGTGCGTACTGCTCGAAGAACCCCGTGATGTTCGGACGCGAGCTATGGGTGAGGACAGGGATGTCCTCGAACATCGCGACTTCGTCGTAGTCCGGAGTCGCGACGAGGTTGGGCTTGGGGTCGATGGAGTGGGCGATGTCCCAGCCACCGTCGACAAACACTGTGATGAGTCTGCGCGGCTTGTCGGCCACGTTGGCGCGTGTCGTGCTCACACCGCCCAGAGTTGCGGCGGCAAGCGCTGCGCTCGAACCGAGGAATTGTCGTCGAGAGATCATGTCCGCTCCGATCAGTAGAAAAGAATGCCGAGGTCGCGAAGCATCGCGGTGAGGGTGGTCTTCCAGGCCCGGGCCGGATCGCCCGAAGCAGCCAGCGCGGCGTCGAACAACGCAAGGGCGTCACTCACGTCTTCGGAGTCGGGCTCGACGGCTTCTCCGTGGATTCGATCGAATAGCTCCACCAGTTGAGCCCGGACCGCCTCCTGCTCGGTGACCAGACCCGAGGACAAGAGCCGAGGTTCGTCGGCCATGGCATCCTGCTCGACAACGAAGCTGGAGGCTTCAGCAGCGAGCTGGCGTACGAACAGCGAGGTCGTTGCGTTCGTCGTGTCGATCGACCCGAGGACGGTGAACGAATCTCCGCTGCCGCCCAGCACTTGGAACCCGATGCTGGATGAGCGGACCAGATCCAGGACGCCGGCACCAGCGTCGGGTTGAAGCAGCTGTACGTCGAGTTCCCACCGAAACCCGGTAAGGTCTTCGATCGTCCGTGCCAGTTGAAACGGACGGGCGCGAAGGTACCCCTGCACTTCGTCGGCCGAATCCTCCGAGCTCGCCGCCGCGATCCGGAACTCGTCCGAGAGCATGATCGCTCGGATCAACGCCTTGGCCTGGAGGTCGCTCTCGGTGAACACCGCATCCAGCGTGTCGACCGTGTCGCTCGAGACATCCCCCGGGTCCGTACGCAAGAAGTAGGCATAGAAACGTCGGGCGGCACACGCGGTGAAACGGGGGTCGGTGGAGATCAACGCGCCGAGCGTTCCGATGTCCGAGGACTCCTCCCCATAGAACCCTGGGGCGCGCCCGGTGCTGTCCATCCAGTCGTCCTCCCGCTGCGGGATGTACAGATCGGGGAGCGGATACTCGGTGATCTGGTTGCTCATCGGGTTGCCGACGATCGCGAAGAAGTGGCTCGCGAGGGGGTCGAGCGTGTCGTGACAGGCGATACACGCGGGGTTGGTGGTCAGAGCGGTTGCGACCGCGTCCGCATCGGTCAAGTCGATGCCCTCGTCCAGCTCGATGTTGTTGTCCTCGTAGTCCAGACAAAGCAGCGCCGAGCTCACCGCGTTGGCCCGACCCCGGTGGAAATTGGAGTTGGCCGACTCGTGCCGGAGAAAGAACGCGTTGTCGCTGAGAATTCCTGCGGCCGGGCGACCGCTGGGGATCGGAACCTCGCGCCAGCCGCTCCCACCGTCGTCGATGCCGTAGACGGCCGCTGCAATGTCGTCCACGACCCAGGTGTCGGCAGTGACGATTTCGGAGTAGGGCCGGTCCTCGACGACGATCCGTTCGACCAGCCGCAACGTGGTGTCCATGACCGAATCGGAGATGGCGAACGGTTGCACGTCGTCCAGCGGTGCGAGCGCAGGAAACTGGCCGTCTACGCTGGTGAGCAGCGCATCGTTGTGCAGATCTCGGATGGTCTCGCCAAAGCCCGGGCCCTCCATGTACGCGTCCACAAAGCCGGGAATGAGGCCGGGGTCCTGCCGCACCGCGTCCAGATCCGAACGGCTTGGGCGCGTGCCACGAAGCGCCATCGAGATCCGGACCAGGTGTTCATCCGGCGAGAGGTACTCCGGTTCGGGCTCGGTCTCGCCCGTGCTCTCGCCCCCGGTCTCGTCCGCGCCGGTCTCCTCCCCGCCGGTCTCCCCCTCAGAGGTCCCCGTGGTGCCTGAGCCCGGATCGGTTTCGCTCGCTCCACTGCCCTCGCCTCCCGCGGGCCCCTCCGAGCATCCCGCCAGGGCCAGCGCGGCCGTCCAAATCATCCAAGTCGTACGCTTCATCGCTTGGATTCAGCATGGGGGACCGCAAGGGCCGCGACAATTGCCGCAATTCGGTATTTTTCGGGGACGATCGAGCGTTCGGAGGCACGCGGTACGTAGCGCTACGTACCGCGGTTGGTAGGCTGCCGCGGTGAAGCGTCGGACGCTGCAGCGAGTCGGTCTCGCCGCCCTGTGCACCCTGGGTCTGTTGTGGCTCCCGCCCTGCCCCCACGACGAGCCACCGGAGCGCCCAGATGAGAGCTTCGCCTGGAACGCCAACGAGATGTTCGAAGGGCTGGCCGCGCGCTTCGACGCGAACGAGGCGTGCCCGGACGACGTGCAAGCTCGTGCGAGCGCGCTCGAAGCCGAAGCGGATGCGCTGGGCCAGGCCGCTGCGCCACCGACCGACACCCGATGGGACGCGCTTCTTCAGGGGCTCTTTGAGCTCACGGCGGACATCGGCCGCTGCAAAGACGCCGGGCCGCGCTTCCTCGCGGTTCGCAACGCCTTGTGGACGAACGCGAAGGCCGCCTCGGTGACTTGGCCCACCGATGAGGTTGGGCGTCAGACGCTCTACCGCGTGTTGTACGGATCTCGTGCCGCGGCCGAAGCCCTCCTGCTTCAACTCCCCGCCGAGCATGCGCCCACGCTCAACCTCGTCGACGCGGTCCCCTCGCAGACGCCCTCGGTCGAGTACGAGGGCGTCCGCATCCACAGCGGCGACCTGCTCGTCTCTCGCGGCGGTGCACCGACCAGTGCCTTCATCGCCCGCGGCAACGACTACCCGGGAAACTTCAGCCACGTCGCCGTCGTCCACGTGGATGAGTCGGGTGAAGCCAAGCTGATCGAGGCCCACATCGAAAAAGGCATCGCCGTCGCGACCCCCGATGCCTACTTCCGCGACAAGAAGCTCCGGGTTCTCGTCCTCCGCATGCGCCCGGACCATCCGGTGCTCGCGGCCGACCCGATGATGCCGCACCGCGCCGCCCAAGCCGCGCTCGCCGACGCCGACGCGCGGCACATCCCCTACGACTTCGAGATGGATTTCGCCGACCCCCAAGAGCAGTTCTGCTCCGAGGTCGCCTCCACCCACTACGCCGACCTCGGCGTCACGCTGTGGAAGACGTTGTCCTCGTTTTCCTCGACGGGCCTCGCCAACTGGATGGCCGCGTTCGGCGTCACCCACTTCGAGACTCACAGCCCGTCCGACCTCGAGTATGACCCCGCGCTGTCGGTCGTCGCCGAGTGGCACAGCCGCGACACCCTGCTGGACGACCACTTGGACAACGCGATCATCGACCAAATGCTCGAGGAGGCGCAGGAGGGCGCTCCCTTGGACTACAGCTACGCCAAGCTTCCACTCGCGCGACTCGCCAAGGTGTACAGCGTCGTCCTCAATGCCTTCGGCAAGGTGGGTCCGGTGCCCGAAGGGATGAGCCCGGTGGTGGCCTTGCGAGCGACGTGGCTCGCGGACGAGCACGCCGCGCGGAAGGCCAAGCTGAAGGCCGCAGTGACTGCGTTCGAACAGGAGCGCGGGCGACTGCCCGCGTACTGGGAGCTCGTCGCATTGGCCGCCGCCGATGCTCCCTAGAGCGTGACGTCACCGTAGAATCGGATGGCTGCGATCTTCCCGTTCTCCCATCGCTCCACGACAGCTTGATGCACGTCCACCTTCGGGGTTCCGGTGTGCTCCCAGTGCATCTCCACTTCGTAGAACACGGTGCCGTTCCCATCTCCGTGGTCGTCAACCGCAGTGGCGAGCACGCGAATCCCGTGGAACGCGGTCACGCCCTTGACGTACTCCGATTCGGCGGCCGCGATGGCATCACGTCCATGCGCCGGCGCTTCGTTGTTCGTCCGCACCACCACATCCGGCGCATAGAACTTCTCGATCGGTCCAACAAAGTCTCCCTTCTCGAGGGCCACGATGATCTCTTGGTGCAGGTCAGCGAGTTTCATTCGTTCGTTCTCTTTCGGTTTTCGAGCCGCGGAAGCACCACCCTGTAGGGCGAGAAGCCTCCATCAGCCTCGTTCAACCGTTAGATGCGCGGCGGCGGAAACTCTTACCCCCGGCCGGGTCTTTTTCGGTCGGCCCACGGCGTAGGGCGCGGAGGATTGAGGCCCCCCCGACGCGGCGACCGCACTCAGCTCAGGTCGATCGGCTGCTGGCAGAACGATGCGTCGCCAAACGTGTCCACGGAGTGTCCCATCGTCGCGCAGATCGTCGTGAGCATGTCGTTGTAGTAGCGGCGGTTTCCCCCCCCGTCGCCGACCTGCATGAAACGGCCTCCGCGAACGCCAACGCCGTCGCCTCCGGCTGCGATCCACAAGATCCGGTTGGAGTCGTGGTTGCGTCCCATCGGGCGGACGTAGAGCACGAGTGTGTTGTCGATGAGGGGTCGCCCGTCGACGTCGATGGTGTCGTGGAGCTTGCCCAGGACTTCGGCGAAGAGTTGGGTGTACGCGCGTTCCTTGGCGAGACCGAGCTCGATGCCCTGAGCTTGCGACAGCCCGGCGGAACCCGCTCCGTCGATGCCGTCGAAGGCGTGGCAGATCGCGTGCGCGGTGTAGTTGCTGTTCACGCCGAGCTCGGGCCACTGGGGCCGGGTCTCTCCACCGAACGAACCGAGCTGAAGGGTCGCGAACTGAGCCGCGCCACATGCGAAGGCCTGGGTGATGATGGAGGCATGGTCCCGCACGACCATCGGAGCGTTGGCGTGGTCCAAGAAGGCATAGCCCGGGATGGCGTCGGGCTGCGAGCAACCCGAGTTGGCCCCGCTGATGAGGTCGAGTTCGAGCGCACGTACGCTCTCGAGGTGCGCCTCGAGTCGCTCTCGATCGGCTTTGGGTGTGCGGGCCTTCATCGTCTGAAGGTCCTGGGCAATGACGTCGAGCACGCTCGTACGGCGTGCAAGGACTTCGGCCGCGAGACCATCGTCGAGCCCTTCTCCGAACACCTGCGTGTACGCATCGACCGGATTCTGAATCGGCGTGACCGGCTGGTTCTGGCCGGTGTACGACCAGTAGCTCTCTCCGAGCGCGAACCCAGAGATGTTGAACGCGGTGTTGAGCACTCCGATGCCCAGCTCCTGCGCAAGGTACTGGTCGACCGAGATCCCCGATGCGCTGTACTGCTCGATCGCTTGTCCGGGTGGAACGTAGCGCTTGCGTCCCGTGAGCATCCCTGAGGTCTGACGGTGCGTGTTGTCGTCGAGGAATGAGATGTTCTCCAAGAAGACGAGGTCGTCACGGTACGGCGACAGACCCTCGAAGATGTCGGGAAGCACTTCGGGCAGCTCGCCCTCGGGCAGCTCGATGCCGCCCGGGCGCCAACCGTCGTAGTTGCCGGACCCGTCGGCCCCCACCAACGGACCGTTCTCGAAGCCCACGAGCAGAACCTTCGGAGGCGCCGCGTCGAGCCCCCCGGCTTGAAGCTCGAAGGACCGCAGGAAGGGGAGCGCTCCCGCGGCAGAGCACGCTCCGCCGAGGAACATGCGACGGCCAAGAAGGGAGGTGTTGAGATTGCGTCGGCTGGTCATCGGTCTTGGTCCTCGTCTAGTTGGAGAAGTCGGTTGCGGCTCGGGAGCGAAACCACGCAGAGCTGGCGACCGACCGGACCAGGGCACGCAGGTCCCCGCCGGTCTCCGTCACCTGGAGCGCGAGTTCGTCCATCGCGCACTCATCGGTCTTGGTGTCCAATCGGCCCGTCGCAAAGCGGGACCACTGCACCGCCATGCAATGCTCGACTTCTTCAGATCCGGCGAGCAGCTGGGCCAGCTCCGTCGCGCCTTCAAACGTGCCCTCGGCACCACCTGGAAACGCCGCGATGATCTCTCCGCTGCTGTCGATGCTCTGCCCGTCTAGTTCCGTCCGATACCGGCCCAGCTCGTCGTAGGCGTTGAAGCCAAACCCGATCGTGTCCATGTAGATGTGGCAGCCCACACACGGGTTCTCCTCCAGCCGATTCACCTGCGGATCGAGTTCGACGTCCGAAGGCGGCGGCAGTGGCTCGAAACACAGCAGGTTGGACCGGACGAACAGGCCCCGGTGCACATCCTGGAAGATCGCGCCGGTCTTGGTCAGGAACCCAGCTTGGGTCAACAACCCGGCCCGCTGGGTCCCGTCGAGCTCGACGCGATCGAAGTCGTTGGCGGGAGCTTCGACCCCGTACAGCGAGGCAAGATCCGAGTCGACGAACGAGTAGTTGGCGGTGAGCAGCGCCTCGATCGTGCCCTCGCCGTCACGGAACACGTGACGGGTGAAACGAACCAGCTCTTCCTGCATCGAGGATCCGAGGCCATCCACCCATACCGGGTCGTTGGACTGAAACGTGTCCAGCTCCGAGGTCCGCGTCCACTGGAGGTGAAAACTCGCCAGCGCGCGGTCGAACCTCGGGTCCTCGATCATGCGTTCGATCTCTGCGGAGAGCGTGTCGTTTTCCAGCAGCGTTGCATCTTCGGCCCGGTCGAGAAGCTCCACGTCCGGACTCGACGCCCACAGGAAGTACGACAGCCGCGACGCCAACGCATAGGGCTCCAGCGCGACGACGCTGGCTGCGGTTTCGAGGCCGGTCACCGGCTCTTCGAGGTATAAAAAGTTGGGCGAGCTGAGCAGCGCCGTGACGAGGGTCTGCAGCGCGACATCAGGCCCGTGTTGGCCGTTCTGGCTCGCCCACAGGTCGAGGTAGCGGACCTGTTCGTCACCCGACAAGGGTCGGCGAAACGCACGGCGGCCAAAGTCGGCGAGGAACGTGTCGATGCACGCATCGGTCGTGGTGTCGCATCCCAGCGATGCCGCGAAGTCCTGCTCGGCGGTCGCCACCGAGATGCTCTCGGCCAGGAGCATGTAGTTGCGGACAACCTCTGTGTCGGCCGGCGCCGTCGTGGATGCGAACCCACCGGCCTTGCCGTCGATGAACAGTTCCAGGCGTGTGATGGCGTCCTCGAGCGCGAAGCCGGGGCCGAAAAGGTCGGTGACCGTGTGGCGATACTGCTCTGCGGTGAGCCGCCGCAGCGGTGCCGCCGAGATTTCCAGCGGCGCGTCGCCACAGGCCGCGTCGACCGGAGAGTCGGGACCGTCCCCGGAGTCTCCGGAGTCCTCGCCATCGACCGGGTCCTCGTCCCCCGCCGACCCGGACGCGTCCGGAGATCCGGCGGTGAGGGCTACATCGGCAGAGAACCCAGAATAGCAGCCACTTCCGAGCACCATGAGGAGCGCAGGGAGGATCAAAATCGAACGAAGGGACATGCGGTCTTTCTCGGCGCAACCGTCGGGTGCACCGCCGCACGCCAAGTAGCCCTCGGACTCGTTTGGTCGGGATCTTTTTTTGTGTGCGCCCGGCTACACAATCCGCCGACGCCGACGCCGACGCAGGCCCAGCAGCGCCAGCAGCAGCCATGGCACGTGGGTCGGACGGGACGGAGCGCAGCCACACCCGGTGCTGTCCCCGGATCCGTCAACACCGGTCTCCCCGCTCGAGGACCCGGCTGATGTGGAGGTCGTTCCCTCCACCCCCTCGCCAGTCCCCGAGGAACTCCCTGCGTTCCCGCCTGACGATTCGTCGTCTCCGGCCTCAGGGAGCTCGGATGTGTCTAGCTCAAACGACGTTGGACGCACGCGAGCCGCGATCATGCCGCCGACCGACGTGCTGTCGGTTGCGACCGGCAACACCTCGAGCACCGCGACCTCACCACGAACCATCGGAGTTCCCACGCCGATGACAAGCCGCGACAACCCGGAGGCCTGATCGTGTTCAGCAACGCACGAGAGCATCACATCGAGCACGCCATCACGAAGCAGCTCCACGCCGGCACATCCATTCGGCTGCAGCGGAGGCGCCCACGCATTTTCGACCTCGAGGATCACGCCCGCTCCGTCGTCATCGATCGTGGCGCCGAGCGGAACGGGAACCTCGAGGGCACCCGCATCCGCCGCACGCCCGTTGAACGAGGCGCGGTAGCTCGACCCCGTGGCCAAGTCGATCGCGGGGCTGCTCGCCCCGGGAGTGAGTCCATCCGCCTCGAGCAGTGCAGCATCAGCCACCACGCTTCCGTCATCACATCCGCAGTCCTTCGCAAAAGCCTCGAACGACTGCGCGTCCCCTGCGGCAAGCACGTCTGCGACCCCGGAGACGAGGTTCTGCTCGAACGTAGCGTTGCCGGCGGCTCCGCCCAGCTCGACCGCTCGCTGAGTTCCCTCGAGGAGGTTGAACGCGAACACGGCATCGGTCGACTCGTTGGCTCCCACCGCCACATCGGTACCGACCACCGTGTTGTGCGCCCAGATCGTGCGCTCCGCCGAGCCAAAGTCCTCGCCGTCACAAAGGCCGCAGCCACGCGTGCCTCGAACGACGTTGTGGTGCACGAGCCAGTCCGTAGATTCCTCGTGGATCGAGATCCCACCGACGAAGTTTCCACCACCGGGCGCCTCAACTTCGACGAGGTTGTCGTGAATCGTGCCGTCGGAGGACGAACGGATGCGGATTCCCTGCACGTGGTTCATCGACGGCCCGTCCTCGCATTCCCGCAGGGCTCGGATGGTGTTTCCCGCGAGCTCGGTGCCGTCGTTTTCGAAGATCACCGCGATGCCGCTCTGCAGCTTGAACTGCCCGCCCGAGCACGTGACGTCCTCGACGACGTTGGCCAACACGGCAGCGTTGGCGGACCGAATGATCTGGATGCCGGACCCGACGGCCCCGCGGACAAAGTTCCCGCGGAGAACAACGTCCTGCGCTGTCAGGTCGTCGAATGACCCAAGTCGGATGCCCGGGCCCGCCGACTGCAGCACCGTGTTGCCCTCGACCCGGACCCCCACCGCGGCCTGCGTCGTGCTGCGCACGTCGATCCCCGGAGATGCCGAGACATCCCGCAGATCGACCGTCAGCCCTCGAATCGTCCAGTGGCTGACGTTGTCGAACACCATCGCGCCGCCCACGATCGGTGCCTCGCCGGGCGCCGGCTCGAGCACGATCGGCTGACCCGCGGTCCCGCTGGCCACACTCGCCGTCGTGGCGACCCCAGCGTATGGGTCCTCGGATTCTCTCAGCAAGACCCGGTCGCCGGGAGCCGCCGCCTCGAGAGCAGGCAGGAGTTCGCAGAACGGAGCGCCCGCAGTGCCATCGCCGGGACACCCTGAATCCGCATCCACGAAGAGGTCTGTCTCTTATACACATCTGACGCTGC
>OJGU01000999.1_pt1 | contig 12321 bp, 6 predicted proteins | sample 1594741 | NCBI WGS metagenome assembly OJGU01 (sample SAMN05416841, study PRJEB24817) | seawater metagenome | isolation source: Sea water | place: Canada:Atlantic | collected 2013-07 | reverse complement strand
CGAGATGTAGAGAGGTCTCGTGGGCTCGGAGATGTGTATAAGAGACAGGACAATGGTGGGAACGCGTTGCCCTCCTTCAAACCAGGAATGCTTTTCACCTCTGAGCGGGAAAGCCGTTCCGGCATGATCTCGGAACACGGACCACGGGCCATTGTCACTGGTGACGATGACCAGGGTGTTGTCTTCCAAGCGTAGCCGGCGAAGGGTCTTCATGATTTGTCCGACGGACCAGTCGAGTTCTTCGATCGTATCACCGTAGCGTCCCCCAATGCTTTTTCCTTGAAAATCCTTGGACGCGAATACGGGTGCGTGTGCCATGTTGTGAGCGAGGTAGAGGAAGAAGGGCTGGTTTTGATTCTTCTGAATGAATTGAAGGGACTCTTTGGTATAGCGTTGGGTAAAGAGTTCTTGATTGGCAGGCATCTCAATGATCTCTCGGTTCCGGATCAAGGGGGTTGGAAAGGTGAATTTGTCGCAGGTTGAAAAGACGGCGTAGTTTTGGACCCGGCCATCGAGCGGGCGGGGGATGTCATTACTTGCTGGAGTGCCGTAGTAATAGTCAAAGCCATGATCAAGCGGCTGGCCTTTCCCATTGAGTGGGTCCCTCAAATCACCTAAATGCCACTTGCCAATCAAAGCCGTGGCGTAGCCTTGTTTTCGGAGCATTGTTGGCATAGTCACTTTGGTTGATTTCCTCAGACTGTAACCTTCTTTGGCGATGACGGGATGACAGCCGGTCATCATGCTGTAGCGACTTGGGGTGCACCAAGGTCCAGCGGCATAAAACGACGTCCATCGTTGCCCCTCTTTGGCGAGACGATCGATTTCTGGAGTCTTGTTGACCCGACTGCCATAGCATCCGAGATCGCCGTAGCCGACATCATCCAGAAATATGAGCACGATATTCGGTTTTGAATCGGCAGCTTGGGTGCGCGAAAAGCCACAGAGGCAAGCGAGGAGGAGTAAAATCGTGCGGTATTTCATTGGATAAGCAATCCTTAGCAGGAAAGTAAGACTTCGCCAAGCGCGAGAAGTGTCTGAAGGGGCTCGCTTCTGTTCGTAGGGGCATCTGAGGCAAGATGCCACAGCTATTTTAGGGAGGCAGCGTGCGGCTGAAGGAAATCGAACCCTCGTGGCGGAAAGCTTTGGCATTGAGTGGTTTTTGGTGTTGAGAGCTTCCTAGCGATTTCGATCCTTCGTTTTTGGGTGGAAGAATTGATCGCAGCAGTTAGTCTTTCCGACCGGTGAGCTCGGGGCTCGTCCACCACGTTTGTTCAATGACGTTTATCATGAAACGGATTGTATCGATTCTAATCTTCTCTGTCCTACTGTCTGCGACAGTTTTTGCTCGAGCCCAGCAGATTGCGTTTCCTGGAGCGGAGGGTTACGGCCGCTTTGCACTTGGCGGCCGTGGCGGGCAGGTTTTGTTTGTAAGCAACCTGAATGATAGTGGGCCCGGAAGTCTTCGAGCTGCGGTTGAAGCGGAAGGGCCCAGAATTGTTGTTTTTTGGGTTTCCGGGACAATTGAGTTGCAATCGACACTACGTATTCTCAATCCACGTATCACCATCGCAGGTCAAACGGCGGCTGGCGATGGGATCTGTCTCAAGAGATTTCCGCTGAACATTTCGGCGGATGATGCCGTGGTTCGATTTCTTCGTGTTCGGCTAGGGGATGAAGCAGGAAAACTGATGGATGGGATTGATGTCTCAAACGCCGAGAGCGTCATGGTCGATCATTGCTCAGTGAGTTGGACTTTGGATGAAGGGGTCAATACCTACCATGGGTCGAAGAATATCACCATTCAATGGTGTCTCATATCGGAGGCGCTCCATGATTCGCCGCTGCGGAATGGTCATGGGTTTGCAGCTTCATTGGGGGGAATGAACTCTTCATACCATCACAATCTTTTCGCCAACAATGCTGGGCGAAATCCGAGCATTGCGGGAGAGACGAGCAATCCAACAATCAATCTTGATTTCCGCAACAACGTCATTTTTAACTGGCAAAAGCGACGACTCGATGGACGGCCGGAGAGCATCAATGTAGTCAACAACTACTACAAGGCGGGACCCGCGTCCCGTGAGCTTCAGAGTGTTGTCAAGATGCAGTGCCTCGATACGGGAAGTTTTGGTAAGTGGCACGTTGATGGGAACTTGTTGGAAACCCATTTGGGCATCAAACGAGGGAAGGAATTGGTAACGATTGATGATCGTGAGCGGAGGGTGGATTCTGTCTTAGTGGAACGTCCCGTTCAATTTGCACCCGTTCTTACGGATACGCCGGAGCTTGCTTATAAGAAGGTATTGGACCAGGCCGGAGCGGTGCTTCCGAAGAGAGATTCTCATGATCAGCGAATCATTCGAGAGGTCCGCTCCGGTCAGGCCACGTTTGGGGATGGGATTGTTTCTACTCAATCCGATGTCGGTGGCTGGCCGGTGCTCAATTCGGCGCCTGCGCCGGTCGATTCGGATGCTGACGGCATGCCGGATGCTTGGGAACGGAGATTCAATCCGAACCACGATCTATCATGGTCGAGTGCTTCGGACGCCGACGGTGATGGTTATACGAACATCGAGGAGTTCTTAAACAACACCGATCCCAATAAAAAGTGAGCTTGGGCTGAGTGTCGTTCTCGCGATGAGCCAGAGATCGATCTTGGTTGTCGGCAATGGATTGCGCTACCTCCGCTTCTGTTCTACGGATTCCAAATCTCTCAGTTTAGTGAGTCTCGGGTATATAGGAGCGGATTCACTGTGTTGTGACCAGCGACTTCGACCGCCTTGCCGGATGGATTAAACACGATCCATTCAATGTGATCAGCTTCGAGCTCAACTCGAAGGACCGTAAGATCCGGGCTATCCTGAATGACGCGTATTCCGGCGGCTCCTGCCGTCGCTGCGATATGACCTCCGTCATAGACACCGCGCGCGCCGGGTTCGACCGACGTGGCTCGAAATCTCGTGGCGCCATGTGGGTAGTAAACCTGGGTGACATGTCGACGCTCACCCTTGGTGGGGGTGCCTTCCCAAACATAACGGAGTTGACCGGGAGTAACCTGGGTTCGAGGATCTTCCACCGTTCGATCCACAACTTGAAGACGCCATTCGGGTTGGGGAGCGAACCAAACCAGCAGATCGGCTGGCGGGGTGAGCATGTTGATCTTGCCATTTGATGCGACGGGGGCGGTCATGTATGTGTTGGCCCAGTGGTTACCGATTTGAGGGCCGATATTCTGTGTGTTCCATAGGGATTGGATTTGTGCCGGAAAGGATTCCTCAAATTGGACGGTTTCGCGACGGACGAGAAATCGATTCTTAACGAACACATATTCCTGGACGACCTTCACCGGGAGACCTTCCGGGTTCTGGATTTCCACTCGTGCATAGGTGGTCTCTTTGGAGTCTTTGAAATAGGGAACAGTCGTTTGGATATCCGGCATCTTACCCCTCTTCCAATCTTCGCTGATTCTATCCGGATCAGAAAGGAGACGGCGCGGGGCGGCGCTGGATCGGTCGACGATCGCCAGTCGATTCTCCGGAATGTCGCCCTTCGAGGTCACTACTTGAGTGAACGGAGCTCCCCACCGATTCATGCCCAGGATTCCGCCTGCATTGAAAGGGAAACTTGTGGGGACAAGATCCACGAGCACAAAGAAGTCGCCTGGATTCCATCCGCTACGCAGCACCAGTTTGTCGGTGACCGTTCTGTTCGTGAAGGCCTGATTGCAACACAGATTTGCTCTTTCGGGATCAGGATCCAGGTCCGGCAGGAACCGGCCCACGATGTTTTTGTCCCGATGAGGAATGCGTGCGTACTCGCGACGATGGGTGACGAGGCCTCCGGCATGCGGTGCCTGAGCCTCAAGATCATCGTCTGCGGTGAGCCAGGCAAGGACGATGTAGGGAGCGGTTTCCTGATTCCGGAGGTATCCATCCTTCAATGTTGGGCCGAATTGGTAATTTAGGTGGTTCATGGCTTTATGCGCGGCGAAACGGTAAGAGCCATTTTGGGTCGCTGTGGCAACTCGCTCAAGAAGACCGACCCGCAAAGCGGCGGTACTATTCCAACCTCCATTGGGACCGTAGGGATTAATGGCGCCGTCGGGTGTGATTTCGGCCATCAGACGTTGCCAGACCGGTTGCATCCCGGGATCGGCCAGGAAACGATTGTCTCCGAACCATTCTGAACTGGCGAAAGCGTAGGCGCGGGTGGCGTCCTGAAAGTAACCCGTGTCATTTTGGAACAGATCTTTGACTCTCCAAAAATCATCCCAGACCTGCTCCGAATACTTTTTCCAGTGAGCTGCCTCCGGAATATCGGGATACCACTTAGCGGCCAAACCCTTAGCGAGAGCTTCGGGCATCGATCGATGACAGGGGCCCCGCCATTCGATGGGTTTAGAATTCCAAACGTGAAGATGCCGACAGTAGTAAAGCCAGAGTTCGCGAAACCAGGATGACTCTGGCGCCATCAACCCTCCGTCCATGAGATGTTTGCGATAGAGGGGGAGGAATGCCGGTGGTTCGGCGAATTGTTCGGTCCAACCCTTTTCTTTAACTTCTCGCTGGAGAGCGGCATGAAAATCTTTGAGCATCACAATACAGGCTTCACCCCAGAAGGTATTCCCTGTTTGAACATACTTTGCCAGAGTCGGAAGTAAGAGCGTTGGGCCGCCCGAGCCCAGCCTTGGTTGTTTGGCGTACTCGAGCATCTCGCTGTCCTCGATCCAACGCATATAGGTTTTCCGGGTGACCGGAGATTTCGGGATGGGATAGTAACCAGGATTATTGGTGTCAGGGGATCCGTATCGGTAGCGTTCGATCGGAGGGGCGTGAAATGTGGGAGGCCCAACTCGCTCGACCTGTTCCCAGTCGTCAAGTGTTTGCGCGGTCGTCTGGCTAGAACAAAGTAGAGCGTGGATGAACGTGCATCCGGTAACCGATAGAGTAGCGATGCTGATATTGCGCTTCATGGCCATGGAAATTGGAAAAGGAAGCATTTGATTCACTAATGAGACGGACGCTCATCTAGGACACGCTTTGCTGCTTTGATCGTGTTGTCCTTAAGTGTGACATCGTCCGTTTTGTTTCCGATGCGTATTCCGGTGCTTTGCCGCCCGCTTCCGGTATCTTCGATGATGTTTCGTCGAATCACTGTTCCGCTGGTCACTCCGTCCACAAAGAGTCCCCAGCCTTGATTGTCGCGTAAGGTGTTTTCCTCGAAAGTAATCCGGTGAGCGGCCATTGGCTCCGTTTCTGATCGCCAGTAAACACCTCCTTGTCGATTTCCGATGATCGTGTTCAGTCTGACAAGGTTGTCGCTGTCCTTGTGTCCTATGGACATGCCGTAGCCGCCATTGTTCTCAAGCCAGTTTCCTTCGGCAACGCCACCGCGTACGCGCCAACAAAAGAAAAAGCCATCTTCATCGTTTTTGATGGCGCGACAATGGATCACCTTTGGCCTCTGGGAGCCGCTCCCTGGATGTAAGCCGAACCCGGAACATTGTTCCACAACGCATCGATTGACCTCGACGTCGTTGGATTGTTGGAAACTGATCCCATCACCCTGATAGTTGATGACCACGCAATCGGTGATCAAACAATGATCGCCTCGGTAGAGATAGATGCCTGCTGTTCGGCAGCCATCGACTTTGGTGGGGTTGTGCTTTCTATTTCCATCCACAATCAGGTGTTCGACCCGGGCATCCTGTATTTCGTAGCCGCTAATGACCGGAAAAATGGTGGCTGCGAATCCGCCATCCGCGACCATGATGTCCGCGTTCATCGGACGGGTGAGAGTAAAGTAGTTGGCTTTGTTATTAAGGATGGTTGCACAGACTCCATGGAAATTGCGCTGGGTCTTGGAAGCGACATAGACTCCGCCGCCAATGGAGAAACCTTTGGGATTCTCAATTGTGATTGCCGCCTCGCCGAAATCTCCGTCAGCTGTCAGAAAGGTTCTGTACTCGACATCCTTCTTGAGGACGGTCTGGCCTGGCGTGCCTCGAACCGTAACCCGACTGCGCAAGTGCAAGGAATCCCGCATGAGGAATTCTCCGGGACCGATTTTTACCGTTCCGCCTCCGAGGTTGCCGACATAGTCTACTGCAGCTTGCAGCGCCCGATTATCAGAGCCGACAATTTCCGCATTCTCAAGTCCGACCGTGATCTCGATCGCCGGAAGAGCGTGAAGTTCATTCTCTGCGTAGCGACGGCCTGCCTGGTCTGCAAAAGCATGACAGCCCCAGAACAAACCGAGAAAAATAATATACTTCTTTCGATTGAGTCTCATGGCTCTTGGATATTCCGGATTCTCTCACGCCCTGGCGAGTTCAAATTCATACAGCTCACTTGTAGCCTGTGGAGTCCGCACAAGAAGCAAGAGTGTCGAAATGACGCCCGCTCCTGAATTTCCTGGACGTTTGGTTAGCTGTGGCGTTCGACATTGAAAACTGCGACACATCGAACCATTCACTCCTGCCGCGGAGTCGATCGGTATAGAAAGGGAGATACTGATTGTAGGTTTTCAATCTGACGGGGTTTCATTTCCGGATTGAAAACAACCCATTCCACTTGACCAGGGGCGAGTTCAAGACGCAGTACGGAAACTTCAGGTGAATCCTTGAGGATTTGAATGCCGGAAGCGTGGGCGGTCGCCTGCAATTCATTGGCATACGCTGCCCGTGCATTGGGGTTAGGATTGTTGGAGGTCGCTCTGGCCCGATAGGGCGAGTGCGGAAAGTAAACTTGTGTGAAAACCAGTTGTTCACCGATTGCCGGGGTGCCTTCCCACTGGTAGCGGACTTGGTTAGGACAGGCTTCCGCCCTGGGATCATCGATGAGTCGATCGATTACCTTCAGCTCGCAATCTTTGCGAGGGGCAAACCACACCAGAAGATCTAGGGGAGGGCTCTTCATGCTGCGGGTGCCATTGTTGGCTACGGGTTGATGGATAAACGTATTGGCCCAGTGACTGCCGATTTGCGGGCCGACGTTGTGGGTGTTCCACAACGGGGCCAAGCGTGCTTTGAAGCTTTCCTCAAAGGTGACAATTTCCCGTGTGGCCAGAAAGCGGTTCTTGGCGAAGACAAACTCCCGTTCATAGACCACGGGCAGACCGTCCATGTTCTGCACGCGTACGCGGGCGTAGGTGGCTTGGGGTGTGTCCTCAAAGTAAGTCATCTCGGACCGGATATCCGGCATGGAGCCGCTTCTCCAGAATTCATCGATTCGTAGTTTGTCAGGATGATAACGTCGCTTCACCTGTTGGTTCACATCCTCGATAAGAAGTCGGTTTTCAACGGACGCCCCTTTGCTGGTGACAATTTGAGTGAAGGGTGCGCCCCAGCGATTCAATCCCATGATGCCTCCCGGATTCGCGGGAAAGCTAGTTGGGTGAAGTTCGATCAGTCCGAAGAAATCTCCTGGATTCCAGCCGCTGCGCAGGATCAGTTTGTCTGGCCATTCTTTGCCCGTCATATACCAGCTACAGCAAATATGACCTCGGTTCTCACGGAAATCAGCATTGCCGAGAAGCCTGTCTGTCAGTTGCTTGTCCGTATGAGGGATCCGGATGGCTTCACCTCGTTTATTCCAAATCGAGCCACTGGTCGGCTCGATTGATTCGATGCGATCGTTTGCCCAAATGGAGGCGAGTGAGATCAACCACGGGGCTGCTGAGTTGAGGTTTTGGCTATTCGGATCACGTTGCTGATAGCGCAGATAGTTGAAGAGCTTTTGAGCTCCAAAACGATACCGTCCATCGCCGGTCTTGGTGGCTAAGCGCTCGAGCATGGCGATTCGATAATCAGCTGTGCTGTTCCAGCCTCCATTGGGACCGTAGGGATTGATTAAGCCGTCCGGGGAGATTTCAACGAGGAGGCGTTCCCAAAGTCGTTTCATTCCCGGATCGTTGAACACTCGATCGTCTCCGGTCCATTGATCGCCACCGCAGATTAAAATGATGAGTGGTCCCATCATATAGCCGGTATCATTCTGGGGAGCATCCTTCGCCCGCCAGAAATCACCAAACACAAGGTTGGAGTATCGTTTCCATTCTGCCGCCTCGGGAATATCTGGATACCAAGCGGCTGCTCGTCCCTTCGCGTATCCTTCGGGCATGGATCGATGGCATCCGCCTCGCCACTCAACAGGTTCGCTATCCCATACGTGGAGGTTTCGGCAGTAGGTCAACCACATCTCACGAAACCATGGTGCGTCCGCGTTCATGGCTCCACCGGCTATGAGATGCTTTCGGTAAATGGGGATCAAGGCAGCGGGATGTTCGAACTGCCAAAACCAATTCTTGTCGGCCACTTGCCGGAGTAATTCCTCGTGAAATGCTTTCAACATGGCAATGCAGGCGTCGCTCCATTGGGTGTCTCCCGTTTGCAAATACTTGGCGAGAACGGGCATCAGAGCTTGTGGTCCAGCCATGCCGCGATTCGGATTCTCTGCAATCGCTTCAGGGTTGTAGGCGTCGATCTGCTGCAGGTAGGTTTCGCGGTCTACTCTATTCTGAGGAATCGGATAGAAGTCGGGATTCTCGACGGCAGGGTTGGTTCCGAACCGGTATCTTTCGACATCGATCGAATAACGCGTTGATGATGGCTGCGCTTCGACGCTGGCGCAGCTAAGGGGCGAAGCGTGCAGAATGATGACAAGGCAGTGGAGATACCGGACTTGGATCAAATTCATGAGCGACAGAATAGATGGCACCGCTGGACGTTCGCAAGCATCTGAGAATGGGGCGATATCAGTGGCATAGGAGCGCGATCAAGCTGCGGGTTCCGACTCTGAAAACGAGTCCTCCTCTTGGTCGGTCATTGTGGGGTGGTTGTGCACGTTTTTGTAATCTCGTGTAAGTCGTTGATTGTCAATGGAGTGCTCACATAGACCGGGAATTGCGATCGCGATGAACTCAGTGAAACGGGATAACATACTGCGGCCGAGGGGAGTCGCACCTACCCAAGGGTGACAGATTTATGGTGAGTCGTTATTGTGAGCGTCGGTCAGGGGCGAATTGTATTTTTGGCAGAAAGAGGATAGTGTGGTCGCTGTAACCATTGAGAAACGGATGAAGGCGATATTCGCGAATCTAGAGAATGCGCGTTGAAAGATGGTGAAGATCCGCGATAGTGCATTGTCCAAACGGAGACAGCGCTCCCATGAAGCTTGGCTGCGGCTGCTCGAGCATTCTTACCGAGCAACTAGAAGTTGTGGCCCTAAGAAAATGGGCATGCCTCATAAGTCATGAAATCCCAATTGAATCGTCGGCATTTTTTACGTGGAACTGGTGCTCTGATTGCGCTTCCGGCGCTCGAATCCATGGGCTTTCGCCGCTTTGCTTCGGCTGCAGCCACTGTGCCTCCCGCTCCGCCCAAACGCGCCGTATTCCTTGGCTTCGGTTTTGGGGTAACAAAAGAGACTTGGTATCCCGATCCCAAAGACATCGGCTTCGACTATGAACTGTCACCCGGCTTAAAGCCGCTGGCGCGACACAAGTCGGATTTCACCGTGGTGCAGGGGTGCTCAAACCAGTATAGCAACGAGGCGCATTGGGGCAGTACGTTTTGGTTGACGGGGGCGAATCGGTATTCCGTTCCAGGTCAGAACATGGCCAATAGCATTTCCGTCGATCAGGTCGTGGCGCGGCGACTGGGGCAAGAAACCCGGTTCTCCTCGATGCAACTCAACAGCAGTGATAGCAAGGCCTCGGGGCACGGTCCGGGTTTGTCTTTGGCTTGGGACCAGCGTGGGAAACCTGTCGCTGGATTCAATGATCCGCTGCAGGTGTTTCACAAACTCTTCTCTGCCGAAGATCTCCCGCTGGAGCAACGGCAGGCGGCTCTCGCCGAGAAACGGAGCGTGTTGGATGCTGTGCTGACGGAGGCGAAGCGAGTGCAGCGTGGTCTGACCAAGACTGACAATGACAAGTTAGATGAATATTTTCAGGGCATTCGCGATATCGAAACCCGCCTAGGCAAGGACGAAGATTGGCTCGACATTCCCAAGGCCAAGGCGCCCCTGGTGAAGCCAGCGCCCGGTCTGAAGGGGAGGGATGAGATCAAGGTTATGTATGATCTGATCGTAGCTGCCCTGCAGACGGACAGCACGCGGGTGATGACCTTTCGTATGCCCGGTCAATCGTTGTTGCAGAGTATGGATGTCTCCTTGAGCGCACACAACGTAAGCCACTACTCCCCAGGGGGACGCATGCAAGCGTCCCAAGCTCGGGACAAGGCACATAGTGCCTTGCTGGCTGGGTTGATTGACAAGCTCAAGGCTACGAAAGAAGCCGATGGTTCCAGTCTCTTCGATCACGTGGGCTTGGCCTTTGGATCGAACATCAGTAGCATTCACTACCTCGATAACTGTCCCACAATCCTGAGTGGCGGTGGAGCTAGTTTGAAACTTGGTCAGCACCTTGTCCTGCCAAAGGATACGCCACTTTGCAATGTATGGCTAACGATGCTGCATGGAATGGGGATTCAGGTCGAGCGTCACGGAGACAGTTCGGGGGTGCTGACGCGATTACAGGGATGAAAACGAATCAGGCAGAGGAATGAGGGCAAAGAAATTATTTCGCGAGATAAATCTAGAGGGCTGTTCCTGTGCCTCCATTCCTTTGCCTATCTGCCTCGTTCGCTTGGACCGTAATGAATGAAACGTCGAGATGATGAACATTGATCCATTGCACCGCCCGTATTGGAAGTGCGTTGACAAGCAATTGCAGTTGTTGACGATAATTCTCCCGTCCTTGTCCTGGTTTGAAAGCCGTGACCAAGAAGGCGCAGTCATCGCTATGAAGTCGGCAGGCATGTCTTCCGAGGACGATATCATCGCGGCTCAGGGGGAGCCGCTGAATACAACAGTCGACGCCTCCGCAAAACCAAACGAGGGCTTCCTCGTAAACCTCAGATCTCAAGAAACCTCCAATGCTTCGAACCAATCCCTCAAACCAATGTGCCAGCCTGTTACAGGCTTCGGATTGGGGTTGCCACCGGCAACGGTTTATGGTGACCTGCCTGCGGTCGTTCTCGGCGAACGGAGCAGCATGCAACTTACCCTCAACCCTTGGACTGCCAAAGTTAATCAACTTCACCCGGTTTAATCCCAACGAAGTAACATAGTGAAGCGCTTGAGCGTCATGTTCTGGGATCAATGAGTCCGTTGCCTTCAAATCATACAAGACTCCGTTTACGACCAGATCCAAACGGTATGCTTTCTCAAAACCCTGATACGACAACTGCAACCGGACCTGGGTATGGACATCTTTGAAGCCCATCGCTCGCAACCGAGCTTTGACGTCGTTTTCATAAACCGCCTCTTCGCACAAACGTCCAAAATGATTTTGCGCAGCATACGCACACCTCATGACCACAGCGTCTACCTCGGCGAACACGGCGCGACTGGTAGGACGAATTTCAATTTCCAATGTGACAGACATAGCAGTAATGATACGACTAGAAGGAAAAATGAGGACAGAGGAATCTTATTTCTATTTTTGAGCTTCAAAATCCGTATTCCTTTGCCCCCATTCCTCTGCCTGATTGCCTTGGCTTCGTACACTACCTCTGCCGCCCCCTTGGCACACGTTCCTCAAAAACACCTCGCTCTGCTAGAGAACTACTGCTTCGACTGTCACGACACGGATACTCAGAAGGGGAAACTCGATCTAGAAACCCTGCCTTTCCACATCTCCACGATCGAGCAAGCGGAGTCGTGGCAGAAAGTCCTCAACGCGATGAACTCTGGTGAGATGCCGCCGGAGAACAAGCGTCAACCGAACAGTGCAGCGAAGGCGGATTTTCTCGATGCCCTTGCCCAAACCATGGTTGTAGCCCGTCAGTCGCTTTCCGACAGCGGCGGGAAGATCACCATGCGTCGACTAAACCGTCGAGAATACCGCAATTCGATCAAGCAGCTGACCGGGGTGAATCTCGATGTTTCCAATCTCCCAAGTGATGGCGGTGTCGGTGGTTTTGACACAGTGGGTGCTTCCCAATTCATCTCCAGTGATCAGTTCGAACAATATCTCAAACTCGGGCGGACGGCGGTTGACGAAGTGTTCCAACGCCGAGCCGCGATTCTCGAAAAGCAGACTTTCAAAATTCGCGTGGAACCGGAAACAACGGTCAATGTCGCAAGCCTTAAGGCAATGCGGCAGTTGGAGGAAGCCCGCGACCGTTTCATGACTTGGAAGGCTGGGGTCGACATGGCGGCTGCCGCTCCAGAAAACCGGGAGATCATGGCTGAGATTCTGAGGGAGAATCCAAAGTCTGTCTCTTATACACATCTGACGCTGCCGACGAGCGAT
>OJGU01000998.1_pt1 | contig 12328 bp, 5 predicted proteins | sample 1594741 | NCBI WGS metagenome assembly OJGU01 (sample SAMN05416841, study PRJEB24817) | seawater metagenome | isolation source: Sea water | place: Canada:Atlantic | collected 2013-07 | reverse complement strand
GAGATGTAGAGAGGTCTCGTGGGCTCGGAGATGTGTATAAGAGACAGGTTCACGAAGGAAGGCGGTATCGATCTTCAGGTTTCTCTGCTCGACGGCGATGGGCCTCGGTTAAAGGTTGAAGTTTCTGATACAGGGATCGGGATGAGTTCTGAACAGTTGGAAAAAATCTTTCAGCCGTTCGCTCAGGCGGATGCATCGACGACTCGCCGATTTGGAGGAACAGGTTTGGGGTTGGCCATTTGTCAACAATTGGTCAAGGCAATGAATGGGGTTCTTCGGGTTGAAAGTGAACGTGACCGGGGATCGACCTTTGTCTTTGAATTGCCCTTGACTACAGGGGAAACAGGAGAGGTGCTGTCGGCTCCTTTTTGTGGCAAGGACGATGTTGCATTGTTGGTCGAAGATGAAGGTGACGTGGACCGTTCGCTCGAGAAATACCTTGAAGATCTTGGTTTTCTGGTGGAACAGGCTCGTTTGGACGGGAGCTTGTCAGACGTCATCCAGCGTCTGGCCAGCGGGCGAACTCAGCTCGCTTGTATTGTTCCCTATCAATTGCTCGGAGAAGAAAATGAACTGAGTGCCCTCCTACAAACGGAGGCGATTTGTGGGTGCCGAGTACAATTCTTTGCGCTTCAACGTCGCTTTGATGTGGCCGGAGAAGACCAAAAAGATTGTAGCTTGCCGGTTATTCGTCACCCCATCCGAGCGGGTGAACTACGGGAGGTTTTTGTGCCAAGTGAGCCAACGGTAGAAAAACGCGCGCCGATTGGCGATAAACTCAAAGTGGGACTTCAACGTCCTCTAAATGTGTTGGTAGCTGAGGATAGTGCCGTGAACCGTCGTGTGATCTCGGCGCAACTGAAACGCCTTGGGCATCGACCTGTTCTTGTTGATGACGGGCAGGCGCTTTTGGATGTGATTGAAACGACGGACTATGATGTGATTCTGATGGACTGCCAGATGCCACGTTTGGATGGTTATGAGACGACGATGAGGATTCGTAAACTGCCAAACCACTCGTCTGCAATGATCGTGGCGCTTACTGCAGCCGCTCGGAACGAGGATCGAGAGCGGTGTTTGGAAGCTGGAATGGATGCCTTCATTAGCAAGCCGCTGGATATTGAACGTTTGCAAGAAGTATTGAGCAACATTCAAGGAGAAAATGATTCTTTGTCTGAAGGGCTGCAAAGGTCTTAGCGTTTTCGGATCGCAGGTTCTCCCTTGGTTGTTCAACAAGTTAGCGAAACCTATACCTGAAGGAATAGGTGAGGTGAGCGTTCCAGAGGATGGAAACACCCTCCATGAATTGTGCTGTAGCTGCGGGCGCATGAACTGGAGGCCTGGCGCTCGTTCCACTTTTCAGGAAATCGCCTTTCCATTCTAATCCCGGGTCCGCGGACTAGAATGGCTTCCCGTTCCTGCTTCTCACCTTGATCCATTTGTTCAGGCTAATTGTTTCCGTCCGCGAGCCTGCTGTTTCTAAGTCTCCTTGCACAAAGGAAGGTTTTTTATTGACTATACTACCTAGGTAGTATTACCAAAGTAGTAGATTATGGAAACAGATTGTGTGGGACCGCGTAAGTTGGGTGACCTTCAGTTAAAGATCATGAAAGTGTTGTGGGCAAGGGGGCGTGCTACAGTGAGTGAGGTTCAGCAGGATCTCGACGGGGCTAAGGCGCTCGCCTATACGACGGTTGCAACGATGCTACGGAAGATGGAGTCCCGTGGCTTGGTGCGACATCTCAGTGAGGGCCGCACCTTCATCTATGAGGCAGCTTACGAGGAGTCGTCCGTCTCAAAGAATATGGCAGATGATTTGGTCGAACGCCTTTTTGAGGGGCGATTATCGAGCTTGGTGAGTCACTTTCTTTCGACCCGCGATGTGAGTGAGGAGGAGCTTGATCGACTTGAAAAACTAGTTCGAAAGAGCAAACGATCTAAGGGGAAGCAATAGTATGAATGCACCGACTTATATGGATTGGGCAGTGTGGCTTGGAACCCTCTTGCTGCTAGGCTTTTTTGTTCCAGTCGTGGCCCGCCTTCTGGCGAGTCAGGTGCGTGCCTCTACGGCTCGCCAGGCGGTCTGGCGCGGCGCCTTTCTAGTTCTTTTGATCGTATCGGTTGGGGAAACGTTTGGAGCCTTTCGAAATCTTGGTGTGCTGTGGAAATCCGCAGATGTGACTGGTGGAGCCTGGACGATTGTGAGTCAGGTGCAGGGCGATCGGGAACCGGTTCCTTTTGAGGAGGTCTCGGTCGCACCGGCAGATCTTCCTGTGCTTGCTTCGAAGACTCAATGGCAGCATACGCGGACTTGGATCCCAGGGGGAATCATCCTAGGTGGCTTTGTCTTCGGTTTGTTCTATTGGTTCGTGATCCGGCTTGGGCTTGCTGTCTATGTTGCCCGGCGGAGTATTGCTGTTGATCGGGCCGTCAATGAATGCCTGGCTGAAACGGTCGGGCGGATGGGGTTTCGTGGTCGCTTTCGTTTGAAGATAAGCTCAGGGACGCTTGGGCCCTTTGCGTTCGGAACTCTCTATCCGACAATCCTAGTTCCGGCCGAATTGGTTTCGGAGTTTTCGAGAGAAGAGTCAGCACTCGTGCTCGCTCATGAACTAGGGCACTTGAAAAACGGGGATAATGTTTGGCAACCCTTGGTGGATCTCGTGGCCTGGGCCTTATGGTGGCATCCATCGGTTTGGTGGGCGCGAAGAGAGTTGAATATCATCGGTGAATATGCCGCCGACTCTCAGGCTGTGAAGGCTGACTTCAAACCCGAATCGCTCGCGGCGTGCCTGGTGAAGTTTGGGCGTAGAGCCTGGGCTCGTCATCGTCTCGCTGTGCTCTTTCAAAATGGGGCCGCTTTCCACTCAGCCCTTGGCCGACGAGTGGAGCGGTTGTTACAGAGCGGTTCTATCGACGAGTCAAGTGCGTCAAAACGATGGGCTTTGTCTTCGAGCACACTTGTATTCCTGACAGCGTTCTATGTCTTGTTCTCGAGATTGATCTTTCCTGAGCTGTCAGCGGTGACGCCGATCGGAGAGGTAATGTTGGATCGAGAGCCGGTGGCAGAACCAGTGCGCCGATCGGATCAAGGAGCACATGAAGCTAAAGGTGAGTTGGCTGTCGTGGTATCCGAGCTGCCTTCAGAACTCAAGGAGGAGGAAGTCTTGAATGCCCCGCCAGTGATCGATAAAGGCTCGGTTGAGATTGAAGTTTTGGGGAATCGTTCTATAGATCCGGCTGTTAAGAAAACCGATAGTCCCAGTCCAAAATATTTGATGCGCCGATATCGGGTAGACCCAGAGCGCGCGATCGCAGCAGTTTGTGAGCTCCTCGGGGAGGATCCGGATGCTGAGCGAAGTAGTTTCGAGCGACAAATGCTATTTCGGCGTCTGTTCCGACAGGCGGGTGTTTCTGTAGCGATGGAACTAGGCAATCTCAACGATAAGTCTGAGTCGACGGTCTTTTACAATGACGATATTGGTATGCTCCTGGCTCGCGGATTAGAGACTGAGATTCAGGCTATCGAGGAGATGATTGCGTTGTTTTCTGAAGTGCAACCGCAGGTTGTCATATCTTTGAAGCTTGCAGAGGTCTCCGCTGTGGTTGCTGCTGATCTTTTTAGTGGCAGAACGACGAGATCGGATGCCGATATCGAAACTTTAACCCAAGAGAGTCATTTGATTTTGTCTGAAAGAGATTACGCGACCTTGATAAAAGAGTTTGGGAGGCGGGACGGTTTTGATGTGTTAAGTGCGCCCAGTGTGACGACCTTATCTGGAAGACCAAGTGAGCTCTCCATGTTAGAGCAACAAACTGTAGTGATTCCACGAGATTCTGTTGAGAATCAAGATTTGACTATTGATAGCTCTGAGACGATTTCGAGTGATGCAAATCCCACTGATGACGTCCCTTATTTTACTGAATCAGTTGACCTGGGACCAACGATTCGAGTGCTTCCCCGCGTTCACTCGAATATGAAGGAGATGGAATTAGATGTGGAATTCAAGATGCGAGAGTTCCTTGGTTACGATGATCCAGGGCCAAGCGCTGCAGGCATTGTCGTTGACGGAAAGAAGGTCTTTCAAACCTTGCCACTGCCACGGTTTCGAGAACGCGAAGCTAAGGCGAGCGTGAGACTCTTGGATGGTCAAGCCGTTGTCATGCGTGGAATGGAGGCGACGAGTATAAGGAAAATTAAGGACAAGGTTCCTCTGCTTGGAGATATTCCCTTGATTGGGCGTATGTTTCGTCGTGAGAAAACGGAAGAGGAGAAAACTGTCGTTTTGGTGTTTGTTTCCGCCATTGTGATTGACCCTGCTGGGAATCGAGTCAATCCGTCCACTGAGAAAGAGTAGCTGCTCTCGACAGCTTATCGGAATAGGGCCGCTGAGCTTTTGTTGAAAAGGTTGAGGAAGGGGCCGCGCCGCGCTAGGCTCGTCGCCGAAATATGGAATGGCTTAGATCCGGGTGGCGACAGAATGCTGGTATCATTGTATCTCTTACAGTGTGTCTTGTGGGGCTTGATCGGGTTGAGGCCTCGGTTGCGATTAGTGAGATAATGGCTGCTGACGGGAATTCGCTCTTGGATGTGGATTCGGATCGTTCCGATTGGATTGAGTTGTTCAATACGGGCAAGGAGACCGTTGATCTTGCGGGATGGTCTTTGAGCGATCAGGAAAATGGGGAAGAGGCCTGGGTCTTTCCGAGTGTTTCTCTCGCTCCCAGTGAGTTCCTGATCGTCTTTGCATCTGGAAAAGATTGCCGGGATCCTCGTGGCGAGTTGCACACGAGTTTCAAGCTAAGACGATCAGGAGAGTTTCTCCAATTGCGCGACGCTCAAGGCGCCGTAGTTTCCAGTTTTCCCTCAGAGTTTCCCCGCCAGCTTGACGGCTATTCATTCGGGCCTTCAATGGCTACGATTGCCACTCCTGGTATTGACCGTACCAGTGCGGTCCGTTTTCACGTTCCCGATCCGGACGAAGATCATGAGGCCTGGAGACGATTGGGATTTGATGATGAGGGGTGGATAAGTGGGGTCGGCTCCTTAGGGTATGAGCATTCCAATCCTCCCATTCTTACGCCGTTTATTGACACGGACTTTTCTGACTCGGTGTTAGGGGAGGGTTCTACGGTGTACGCTCGTTACCGAATTGAAGGTGTGATGCCTCAGGATATCCTGTTGCTTCGGATGCGCTTTGATGATGGCCTTGTTCTTTATCTGAACGGCCGTGAGAGATACCGAATGAATGCTCCGTCGAGGATCGATTATCGGTCGAGAGCATCGCGACCGAGGGATACGGAGGACGTTCTCAAGGAAGTCCCCCTCGTTCTAGGAAGAGAGGATGGCCTGCGATCTGGAGCCAATGTCATTGCTGTCCACCTGCTGAACGCTCGAGCAACCGATCGAGACTTTCTATTGTCTCTTCGCGGGGAAGTGATTCGATTGGATGATTCTAAGCTGGGTGAAGCTGTGTATTTTCAGCAGCCGACGCCAGGGCTGCCAAATATTGGGGGAGCTTTCAACGTTCTCCCTCCGCCTCAGGCGTCGTCGCCGTCAGGTGTCTACGCCAATGCGCTCGAAGTTCAACTTTCGGTTCCCGCTGAAGATGCGGTTGTCCGCTACACCTTGGACGGAACGATCCCTGATCACGATTCGCCTGTCTATGAAGATTTGATTGCGATCGAATCGGCTACGATCCTACGTGCACGGGCCTACTCAGGTTCTGAGGAGGCTGGCGAACTTGCCAGTTGGCACTTTCTCATCGGCGATACGAGCGTTCACTCGTTTAGCTCGGACCTTCCCGTGGTACTGGTGGATACCATGGATGGAGGTGTATCTGCGGCGTCACCTACGCAGGCTTTGATTCAAGTCTACGATCGAAGCGAAACGGGGCGAACGCTTCTTACTCAGGAGCCGGTTCTGAGCGAAGAAGCTGTGATTAAGATTCGAGGCTCAAGTACTGAAGGCAGACCCAAGAGGGCTTATAATGTGGAGTTTCATGATGCCTACGGAGAAGACTTAGATCGAGAAGTGTTAGGAATGCCGTCTGAGTCTGATTGGATTCTTTATGCTCCTTACAACTTTGATCGTGCACTCATTCGCAATGCATTCATGTATGAACTAAGCAATCAGATGGGGATGTATGCTGTGCGAACTCGGTTCTGTGAGGTGTACGTCAATTCCCGTCGTGGGCGAGATCTTTCTCAGGCCAGTTACGTTGGCGTTTATGTCTTGATGGAGAAGATCAAGCGGGGTGCCGATCGATTACCGGTCGAGAAACTTCTGACAAAACACACGCAACGTCCTGAAGTTTCGGGCGGGTATATTCTCAAGATTGACCGACTCGACCCTGGTGACTCTGGATTTACTGGGGGGCGCCAATCACTTGCCCATGTTTATCCCAAAGAGGAAAATCGAACTTCGAGCCAGTTGAGTTTTCTTCGGAATCATTTGGATGCTTTTGATAGAGCGTTGCGGGGACGGACTCCAACGGATCCAGTTCGTGGCTACCCGCGATACATCGATACTGAATCGTTCTCGGATTTTCATATGTTGAACGAATTCAGCAAAAACCCCGATGGCTTACGTCTGAGTACCTACATGCATATTCCCAGAAATGGAAAATTAACAATGGGACCGATCTGGGATTTCGATCGAACCCTGGGCCCCGACGATGATGGGCGGGCCGCCAATCCGAACGGGCGAAGTAGTGTTTACAACTTTAGCTGGTGGGGGAGTCTCTTTCAGGTCCCAGACTTCCGACAGACCTATACGGATCGTTGGCAAATGTGGCGTGAGGATCAGATGACTGAGGAGAACCTGATGGGAATCATTGATTCAATGGCTGTCGAGCTGGAGGAAGCCCAAGAACGAAACTTTGACCGCTGGAATTTGGTCAATGGAACTCCGGGATGGAGACGGGAGATTAGCCAGCTCAAATCCTGGGTTCGGCAGCGACTGAATTGGTTTGATAGCGAGTTTGTTGACCGTCCTGTTCCAAGCGTAATTCCCGGCGTCGTTGACGCGGGAACGACAATCACCTTCGGTGGGAACGGCACTGAGACGTATTTTACGACGGATGGTTCTGATCCTCGGCTGCCGGGGGGGAATATTGCTCAATCGGCCTTGCTTGCAGAGAGTGGTGAAACGATTGTGGTTGAGCAGACGCTAGTTTTGACTGCTCGAGCACGGGTGGAGGAACGTCGGGAAATCCTTTGGAGTTCTCCGTTTCGCGGAGTCTATCTTGTTGGCGAGGTGCCGAAACTGCTCGTCTCGGAAATCATGTACCATCCAGCGGAACCCTCGCTTGGAAGTGCTTGGGTCGAGGATGATTTTGAATTCATCGAGATTCAGTCCACAGGGAACTCGGCCGCAGACTTGACTGGTATTCGAATTCTTGGCGGTATCGAGTTTGAGATGCCTTCGAGATCGATTGCGAAGGATGAATCGGTTCTGATAGTGAGAAATCTCGCGGCCTTTCAGGAACGATACCCCGGCTTGGAAGGGAGCGTATTGGGTGAGTATCAAGGGAGCCTTTCCAATCGTGGAGAGACGATTGTCGTCGAAGATGCGCACGGGCGCTTGATCACCAAGGTGAGTTATGAGGATCGAGGGGATTGGGAGTCAGCGGCGGATGGGGAGGGATATTCTTTGGAGTTTCGCGGTGGTTCAGGGGAGCAGAACCAAGCCCAACACTGGGTAGCTAGCTTGGTCCAAGGAGGCACGCCGGGCGTTCGAGAACTGGCGGAGCTTGTGTTGGCGGACTGGGCGATTCGAGAGAAGCGAATTCAATTCGAGATTCGGGGCGTCAGACCGGGATCATTGCATATTCAGCGAGCTCTAGGGAAAGGCAGACTCGTATGGGAAACAGTTGCAGCACTAGAGGTCGAGGCAGGGCAGGGATCTGTGAGTTTCACTGACGCATTAGCGCAGGGTTCATGGATGTATCGCGTGATTCAGCCGTGACAAAGAATTATCCCTCGGTCCTTAGCGATTAGATCAGAAGGGAACAACCATTTCTCTAATCTTTCCATCGGGCTGAGATGGGAATGTCACGCCGAATGTTTTCCTGTATTTGAATCTGAAGTGTGTGTCGACCCGCGGGCACAGAAAGTGTTCGGCTCTGAGTGGGCGAATACTGCTTTCCATCGATCCAGATCTCAAGGCCCGTTCCATCGTTGAGATGTAGGTTCTGCGCTTCCTTGCCTTCGATGGTCAGTTTCGTTCGAATTCTCATTCGCGGGTTTCCTTCTCTTGTCTCGTTGATGTCCGAAAGATTGAGATGTCCAGGGACTCGGCTTGTGAGAGGAAGCCAGTTCGCCTCGGAATCGTTTGATCCAGACTCGACTTCCCAGTGCCTGATGAAGCGATCCCGAATCGCGAATTCTCCCTGTCCGCCAATCTCCGTGAGGAAACGAATAAGATCCCTGAGCTGAGGGCGGGTTAGTAGCGAAACGGCAGTGGGAGGCATGATGGTTCCAATTGTTTCTTTCGTGTGGATGTCTTTCGATCCGATACGGATACGTTCCTTGGTTCCGAATTCCTCGAGGATGATGTGATCGCCCTGATCGCGCTCTCTGCGTTCATAGCCCTGGATGATCGCTCCTGTCTTTGTTGTGATCTGGGTCAAGGCATAGCCTTCTTTGATATGACGTGTTGGCCAGATGACCTCTTCAATCAGGCGCCGAATGGGGATGCCAGTACCGGCGTTGCTCAGATCAGGACCGAGCTCCTGACCCACGCCGGCGATTCGATGACAGGAATAGCAATTGGCAGCTGTCGACCGAAAGACACTCTCACCTGAATGAGGATCGCCGGATTCCTGAACCTCCTTGGCTAGGTCGGTAATAAAGGTTTCGCTGTAGCCTGGAACGACGGACGAGTATCCAGCGAGATCGCGTAGCACTTGAGTGAGTTCAGGATTCGAACAGCCTAGCACGACGATCTGGTCGAGTAGGACCTGAGATTTCTTCTTTGAGAGGCTTGAGCGACTGATCGCTCTCGCCAGGGAGTGAGCTCCGGTGCGTCGTGAGAGGAACGCGCTTAGGAGCGTGCTGTTGATTTTGAAGTCCTTCTCGTTGGTGAGCCGATGAGCTACGACAGCAGCGGCTTGTGCCGTGTCAATTTCGACGAGAGCTTCAACGGCGGCGCTTCGGACCCGTTCGGGCTCTTCAGACTGCGCAACGGTTTGCAGATCTGCGCCCTTGGGCTCCGGTTGAAGATGAGGGAGGCTTCGGATCGCTGCTATGCGCAGCGGGAGGCTTGGATTGGATTTCGCTGTCAACTTGGCGACCTGCGGATGGAGGGACTGAAGCTCCCATAGGGAAGCCAGCTGGATGGCGCTAATTTTTAAGGTTGTTGATCGCTCTGATAGGAGTTGTTCAAAGTGTCCGATATTAAGGCCTTCGGGACGTGATCGTTGTGCTTCGATGATGCTCCGGAGGACGCTTCGGTGAGCTGAGGAATTGTAACGGCTTGCTTGGAAAAAGTTCTTGGGGTTGACCAGAAAGTCGAGATCTTCGTCGCTTCCGGTAGCGGCGAGAACTTGCCGCGCAGCGTTCTGGTTCTTGAGGTTGATATCTTTCTTAGTAGCAATCTCGCGAACGGTATTGGCGAGTTGTTTTGAGCGAGAAGCTCGGATGACATGAAGAAGGTCGGGGTTGTTGTTTCCAAACTCGATTGTTCCCGAAGAAAGGGCTGGCACCCAATAGGGTTCAAGGTATCGCACGGTCTGGGTGAAGGCATAGTCAATCCACTGATCACTCGGGAGTCGTTTGACTCTTGCTGCCACTTTGATGGCGGCCGCTGAGGGGATGTTGCCGCAGGATAGGATGGTTTCCATCCGTACTTGAGAGTCAGAATCGCGTGTCAGGGGAGAAAGGAGATCGATTGGGTTTGGGAGTCGATCGTGCCATCGCCCGACGGTTCTTGCGGCATAAGCGCGGACGCGGGCATCTTTTGCCTTGAGGCATCGCTTAAGGATTGGTTCGTCCACTTGTTCAAGTGTCTCATAAAGCATTAGAGATTGAAGGAGCTGGAACTCCGTTGCCGTCGATCGGGATGGAATCGCACGGGTCCAGCGCCTCAACTCATCAATCACTTGGGCTCGATCGCGAGTGACAAGTTGTCGTTTGGATTGCTCTCTTAGCCAGCGGTCCTTGGACGCGAGATTGGCGATGAGGTCTGGGATGGAATCGTGCGCGAGTTTCGGCCGCGAAGGTGCCTTCGAGGTTTTTGCGGCAACTCTCCAGATGCGGCCGTGCCCTTTGTCCCTGGCTGTATGGCGGTAGGAATCGTCTTGATGGCAGATGACGGTGTTGAACCAGTCACAGACGTAAACCGCCCCATCGGGACCTGTCTTCACGTCGACCGGGCGAAAATATTCGTCTTTGGAACGGATCAGGGCCTCTTTCCAGATTACCTTGTAGCTGGCTCCTTTTCGCTCAAGGGCGAATCGGCTGACAGCGTTCGGTTTGTAGTCTCCGATCAAATAATCTCCCTGCATGCTTACTGGGAGGCTTGGGTGTGATGCGATATCGATGCCGCAGTAGCCGCCGGGACGTCCAATGGTTGGGAGTCGAAGCCGATGTGGCGTGGGGAGTAGTGCGGGGCCTAGGTAGGTGATCCCTCCGGCCCCGTCGATGACAATGGGTTGTCCCCAATCGTTGAAAACAATACCCCAGGGATTTCCAGGGCCCATAAAATCATCGAGCAGCCCTTCGAGTTGCATACGATCCGGACGGAGCCGAAAGACGCCGGCTTGGAACAATCGGGAAACTCCCCAAGGGGTTTCGACTCGGGACTCGATGCCATCACCTTGACACCAATAGAGTTGGCCGCCGGGACTCCAGACAAACGAATTCGATGTTTGATGGGTATCGCCGTTTCCAAAGCCACTGAGAAGAACGTCTCGCTGGTCAGCAACATCATCCCCGTCGGTATCCTTCAGAAGGAGCAGCTGGGTCCCTTGACCAACGAATAGGCCGTTGGGTGCGATTTCTATTCCGGTGGGGATGTTGAGTCCCTCGGCAAAAACCTTACTGTAGTCACTGATGCCGTCGCCGTCCGAGTCTTTCACGATGACGATGAAATCATTGGGAATCTCTCCTGGTTCGTGCTGGGGATAGGCCGTCGTACAGGCGACGAACAGATTCCCATTCGAGTCCCAGCGCATTGCGAGGGGGTTGATGATGCCGTGTGCTTCTGAGGCGAAGAGATTGACTTCGAAACCCTCAAGGAGTTGAAAATCCGCGAGTGCCTTTTTCGCGTCCGCGTTTGCGGGGCGGGTCTTGGACCATCCGGTGAGAATCGGTGAAACCTTGGTAGCATTGGGTAATGGCGTTCCGTCCAAGAGATCGCGGACGCGGGCTTCGGCTTGAGTGATGAGTTTTGGATACCGCTGCCATTCTTCGCGGAAGGAAGGATAAATCCCGGCTGCTTCGCCGAAGATACGCTCCCCGTCGTCGCCGAAGAGGCATTTCCAATTCGCCGGGCGCCAATATTCAAACCAGAGCCTGTGTTTGTCGATGACAGCCTGTCTCAGGTCTTCTGAGAGAGGCTGAGCGGCGAGCCCTGCGGCGCGAACGAAGAGGTTGGCGAAACGAGATTGGTGCTCCGGTAGAAGGTGCAGGCCGTTCTTTGTGAAGCGAGTCCCCGATTCGTATTGCTCCAAGCTAGGGTGAAAGAGGTCGATGAAACCAAGATGGTGTTTTGTGGCAAGGGTTTGGATGACCTGAACGTACACTTCGAGATCGCTGTTCTTTGCTGCCAAATCTGGCTGGAACGGGCTATTCGGGGATTCGAAGGCGATGGGGCTGATCAAGGTGATTCGATCGACCACGTTTTTCCACTGAGCGATGAGAGCTTCATAGCTTTCTGCAAACGCTTTCAATCCGGCGAGGCCGGAAAGCGATTCGATTTTACCGTATTGCGCCCAGACGCTTGTTGCGCCGATGTGGCTTAGTTGGGATGGCCAATCTCCGTATTTCTCCTCTCGCCAACGTTCTGCGATCGTTGATTGAACGGCTGTTGTGTCTCCCTCCCACGAAAGATCTCGGAATTGCAAATGGTTGTCTTTGAAGGTCTGAGAAAGCTGAGCCTCGATGTATCCTGCTCTTTGGAGGCGGATCATATTTTCGCCGCCCAGGAGAGCGATCACATCGTCCTCTTGAATGAGTAGTGGCCCGGCGTTCGAATGCTCAGAGGCACTGGTGACGAGGGCGAGGATGATGCCGAGAATTAAATTCGAGAGTTTCATCGTTTTGCAAAAGAGCCAGACTAAGAATCGACGATGTCGCTGCTGTCTCTTATACACATCTGACGCTG
>OJGU01000997.1_pt1 | contig 12335 bp, 6 predicted proteins | sample 1594741 | NCBI WGS metagenome assembly OJGU01 (sample SAMN05416841, study PRJEB24817) | seawater metagenome | isolation source: Sea water | place: Canada:Atlantic | collected 2013-07 | reverse complement strand
GTGTCTGTCGCTCGATACACTTCGCCCATCCCGCCTTGCCCGAGCTTGGCGGTGATTTGGTAATGGAGAAGCGATTGTCCGAGCACGCACGGATTATGTTCGGATCAAAACACCTGTCTAGAAGATTTGGCTGCGAAGCCGTCAGGTCCGGCATCTGGAGCATCTTCAAATCGGCGTCATATTTGCCGACACAACTGAAAGATCAGAGCCCGCTGAAGCCACTCGCCGTCCATTCAGCAACTGAACGCCTCCACCGTGAGTGCTCGATTTCCATGATCTATTCCCCGACCAATTCGATCCCTGACAAGATTGGCCCGAGCTCTGATTCGGTGCTTCCCGTGAATTGAACATCAAGCGCTTCCTCAATCAACACGCCTGAAAACTCCTTCACCAACGCACGCCGATAGCCACCGGCTTCCTTAACGATATCAAAGTTCTCCAACACGCGACGGCCTTGCAAGGCGACATCGAAAAGGCGGGATCCCGCTGTTAGTATCTCGGGCTCGGAGAAATGAAGCCGAACCGTATACGAACGCGGCGCGGGCTCTGCTACCGTCCGAGAGCTCAGTGGCGTTCCCGTTGTCGTTTTCAAGTCGGTCGTCTTCGCCGTAGATTTCATCAAGGGCATTACCTGCACGCTTGCTACGTTCTCAATTCCCGACGCAACCACCCATGGTAGGCCCTCACCTCGAAACCGCGATGAATGATGGCGGAAATAGCGAAGGTTCTCGCCCTCTGTGAGCACTGAGATTTCTGGGGATGTTCCCCCGAGACTTGGGAAATCAAGCCAGAGCGTCCCGTTATCCGCCCGACGATCCCCCGGTGCACCGAAGTTGATTCCGGCCTGCTTCACGTGTTGCCCTTCCGTTGCCTTGGCCCCAAGACTGCTAAAAGTCCACATCTCCACGTCCGGCATATGAATCAACGCCAATGAAGTCTGGTTCTGATAGGCACAGGTACAAGTGCGGGTGTAATCCGGTGCATTTAGAACACCATTGGCGATGACCAAGTTTGAAGTACAGCTGGCACGGAAGCCCCCGAGATTGCCCGTGCCACTTTGCCCGGCAAGATCATAGTAGCCAGCCGCTCCGGAACGAAAGGTCATCATGTGTTCACCGGCGACTGGCGTGGCACAACCATAGGCACGTGTGAACAACCAAGGTTCTTCCCCGCCCGTAACAGGATTCACGATCCAGTGCGGTGTCCCGTCCAAGAGATTGTAGGCTCCGGCAGAATCGTCGTAGGAGTTCGCCGAAGTAAAGATCAGTTCATTGTGAATAATGCACGGACCATTATAGGCGCGATCGAGATTTTTCCAGAGAACTTCTCCGGTTCGGCCCTGGTAGGCAATCATCCCATTCCCGACCTCGTCCGAAAGCCGATCCTTCGCGCTGGCTCCCGCCTGGAGCAAAACGTCGTGCTCTTCGGAATAGGCCAGCCACGTTCCAAAGATTTCTTCCCGGACTTCCCAAAGCTGTTTTCCAGTCTCACTGTCAAAGGCAACAATCCGATAAGTGTCCGGCCTTCGCCTTCCTCGTCGCCTAAGTTTTCCTTCGGCACTCGCGGGAAGTTTGTCGAGACAATAGACCCGCCCCTTGCCGGCCACGATGCCATTGTGAATGAATCCGTGCTGTGGCGAGGCCTTCCAGCGAACGTTCCCTGAATGCCGATCAAAGGCCACCAGCCCATCACTGGCAGAGAGATCTTCGATCGGGGCATATTCTTTGTTCCACTTCACACCGGCTTTCTTTGTAAAATGGGCGAAGTCGTGCCCCCCCAAGAGCAGATCTTCGTAGACCCCAATATATCCCCAACGAGGACGCACCGCCCCCCCCTCTTTCAGCGGCAAGCGAATGTGATTAATCGTGTCGCCGGTCTTCGAGTCCAGAACCTCACAATAGTCTTCAAGAGCAAGGTAGACAGCGTCCTCGGTCGCAACAAAGTTTGATCCCCGTCCATTGGCCCCTGGAATGTGCCCCTGATTGTAGGCGGTACTCAGTGGCGTGTCTTCATAGGTTTCATTAAAGTAAATCCCATAAGTATCAAGCGTCTTGATCGTTCGCTTCCACATGACTCGCCCAGTATACACGTCACGGGCACTGATACTGTCCATCCCCTCAATAATGGTTCTTCCCCCAACGACTTGTTCTGGCGGGCCATGTCCATGCCTGGGCAGGACATCCATGTTTGAACTTCCTCCGAACCATAGGAGCCCCAAGGGAAGCTTCACCCGTTGATCATCCGATTTGACTGTATTGGCAATGTCTCCGTACTGATGCGTCCAATCGGCTGCCCCAGGAAGGGCCCCTTCCCGAGTGAGCTGCAAGAACGAGTCCAGATTCAAGGGCTTGCCTGCATCGGCGGGAAGAGATCGGGCCACCGTCAGTGAAAAGGTATCAATCAATGCTTGCTCTAAGGACATCGACTCCGCCGTCGCTCTAATCGTCGCAATTTCATGCCCCGAACCGGAAATCAAGAGATTCCCTCCGTAGGGGCGGACGGACTTGTAGGCTGCCTCTAATAAATCCTCAGCTTCTCCGGCGTCCCCGATCTCACCACTCATGACAACGAGATTAGCAAAATATGGCGGCGCATTGATTGAAAGAGGATCTCCGTGGTGAAGGGAAAGCCGACTGCCGTAGTTGGATTGGACCAAGTCAAACTCGCGTCGGAGATCGTCAATTCGATCGGGATCAGAATCCACTCCGATGACGTGGAAATCGGTTTCACGGAGTAAGAGATCTACTATCCGCCGATCCTCCAACCCGTAACAAATCGCGTACCCAGCCTTTATCTCTAAGCGATCAATCAAGGCCTCGTACAAAGGCCACTTTGAATCAATCTCAGCATCGAGATCAAATGGCGCTTCAGTCGGAGGCTTCACCGTGTCGCCATTGCCAAAGGCAAGGATCGCCCCTTCTAAGGTCACGGCAAAGAGTTTACCGTCCGCTGCGAGCAAGCGCTGGATCGTTCCCTTCACCGGCAGAGACCACGCGAGCGAAGGAAATCCCACCTCCCCATCAAGATCGATGGCCGACAAAGTCGATTCACCAGCAGCGTAGAGCCGGCTTCCAACCTTGATCAAGTCCCCTGAGGCATCGGCTTCAAACTCCCACAGCAACTCCTTATTCGAATCAAAGGCCTGAATCAAGTTCCCCTGCCATGCCTCCCGCCAGGATAGCTCTGCGGATTCATGATCCCGTTCTCGCATCGCGAGTTTCGCCGACGCGTTCGCTAGGACCTTCGTTGCTTTTTCCCTCTCCGCGTCGGTGACGGCGTTCTTTAGTTTCGTCTCAGCCTTCGTCTTCGCTTTCTTGGCCGCAGCCAATTTATCAGCCGCTTGAACGCGACGCGCCTCACGAAGCGGAGCGTCACTGGCTCCGTACAAGATTTCTCCATCGAGCACTGGCTCGTTGATAAGGAAGTCTGTTAGTTTGCCCGCCTTCAAATCATAAGCACGCACCCCTCGTTGCCGCGTGTGGGCAAAGAATTGCTGATCATTCGCCACCACGAAACTACCCCCGTTGCCCTTCCCACCAGCCGCGAGGTGAAAGTATTTGAATTCACCAGAGCTGCGGTCAAAAACAGCCGGGACAGATCTCCCTCCAGGGACTACCAAATAATCTTGAGTGGCCACGAAAGCTCCTTGAGGAGCAACCCCGGCGAAGGAAGGAGCATTGTGGGGTTGCTTGATGTATTGCGCACTTGTTCCGTCATTCACCCACTCAACCTCACCGGTTTCAGCATCCAAGGCGTAAATAAACGTCCCCATGAAGGGCCAGATGCTCGCGGCAAAATAGAGGATGCCGTCACGGATCACCGGCCCACCTCGCGCGGGCCACGCCGAGATCATTCGCTCATTCCCAATGACCTTGAGATCCCCCGGCGCACCCCGAAACTTCCAAACCAAGCGACCATTCTTCGCATGAACACAGTAAAGGAAGCCGTCATCGCTGACGAAATAGACCTTCCCTGCCCGAGCGACGGGAGCAAAGCGAACGGGACCGTCAGTATAAAAACGCCACACTTCGTCACAGGTGCGGACATCGAGAGCGAGCACCTTGTCACTATCGTTGAAGCCCACGAACATTAGGCCATCGGCAACGATCGGCTCAAGAATCCGATCGTAGGTCATCAGATCGTGATTCAGCGGGTCATCCCAGACTTGCTCTCGTTTCGGAAACGTGCGCTCCCAAACCAAGCCCATCGTCTCTGGCAATAGCTCCGGAGAACTGGCACTTCGTCCCGCGTCATAGCGCCACTGCGGCCAATCCCCAGCGACAGCGCTCAGCAAGGAAATGAAACACCCCAACAAACATCCACCGTTCCGTTTCAACATTCTACAAAATAATCGTCGCATGAAAGCCGTTCGCGCCAAGAAAGAAATAGCAACCACCTGGGGATTGCGCAATGGAATCATCCCATGAAGGCACTCAGCACTCGTTAGTCCCCTTGCAGCACTAAAGCAGGATCCTGCTGGACCGCCAAAACCGATGGAATCCAACTACCTACTGCAGAGAGAAACAAGGCCAGAACGAGACCTCCCCCAAAGTAAGCCACCCTAAAATACGCCAAGCCCTCGTTATTCACCAGATTCCCTCCATCAAATCCCAGTCCCAAGCCCCAACCCGCCAGGCAACCAAACACCGTGCCAAACAGAGCCACCATAAGAGATTTCCCGAGAAACAATCCAAAAATATGCCGCGAACCGTAGCCCAGGGCCCGCAGCACCCCGATCTCTTCACGCCGTTGGCGGACGTTGATGAACGCAAGTAAGCCGATCCACATCGCACTCCCCAACAAGATCAAAGGAATCATCACCCCAGCTAAGCGCTCTCGCTCTTGCCGCAGAGCGGCGCGCGCGATCTTTTCTTGTTTCAGGGCCATCTCAGCCGTTTGTTTCGCTGTATTCCGCGCCTCAGCTCGAGCGAGTGCAGGCTGTCCCCGCTCGATGACTTGGGTCCCTGGCAAGATCCCTGCGATCTCCTTCCGGATCTCCGTGATCCGATCCCCGACGCAGTGACACTCCAGGGCCTGAATGGCATGCACCAAATTCTCCATTCCGAACAGTTCTTGAGCCTGCTTGAGATTGATCCAAACCGTACTGTCATCAATGGTGCCCCTTTGAGCATGAATCTTGGCAATCGAAAACTCAGCCCCCATTAGAACAACGGCCTGTCCCTCAAGCACCCCCAGCGTCTCAGCGATCTCAAACCCGACAATCATTTCACCTCGAGGCACCGCATCCAGCAATGGTTTCTTGGGGTCCCGATGCTGAAAGGGCACTTCCCCACGAGTTCCATACACCACCACCGGAATATCCTTCTCGGGCCAGGTCAGCTTTTTCATGACCGTCGGCAGCAAGTGATTGATGGTGACGATATCCGACTTTGCCAAGCGGGACACATATTCCTCAGGCATTGTTTTGCTAAGACTCCCTTCGAGATGCATCTCGTTCAGGTCTTGATCCTGTGGGAGAATCACGACGTTGAACCCTAGCCCCTTGGTAATCTTACGCATGGCATCTTCCAAGTCAGCGCCAGCACGTTCCACGGCGGTCTCTTTTTCTGCGAGCAGCTTTGTAGTCCGCGCCTGATCAATCCGAAATAGTGTGAGGGTCGCGATCAACGACCCGACAGCTACTGTCACCGCAAGCAGTGCCAAGGCAAAATTGCCTTTTCGATGAAGAATCTCACGAAGAATTAATTTCCAGAGTCTCACACGTGACTAGAGTTGCTGAGTTGAGTTTGGGCGAGCAATCAATCGACTCTCGGGCGTCTCCGTAATAAGACTATTCCCGCACCAAGGGCTCCCAAACCTACGACGGAACAGATAAGCACCGTATTCAATAAAACTGGCTCAAGACCGTCTTTTTCCTGCGACGAGGTTGGACTAGATGAAACCGGAAACTTGTCGGTCAAATCAGGCGTGACGCCGTCTGGTCCCGACGCTTCCACATTCCCCTCCGGGGCAGTCATGGAAGCGCGCTCGTTCATCCCGACAAATCCCGCCAAAGGTGGAAGCTCGCGATCAATCTCATATTGCGTGGTGATCAAACGATCCCAATCGACCGACATCAGCAGATCAACCCCGGGATTCTGCTCCTTCACCTCACACGAACAAGCCCCCGTCAGGAATAGACTCGCCTCATCAATCACATCGGAAGCGATCCCCTCGCCAATCAATCCATATAGAACCCGTCCACGACCGAAAATTGGAAAGGCAATCGGTTCATCGAATCCCGCCAAATCGTCCTCGCTTCCAAGTAAGTTCCGAACAAAAAAAGTCTCCTTAGGATCTTCCCGTGAGAGCCGAAGCGAAGAAAAGGCAATTTTCAATTGATCTTCATCGATCGTAATCAATCCTTCCTCGATGTCTTCGGGATTCAACACCGGTAGCTCCAAGCGAGACTCCAAGTGATTGAGACGAGAATTCAAACGCTCCAAGGCTTTCTTGTCTTTCTCCGAATCACCACACTCCAAGAGAACCCAGACCGCAGAATCGCCCCGCAACAACCGGCGAGCGACCTCTCGTCGCACTGGCGAATCCAACAAGCGTTCCACCGCAGATTCTGTAAATGGCCCCGACCAAACGGAATCTGCGGCAAAGCGTTTCCACGGAAAGGACACCATCATCCAGGGAAGATTTTCTGTTCCTTGTGCTTCCCAGAGCGCTAACGCTTCTGGTTCGGCGGTTTTGGATACGTCAATGCGTGTGAGGGACAGATTAGAGTCCTGAGAAGCGGAGGATCCATTGGAGTTCAATCGATCGACAAGGCCCTGCTGATCCTCCGAAAGAGGCCCTTCATGAAAAACAAAGACATTGTAGGTATCGGGAGCCCAGCGCTCGAGCGCATATCGAAACACAGGCACCGAACAAGCCCACAGATCGCTCGCGACAAGAGACCAGCAGCAAACGAGCAAGATGAGACGGCGGCGGGACATCCCGAAGGTGATCCTGAAGCAATCGCCAAAGCCAATCCCTTGCTCGAGCTCCCGTTCCATTTCGGAGCGTTTCGAGAAAAACATGCTGGGTTTATAGACGGCCCTATTCCGTATGCAATCCTTTATCAGAGTCCAGAGCACGGAGGGTGTGATCAGTAGTGCGGTGCAGGGTCAGGCGGCGATTTTGGTGGATCCTGGGTTCCAATAGGATTCCCACGCTTCATTTGCCTTTGCCGTCCGAAGCCTCGCCATTGATTCAACGTTTTCTTCTAACCAGGCTGCACCAGCCTTTTTGAGACGCACCTGAAGCACGTGTTTGTGCCCACTTTCTATGGTCCCTGATCCGATGCGCAGCCCTCTATCCAATGCTTCTTTGTAGTGTAATTGATCCTTGCGATTCTCTAGGTAGAGCAGGGCCGCCCTTACTGGCGCCTCCTCGTCGGCAATCTTCTCCGCCTCGGTATGCTCCCGCAGTTCCTTAAATACTTTCTCTTTCCGTCCCACTTTTAACCGCCGTTGTTGTGTTCGAAGCCATTGTCGGGGGTTTTTCGGTCGACACACTTCGCTCGCCTCACCCAAGTATTGGCTAACATGGTAAAAATCCACCAAGTAAGTGCCTTGGAAACCAAAAACTTCCTGTGATTGTTTTTCGATCCAGGGGGCTCCGTCACTAACAACGTGAACCTGGCTTTGTAGCCCGATGCCTGCCTCAAGGGCTGAGTGTCCCCACTGGCGGCCGCTCCGTTCAACCGATTCCATACTGGCGGCATAGACCGGTTTCTCTGTCCCCATGGCTTGAACACTGACCAAGCGGATTTCCCGCCATTCCCGTGGTCGTTTCGTATTGCGTTTCAAGCCAGAGGGCACGATCCTGACCATGCTTCCATCAGTTTGGGCAACCAGTTGCTTGGCTCCGATTGCTGGCTTGGAGCGATACGAACGATCTTCTTGCTGACTTTGCTCATTGCCGATGGCATCCGCGTGCTTGAGAGTCACCTGCCTCAAAGTGCTCTTAGGGATCCCCAAGCCTAGCAACTCCTCCACTGCTTCAGCAGCGGCTTGGAAAATATGATCGGCCCCGAGCCAACTCATTGCCCGCTCCAGCCGCCGGGAACGTCCTCGAGGTGTGACTCCAAGGCGTTTGGGGAGGATACGAAAATAGGTTTCTGTGTGGGTGCGCCAGATGCGCTCGGTCACGCTGATTTTCCCGAACCGGGACCACCACCAGAACGTTTTTTTTCGCGCTGTTAAAACTTCGTATACTTGGACCCTTCCACCAGGGCTTGTTCCTCTTCGAGGTTCTGTGCCCACTGACCCAGCACTTGGTTTCCCAATGCGTCGACCTCCTTGATAAGTCGATCCTCAATGTCGTTAGCATCGAAACCTTCGTCGGTATTCTCAGCCAAGTCCAAAATCGGTTTGATCTTTTGAAGTAGCTCAGGATGGCGACGGAGCTGCTCTACAAGTGAGAGTTCTTCATCCGTGAAATTTAAGCTGCCTTTCTTCTTTCGCATCCCAAGAATAAGCCACCTACTAATGCATTAGTACAATCTTTTTCTGCAACTATTTTCCCCGCACTTTTAATCACACCCGGTTGCAGAGCACATTAGATAGGGGGCTTTGATGTCCCCCAGCTAGGAGAAACTCTCAGAACATCGAATCAAGGCACATCAAACGCCTCTGTAAAGACCCCGTAACCAAATAGAAGATCATCGGCGGGATCTGTCCAGTTGGCATTGGGGCAGATCGCGCTGTAGCCAAGGCCGCGTTTTGAGAATGCAGCCCACAACTGAGAATTGCTTGCGGCTCCAAACCTTGCGAAATCGGCACTGATGATGGCATCACGCATTTCGCAGAATGTTGGATTTGGGGATACTAGTTTGAATGCGTCGACTACCAGTTGGCGCATGCGATAACTGCCTTCACTATAGTAGTGTTGGTCAACCAGGTTTGCATGAGCCTCCCAGAGTACAGATAGCCATAGATCGATCGCGGCAGTGTAGGCTTGTCCCGGCTGAGTGTAAGCACTGTAAATGGGACTTCGTGGAATCTGTGTATAGCTATTCGCTTGAGTCCAATCTAGGTCCTTAAGCGTTACGGGGCTCTTAGTCATCAAGGTTGATGTGGGGTAGGCTCGAACGCCATAATAATAATTTTGTCCGAGCGTTTGGCCACCGCTAGACAAATTCTTGGCCATGAATCCGAACACAGGGTAAACGGCACTCGATCCTTGCAAAGGATCCGATGAGGAAGAAAGGAAGGACAACGCCAAGAAGTCTGCCGTACCTTCATCCATGCCAAAGCTTTGAACGAGCCCTAGTGCTCCTACTAAGCGACGATAAAGCCCATGGCAGTACTCGTGAATGATTACTTCATTGTCAAACCCAGTGTCGTGATCGGGATTAGGTCCATCAAATATTGCGAGTCGAATACGATTAGGACCTACTCCATCTTGAGGGTCTGTGTCGCTGAAGTTCTGATTTCGAAATCCTCCGTTATATCCATACTGAACATTTACGAGCATCGCGTCGCCCGCAGTTCCCTGACCGGAGCTATTAACTTGTTCGAAGTTCCCTGCCGCCTCGTTAAAACCTAGCGCCACGAGTCGATCGTGAACCCAGTTAGACCAGAAAAATGCGTTTACCACAGCAGCATCGCGATTAACCGATGCGGTGGGAGACAGGCTGAGATTTGCAGTATGGCTGAACTCGAGTGTAGGATGCGATGTCAGACTGTTAGGCCGAGAGAATCCAGGAATTAATAATGGATCAATTGGCTCACTCCACGCCGGTACGGCAGAGATATTGTTCTGAAGAAATATGCGAGCGTCTACATTGTTGCCCCATGTCTCGGTCGTAGAGCCATTTACCCAATAGTAACTGTATGGCTTGGTGATTTGGGATACTTGAGCAGGTTGCGCTGTTGTTGGCGTGCTGAATCCGGGTGTTCCCGGAGTTGGGCTATCGCCTCCAAAGACTTTGTACGTTGCAGTGTTGTGAGCTGTTCCAGTTTCTCGTTTGTATAGTTCTCCAGTTCCTGCGTCAATATAGGTGAAGAACATTTCCGTGGTAGCGATGGAAAAATGAGTTACACGCCAGCATGGGCGAAGTGCATTGCGGGAAAGCGGAATCCAGCCAAGTTCAATACGTGATGGCTCCGCCATACCTCCTCCTGTAAACCGTTTTCGATAAAAAGGGTCAATAGCCTTTGCCTCAAGTAGCTGCATTTCTTTTGGTCTAAGCTCTTCGTCAAGAGCGGCAGCCGCTAACGCGATCGCGCTTTGAGGGGCTATTGGAACCGTTTCGAACGTAATCCGTGTCCCTCGTGACACTTCGGCAGAGGCTGCTCTTGGGTTTGGGACAAATTGACTAGACAAGGTTATCAAGTCTCCAGTTGGCGTAACATGACCGGCCAAGGTGGCCCCAAAAATGGGTAATTCATCGAGCGTTTGTCGCCATTCCGTTGAAATCATTTCAGTGATCGTTGTAAAGGCTCTTTCGCTTACGTACTGTTTCATCAGCTCGGCGTTGGCCAAAACATCTGAACCGTGCCCAAATAGGGAGCGATTCTCATCTATGAAAGCTCTGATGGATGTGGTGGGTTCCCGTTCCGCTGGATTACCAGTGGCTGGTCGAATAAACCCAGCATGGGCGCGCACAAATTTTGGCGATTCTGTGATGGGATTTAAACTGACCCTAACAGTAGGAACATCTGCCTGAAGCAATGATAGAGCGGCCCGACGTTCTAATGATAACTCCCCAACACCACGAATCACTGGTTGTCGATTTTCGAAAGTTAATCTATGCGATGGCGTTTGCCCGTGAGTGGCACAATGAATGCTCATAAACACGAGCAACATAACTCCTGTACCAATATGCTTGAAATGAGACGTAGTCATAATAAATATTACTTTATAAGTCATTTACCCCTGCAAACCGTCTTATATGCAAGAAAGAAAAGTTATTAATACTCGAAAATCTAAGTTTGTGATTAAATATTCAGATAGTGTAACTGGCTTGTTGAGACTTAGCCTTTTTCTGGTCATTGGGACTGCTCTGAATGGCAGTTCTTCACAGGCGGCGTCTCTCGAACAATACTGGGATCCGACACAGGGAACACCAGAGGCAGATTCTGGAATTAATGTCCTTGCGTCCTCTGGAAGGCAACTATTCGCAGGGGGATCTTTCTCGAGAATTGGTGGAATAACTGCAAAGGGAATTGCTGTTTGGGATGGTATTCATTGGACAGCGTTGGGGAGCGGTGTTTCAAGTGATAAGGTTACTTCAGGTGTGCTGGCGATCCTACCGCATGAAGGAAGAGTTTATGTCGGAGGAACATTTACAAGGGCAGGTGATGCCGAGGCTGCCTATGTAGCAATGTGGGATGGTACGCAATGGCACGCTATGGGTGAGGGATTTAATTCCAAGGTGCTGACATTGGCTTGGTTTAAAGGGAGTCTTTATGCTGGAGGAGGGTTCTCGATGTCTGGGAACACTTCTGTGCAGCGGGTGGCCCGTTGGAACGGAAATCAGTGGGTGACGGTCGGATCTGGAGTAACCCGTCCCAGAGTGGAGCCAATAAGCTCCCCTCCGAATGTCTTCCCGATCCCTGGAATGGACTTTGAAATCGTTGAAACTGCTACTATCAATGCCTTGGCTACGAATAAGCGTTTCCTTTACGCTGCTGGAGCTTTTGATAAGGCTGGCGAACTGACTGCCAATAGCATCGCTGCGTGGGATGGCAGAGAATGGCATGCGTTAGGTAAGGGCCTTCAACAGCTTAAGAATGGTCCCCCGTCCTTCAAGGTGGCAGATCTAGCAGTTCATCAAGGGAAGCTATATGCTGGGGGAATATTCAGGTATGCAGGAGAGGTTGCAGCGGATGGTATTGCCGTTTGGAATGGTACGAAGTGGGCAAATGTCGGCGAGCTTCCTGCCCATAAAATTGGGCTGATAACGAAGCTTGTTGTTAATAATGATGACCTTTATGTGGGCGGCAGGTTTGGACGTATCGGGGTAGCAGAGAATGATCCCGAGCTCAATAAAGTAGCTTGGTGGAATGGAGATCAGTGGGCGGGATTAGGTAGTGGCCCAGGGAATAGGGGGCTATTGAGTTTAGCGGTCTTTGAAGGAGCGCTTTGGGTAGGTGGAGCGATTGTGACTGGGCCAACACCGGGATTGAATAATCCGTCCGTTTTTCATCTTCCTGGACAGCTTACTTTCATGAGGCAAGATTCCGAGCTATTGCTGTCGTGGCCACGTCCTGATGGTATCTTGAGAATAGAGTCGACTGATCGGTTGGCCCCGGCGAGCTGGGTTGAGGTCGAGTCCGTGCCACAACTTTTGGGACATCGGTGGATTGTTTCCGAAGCGATCACAGAAGAACTTAAGT
>OJGU01000995.1_pt1 | contig 12376 bp, 8 predicted proteins | sample 1594741 | NCBI WGS metagenome assembly OJGU01 (sample SAMN05416841, study PRJEB24817) | seawater metagenome | isolation source: Sea water | place: Canada:Atlantic | collected 2013-07 | reverse complement strand
GTGCTGGAGCGACGGATCGCTGTCGCGCTGCTGCCCTGGGCGGTGCTGCTCTGCTTCCACCGGACCCCGAGCGGTGGGGCGGGGGTCGACCATCGCTACCTGGTGCCGATCGTCGCGGTGCTCGGGCTGGGTCTGGGAGGACTCTGGCGCTGGTCTGCCTCGCTGCCAGACAACCGGACCCGCTTGCTTCGGGTGTCGCTCGTCGTGCTGACCGCGGTCAGCGCGGTCCTCGTTTGGTCCCACTTCTTCGCTTGGCGCGGCTGAACCTCTATACAGAACCTCTGTGAGCGCCGACCCCCCCATTCCCGCCCCGGTGAGTCCAGGGGGGGACGACGAAGGTTGGGGCCGCGAGGCGGGCTGGGTCTCCAGCACCTACTTCGCCGAGGGCTTGCCCTACGCGCTGGTCAACAACGTCGCCGACGCGATGTTCACGGTCATGGGCGCGAGCCTGGGCGCGATCGGCCTCACGGCGCTGTTCCACCTGCCGTGGAACCTCAAGTTCCTGTGGGGCCCGCTGCTCGACGCCTACGAGACCAAGAGGGCCTGGCTTTGGATCTGCGAGGTCGTGCTCGGCGTGCTCGTCTTGATGCTGGCGTTCACCTCGGGGAGCGACACTGGGCTCGCGATCGCCTCGGTCCTGTTCTTCGTGATTGCGGTGGCCTCGGCGACGCACGACATCGCGGTCGACGGCTACTACCTCGAGGCGCTCGACGACGCCGGACAGTCCCGCTACGTCGGGCTTCGGGTTGCCGGGCACCGCGTCGCGACGCTCCTCGGATTTGGGGGCTTCCTCATGCTCGCCGGCGTGACGAGCTGGGCTCTGGCGTGGGTGGTCGCATCGCTATTCTTGTTTGGGCTCGCGGTGGGGCACGCCCGGTTCCTCCCTCACGCGGAACCGCGGAAGAAGCCGGTGAGTTCGCTGGGCCGCATGCTCCTGAGCCGGCGCGTGCTGTCGGGGTTCGGGGTCGTGGTGGCATTGGCCGTCCTCGAGCGACGAACCTCCGTCATGGGCTCTGCCCTCGGGGCTGTCGGGGACAGTCTTGCCGCCGTCGCCCCATGGACCACCAAGATCTCCGTCTCGGGCTGGATTGGCATCGCGTTGCTCCTCGCCCTGATGACGGTGTTGGCGATGCTCCCTCGCATCCGCCGGCGCATCGAACGAAGCGAGTCGGACTTCGCTCGGGCCTACGTCACGTTCCTCGAGCAGCCAGACATCGGCAAGGCCTTGGCATTCGTGATCACCTTCAGGCTCGGCGAGTCGTTCTTGCTCAAGATGCGCACGCCGTTCCTCCTCAAGGAGGTGCAGATGAGCGCGAGCGAGTTCGGGCTCCTCACAGCGACGATCGGCGTCGCCGCGACGATTGTCGCGTCGGTCATCGGCGGCCTGCTCATCGCGAAGCACGGGCTGCGGCGTTGGATCTGGCCGTTCGTGTTGGGCCAGAACCTGCTCAATCTGCTGTACATGGGCGTCGCGCTCGGCGAGCCGTCCGAGACCTCGATGGGTGTTCTTGCCTTTGTGATCGTGGCGGAGAACCTTGGGTCCGGCCTCGGCACCGCGGTGTTCATGGTCTACATCATGCGGTGTGCCGCCCCGAGTCACCGCGCGTCTCACATGGCGATCGTCACCGCGGTGATGAGCGTGGGCTTCACGTTGGCCGGGGTGAGCAGCGGCTTCCTGGCTGAGGCGATCGGCTTCGCTCCGTACTTCGGGTTCACGTTTCTGGCGACGCTGCCCTCGATGTTGCTGATCCCCTTCATCCCGCACCTGGACCGACGGCCCGACGCGGCATGACGGCCGGAGCCCGGCGCGTCAAGCACTTGGGGACGGCTCGCTAGCCTGCCCACAACGCCTCGAAACACATCACGGGGGACCGTAAGCGCCACCGCCGGTGCGCGTTGAAGCTGGCGGGCGGGGTGTGCCGGCGGGCGCACGTACCGCCTGCGAGACCCCCGTCGTGCTGGTGTACCCTCGACCCCGAGCCAACTCGTGAGCGCTTCCGTCTCAGTTTTTGTCCTTTCGTCGCTGCTTGCGGCCGCCCCATCTGATGCCCCGGCTGATGCCCAGGCTGATGCCCCGACGGATGACGCGGCGGCTGAAAACGATCTCGTCGAAGTCTCCGAGGCCGACGAGGAAGACAAGGACGAGTACGGCCCCTTCTTCGAGGACGAGGCCCCGAGCGACCTCCAATACCTCGGTCGGGCACGACCGGGCCGACTGCCAGTGCTCTCGTTGGGGGAGGGCGCGTTCTGCTTCGTCGAGGGCACGTACTGCAAAGCCTCGATGATCCTCTCCGCGGACATCGGTGCGGGGATCCGGGCGCCCGCGAGTGACGAGGGCCCCGACGTCCCGTACGCGCAGTTCACTTTCCGCGGCGGCGTTGCCATCCGGCCGTCGATGATTCGTCCCCGCAAGCGAAAGGCGTGGGGCTCTTGGGGGGTCGGCGTGGTGTCGAGCTGGTCCAAAGGCACGGGCGCCGTGTCCTTCGGAGCCGACGATGATTTTGACGACGCCAAATCAACGGACGACACCACGGTGTTCCGGGTCGCGGCGATCAACCAGATGTGGCTGTCCAAACGCAATCACGCGGCCCATCTCGACTTCACGTTTGGCGGTGCCCGGAGCGACGTGCTGACCAGCGGCGTGACGCTGTGGGGAACCCATGCCGAGGTCGGCATGGGCTTCGGGGGATGGGGAGGCCTATTCCTCAGCGGAGACTTCCTCGACCGTGACACCCGGGTGGTGCTTGGCTTCCGCGGGCACGGCATTGCGGCCGGCCCGATCGTCGCCATGGCTCTCGCTGGCCTGGCCGCTGGAGGTGCGCTGTGAATCTCTCCCTCATCCTGACCACGGGCCTGCTCGCGCTTCAACCCGCCGCGGAGCCCGAGCTCCAACGCCCGTCCGGTGCCCCCGCGCAGGACGTGGCCGAACCGGCCGCGCCGGCCGAAGCCGTCGCCCCCGCCGAAGGTGAAGCCGTCGCTGAAGATGTGGCGGCCCCGGCTGAAGCTACCGCTGCCGCACCCGACACTGCAGCAGCCCCGGCCGAAGAGACGACCGAAGTCGCTCCGGAACCTACCGAACCCGTACCCGCCGAGCCGGCCCCTCCCGCCACGGATGGAGAGCGCTACGTCGTCTCCGCCGGCGCTGGAGGTCCGCCGTTCTATGACGACGCGGACACGGCGGCCCTCCGCGCGCGACACGGCATCGAGATCGAGGCCACCGACCGCACCGAGGGCCCACGCTGGCGTTGCCTGATCGCCGATCCCGCTTGTGGTCGCAGCTTTGAGGTCAACGCGCTGGCCGCCTACACCTATCGCGGCCGCCAAGGCAGAGTCGACGGCATGGGAGAAGATCCCCGCTGGAGCAGTGGCCGAGCGCAGTACGACTTCTGGATGAACCTGCCGGTGATGAAGGAGATCGCTGGTGACAAGCTGTTCTCCCGCATGACCCTGGGTCCCAAGGGCGGGCTGATCTTCAGCGATGGCGGCAGCACCTGGGGCAACCTCGGTATGGCGTTCCGCTACTGGATGGGTCGGGGCCGATGGGCGCCCACGATCGAGTTCAGCAGTGCGCTCACCTTCAAGATCGGCGAGCGCGAGCTCAAGGATGCGGGTCTCGGGGAGCCGAAGTGGAAGATGACGCGAGGGCCACTGGGCTTCACCGCGGATGTCGGCTTTGGCTTGGGTGGCTTTGGAGCGATCGTCTTGGGTGGCCAGTACGACAGCCCGCTGGCCCGGGAAGAGATTCCGGACCAGTACCGAACCTCTGCCGGCGGCGCGTTCTTCATTGGCTTCCGCGGCAACATCCTTTGGGGCGGACCCGCAGCGGCAGCGGTCGCCACCCATGCGATCACGCAGCGAACTGTCGAGGCGCCTTAGTACGAGCCCTGCGCGAATGTCGCGCAGCCCGAGCCAGGGGGTTCACTGGCGAGGTGGTGCAAAGATCGGAAAAGCCCGGGACGAGGAAATCGTCTCGGGCTTTGACGCGTTGGGCCCAAGACACCACGCGCCACACCTGGTTTCCGGATGGTCCCGGGCTGTCCGAGTTGGCGTCTTTCCGTGGAACAAAACAAATCTTCAGACGTCTGAACACCCGCCATGCCGAGCACCCCGCGAACTCTTGCCGCCCTGAGCACCCTCGCCCTTCTCGCCATGGCTGGTGGAAACGCTGCTGAGGCCCGCTCCGTGGCCAAAAAATCGATCGCGGTCCAGGCCGCGATGGAGGAGCCGCACATTGTCGACCACAGGGCTGGCGGCTTTGGGATGGCAGCCGCGCCCGATTTCGCGCTCGACGGAAAGCCGATCGGCAGCGGCACGGCGCCAGCTAGCTCCCAGCCGGTCGGCCTGCACGGCAGCAACATCGCGGTGCTTGGTGGGGACGTCATCGTGGCCGATGCCGACAGCGGCGAACTCGTGCGGACCACGCCCGACGGCACGGTCACCGCATCGCTCGCAATCGGCACCGGCGTCTCCCAGCTGGTGCTCGACCCTGACGCCAAGCGGGCCTACGTCGCCGACCGAGGCCACGACCGCGTCGTCGTCGTCGATGTCAGCGATGGATTGGTCGAGGTCGATGCCTTTCGCACGCCGACCGAGCCCTTCGGCCTCGCGCTGAGCCCCGACCGCAGCACGCTGCTGGTCACGGCGGTCGCCGACAAGACCCTCAGTGCGATCGAGCTCAGCACCGGCTTCGAGCGGTGGTCGATGACGGTCGGCCCCGAGCCGCGCGGTGTCGCCATCTCCCCGTCCGGCAACGAAGCCCTGGTCACCTTTCTGACCACCGGTGTCGTGGGCCGGGTCTCGCTCAACAACCAAGACCCTCGCATCGAGTACGTCTCGCTCGACCCCGCGGCACCCCAAGCCTCACCCGGGATGCCCTCCAACGCGAAGCGCTCCGGCGACGAAGGCCGCGGATTCGTCCGCAACGCCTTCGCGGCGATCTACGCCGGCAACGATGTCGCCGTCGTCCCGCACCAGCTCAGCCTTCCGCAGGTCGAGAACCCCGAAGCGATGGGGGACTCCGGCGGATACGGTGGCGGCGGCGCGTTCGCGTCGCCCATCACCCACCGCCTCGCATTCCTCGGCATGCCCGATGAAGGGGAGTCGGGCCGGGTCGGCACCGCCTTCGCCATCACCAACGTTCACCAGCCTCGCGCCGCGACCTACGATGCTGCCTCCGACACGTTGTTCGTCGTCGGGTACGGCTCCGACGATGTCCTCGCGGTCGCCGATGTCTCGCAAGCCAGCGTGCACATGGCTTGGAAGGCGCACGTGCCCAGCGCGTCGGCATGTGGCCCCGAGGGCGTCGCCTACGATGCGGGCGCCGAGGAAGTCGTTGTCTTCTGCTCCTTGTCCCGCACCACCCACCGTATGGCCGGCACCAGCGGTGCTCAGGTCGCCGACGGTCAGAGTGCTCCGCTCACCAAGAGCCACCTGTCCCAGTCGGCGCAGCGTGGCCGCGAAGTCTTCCGCCTGGGCAACAGCACCCGCATCTCCAGCAATGGTGCGATGGCGTGCGCCAGTTGCCACGCTGAAGGCCGTGCCGATGGCCTCACCTGGTTCCTCCAGGGCAACATCCTGCAGACCCCGCTCCTGTCCGGTCGCGTGATGGGCTCGCACCCCTTCAAGTGGGATGGCAAGGACGCGACGATCTCCGACAGCCTCAGCAACACGGTCGGCCGCCTGGGCGGCACGGGAATCACCAAGGCCGAGGTCAAGGACCTCACCGCGTTCTTGGCTGCGATGCCTGCACCGCGCACGCCCTCCGCCGAGGAGCCCGCTGCAGTTTCCCGTGGACAGGCGTTGTTCGAGAGCAAGACCACCGGCTGTGCCACCTGCCACAACGGCCCGCTGCTCACGGACCAGAAGGCTCACGGCATTGCGGAGGATCTTCCGGCCGTCGACACCCCGTCGCTGATCGGTTTGGCCACCAGCGCGCCCTACTACCACGACGGCAGTGCCCCCACGCTCGCATCGCTGCTTCGAGGCAAGGGCAACGTCCACGGCATGGGCCGGCTGTCCAAGCTCGACGAGTCTCAGATTGGGGACCTCGTCGCCTACATGGAAAGCCTGTAGAGCCGTCGCAATCTCGATAGACTTCGGTCCATGCGAATCTCGAGCGCCACAGCGTTGGCGGTAGCGTGCCTCCTGCTCGGCTGCGGTCCCAAGGGCAAGGACACGGCCACGCCTGGGCCGGCGCCGGCGAGCGCACCGTCGGATTCGGACGCGGCATCGAAGAGCGCTGCGGGACCGCTGTATCCCGGGGTCGCGCACTCCGCCAGCATCGATCAGGTCGCAATCGACCCGACAGGGCGCGCGGCGTTGACCCGCGATACGGTCGGTGGCCTTCGGCTGTGGCCCGCGCTCGACGGCTCGGCCGAGCCACAGGTGGTCCCGATCGCCAATCCCCGTTCGATGGCGGTCCTTCGGGCGGGCAAGGAGCGCTTCGTCGTACTGGCCGTCGAGGCATCGGGCGGTGCGCGCTTCGTTTCCATGAGGCCAGACGGTCGCGCGAAAGACGTCGCTTCGCTGCCTCCGTTCAACCCCGTGCTGCAGGTGGCAGCGCTAGAAGGAAAACAAGGCGGTCAGTTCGTCGCCCTCATGAAGGACGGCTCGATTCGTGTCTTCGATCTCCAAGGGGAAGAGCGTGGGGCGTTCGACGAGAAGGGCTTTCAGCCGATCTCCATCCGGACCAGCGCGAACGGCAAGCACCTTCTCGCGCTCACCACGATGGACCGAGTGGGTTCGGACGCGCGGGCCGAGGTCCAGCGCATCTCGGTAGGCGGGACCGCCGAAGCGCCGACGCTCGAGCGCAGCGGGACGCCCCAGATCGTCAAGACCACCGCGGCCATCACCGACACAACGGTCACGTTCTCTCCCGACGGCAGTGAGGTCGCAGTCCTCGCCCGCACCAGCACAAACTACTGGGAGGTCGAGGTCTACGACCTCGGGGCCGACGCCGAGCCCCGAAAGATCCTCGTCAAGTTCAACCAGCACCAACAGCCACACATGGGCTACACCGGCGCGGGCAAGCTGCTGGTGTCCTCCAACGAGGGAACACCATCGCAGCTGGTAGACACCGCCGAGTCCTCGATCCGGCTGCGGACCTCCATCCCTCAAGACTTCAACCACCAAGGTCGCGCCCAGGTGTCCGCCGCCGGTCGTCAGATCCTCGGCTACGGCACGTTCCTCTTCGTCCACGACGTCGACGACCGGCAGCATCGGTTTCTCGGCTACACAGCCACCCAGGGGAGTGGCGTGGGCCTGTCGCCGAGCGGGTCTCACGTCGCGTGGGCGTATGCACAGGGCCCCGTTGTCATCGAGTCGATCGACGGTTCCACCGAGCCCGTCGAGATCGACTACGGCAACAACAACTTCGCGGGGACCCGGGTTCGATTTCTCGACGACGACCACGTGGTCATCATCGATTCGACCGGCGAGGTCACGCTGTGGCACTGGCCCTCACAGACCACGATCGGCCGAGCGGGCACCATGTCGAACGTCCGCAACGTACACATGGACCCGGCGCAAGGCCTCCTCGTCCTCGAGCGTCACACCAACGAGGCCTGGGTCTACGAGGTCAGTGCCCAGGATGGATTCGTGGGTCCGTACATCGTCGGGGACACGTCCCGGTTGGGCATCGTCCGACCGAGCGCTCCCTCCGACGTCATCCTTTGGAGCATGCAGGCATCCGTCACCAAGACGCGCGAGTTCACACTCGACCAACTCCGCGCCGACATGACCACCGCAGAGTCGGATGCGCTGGCCGTCAACCTGGAGGCCGGCCAGTCCCCCCCGCTGGCCGTTGACCCGCAGGGCCGGCAGTACGGCGTGCGTTGGAATGGGAAGGCCCTCGAGCTGTTTATCGTGCGGGGCAAGGAGACGCTGGGATCGAAGGCGATGTCGACCAACGACATCAACCAGATCCTGCCCTCGCCCCAGGGAGATCGCTTCTTGGCTGTCCTCAATCGCTCGGGTGCGGTCAGCGTGGCCATGCACGACACGGAGACGATGGAGACGCAGTGGAGCTACGCCACAGGGGTGTTCAACTCCGACACCGCGTGGAGTGACGACGGTCGCTACGTCGCATTTTCGGCGAACACCGGCGCCGTGCTCCTGGACGCTGAAACCGGGGAGCCCGTGCTTTCACGGTGTGGATTGCGGTTTTCAGCGTTGGGCGCCCCCCCCAGTACGGCTTTCGCCGCGCCGAACCAGAAGAGCCTCTGCGAGCTGTGAGCCTGCTCCCGCGTCCCCGGCGGCATCGGGTGCGTGTCACTGACGTGTCACACCGAACCGGGAGTCCGGCGTTATGGTGTGGCTCTTCCCATGAGCGGGACCATTCTCATCGTCGATGACGAGGCCGACATTCGGTCGACCGTGGAGTTCAACCTCTCGCGCGAGGGGTTTCGAACGGTGACCGCGGGGCTGGGCCGTGAGGCAGTCGAACGCGCTGGCGACACGCCGCGGCCGGATCTGATCGTGCTGGACCTGATGCTCCCGGATATTTCGGGTACCGAGGTCTGTCGTCAGCTCCGTCAGTCCCCGAAGACGCGCAGCATTCCGATCCTGATGCTCACCGCCAAGACGGACGCCATCGACCGCGTCGTCGGTTTCGAGGTCGGGGCAGACGACTACGTCACCAAGCCGTTCAGCGTGCGAGAGCTGGTGCTCCGGGTGAAGGCGATTCTCCGCCGATCGGGAGCCGCGGAGGAGCCCACCGAGAGCTTGAACATCGGCGTCCTTCGCATCGATGTCGAAGGTCACCGAGTCTGGATCGACGGGGAGGAGGTCGTGCTCACGGCGCTGGAGTTCCGCCTGCTCACGACGTTGGTCAAGCGTCGCGGACGGGTGCAGACCCGTGAGGCGCTCCTCAGCCACGTCTGGGAGATGAGCGGCGACGTCACCACCCGTACCGTCGACACCCACGTCCGGCGCCTGCGTAAGAAGCTGGGGCCCGCGAGCGAATACGTCGAGACCCTGCGCGGCGTCGGCTATCGGTTCCGCCCCGAGGTTCCGACCTCCTAGGCCCCATGTCCCTGGGTTTCCGCGGCAAGCTCTTCTTGCTGGCGGCGCTGATGATCGCTACGGTCGTCGGCTCCGTCGGATTCTACGTCGAGCATTCGGTCGAGTCCTCGCTCCGCTCGCGTCTGGAGCTGGAGCTGTATCGGCACGCGAAGAACACCGGCGTCTTGTTGGAGCACCGTGTAGACGGTGATGACCTCGACGCCGTCGCGGATCGCGTTGCCGATGCGACGCGGTCCGAGATCTGGATCTTCGACCTCGAGGGACAACCGGTCGGAAGCTCGGTCTTGGCACCGCTGGAGCTACAACAGCTGGCGCAGGTCTCTGCTGACCCCGAACTCGAGCAAGCGCGTCAGACCGATCGGGGCATGGACGTTCGTACCGACGGCGAGGGCAACCGACATCTCTACGTCGCCGTGAAGGTCGCGGCGCCGCAGCAGGCTGTGCTCGTGCGGGCCTCTGCGCCGTTGGCAACGGTTCAGCAGACGCTGGCGCAGCTGCGCATTGCGGCGGTCTTGGCTGGAATCGCGGGCCTCGGAATCGCGGGAGTCCTGCTCACGGCCGTGGGAAGTCAGGTCGAGCGTGCGCTCAAGCCGGTCGTCTCTTCCGCCGCTGCGGCCAAAGCCGCCGAGCCGGGGGACGGTGAGTCCGGGCATGGCGACGACGGACCGCAGAGCCTTCGCACGGTGGCGGTGGACCTCGAGCGCACAATGGGAGCGCTCTCGACCGAGCGCAACCGGTTTGAGGCGGTGCTCCAGACGCTCGAGCAGGCGGTGCTGGTGCTCGATGCCGACGAAAAGCTGATCACGGTCAACCGCGCGGCGTATCGGCTGTTGTCCCTCCCCGAGCGAGCGGTGGGACGGAGTCTCTTGGAGGCTGTTCGTGTTCCCCAGCTCAAGGCGCTGGCCGCCGCGGCGGCTGAGGGAGGCACACACCACGATGAGTTCGAACTTCCCTCCGGCCTGCGAGTCGACGTGCGGGCCACGCGTCACGACGACGAAGGCGTGGTCATCGTGGCGCAAGACATCACCGAGGTTCGGCACCTGGAGCGGGTGCGCCGGGATTTCGTGGCGAACGTCTCGCACGAGCTCCGAACGCCGATCAGTGTCATTCGTGCCAACGCCGAGACGCTTCTGGACGGGGCGCTCGATGAGCCCAAGGTCGCGCGCAAGTTTGTCGAGGCCACCCACCGCCATTCTGATCGCCTGGGCCGGATTGTCAGTGACTTGCTCGACATCTCCCGTATCGAGGCCGGCCGTTATTCGCTCAACCCCGCCAATCTGAACGTTGGAGACGTGGTGGATCAGGTCCTGGACCTGGTCGAATCGAATGCGACCGAGAAAGGGATCGAGCTTTCGGTTACGATCGAGCCCGAACTCGACATGTACGCCGACCGCAAGGCGATGGAGCACATCCTCATCAACCTCGTCTCCAACGCGTTCAAATACACGCCGGAGAACGGCAAGGTTGAGGTGACCGCCCACGCTCCCACGCCCAACAGGGTCCGCATCGAGGTGCTCGATGACGGCCCGGGTATCGACCCCGCGCACCGTGAGCGGATCTTCGAGAGGTTCTTCCGCGTGGACTCGGGCCGCTCACGTGACATGGGCGGCACCGGTCTGGGGCTGTCGATCGTCAAGAACCTGGTCGAGGCCCAACGCGGCGAGGTCGGAGTCGATCCTCGAAGCCCGACCGGCTCGGTTTTCTGGTTCACCCTTCCCGCCGCACGCCCCACGAGCTTCGAAAACGAGACTCCGGAGGCAGCAACGTCATGAAGACGTGGCATTGCGGTCACTTTGAGGACGACGGAGTTTGGCAAGATGCTGGGCGGTGCTCCCTTTGACCCAAGTCACGCGGAAGTTCGAGACCGAACTGAGTAGTCTCCGCGAGGAGTTGCTGCTCATGGCGGGCCGCGTGGAGGAGATGATTCACCGCGCAGGGCGCGCGCTCGTGCAACGGGACGTGAAGCTGGCCAAGGAGACGATTGCCCTCGACCGGGCGGTCAACCGCGCCGAGGTCGATATCGACGAGCGCTGCATCGACATCCTGGCTCGGTTCCAGCCCATGGCCAAGGAGCTCCGGTTCGTCACTTTGGCGATGAAGATGGTCACCGACTTGGAGCGGATCGCGGACCTCGCCGTCAACATCTGCGAGCGGGCGATCGACCTCAAGCGGGCCGACCGCATCGTCGTGCACGCTGACATCCCGCTGATGACCAGCCTCGTTCAGCAGCAGGTGGCCGGGGCGATCGATGCCTTCGTCAACGGCGACCCCAGCAAAGCTTGGGAGGTCCTCGAGAACGACGACGAGGTCGACCTGCTGTATCACCGGGTGTTTGAAGACACGTTGGAGCGCATGCGGACCGACTCCGAGCAGGTCCACCAGCTGATCCATGTGCAGTCGGTGGCGAAGTGGCTCGAACGCATGGGCGACCACAGCACGAACCTCGCCGAGCTCGTGATCTTCATGATCGAGGGCCGGGACATCCGGCACCCTGGATCGTAGGTGGGCGTCCGCAATCTCGAAATCCGACGGGGCCATGTCATCGCCCCGAGCCTGGCTGCGAATGAGCCGGGCAATGTGGAATCCCACCGGAACCAAAGCCCTGGTAGCGCTGACTGTCGTCCTCTCCATCTCGGCGTGCTCGGGCACGGACCGCCCTTCGGAAAAGCAAGGCTCTCAGGCCGCTGAACGAAATGGTGATCTTGGGCTTGCGCGCCCCAACACGGTGCAGGACCCGGTCTTCCTCGGTGAGCCCTTGAACGCCGTCGCCTACTTTGAGACCGACGTATTGGGTCAGGGGAACAGTGAACTCGAGCAAAGCCCGGAGAAGCTCTTCCTACGCTCCTCTGTGACGTTTGGAGATCGGCTGTGGGAGCGCACAGCGCCCAACCGATTCGAACTCGTCGGCACCAATGGTGTGATCGCGTTCGAGTTTCAGTCCGACTTCAGTGAAGCGCGCCTCATTCGTGGACAAGACAAGTCGGCCCCGTTCAAGTTCGTCGGACCGCTGGCGGATAGGCGGCGCAAAGCAGGATTCACCGCCGTCGCTGCGATGTCCGGAAAACCGCCGTTGCCTGCGCTGGTCAGTTCCCTCCAGACGGTCCCCGGATTCTTTCCGCTCATCCTCATCCTTCTGGAAAGCCAGATCGCGCATGACGATCCCTGCCCGAATCTGGAGTTCTGGTGCGAGCAAGAGGCAGCCGCCTCCTGCCGTCCGCAATCCGCGATCGTCGACCATTCGTGCGTATCCACCCCCGAGCAAGGGCTGATCTCCGAGTCTTGCACGTACGCGTGCGAGGGCGGCGGAGGCGGTGGTGGCGGTGGTTCCGTTTCCTGGTGGTGGCTTGTGGCCGCA
>OJGU01000994.1_pt1 | contig 12384 bp, 10 predicted proteins | sample 1594741 | NCBI WGS metagenome assembly OJGU01 (sample SAMN05416841, study PRJEB24817) | seawater metagenome | isolation source: Sea water | place: Canada:Atlantic | collected 2013-07 | reverse complement strand
CACTAGATCGCTCGTCGGCAGCGTCAGATGTGTATAAGAGACAGATGCACCGTTGCAACAAGGCACCGCGGGGGCCGGTTTCCCGGACGTTGCACTGACCGTCGATGGGTCTCGAGCGACCGTGACGCAGGGCGGCCAGGTCCAGGTCTTCGAACTCGACGCGACGCTCGACGCTCGTCCCGTGCCGGCCGAAGCATCCGGCCCGGCCGAAGCACCCGGCCCAGGCTGACTCGGCTCGCCGGTCTCGCGCCTCAGGGCAGCGCCGCGAACGTCTGCGGTTCCGCGACGTCGACGAGTTCGAGCCCGTACAGCACCCCGCGGTTGGACGTGGCGTACACGCGCCGCAGCACCGGGTCGAAGACCGGGGCGCTGGAGATCCCACTTCCGGGATCGAGACGAGCGAGCAGCTCGCCGGTGGCTCGGTCGAGCGCGAGCAACCCCGACTCGTTGTGCGCGACGTAGACGGTGTCGTCGATCACCAGCGGCGAGCTCAGCACGCCAGGATCCACCTGGGTTCGCCACAGCAACTGGCCGTTGCGGTCCAGCGAGAACACGCCCTCGAGCGACGACGACCCAACCAGGTCGCTCCCAGCGACCCATGCGAGGTCTCCAGCAGCGCGAACGTCGAACCGCCACAACTGCGAACCATCCTCGAGATCCAATGCGTACACGCCGGTTTGCTGCCCGGCGACGTACAAGCGGCCGCCCGCTTCGTCGAGCAACGGCGTGGAGTCGCAGTCCGCGAAGTCTCCACCTTGAGGTGGTGCCACGGACGCAAGCCACAGCGCCTCGCCAGACCCGGCATCGAGGGCAGCGACCTTGCCGTTGCCAAACCCGGTGTACAATCGTCCGCCATCGCTGCTGGGTTGGTACGTGAGGCCCGCGTAGCCAGAAACGGTGAACCCCGCCTGCAGTGGTTGTTCGTACTGCCAGCGCCAAGCGCCGGTGCGCAGGTCCAGGCCGAAGACCTGCTCGCGAGAGTTCGAGACGTACACGACGCCCTCGGCGATGACTGGTGCGCGCCTCACCTTGCCGTCGGTGGCGTAGCGCCAGAGTTCTTCTCGGGTCCGGAGGTCGACCGCGATCTCATCCCCGTTGTCCGTCCCGACCAGAAGCAAGTCCTTCGGAGCATTTGCATCGGACTCGACCGGGGCGCCTTCTCCCTCGCCTTCGGTTTGACGGGGAAGGTCGACCAGCACCGGAGAACTCGCCACCGCGCCGCCAAGCGGGAGTTCCCACAGAACCTCACCGGTGGGCATGTCCAGGGCCAGCAGCGTGCCCTCGCGGCTGCCCACGTACAGCAGCTGCCGGGGGTGGTCGAGCGCGACGGTCCCGAACTCGTCGGGACGCATGATGAAGTTGTCCGGGACGGTGACCTGCTGGGTCATCGCCACGCGAAACACCGCCCGAGCGGCGTCGCTGCCCTGAGCGTGGATCACTTCGACGCGACCGGTCGGGCCACAGCCCACGGACAACGCAATACACGCAGCAAGCAACGATCGCTCCAGGCGCGACACGTTCAGCCTCCCAGTCCCGGGGGCAAGCCCATGCCGCCGAGGCCGGCAGCGTTCTTCTTCGCTTCGTCCGGGACGAGGTCGGGCGCGAGCTCTTCGAGCCGTGCCACAACGGCGTCACGAGCAAGGGAATCCTGATCGAGCGGATACTCTTCGACGTACGCCTTGTAGGTCGTCAGGGCCTCTTCGGCCTTGCCTTGTCCCTCGAGCATCCGAGCCTTGTGGAACAACGCCTGGTCTCGGTAGAAGGCGCCGGCATCGGGAGCCATGGTGTCGAGTTGGGCAAGCGCGCCCTCGACGTCCCCTGCGGCCTCCATCGCGAGAGCCAAGCCCTCGTGTGCGAGGAAGGCCAGCGGGTGGTCGGCCTGTCCCTGGAGGAACGACTCGTAGCCCGCCTTGGCCTCGGGGAACTTCCCGCTCTGCATGTGACGCGCGGCCTCGACGAGCTTGCCGGCGGTCGCCGCATCCGTGTCGCTCATCTTGCTGCTGAGCTCGGCCAAGGTGTCGTCAATCGACTTGGCCCGAGCGCCCTCGTCGGCGAAGACCGGGTTGGGCGGGGGAAGCTTTCGGTTGTCGTACTCCCCGGTCGCGTCGATACGCGCCCGAGAGCTGGCGGCGGTGGCCGAAGCCAGTACCCGGGTCGCCGCGGCGGCGTCTTCGGAGACCTTGCCGCGGTACCAGACAACGCCGGCGATGATGCCCGCGACGAGCACGATGGCCCCGATGACGACGGGCGCTTGAGTCAGCGCTGTCTTGCCGGCCTTGCGGACTCCCGCCTGAAAGCCGTCTTGCTCCTCGCCCTTGACCTGCTTGCGTTTGACGCGAGCCCGGTTCCACTTGGGGAGATCCATGCGCTCGCCGTCTTTGGACTCGCCTCCGGGTGAGTCCGCGGCAGAGTCTTCGGCAGATTCGGCGTCACTGCCGGACGCGCCGGTGGAACCGCCACTGGCGTCGCCGGCGGTCGCCTCGTCTTCGGGGCGTTCGTCCTTGTCGCTCACGATTGGGCCTGCATACCCAAGCCGCCTGCCCCTGTCCACCGAGGCGGTGCGAAAGACGCGTGCCTCGTGGGCCTGCGCACCTGCGGTATAACCAGATCCGTGTCTCGTCCCCGTGTGATCGCCGCGCGCCTGTTGGGGCTGGCGGCGGCGTTGGGCGTGTCCACCACCCACGCGGCGCCGCCAGACCCCCTGGAACCGCCGCGCCGGGATCCCAACACGGCGCCGTTCATGGCCCCCAAGCACGGAGGCGCATCCCCCGACGGGACGCGCACCTACGCCAACGAACACGGCCCGCGCTGGGGGCACCGGGATCGGGTCCGGCTCACCCTGTCGCCACTGTTCGCGTCCTTGCGCACCCCCTTGGCGGGGAGATCGGACTCCGCCCTCGATCCCCACCGCGGCGCCGGAGCGCAGTTCGATGTCGACGTCCCGATCTGGCGGCCGATCTGGCTGCGCATGAGTGGGGCGTACTCCGGGCATCGCCTGCCCGCCGCGTCCGCTCGAAACGAAGACGAAGCCTTCGAGCCCACGGCCGCCGCCGGCACGTTGCACATCGGACATGCCGCGGCCGCCCTGCTCTACGCAATGGACCGAGGCCGACTCCAGCCGATGCTCGAGGTTGGGATCGGACCCATGTGGGCGCGCACGCCCAAAGGCGTTCTCGATGGCCAGCCTGGACAGGCATGCCTGGGCGGAACGGTCTGCGAGATCGGACTGAGCTGCGATGTCGAAGCGAACGTCTGCCGACCGGCGACCACCTTCGTGGTCCACGGGGGGGTCTCGCTCGATGTCGAGGTCACGCGGCGCACCTCGGTTGGCCTTGGTCTGCGGTACTTCGCCCTGCTCTCGAATCCCCAGGTCTACCCGGTCTACGTCACCGCGGCGCTCCGGTTCGGCCTGCGGTTCTGATCCGGACACGCTCGGGTGCCCCTGGCCCCAGCCAAACCAGGAGAAACGCCCAACTGCCGAAGCAGCTGGGCGTCCTTCGCGGAGCCGTGCGGGGACCCTAGGCGGGGAGTCCGGGGCAGTCGACGATCTTGTTCGGCGACAGCTGGCAGGTCGCGCTGACTTGCGCGCCACCGGGAGCGGGGACGCCTTCGCGACGGTTCACGCGGAACTCGAGGTTCCATCCCTCGTCGATGCAGGCCTGCTGCATGTCGTCGTCCTCGCTCGCGGTCGTTCCGTTCTGGTCGACCAAGTTGACGAAGCAGACGTCAGCACCCTCGGGAACCGAACCGCCATCACCACACTCGGGGATGTTCTCGTCGATCGTGCCGGACCCGTCGTTCGAGGTCTGGGTAAGGGTACACAGCGGCTGAAGGCCTTCGCCAACGGCGTCGGTGTCGGCGACACATGCGGGCATGCAAGCCGGCTTGAGCTGGTCGCGAATCGACTCCGCGATGGCGCCCAGAGCCGGGCCGTAGTCCGTGCTGCAGACCGAGAACAGGTTGTTGTCGTCGTCACCGACCAGGAACGTCTCGGCGAACTCTCGCAGGCGCACGGGCGGAACCGCCTCGGCGACCTGGCTGGAGCAGCCCTGCCCAATGCCGAACTTCGCCTGGAAGCTGTCCGGGTTGGTCGCGTCGGGACCCTCGGCGTAGCTGAGCTGCTGGATCTCGGGGTAGTTCTCGGGAACACCCGCGATGGCGGAGACGATGACCTCCTGCCCAGGGTTGCGGACCTTCTTGTCCGCCTCGATGTCCTCCACGAAGGTCGTGTACTTCGACAGCGGGTACAAAGACGCGAGTTCGTCGTCGCTGGTCTCGTTGCCATCAACATCGAGGTTGATCGAGGAGCACTGGTCGGAGTCGAGCCCGAAGTCGCAGCTGACACCTGCGTTCCAGCACACCGCCGAGGTGGGCGACTGCTGCACATCGGGGAGCGACCAGAAGGCCTGGTTGCCGACGCCCTCTTCGCCGAAGACCGTGTTCTGAAGCTCGCGGTTGAACGAGCAGTCGGCCTCGTCGGTCACAAACACGATCGACAGAATCGCGTTGTCGCGGAGGAAGCCGGACTGGTTCTGACCGCTCATGCGAGCGAGCCGAAGGGCTTTCCACATCGACTCGAGGTGCGACTCGAAACCGCAACCGTTGATGCCCTGCGGTCCGAAGCACTGCAGCGCCTGCGTGGTCGTGACGCCGTCGGGCAGGTTCGTGGCGCCCTCGATGTTCTCGAGCCACGGACGGACGGACGGGTTGGGGTCGTCGTCGGTGGTGGTCGGCTGGATCTCGATGTTGTCGAGTTCGCAGAAGTCCGTGCACGCGGTCTCGGCGTCGGTGTCGTCGCCGGAGAAGTAGAAGTCGCCCAACCGAGAGCGGCAGCTCGAGAGCACGAACTGGCCAGACTCAGCGTCGGAGACTCCGGCGCCCTTGCACCAGTAGTTGCTGTCGTCGGTCGTCGTGATACCGAGGCGGTAGTTCGCCTTCACATCGTCCGCTTCGAGCACGCTGACGAAGTTGCCGAAGTTCTCCGAAAGGTTCGCCTGCTCCTCACCCATGGATCCGGAGTTGTCGACGACGAACAGGATGTCGACGTCCTTGTTGACCTCGATCTGGATGCCTTCCATGTCCTCCTGCGTCGCGTCGTACTCGACCCGCTTGAGCGGGTGATCCAGGCAGGCCAGGAGCGTGGGGAGTGCGACGGTCGTCGCGGTCAACAGGCTGAGGCGGGCAATGAGAGAAGCGCGCATAGTCGGGATCCTTCGTCGGCAGAGGTCAGGTCGATACGGTCGGGTGAAAGGGCGGATTCGCTGCGCCGGCCCGAGTGCGGGACGGCGCTTCGGCCACAGGGCTGGACCCCGGACCGCATCTTGTGCAGGAGACTTTATAGCAAGCGAGGGGCCAGGGAAACCTTCGTGGAAACGGCGACTTGGAATCCGTCGCTCGCCCGGATGACAACAGAGTTGGCCAACCGGAGTGCTGCCATGGCAACCAAGTTGTCAGGCATCGATCCACGGGCATTCGATCTGCTCGTTCTCCGAAATGCTGCATGTGGCTGAAATCGCGCTCCCCGGCACCCGCGGGACGCCAGCGCGGAACAACGGCTTGAACTCGGCCCCCGCACGGGCCTCGACGCAGTCCTCAGCTCGCTCCGCGTCAATCGCGACGTGCACGCAGGTGTCGACCCCCTCGGGGAGCGTGGCAGATCCATCGGCCGCGATCTCGCACTTGGAGACCGGCTGCGACGCCTGCCCCGGCGCTTTCTGAGAGAAGATGCAGTCATTCTCGGCCCCGCCCGCGAGACAGGTCTCGACACAGGCGGGCTCGAAGCTCTCGATCAGGGCTTGCGCTGCCGTCTCGAGCGCGGGTCGGTAGCTCTGAGCGCAGACCGAGCTGACGTTGCTCCCCTCCTCGGGCGCGAACGCCTCCGCCAATTCGAGCAGGCGGACCGGTGGGACGGCAACTCCGAATGCGCTCTCGCACCCGGCGTCGACGCCGAAGTCATCCGCGTACGGGGTCTGCGCAGAGTATTGAACCGGCACTTCGGGGTACCCGGTCGGCACGCCGGCGACGACGGAGACCATCACCTCGAGATCGGGAATGCCCGTCGCCTCTCGCTTGTGCGCCTGAATGCTCTCCAGCAGCGCGACGTAGTCCTCGACCGGCTTCAATACCGCGTCCTCACCGGGCACGACGTTGCCCAGTACATCGACATTGGCCGAGGCACAGTCGAGGGATCCGTCGTCCGCGGTGGTGCACCGAACGCCTGCATCCCAACACGCCGCACTCCCGCGTTCGCGGACCTCGTCGGGCATCGTGCCCTGCGCAGAACAATCGGCTTCATCCGTGACGAAGACGACCAGCAGGTTCGCGTCGTCGCGCAGGAAGCCGAACTCGGTCTCCCCGCTCGAGTCCGTCCGAACCAGCGCCCGCTGCATGGCCCGCAGCGGACCTTCGAATCCACACCCGTTGACGCCTTGGGGGCCCATGCACGCGAACGCCTGCTCCGTCGAGACCCCCTCGGGCAGGTTCTTCGCCCCCAGGACGTTCTCAATCCAAGGGCGCGACGTCTCGTCACCGCCCACCTCGAGCGCCGTTGGCAAGGTCCGCAGGTCGGACAACGACTCCGGGCACAGACTCAAACATGCGCTTTCCCGGGCATCCTCGGCAGGGACGAAGTTGGGCGGGGTGACAAAATCCTCCAACCGGGCCCGGCAACTGGTGGAGACGAAGTTTCCGTCCTCGGGCCCCGTCGCACTGCAGGCTCCGTCGGCGACGTCCGTGGTCGTCACCGCGATCCGGTAGTCCGCTGCGACCTCTTCGTCCTCGAGCCGCTCGATCATCGGCGCAAGGTTGGCCGCGAGGTTGGCCTGCTCGGCCGCCATCGATCCCGAGTTGTCGATGACGAACAGGATGTCCACGTTCCGCAGCGGCGCGATGTTGAGGACAAGCTCCGTCTCCGCGGTGCTCGAGAGTTCCACCACCTTCAGGGGATGGTCGTTGCATGCAGCAAGCGCCAGGAGGGCTGCGAGGGGGACGAAACGCTGGGGGGACGGTCGCGAACGCATGTACGGAGGCACTGCGAACGCCCCGCCAGGGTTCCCACGCCCATGGTTTCGCGAACCTACGCGTGTGCAACCCCGACGCGCACGCGAACAACGTTGGCGATCAGGCTCGGAGCGCGGTCAACCAGGTTGCCGGCTGCATTTTTCACGAAAACGCCGGGAACCTTTCGGCCCCGGCGACGTGATGTGTTCATGCCCCTTTGGGGCAGGGTTCACGAGTTTTGTTTGTGGTCGCCACCTTGGCCGCGACCGCGAACAACGACCCGAATCGGCACACCGCGCAGCATCCACTTCTTCCGGAACCAGCGCAGCAGGTACTTCTCGTACGCTGGCGCCAAGGACCGACCGTGGTTGGCCGAGATCACAAACAGCGGCGGCGACCGATCGGCCTGGGTGATGAACAGCAGCTTCACCGGACGCCCGCGAGACAGCGGCGGCGGGTTGTGGGTGGTGGCCGCTTTGAGTTCCCCGTTGAGGTCCGAGGTCGTCACGCGTTTGCGGAGGGACCCCGCGGTGCGCTTGCAGGCCTCCAGCAACGCCTCCAGGCCCAGAACGCGTCCCTCGCCCGTATCGCGGCCATCGCCAAGCACCGAGGTCTTGACGATGTAGGGGTTCTCCAAGAAGTGAAGCTCGCGCTTGGCGTGGTCGAGGACCTCCTTGGTGCGCTTCTTGTCCGAGGCGATGAGGTCCCACTTGTGCAGCAGCACCACGACCCCCTTGCCGCGCGTGAAGGACATCCGAGCGATCCGCTGGTCTTGATCGGTGACGCCTTCCTCGGCGTCCACGGTCAGCACCACGATCTCGGTGCGCTCCATCGCGCGGATCGACTTGATCGCCGCCAGTTTTTCCTGCGCCCGGGCCACAGAACGGCGCCGGCGAAGCCCCGCGGTATCGATGACCACCCAGTCGTCGTTGCCGTGTTTCATCGGCAAATAGATCGCGTCACGCGTGGTCCCGGGCGTGTCCGAAACGATCACGCGCGAGGATCCGAGCAGACTGTTGACCAGCGTCGACTTACCCGCGTTGGGCCGTCCCAAGAACGCGATGCGAGTGCCCGGCGGGACAAGTTCGACGTCGTCGCCGGTCCCGACCTTCTCCACGATCGCGTCGCACAGCTCGGCGACACCACGACCGTGGGCCGAGGACACTGCGAACACCTCCCCGGCTCCCAGGGCGTACGACTCGGCCACGTCATCATCCCGTTTGGGCGAGTCGGCCTTGTTTGCGACGACCAAGACCGGCTTTCCGCCGCGCCGCAGCTGGTCGGCGATGTCCTGGTCGGTCGACGTCGTCCCGGCCTTGGCGTCGACCACGAAGAGGATCAAGTCCGCCTCTTGCATCGCGATGTCGGCCTGCGCAGAGATGTCGGCCGGGAGCCCGGTGTCGAGACTGGGATCGATCCCGCCCGTGTCGACGACCATGAAGCTGCGGCCTTCCCATTGCGCGACGCCATACATGCGGTCGCGGGTGACGCCGGGGTTGTCCTCGACGATCGCTTGTCGCGATCCGATGAGGCGGTTGAACAGAGTGGATTTGCCCACGTTGGGGCGGCCCACGATCGCGACCAGAATTTCGCTCATCGGTTTTTGTCCTCGTGGTAGCCGAGCGTTTCGAGCTTGCTCGGGTCCCGGGTCCAGTTCTTCGCCACGTCGATTTCGAGACGGAGCTCGCACGGTCTGGCGGTCAGGTTCGCGATACGCACTTGGCTGTTCTCGCGAAGCTTCTTGATCATGCTTCCGCCCTTGCCGATCACCAGCCCCTTCTGGGAGGAGCGCTCGACGAAGATCTTGGCGGCGATCCGGTCGGAGTCCTTGCCCTCTTTGTAGGAGGTGACCACCACAGCGCAGCTGTAGGGCACCTCGTCGAGGAGGTGGTCGAACAGCACGCCTCGAATCAGCTCGGCAGCGTGCCAGCGCATCGGGCGATCGGAGAGCGACTCATCGTCGTAGTAGCGCGGACCCTCGGGGAGTCGTTCGCGCACCTGCGTGCGAAGCTGCTCGAGCCCCTCACCGCTCTCCGCCGAGGTCGGGACGATCGAGTCGAACGGATGCAGTGCACTCATCGTCTCGAGCACCGGAAGCATCAGGTCCCGATTGCTGATGCGATCGATTTTGGTCATCACCAGCGCGATGGGCCGGCCAAGCTTCGCCAGCATCGCGAGCGCCTCGAGTGCGACCTCTCCGGGCTCCCACTCTTGTGCCGCCTCGGCGGTGCGAAGGATCGGTGTCTCGACCAGCAGCAACACCAGATCGACGTCCCGGGCTCCGGCCAGCGCCTGCCCGACCATGTATTGGTTGAGGGCTGAGCGCGCGCGGTGAATCCCGGGCGTGTCGACAAGCACCGCCTGAAAGTTCTCTTCGGTCCACACGCCCAGCAGCTTTTCGCGGGTGGTCTGCGGGTGCGGAGTCGCCACCGCGATCGCCTCACCCAGCAACGCGTTGAGCAGCGTGGACTTCCCGACGTTGGGGCGACCGCAGATCGCAATGAATCCGCTGCGATGCCCGGGGGGCAGCGGCTTGGGTCCAGCGTCGATGGGCTCGTGGGGCGCGTCGGTCATGAGGCGAAGGGCGCAGTCTATGGCCGACTTTGCCGGTTTCGTGCAATGCCGAATCCCCCTTGATAGGTGTGCAGTCATGCGCGCACGTCTCAGTGGAGCGATGGCCTGGGTCGGTGCCAGCCTCGGCGTTCTTGCCGCGGGGGCAGCCTTGGCCTCCCTGTGGCCCGATGGGGGCATCCCGGCCTGGCCGGCGGGCACCCTCGGATTGGCCGCAGTGGCCGCACTGACGTTCAAAGGCGATGTGCGGCCACGCGCGCTCGGAACGCTGTGCGCATGCACCGCGGTGCTCGCGTGCGGGCTCGAGCTGTCTGGGCTCTGGGTGATCGGTGAGGTGCTGTCATGAATGTGTTCAGTTGTCCTACATGTAGGATTTTTGAATTCATCCACGTACCCACGGCAGACTCTCGCCATGAGCGTGAGCCTGGAACGTCGTCGGTCGAGTCGCATCGACAAGGTCTTCCGAGTCCTGATCTCGACCGAGGAGTACGGGGACCAGTGGTTCGTGGCTCGCAACATCTCGTCGACCGGGATGTTCGTCGAGATGCCCGAGCCGCTGCCGCTGCGCTCGAAGGTCATCGTGCGGTTCGCGTTGACCGGGGAGACTCCAGGCGGGATCCACTCGGACTCCGACGCGGCCATCACCGCCATGGCCAAGGTTCAGAATCACTACTACCTGCAGTTCTCCGACAAGGACGGACTGCGCGCGCTGTGTGGCGTCGGGCTTCGCTTCACGCGGTTCCTGCCCGAGGAACACATGGTTCCGCCCGCGCACGCCATGCACTGACGCTCGCGGCTGGAGGTGCCCGATGAACTCGTCGATCCGCACCGCCGCCGCCCTCGGTCTGCTCGTCCTTGCAGCAGGATGTCCGCAAGAGACACCCGAGGTCGAGGTCAATACGTACATCGGCAAGTCGTTCGAACGCACAGATCCGGAGCTGGCGCGCCAAGCCGCGCAGAAGGTCTTTGCCGCGCTGGCCGACGAGTTCGCCGCCAAGACCCCAAAGGCGCCCACGATCGTCGACACGGTGACGACCCACCCGCCGACCACGTCCGAGGAGTTCGAGGAACTCGTGGCCGCGGTCCGCAAGGGACCCTTGGACGAACTTGCAGGGCCCGCTCGGCGGCTCGCGGCCTCCGATCCCTCCCTGTGGCCCGAGATTCGACAGCGGCTCCTCGCGGAGCGAAAGGCGCCCAAGGGCGACTACCGTTCGCTGCTCGGAGCCATCGGCGGAGACGTACCCAACAAGTACGGCTACTTTGCGCGCGCCTGGAAACGAGCGCACGGCCACGACGTCAAGCTCAGCGGGGACTGGTTCGAGGACCTGCTCTCACTCCCGCGCAGCAAGGTGTCCCCTGCCCTGCTCTCGGTGTATCGGGACTGTGTCTTGGAGACGTCGCTGTTGCGCGCAGCGTCGAGCGTTGGCAGCACCGATCCGGAGCAGACCGCGGATGTGGTCGCCGCGCTGCTCGATGCCGCATACCTGCATCGCGGCACGTTCCGCGATGAGGTGGGCCGAGCCTTGGTCGCGGTCGGGGACGAAGCGATTCCGGCTCTGGTCGAGGCGTCGTTGAGCCCCTCGAGGCGCAAACGCGATCAAGAGAAGCTCGAGGTGAAGCGAGCGAAGTACGCCGAACTCATCCTCGACAAGATGGACCGCCTGCACCCCGCACGGGCCACCGAGGCCGTGCAGTCCTCCCCTCGCCTTCTGGCCGAAGTCCTGCAGTCCTACGCGGTCCGCCGTCCGGGCGAAGCCGCTTCGGTACTGCTCGCGTTCAGTGACGATCGTTCCGCGCCAGTTCGCGCCGCCGCTCGGGCATCCTTCGACGCCTACGTCACCGGCCCCGCACCGAAGTCTGCGGGTCGGACGGTCCGGCTCCTCGGTGGCGGTACCGGCAAGGCGCTGGCCTACCTAAACTACCGAGACCGGGCGCGGCTCGCCCTTCTCGAGCGGCTCACAGAGCAGGCACCGGATCTACTCGAACCCGAGTGCGAGGTCGTGTCCGAGACCGGCAAGCTCGACACGAAGTGTGAACAACAACCCGCGCGCCACGCCAAGGCCTACATGGGCTGGCTCGACGCTCGTCGTGCGAAGGCCCAACGCACCGCCATCGACTCGGCATTGGCCAACGCGGACCTCGATGTTGGCGCCGAAGCCCTCGACCGGCTCATCGCCCAGGGCGAGCTCGCTGAGCCGGTTCGGGTCGCGACGTTCTTCGCCGACTACGCATCGCAGCTGCGGGACGAGAGCCCGAAACGCGCCGCCGCCCTGTACCGCAAAGCATCGATGTTGCTTCGCGATCAGGACCGCGATCGTTCCGCGGCACTGCATGCCGACGCGCTCGCCGTCGAAGCCTCCCTCGAATACCTCCCCAGAACCGGGCGGCTCATGCTCATCGATCGAGCGCTCGAAGTTCGCGACGACCCACAGCTGCGGACCAGCCGTGCCGCGCTCGCCTCGGCGCCCGCGTTCGAGGCGAGTTCCGTCGGCCGTGTACGTCTGTGGGCAGGCGCCGGACTCGTCACCGCGGTGCTGCTCGCGTGCGGACTGCTCGGCGGACCGCTGCGCCGACGACTGAGGCTCTGAGGCCAAGAGCCCGGGCCGCGGGCTACGACGGGGGAGCGGGCAGCCCCTTGAGCGGATCGCGAGGCGGCTTGGCGGAGCGGATCTTCTTTTTCTTCGGCGCCGACTTTTTCTTCTTCGTCGAGGCCTTCTTCTTGGGCGCTGGCTCGGGCGTTGCCTCGGGCTCGGGCTTCACCTCGGGCTCGGGCTTCACCTCGGGCTCGGGCTTCACCTCGGGCTCGGGCTTCAC
>OJGU01000993.1_pt1 | contig 12408 bp, 10 predicted proteins | sample 1594741 | NCBI WGS metagenome assembly OJGU01 (sample SAMN05416841, study PRJEB24817) | seawater metagenome | isolation source: Sea water | place: Canada:Atlantic | collected 2013-07 | reverse complement strand
AGACAGCGCCGAAGGGGACGAAGCCTGCGATGCAAGCGACCTTGCCGGTGCGACGTGTGTTTCGCTTGGGTTCGCCGGCGGTGCGTTGCAGTGTGCCGGCGGTTGCGAGCTGGATACGTCGTTCTGCACTCAGTGTGGTGATGGCGCGCTGCAGTTCGGGGAGTTCTGTGATGGGGCGGCCTTTGCGAACGAGTCCACCTGCGCGGACGTTGGCTTGGGCACCGCCGACGAACCGCTGGGGTGCACCGAGGCTTGTGGGCTCGACTTCGCGATGTGCAGTGCGTGTGGCGACGGCATGCTCAGCCCTCCCGAAGAGTGTGACCCGGCCCTCGTCGCGGAGGAAAGCTGCGCTGGGCTTGGCTTCGACGGAGGGGCGTTGGCCTGCGCCGCGGGCTGCGTCTACGACACGAGCGGATGCTCCGACTGCGGCAACGCGGTGCGCGAAGGGTCCGAAGCGTGCGACGGCGCGGACCTTGGCGGCGCGACATGCCAGACCGCGGGTTTCCAGGAGGGGCCGCTGCAATGCGCGCCGAGCTGCGCGTTGGACACGAGCGAGTGCTCGACCTGCGGCGACAACCTGATCTCCGGTGGCGAGACCTGTGACGGCAACGCACTGGGCGGGGCGACCTGCCAGAGCGAGGGGTTCACCACTGGGTCGCTCTCGTGCAGCGGGACGTGCTCACTCGACGCTTCGGCGTGCAGCGTGTGCGGTAACGGAGCGATCGATGGGCCGGAGGTCTGCGACGGGCTCGAACTGGGCGGGGCTTCGTGCACGTCGCTCGGATTCGTCTCCGGTGCGCTCGCATGCAACGACTGCGGATTCGACACTTCGGCGTGTGCCGGGCCAGGGTGTGGCGATGGAATCATCAACGGGGGCGAGAGCTGCGACGGCACCAGCGTGCCGAGCAACTGCGTCGACGAGGGGTTCGATGGAGGCACGCTCGGCTGCACTGCCAAGTGCGACTTCGAGACGTCCTCGTGCTTCAGCTGTGGCGACGGCGATGTGAACCCTGGCGAGCAGTGCGACGGAAACGCGCTCGGAGGCAACACCTGCGTCGGCCAGGGCTTCGATGGCGGCCAGCTCTCGTGCAACGCGTGTGGGCTCGACACCTCCGGTTGCTTCAGGTGCGGCGATGGAGTCGTCAACGGAAGCGAGGACTGCGACGGGTCGAACCTCGGCGGCGCGACATGTGCGTCGGAGGGGTTCGGCGTCGGGAGCCTCGGGTGTACTGCATGCACCTTCGACCCCGCGTCCTGTTCTCTGTGTGGGAACGGCGTCGTCGACGATGGCGAGGACTGTGACGGCTCGGCTCCCGGTTGTTGGATCTGTGTGAGCTGCGTGCTCGACGACGGGCTGTGTTGCGGAGGCGTGGGGCAGCCCCAGTGCGACTGAAGTTGCCCGCGGCGCGGTTCAGCGCGGGGTTCTAGGGTCTAGGCACACCGCGAGCGTCCCGTCGATGACACACGTGAGGTCGGCGTCCTCACAGCTCGGGGTGTCGAAGTCGTCCGGGGCGGACACGCACATCGCGACACACTCGAGCGCCGTCACTTCCGGATCGAGATCCACATCGATGCACAACGTGCCGGGGCCGCAGTTGTCGACCCCGGACCGGATGTTGCCTTCGATCTCGCAGCTCTCGCCCAACGTCGATGAGAAGGTGTCCAGGGGCACGCAGCGCACCGCGTTCCATTCGTCCCCAGCATCGTTGGCGTAGGGCGTGCAGCGTTCGCCTTCGGCGCAGTCTTGATGGAGCGTGTTGCACTCGATGGCGACATCCGTATCGAACGCCGTCGGGTCTTCGAAGGGGCCGGTGGTGGTGCTGTCGCTGGATCCGACCGAGCTGCTGCTTGTACCCGCACCGCTTCCGGTCAGCCCCGAGCTGCTCGACGCGTCAGAGGATGTGCTCGAGGAGTCCGAGGACGCTGGGGGCTGTACGGACGTACTTCCGCCGCTCGAGGCGTCGGAGGCGGCCGAGCTTCCATCGGTGCACGCGCTGCACAGAACCAGGCAGGCCACGATGGTGGTGCGGAAGGGGCGGCGAAGGCAGGCGGAGGTCAAAGAGCGGCGCATGCACCCTCTTTGCGACTTCGCCGGCATTTCTTACGGCCTTGCGCCCAGTGAGGGACGGATTCGCCGGGACCCGGAATCGCGTCAGCCCGGAGGCGGCAGCGTGGTCACGCACTCCGTGAGCGGCCCCGTGATCCCACTGAGCCCCGCCGCGGTGCCGCCGGTGCTCCCGGGCCCGGTCACCAACACTTCGGACAACGCCAGTGTCCCCGGGTCGGCCTCGAACAGCTGCGCGGTCACATCGAAGATGTACAGCCGCGCGGTCTCGTCGTCGAACAGCGGGCCGCCCAGCACGTGCACACCGTAGGTGCCGGCGGTGCCGAGCGAGACGCCGTTGCCCTCGGTGTAGTTGAAGTCATAGACGGTGCCGCTGTCGATGGCGAAGCCTTGGCCGTCGGTGACTTCGCCGTCCTCGTCGATCCCCGGGCCGAGATCGTCGATGTCGGGGGCGTTGCCGATCGAGAGGTCGGTGATGACCTCATAGGACAGGTCTCCGGCGAGGTAGTCCTCGGTGAAGCGGATCAGGCGGTTGCCGTTGGTATCGACGACGTCGGTGCCGGTGTCCATGAGATAGACCAAGCCCTCGCAGTCGGTGTAGAGCGCTTCGATGCGCAGGGTGTCGGGGACCATGCCCAGCACCTCGAGTTCGATGTCGCTGGCGACGGTGGGCGGCTCCTCGATGTAGTAGATCTCCGTGCCGGCGGCGCTCTCCCGCGACAGCACGAGGCCGCCGCTCTCGAGCATGGTGATGCCGGTCTGGCCGTCGATCATGGGCGTGGTGATGGTGCTGGTCACCAGCTGCACGACGGTTCCGTCCGTGGGGTCGATCTCGATGTAGTTCAGCCGGTTTTCGGTCGAGTACCAGAGGTTCGGGTTCACCCACAGCGGGTCCGGTGGGTCGACAGGCTCACCGGTCGAGCTGCTCGACTCACCGCCAGTGGAGCTGCTGGAGCTCCCGGGCCCGGTCGATCCCATGGTGCTGTCGGTCTCGACGGCCGAAGTGCTGGTGGTGGTGCTCGGGTCGACCCCCGAGGTGCTGCCCGTCCCCGAACCTCCCTCCGAGGACCCCTGCGTCGCGGGCGGAAGCCCCGTCGTGGTCAGCCCCGAAGTTGCGCTGCCCGTCATGCCCGCGGGCTCACTTCCGCCGCCGCATCCCACCCACACCGCCGCTACGGCGACGACACTCAATCTCCCCGCAAACCCCATGTGTCAAAGAGTGCCACGCCTGGGTAGCTGGTGTAGACTCGGTTCTGCGAATGCCGTACGTCGAGTACGCATGCGAAGGGCGCCTCCTCTTTCGCACCGAGACCACCGAGGGATCACAGTTTGTGCCCCGGGTGCACGAGATCGTCGTGATCGACGATGAGCCGTACCAAGTGGTCGACGTCGAGTACTGGGCGCGACGCATGGGGGCCACGGATCGACGGTTCGTGTGGCCCACGGTCTACGTCATCCCGGTGCCCTCCGAGGAGTGGGAGCTGAGATTGGCCCGCCGAAACGCAAAAGCGAGCTCTGGCACGCCACCGGTCCGTTATTAATTCGCTGTCCGAAGTTTGAGGAATTCGCTGTGCTCGGTCGCAAGCGCAACAAGAAATACGCAAGGCCCCTGCTCCCCGCGCGCGAGTGGGCACGGGTCGAATCCTACATGGTCGATGATGCCGGCTTCGGCACCGATCGCTTTGGCACCGACGCCGACATGCTTGGCATGGGCTACGCGCTCGGCTACTGGCTGCATCGGCACTTCTTCCGCGTGGTCTCCACCGGCCACGACCACGTCCCCAAGAAGGGGGGCGGCGTCGTCGTCGGCAACCACAGCGGGGTGTTGCCGTTCGACGCGATGATGATCGCGACCGACGTCTTCCGTCACACCGATCCGCCGCGCCTGATGCGGTACATGGTCGACTACTTCGTCTACCGGGTTCCGTTCTTGGGCGTATTCTTCCGGAGCATGGGCCAGATGCCCGGCACTCGCGCCAACTTCGACGGGCTGATCGAAGAGGGCCACCTGATCGGCATCTTTCCCGAGGGCGCCGAAGCGCTGGGAAAGACAGCCGACAAGGCATACGAGCTCTACCCCTTCAGCCCGGGGCACGTGGAACTCGCGGCCCGGCACGGGGTTCCCGTGATTCCCTTTGGGCTGGTCGGCGCCGAGGAGCAGATCACCATGGTCGCCAACTTCGAGCCGCTCGCACGGCTTCTGCGGGTGCCCTACTTCCCGATCACGCCCACGTTTCCCTGGCTGGGACCCATGGGCTTGCTGCCCAAGCCGGTCCGCTACTTCATCACCTACGGCGAGCCGATTCACGTGGACCCGGCGGCGCTGACCAGCATGGAAGCGCGGGAGCGCGAGGTTGCTCGGGTACGCGATGCAGTGCTCGAGTTGCTCGACGAGGGGCAGCGAACGCGCAAGCGCTACGCGGAGGGCAAGGACGAATGAGCGACGAGGACAAGGTCAAGGCCACGCCCGGCCGAAAGAAGCGGCGCGACACGATGCGTCGTGCGGCGCTGGTGACCCAGGTCGACGAGGGGCCCGAACCGGGTGCACTTCGCGAGGGTCGCAGGCGGGTTCTCGTGGCCGGTGCCCATCGGCTCGTGGCGGTCCACCTGATCGAGCAGCTGCTCGCCGACCCCAACGTGGAGGCCGTCCTGGCCGTGACCCGCGGTTCGTGTCCACCGTCGCTGCTGGGCGCCGATCCCGAGCGCTTCCACTTCGTCTCGGCCGACTTGTCCAAGCGACGGCAAGTGGACAACCTCTTCCTGCTCGATCGGTTTCGCGACAAGCCGTTCGACACGGTCGTGCACCTCGCATTTCAGGGCGACCCCACCGGCTACACCCAGCGAAACCACGAGTTCAACGTCAACTCGACCAAGCACATGCTCGAGGCCTCGCTGAGGCACCTGGTGGGCAAGTACATCTTCCTGTCGAGCGATGCCGTCTATCGCATCGGAGCCCGGGGCGACTACAAGGTTCGCGAGGACGCGGAACTCAACCTCGACCCGACCGTGCACCCCATCTTGCGCGACACGATCGACGCGGAGTTCATCTGTCGGGCCAAGATGGACGACCTCGAGACCGAGGTCATGGTCCTGCGCCCCAGCGGTGTCTTCGGAGGCGGTGTCGTCTCCGGGATCAACCTGCTGTTCGAGAGCAACCCACCGATGCTGCCGGTGGGGTTCGATCCGATGATCAACCCCACAACCAAGGAGCACCTCTCGCGCGACCTGCTCCTGGCCCTCAACCTTCACGGCAAGGGCGTCTACAACGTGGCGGGGCGCACCGTGGGCCCGCTGAGCAAGTTCCTCGAAGAGCGCGGCATCGTCGCCCGGCGCGTGCCGGGGCCAGCACTGAAGATGCTCAATCGAGCGCAGCGCCTTCTGGGGAAGACGCGGTACCACGCGGGCTTCAACCCACGGCGGCTGTACTACAGCCTGGTGTTGGACGATGCGCGGTTCGAGAAGATCTTCCGCACTCACGCCTCTCGAGTGGCGATCGTCTCGGAGAACGCCCCCTAGCAGCCCGTGGTGAAACCCGACACGACGTCTCACTCGTCTTCTTCGCTCCTGGCGGCGTCGCCAAAACTGGCAGTACGCCCGGTACAGCGGCGTTTCGGCTCCTACCCAGGAGCGAAAAATCCATCGCGATCCGCCACGCCGGGTTTCACCACGGGCTGCTAGTGCCGCCAGACCTCGTGTCCGAGCAGCCGCCCCGCCTCCAAGTCGAGCACCCCGATGTAGCGTCCGCCGGACTCGTTGCCGTGGGTTCGCAGGAGGCCAGCGCGGTCGACGGTCAGCGCCAGGTCGTTGCTGTACTTGGAGTGCCCGATCATGCCGATGCTCCCCGGCGAGGAGTCGAAGAGCTTGCTGCCGTCTCGACGCGAGAGTCCATGCGCAACGGCACCCGACGAGGACCCGTGGTAGGCGACGACCACGACGGTGTCTTGATACTCGAGCAGCGCGGCTGAGTTCCACCACGAGCCCCCTTGTCCGTCGAGGGTGGTGCTCCAATGGGTCTTGTTGCCGGGGCCGGCATGGTCCACGACGAGCGCTTTCCCCTGCTTGCGAACGACGTATGATCCCTCCGCCGTCGGCCATCGGTGGCCGAGTTTCTCGCCGTGGACCGCATCTGGGGGTGGCCACACGAAACGCGACGAGAGGACCGCCGGGTTCACGACCGTTCGCGCCACCGAATGTCCGGACTCGAGGTCGACCTCGTCGAGGTACGAAGCCGGTGCACCTCGGTTGTAGACGACCACGGTGGTGCCTCCGAGCCCGAGTTGCAGCGCGCCGTGGCCCTCCCCGAACGCATCGGGGTCGGCGGGCCCAGCCTCCCAGCGGAGCTCGCCGTCCTGCGTGTAGCGCCGCAGGCCGTAGCCCCCGTCAACGCGCCAACCGACCACGATGTCGGTACTCCTGGGGTCTCCGAGCACCACGGGCTCGGCGGACTCAGACTCCACGGCGGCGATCGATGTCGACCATGCCGTCCGATCGATGTCGCCGGCGTCGGTGAGGTCTTCCCGCCGGAGCCGAAGCTCGTCTCGCTTCGTCTCGGCGACGTAGCGACGGGGCGCGCCCACGAAGGGCTGGTCGGAGATGTTCGAGACGCCGACCTGCGTCAGTGCTCTGGCCCGCGCGGGCGTGATGGCGTGGTACCAGACCCAGGGCTCCAACGAGATCGGCTGACGCGGAGGTGGCTCGAGCTGTGCGGGCTCTGGGGGTGGTGGCTCGACCTTCGTGGCCTCGGTCGCGGACGCTTCGGTCGGAACGTCTGCCGCGGTGCAGGCTGTGCCTAGGGAAGCTGCGACAAGGATCCCTCCCATCACAAGTCGGAGGCCTGCGCCGAGCGAACACCATCCCGTCACCCGGACATGGAGTCCACCGGGCTCCAATAGTTCCCGGCGCGTGGATATCTTCTCGGAGGCGTAGACGTGTGCTTGGCCCCGGAGTTCAGGACTCGGCAGCGTCGGGCAGGATGAGGGGCGTGGCACTCCACCCTCGAATCTAGCGCGCGTGGGTGGCAGAGGTCGACACAACCGCCGGCTTCGCGACTGCCGACGCTACGGCGCACCGACTTGCACGCTTGTCGGACCCTCGGGTCCCGCATGGGCCCCGATGCCAAGGCCGTCGATCCCACCGCTCGTTGCCATGCCCGCTTGTGCGACGTGGTTGGCGTTCAGTTGAGGGTCGATGTCGAGTGAGTTTGTGTCCAGGCCCGTGCCCGCCTGGTGCTCGCGGAGCGTCGCGTAGCTGACTTCGCCTGGCAGGTAGAGCTCGGAGGTGGAGACGTCGGAGCTCAGCCCATACAGGATGTTGAAGTCCGTCCCTGCGAAGTCGTCCGAGAGTGACCCGCGATTCGACGAGTAGGCGCGGTTGGTGTTGGCGACGATCGAGTTCTGCTCCTGCCACTGCATGTCGTGCGCGGTGTTGAGCGTACCGAGCTCTGATGCGCCGAGGCCGACGTAGGTGTTGTTGCGGCCGATGTTGTCCGTACCAACGCCGCCACCGTCGGGGTCGGCGAGCGTCATGCCGCCGAGCCCTCCGTCGACGACCACGTTGTTGTGCAGCCACTCGAGATCGTGGATGTCGTTTCCGCCGCCTTGGATGCCAAAACGAACCGGGGTGTGGTTGTCGTGAATGAACGTGCGAGAGACGACGACGTCGGGCCAGTCGGGCGTGTCGTCTCGCTTGTGGAAGAGGCCGGAGCCCCCGCCGTTCCCCGTGCCACCGGTCGGCCCAAGCTCGGAGCGGTCGATCCAGACGCCTCGCATGCCGTAGCTGTGCACGACGGCGCAGTTGCCGTTGGCTTCTCCTTGAAGCGTGACGTCTTCGCCTCGGCTGGCCCAGATGCGGGCGCCGTCGACGTTCTGCAACTTGAAGCTGGCCGTGTTGCTCCCCTGTGCTCCGACGATCGCGTGGCTGTACACGTGCTCGATGTTGATGTGCTCGCTGGTCTCCCCGGTCGCCACGTAGATCCCGGCAGAGGGCCCGCCGGGGTTCTCGATGTTCCGGATCTCGAGGTTGCGCAGCGTGATGAAGCGGCGGCCTTCGAGATAGATCCCGTTGTGCTGCCCGGCTTGATCCACGATCGCGGCCTCGCCGGGCGCGCCCATGAAGACGATGCGCTGCGCTTCGCTGGTCCCATCGACCTCCACTTCGAACCCGTCGACCGGGGATTCGTTGTTCTGGTCTCCGGTGATGCTGTCGCCGGTGTACGTTCCGCCCGCGAGGATGACCAGATCGCCTGGGGCCGCCAGTGCAAACGCCTGGGGCAGGCTCCAGGGAGAAGCCAGCGATCCGTCGCCGTCCGAGGCGTTCGGACTGACGTGGAGAGCATCGTCGGGGATCGTGGACGGGGCGATGTCGACGTAGGTGAAGGCCAGTTCGGGGGAGTGGACGACCGCGTCACCGTCCGGCTCGGAGATCGTCAAGACGACCTGGGTGAGACCATCGATCGCGTCGGGCCGGAGTTCAACGTCAACGGACGCGTAGCGCTCGCCGGGCGCAAAGTAGATGACCTCGTCGAGGGGTTCGTAGCGGCCGGCTCCACGGAAACCGTCGCTTGCGACGACGCGGGCGTTGAATCCTCCGTGGGCCGAGATGTCGCCGCGGGGTCGCTCGGCAACGAACCAGACCCGCACGCTCGTGGCGTCCGCGGCTGTAGCCACATGCGACACGAACGGTTTGACCCGCACGCCGGAGGCGTCGCCGGGCGGTGGAGGGCCATCCGTGTCGTTGCCGCCGCCGCTCGAGCTGTCATCGGAACCCTCGGTGGTCGTCATCGTGGTTGCTCCAGACGAGCCCGTGGGTTCGTCGGGCCCCCGCGTGGTGGCCCCCGCGGGTTCATCGGTGGCGGTGGCCTCACCCGTCGACGTGTCGTCTCGCCCGTCCGTCTCTTCCGCGGCGGACGCTCCGCAGGCACACAGCAGCGTGAGGAGTCCCAGAGGCCACGCGTGTTTGGAGGACCTCGAGCTAGACATCGCCGGAGCGTAGCGGGCCACGAGGAGCCTGGCTCTTACGGCGCCTGCGTGGGTTCACGATGCTCAGGCCGGCCCTGCGCCCACAGCGGTGGGAGGGCGAGCGACCGAGGGCAGTTCGAGCGGGCTACAGACGAACCCACCTCCATCAAACGGACTGGGAAGGTCGCACTCCTTGGTGCTCGTGCATTCGTCGAGGCAGAACCCGCCGATGCAAGTTCCTTCGGAGCCAGAGAGCGTGCAGGCGTCGTCGTCCTCGCATCCGCACAGTCCGTCGTCTCGGCACGTCAGCCCTTCGTCGCAGCCATCGCGCGCGCAGTTCGGTCCGAACTCGCCGATGGGAACGCAAAGGCGCCCGATGTCTTCCACGTCCGAACACTCGGCTTCGATCGCGCAGACCACGGCAGGGTCTCCTGCGATGTCGGTGACGTCGGTCTCCTCCAGGCCAAACCGGCGGCACACGAGTGCGTCGGACGGCGGAAGGCCGCAGCCACCGGTGCCGTCGGCCAGGCCGTAGTCCACGCAGATCCCCCCGGCGCATTCGTCGTTTGCCGTGCAGGACTGGGCCAGCCACCCCGAGTAGGTCGCGGTGCAAAGATCGTCTGTCTCGCACGTGGCGAGGCAAGATCCGGTTTCTGAGCAGGTCAGGCCGACGAAGGCTCCGTTCTGCCAGCAGTCCTCATCGACGGCGCATTCGTACTGGCAGATCGAGACCTCTGTTCCCCCATCGCCGGTCGAGCTGCTGGTGTCGGCGGTGCTGCTCTCGAGCTCCCCGGTGTCGCTGGAGGATGAAGCCTCGGGCGAACTCGTGGTCGACCCAACCTCGGAACCTGAGGTGTCGCCCGGGGCTGTGGTCGAAGACATGCCTGTCGATGTCTCCGAGGCGTCGACGTCCACGGAACTCCCACAGGCGGCGGACATGAGCAGAGTCGGGACCAGCAGGAATCGGGTACGAGCGGGCATTCGCGGTTGGGACGCGGCCCGGCGGCGCGGATTCACGCGATGAGGCCTGCTGCGCCCGTGGTGTGGCGGACCGCACGATCCTTGTGCCCGACAAGCGCCCTCTTCGTGCCTTGGCCTGGACTCTGCTGACACCCCTCTGACCATTCCACCGAATTGGGGACGGCTAGTACCTCATGCCCGAAGTCCGTGCCGGGTCTCTGCGCGACCCCCTTTCGGGTGTGGGGTCGCTCCGAACCCCTCGGTTCCACAGGCCTGCGTTCGGTACTTCCGATCTCTTCCGCTGCGCATCCCTTTGGGGCGCTTCGCTCTCTTGCTCTGAGGCGTCCCACGAAACCCGGAACGGACTTAAGATCTGAGGTACTAGGTCGCCTCAGCGGGGTCTCCGGTCAGAACAGACTTCGTATCGGCTAGGGTCATCCCCATGGCCGTGCCCTCCAAGACCGTTCGCATGGCATGCCGCTGTGGCCGGCTGCAGTTGCGCGTCGATGCGGTGACGCCGTCGGTGGCGAACCGGGTGGCCTGCCACTGCCGCGGCTGCACCCAGTTCGCACACGACATGCGCCCGGAGATCCTCGATGCCTGGGGCGGTACAGAGCGGTTCCAGGTCTCCCCGGCCCGTATTGCGATCACCGCCGGACGCGACGTACTCGCCTGTCGGCAGCAAACCCGCAAAGGCGCGCTGCGATGGTACGCGTCATGTTGCGAGACCCCGCTGGGTCTCACGCTGCGGGACGCCAAGGTCCCGTTCGTCGGGCTCGACATCCACGCCCTCGATGTCGGTGACCCGTCGCTGCAGGCGGTGCTGGGTCCACTGCGGGCCCGCGTCAACCTCTCGCCGCGGCCGGACAACGCGAAGGCGATCAAGGCCAACCCCGCCGCGTTGTTCTCCATGCTCCGACATTTGATTCCGTTGACGTGGCGGTGGTGGCGGCGGGGCGAGCAGCGCCACTCGCCGTTCTTCGAGGCCGATGGGACACCGGTCGTGAGCGTCGATCGCCGGTACGAGCGAATGCCGGCGCTGGCAAAGACAGCCGGCTGCCGCTGAGCGTCGGCCGTGGTGCCGTCTGCATCGACACGAGGGTTGCCGAAAAAAAACACCCGCCTCGCTGAAAATCGTCCGCGCCGGGAACGAACTCATTGAAGGCAGCCGCGGCACGCGTGACGAGAAGTCATGCGGCCGCGCGCGCCGAACAACGAGTCGCGAGTACGCATGAAGCAAAAGCATCAGTGGTTTGGTTCGATCTCTTTGGGCGTCGCCTTCTTGGGCGGCATGACACTCGGCGGGTGCGAAAACGGACCCGGCGGCGGCGTGTTCGAGAAAGCCGCAGAACAGTGTGGCCTCGACCTCACGTGCTCGGGCGGCGGATTCCTCGAAGGCAAGGCAAGCATCTCCGGGGTCGCGTCGATCGACAGTTTCTTCGGAGCCGCGATCGACCTCGACGCATCGATGGTTGCCCTCAGCGGCGGTCTGCGAGCCCGGCTCGACGCGATCGGAGCCTCGGTCGGGCTGCCGCCCGGTGCAACGGGGGCCGAGTTGCAAGGGGCCATCGAGACGCACCTGGGGGGCTACATCTCAGGCGGACTCTCCATCGACTATCAACCAGCGAAGTGCGAGGCCAGCATCGAGGCGGGCATTGCCGCCGCGGCCGAATGTGACGTCGACGTCGACCCCGGCGAAGTTTCGGCAAAGTGCTCGGGCTCGTGCGAGCTCGATGTGCAGGCCGAGGCGGGCTGCAGCGCCGAGGCGGAGTTGGTCTGTACCGGAACCGCACCGGGCTTCGACTGCTCGGGCGGCACCTGCTCGGGCTCATGTGTCGCTGAACTCTCCGTAGCCGCGAGCTGCGAGGGGACCTGTCGCGGTACGTGCACCCTCGAGGCCGGAACCGAGGTCGAGGGGTTCGACGGGCGCTGCAACGGCACCTGCGAGGGCGAGTGCGCGACCGAGATGAGCGCCGGCGGAAGCTGCGACGCACGGTGTGAAGGCAGCTGCGAGTACACCCCAGCGATGGGCGAATGCGAGGCCGGGGCGAGCGCGCGGTGTGAGGCTATGGCTGGCGCGTCGATCGAATGCGACGCGGGGTGTGAAGGCACTGTCGAACCGCCGGAGGTCAGCGCCGAGTGTGAAGCGACCGTGGACGCAAAAGCCTCAGCGTCCATCGAATGCACGCCGCCCACGCTCGCGTTCTCGTTCGAGTGGGCCGCGGGGGTGGATGCCGATGGCCAGGCGGAGTTCCGTGCCTGGCTCGAGGGATTCCGCGCCAACTTCTCCGCGCTCGTCGCCGCACGTGCCGAGGCCGAAGTCGTCGCCAGTGCTGCCGCGAACCTGATCCTCAGCGCCGACGGTGCGCTTCGCGACGCCGTGGCCGATCTTCAGGCACTGTCTCTTATACACATCTGACGCTGCCG
>OJGU01000992.1_pt1 | contig 12413 bp, 11 predicted proteins | sample 1594741 | NCBI WGS metagenome assembly OJGU01 (sample SAMN05416841, study PRJEB24817) | seawater metagenome | isolation source: Sea water | place: Canada:Atlantic | collected 2013-07 | reverse complement strand
CTACACTAGATCGCTCGTCGGCAGCGTCAGATGTGTATAAGAGACAGTTTCATAACTATTTCTTTCTTTCTTATTTGAGGGTTTCTAACAGTAACCGTCGCATTTTCTAATGCGATCCTACGGCATAAACAAATTTGTCCGACCGAAGAAAAATCTGGTTCCCTGAAATAGCAGGGGTCCCGTTGAACTGGCTTGAATCGTTCAAACTGTTCGTTGCAAGCAAATCAAATTTCGGATGGGCCTTGAAAACAAACGTACCGCTGTACCGAGTCACAGCATAGAAGCGCCCGTTTGCATAAACAAGAGACGCATAAGCTGGGCGCTTTCGGCCCGCGTCACTCAATTGGGGGAGTCGTTCACTAAAAACCAGAGATCCATCACTAGCCTTTGCACACATGGCATCACCGCGGTCACTCACCCAGTAAAGATGCCCCTCGTGGAGGACCGGAGACGCTACATAAGAACTTACTCGGCTTTTCCACAAGACATGGGAGTCCGTCACGTCCCCCGTTCCTGAAAGCCGAACAGCAAAACTGCCTTGCGTTGGATAGCCGCCAAAGCCATAGGCAACTCCTGCAGACAAAGTTAGAGAAGGGCAAATATTGCCCGACAACCCGGTTTCTGCGTACCAACGAAGTTTTCCAGTCTCAACATTCAAGCCCCAAATCTCGCCCGGTACAGCAAGCACCAGGTCGTCCCCTCCGGTCGGTCTCGATGCAATTTGAGCGGTGCCGTATGCCAGCTCTAAGCTGGCCGCTTCAGCCCGCCAGATCTCTTTACCGGTGAGTTTGTCCAGCGCTCGAATGGACTGACTTTCGTCACTGGCATTCACAATGAGTTGATTCTCATGTAGAATCGGACTTGCTGCTGATCCCCAACGCCGATTACTCGATTCCTGTCCCAGATCCGCTTGCCACAATTCATTCCCAGCAAGGTCGAATGCAATCGCTCCAGTCTTGCCAAAAAAGACGTAGACCCTTTCTCCGTCAGTGACTGGAGTGCTACTGGCGTAACCATGTTCGCCAATATAGCCACGAAAGGGATCCTCAGGTAAGCGAGCTGGAATCTCGCGCTTCCACAGAACCGTTCCTTTTCGACGGTCTAGGCACACCAAATGGCGGACCAGATCGCTCATCTCACCAGGATTTCCCGGATCAACCCCGTAACCAGAGTAAGAAGTCACGAACACTTTCTCACCGGTAACGATTGGACTCGAAGATCCAGGCCCTGGCATCAAGGTACGCCAAAGTAGATTCTTGGATTCAGACCAGCGAACCGGAACATCGCTATCATCGGCACGACCATTGGAGTTTTCTCCACGAAATTGTCGCCAATCCCCTGCCTGGACGTTGCCTGCCATAACAGCGCAAAGACAGGATACCAAGGTCGCGAGGGGTAGCCCCCCAAGTATATTCCATTTTTCTAAACCTTTGCCCATACTATGAAAACAAAGACGGTTGCATCAAAGCCAAGGTTACTAAAAATGATTGACCGGACGCCTCCTCGGGAGAATCTCACTAGATTCGTCGAAAACGTCCTAAAAACCAAAAAAATGCCCGGAGAGATTCATCCCTCCGGGCATTTTTGAATTATCAACGAATCAGAACGAAGCCAATAGCTAGCGAAACCCTTCCCTTACGATCCCTTGATGAAAGGCAGGCGTCTTTGTTCGCTGAGGCGCGCCCCGACGCTCTTTCAATCCCGGATCACCAAATTGTCCCGACCGAAGTTTCCTTGACTCTGAAGGATGGGGGTCACCCAGCAACGGTAGCACGGATATGGATTTTCCGAAGGCCGGACGACCATTGACCAACTCGATGGGTTTCACCTCTATCCCCTCAGGCAGTTGAGGATGAGGTGGCCCAGAAGGCTTCTCTAGCTCGTTCGATTTGGGCTCTAAACCTCCGGGTTCTCTTGCCTCAGGGGCAACCGGGCGAGCGACCTCAGGGTTTCCCCCATCCGGCCCCTGTCCACTCGATTGCGACATTTCACTTTCGTGACTAGGGGGAACACCGTGCGCGAACCCTGCGTCAAAAGGATCGAATGGTGTAGGGGTGTGTTCATTAGGCCCCAACGCTCCAAAAGGCCAGCCCCGCGGATCATCCGATCCAGGGCTCCCGTTAGCCGCCCCACCTTGCCCAAGCGCTTCTCCATCAAGAAAGAATGCTTCTTTACCATGATCCCCGTCGACAGGCTCATCGGGTACAGAGACAGCATATCGATCGTCGACAACATATCTGATGTCATCAATTCCAAAAATATCTCGATCACCAGCCACGTCGCCATCATAGAGTTCGACGAGACTAAAGGTCTTAATCGGGCACTCTTCTGCAACGAAACCAAAGAATTGAAGCCCCCCACCAGGATTCAAGCCCACTTCGGTCATCACAGCCTGACTAGAACCGTCAGCGAACTCGATGAATGCCCAGACCTCTCGTTTGGTTTCCTCTAGGCCAATAAGATAAAAGCCCAATGCTTTCGCTGGATGATTGAAACTCAAGACCACTCCTCCATCAGGACCATTGTTCAGCGGCAGAACTTGCAAGTGTTTTTCTCCTCCGGGCGTCGTATTGAATCCCAAGCCAGAACTTGCCGTCGTTTGGTCCGCAATGCCCGGCTGATTCCCGACAACCGAATCACCCGTATTCATGAGTGTTGCCGAAACATTCGCATCCAAGATCTTCGTCGTAAAATCACCAATCCCAAACGCTTCGAAATCAATCAGTCCCTGCACACCAGGAACGAGGGAAATGGCTAGATCAAAATCAACAGCCGCTTGCTCCGATGCCGTCGCAAAAACTGACACAGCACCAGGGTCGTTCGCTCGATACCAGCTGAGACATGCGTCATCAGCGTCAGGAACGTTTACAAAGTCGATCCCAAAGGCATAGTCTCCCGGCCCCAACACAACCGTGTAATCGTAGTCAGGCGCTCCAGGAACGATCTGGGTCCAGCCCGGGAGCATTTCCTCTGCAACGATATAAGTATCCGGCACAAGCCCCAAGAACTCGTAGTAACCACTCCCGTCCGTCACCGTAGAGACTTCCCCCGAATCCAAAACGCCGTTGTGATTCTGATCCAGATAGATCACCCACCCAGGCAATCCACCGCCACCACTCCCGGCCGGAATCCCCAGGACAGCTGTCGGAGCAAAAAACTCCACGACAAAGGTTCCCAGGTCAATCCGATATACCTCATCGCCATCGTAGGAAGTCACATAAAGTTTTCCGTCAGGTCCGATTGTTGATCCCCGAGCCTGACTAATCCCAGTCGCGATTTCAGTAACCACGCCACTCGGTGTGACCTGATAAACACTGCCCTCATTGTAGGCGGAAAGATAAAAGTTACCCGCCGCATCTCGACTTAGCCCACCCTCAGTAAAGGCTCCCGTATCAGCAAACAAGGTTCCTGGCACTACGCTCGGCAAGACTGGATTCATCTCCATCTGCCAAATCTTTCCATCCACATCGGAAACGAACAGCATCCCAGCAAGCTCATCAACAACAACACTCTCTGGATTGCTCAATCCATCCGCCAACAGCTTGTCGAAGGTTCCGTCTGGAAGAAATCGGGAGACAAACCCACCGGAGCTAACGACGTAAAGATTGTCCATGGAATCAAAAGCGATGGCATTAGGATTCGATAGTCCGGCTGTTTCGTCAACAAACACGGAAGCACCACCAAGCGGATCCAAAAGAAATACCCGATTCGTATCATCGGAGATATAAAGCTCTCCTACGGAGTTGAAAGCCACCCCGGAAGGCCCGTTGAATCCCAGCGCAAATGTATCGACCTCGCCGGCCGGATCAACGGCGGAAACATGCCAGCCTCCGCCACCACGACCTTCATTGGCCACATAGAGCATCCCCGAGTCTGAGAATGCCAAACCGAAAGGGCCATAGAGATTGTTAGAAACCTCTTCGCCCCCCTGAAACTTGTAGCCACTGATGCGCCCCCATTGACCGTCGCCGTCGTCAGGATGATCAGGATCGTTAGGATCGTTAGGATCATCAGGATGGTCTTCCACATCATCCAATTCAGGACAGATATGATCAACATACAATTCCTGCCCTCCCACGCTAAAGCCGTTGATCGTTCCGAAGGCCGCCAATTGTCCCTGGTCATTGCCGTTTCCACCAACAACAAAGACTACGGCGCCCCCAATGACACTTCCATTGATATCCTGAAAATTATTGAAATTTCGAAAGTCTCCGTTGATTGAGAAATTCAAATTCCCTCCATACTCACCAAACAGAAACGAAAACCCAGGAACACTCCCTGCACTCGAGCTGAAACGGAGTCCAACATTGTTCACATTAAATTCGTTTCCTCCATGCCCCGCCAATCCACCGTTCTCAATCGTCACGACGCCCCCTGAAAACACCGTCCCATCAGCCCACGCAAACGGCACAGTTTCAACATCAAGCGCTGCAGTTCCACTCGCGTTCTGAATCACGAAGGTATCACCGACAACATAAGAATCCCCTAAGGTCAGATCCTCGAGCTCAAAACAATCACTGCAACAGCCCATCCCCTGAGGCAAATGTTGGATTCCAATATTATCAATATTGAATCCTGAGTTATCAGAGGGACTCTCCAGATACAGTGAGTCAAACGTCACAATCGGGTTCGCGGACCGGTCCACTGCCCGCCCAACCATCACGGCCGGAAATCCATGGTACAAACAAACCTCTACGTAACTCCCACTATTGGTAATACAAATGACCGCTGCATGGTCATCGCTGGTTCCCTCGTCCGTCATTTTTGGCCAGGTCGCCATCGAACCATCCGCTTGTTGGAGCGTTCGAATATCCCCAGTTTCTGGAACCGCTGGCGGGGTCCAATTCACAGGACTTGTGTCATTGTCCAAGAGAGGGCCCAAATCAAAGTCATCCCAAACGTTGTCCTCTCTTCGAACCGCATAGTCCCCATCCTTCGTACCGGAGCCACTGGATGCCGCACTTTCCCAGTAGCTTACATCTGCCAAGTAGCCCCGATCATCCGTATAGGTAGCCGTCGAGTGTGTCTCGTAGGCACCAAAACGAAGAAAATTAAAAGGCTGGATTCCCGGATCGTTGGGCTGAGCCAGGTACCGATAGTCTACTTTAACCCGCAGGGACTCTCCTACGGCTAGCGAAACAGTCGGAAAGACCACTCGAAGGTTTGTCTGATCATGCGTACTTTGGTAGACATTTTCAGCCGGGAGTGGATCCAAGATTGCATCTGTCGCTACCTGCCAGTCAGCCATCGTTGAATGAACCAAATATGGATTTCCTGACTGACTGCCTACGGAATCCGAGTCAAAGGTAACGGTTGGAATCACTGTCGCGGCACAAAGCCTTCCAGCGTGTAACAAAAAGGCCACGAGCAGCCCCTTTCCGATCGAATTTCTCATCCGATTTTTTGTCATCTCAATCATCATAGTTTTCACATTCTCGCATCGCACAAGACATGACACAGAATCCGTGCCAATCTCATCAGCGAGAGGACCACTCTGATGAACCACCTCAACCGTACCACCCCAACACGTTCCTTCACAGAAACTTACAAGAACACTGCCCTGCACAAAACGTATCTACCAAAAGCGCTCTCCTTCTAAACACAGCTTGAGAAACCGCTAGAGCGGAGGGATGAAAGGGCCAGGAGTGTCGGCCCTGAAAAAGAAACCGTGTTAAAAACAAAGTTCCTCCAAAGAAAAGCGAGCCACACTCAACAAAAGCTCACGACATTTTCACCAGATACAGATAATTGACCAAATCCTCTTCGGAGATCAAATCCGCACACAAAAAAAGGCCCTACCAAACGGTAGGACCTTTAGCTAAAATGAAAAAGAATCGAGAGATCTATTCTTTCTTTTCACCGGAGGACGCTTCTTCAGCAGCGGGTGCATTCGTCTCAGGAGTCGATTCTACCGCCGACTCTTCTGCTGTGTCAGAAGTCGCACTACCTGAGTCAGAGCTTGTTGACGCCGCGCTAGATGATCCTTCACCAGCCTCAACCCACTCTAGGATTGCCGTCTGAGCCGCATCACCCCGACGGGTCCCAAGCTTAATGATACGAGTGTATCCACCAGGACGTTCCGTGTGTTCCGGCGCAATCTCATTGAACAGGATTCGAACAGCATCCTCCTGGTGCAATCGAGCTGCAGCCAACCGTCGATGGTGTATGGAACCCTTCTTACCGAGAGTCACCATTTTCTCTGCAACCGGTCGGGCTGCCTTGGCCTTCGCCAGAGTTGTGGTGATTCGGCGGTGCTTGATCAAGCTACAAACCAAATTCGCAAGCATCGCATTACGATGACTGCCATTACGCCCAAGCTTAGCCGTGTTTTTCTGATGTCTCATCTTCCTTCCCTAACCTCTAACCGAGTACGCTAGCCTCGTCATCCTTCCCGGATTCCAAAAGCGTCGCATCAATATTCATACCGAGAGTCAAATTAAGGCCCTGTAATTTGTCCTTAATTTCGTTCAGCGATTTTTTGCCAAAGTTACGATACTTCAACATTTCCGCTTCAGATTTCATCGCTAGCTGCCCAACCGTCGTGATATTCGCGTTGTTAAGACAGTTCGCCGCTCGAACACTTAGCTCGATCTCGTTGACGCTCATATTCAAGAGCTTCCGCATCCGCGATTTCTCGTCGTCCTTCTGCTCTTCAACTTCTTCAAACTCAACCGCATTCTTATCGTATCCAACAAATACGTCTAAGTGTTTCTGAAGAATCGCCGATGCCTGCGTCAACGCATCATCAGGAGACATTCTTCCATCTGTCCAGATTTCGATAATCAATCGGTCGTAATCTGTTCGCTGACCAACTCGAGCACTCTCAACATGGTACTTGACGCGGCTGACGGGCGAAAAGATAGAATCAATGGCAATCACGCCGATAGCCTGGTCCTGTTTCTTGTTTTCATCCCCAGGACAAAAACCACGTCCCACCTTAATCTCCATCTCAATCTCGAATTTCTTCTTTTTGTCGAGAGTGCAGATCAATTGAGCAGGATTCACAACTTCAACATTCTGGTTTTCAGAAATGTCTCCAGCCGTCACAGCGCCTTCCTTATTCACCGAGAGCAGCACTGTTTGAGGATCACGAGTGTGAGCCTTCAGTTTGACCTGCTTCAAATTCAGAATAATGTCCGTGACATCCTCAACAACCCCATCAACCGATGCAAATTCGTGCATGGCCCCATCAATCTTGATGGAGGTGATCGCTGCCCCTTCGAGGGAGGACAGGAGAACACGCCGAATGGAATTTCCAATCGTGTGGCCATACCCTGTCTCAAACGGTTCGGCAACAAACTTCCCGTAGCAATCCTCCGCAGTTGACTCATCTTTGGTCAACCGCTTCGGCATTTCGAAACGACCTAATCTTACTGGCATCTATTGTATAATACGTTTTGCAGTTTTAACCTGATGAGCACCCTCACCCTCTAGCGCACATCCATATAACTGCGTGGTTTTTCTTTAGGCTCGCTGGGCTTAACGAGAGTAAAATTCGACAACGACCTGTTCGTTGGCGATTGGTTGAATCTCATCCCGCGTAGGAATACGGGTCAAGACACCTTTCAAGAGATCACGATCCAAATTCAGCCACTCTGGAACAGTCCGGCTAGTAGACCCTTCCAGGTTCTTAGATGCCAATTGCTTCGAAGAACTCGCATCCCTCACCTCGATCGTATCATTCACTTGAACAGCATAAGAAGGAACGTTCACTCGATGACCATTCACTTTCAAATGTCCGTGGGCAACCATTTGCCTTGCAGCAGGACGACTCGTAGCCAAGCCTAACTGATAAACGATATTGTCGAGACGAGTCTCAAGAATCTGAAGCATGGTCTCACCCGTAACGCCTCGCTGACGTCGTGCCTTCTCATAGACAGCGCGGAATTGCTTCTCCAGAAGACCGTAGTAATAGCGGAATTTCTGCTTTTCGGCCAGACGGAGTGCATAATCCGTCAGCTTCCGCCGACTCTTCGGGCCATGCATCCCGGGAGAGTAATTACGGCGTTCCAAGTATTTGGAGGGCCCAAAAATGGGCATTCCGAATCGACGACTAATGCGAGTCTTTGGTCCTGTGTATCGAGCCATAATCTAAATCCTTACACTCGTCGTTTCTTACGGGGACGGCACCCATTATGAGGAACTGGAGTGACGTCCTTAATCGAGGAAATCTCCAATCCAATTGCTTGAAGAGCACGAATCGCTGATTCACGGCCAGAACCAGGCCCCTTCACACGGACTTCAACTTCTTTGAGCCCGTGGGACATGGCCCGCCTTGCAGCGTCTTGAGACACCTGCTGTGCGGCAAAGGCGGTGCTCTTTCGAGACCCCTTGAAACCAACTTTCCCAGCGCTTGACCAAGAAATCACGTTCCCTTGCATATCACTAATTGTCACCAAAGTGTTGTTGAATGTCGCCAGGATTGTGGCAACTCCAACGTTCACATTCTTGGAGCCTTTAGCCTTAATAATTTTGGCCGGTCCCGTATCGGTGGACAACAACTCAGCCGCTGTCGGTGCTGCGGCAGATTCAGGGGCATCTTTCTTCCCTTCACCCGCTTTCGCATCCGCCTTATCTGCGGACTTTTTCTCTTTAACAGCCTTCTTCTCCTTCGCAGGAGCTTCTGCTTTGGCTACTTCAGGAGCCTCGGCAGGCGTTGCAGAAGCCTCTGTTTCAGTAACAGCTTCTGGCGTTGGGTTTTCTTTCGCGTCTTCAGACATAGATTTTCAAATCACAAATTACGATCTCCTAGTGGATACCAGACTTAGCGTTCGGATTTCGTTGAACACCAACAGTCTTCTTAGGGCCTTTACGGGTTCTAGCATTGGTCGAGGTTCGTTGTCCCCTCACAGGTAAACCACGAATGTGCCGGAATCCACGATACGATCTCGTCGCCTGAAGTCGCTTCAGGTTCATCCCGATCTCCCGGCGCAAGTCACCTTCGATGACATACTGCCCATCCTGAATGGCATGAACAATCTTGCTGACTTGATCGTCAGTAAGATCCTTCGCCCTTAGGCTTGGTTCAATCCCAGCATGCTCCAAGATAGCCATGGAGTTCACAGGGCCAATTCCATATAAATAACGGAGCGAAATATCAATTCGCTTCTCACCGGGAATGTCGACACCCAAAATACGCGGCATAAGTCTTCTTTCTAAATTCGATTAGCCTTGTCGCTGCTTGTGACGCGGGTTCGAGCAAACAACTCGAATCACGCCCTCTCGACGAATGATCCGGCAGTGTTCGCATAATTTTTTAACCGACGCTCTAACTTTCATAAATTCAACTAGCTAATTGTTCAACAATCGTGCCCTTCGACAGGTCAAATGGCGACATTGTAATTTTAACACGATCGCCAATTCCAATTTTCACAAACGCCAGCCGCAACTGGCTCGCCAAATGCGCCACAATGTGGTGCCCATTTGGCATTCTTACCCGACAACGATGATTCGCCATCAAATCAACGATCACGCCTTCAACGTTGATGGCATGTTCTCGTGACATGTCAGAATCTCCGGCTCGCTATCGGTTACCAAAATTGTGTGCTCAAAGTGAGCTGAACGCAACCCATCTCGAGTCACAACTGTCCACCGATCACTCAACACCTCAACTTTCGGCGATCCCATATTCACCATGGGTTCAATCGCCAAAGTCATACCGGACTTCAACTTAGGGGATTTACCCCCTTCATAGAAGTTAGGCACTTGGGGTTCCTCATGGACCGAACGCCCCACACCGTGCCCAACAAACTCTTTCACTACGGTCATTCCGCTCTCTTCCACGCACGCTTGCACAGCTCGTGAAATATCACAGACCCGATTACCAACAACCGCCTGGCTAATCCCCTGCATCAATGAGCGTTCCGTTACATCCAGCAGAGCTTGATCTTCAACCCCACAGCCACCAACAGCCACTGTCAGGGCATTATCACCCACAAAACCACCGTAACGAACACCAACATCCAGACTTACGATATCGCCAAACAACAATCGCCGAGGCCCCGCAATTCCGTGAACGACTTCATCATTCACAGAGATACAGATATTACAGGGATAATCCCGGTAACCCAAGAAGGCACTCTTGCAGCCATAGAAGGCCATTCGCGATCCGGCGAACTCATCGAGTTCCAATGTAGACTTTCCGGGCTCAACAAACGCGGCCACTTCTCGGAGAACCGTATTGGCTATGGCGCCAGCCTCTCGCATCGACTGGACTTCGTCTTCAGTCTTTAAAATGATCATCGGCGAGAGAAATTAAGCGAACAGAGTAAGCAGTCTTAGTTTCTGCCTCGTACCCGACCCTTTTTCATAAAACCATCGTAATGGCGCGTCAACAGATGAGATTCCATCTGACGCATGGTATCTAGCATGACACCCACCGTAATCAACAAACTCGTGCCACCAAAAAAGGTAGCAACATCAAACGGCACACCCAGCGACTGCTGCAATACCGGGGGCATGATCGCAATCAAAGTCAAGAAGATCGCTCCAGCGAATGTGATACGGCTCATAGTCCGATGCAAGAAATCACTGGTTGCCTGGCCTGGTCTCACTCCGGGGATATATCCGCCGTATTTCTTCAGATCATCAGCGATCTGAATCTCATTAAACTGTGTAGCTACCCAAAAATACGAGAAGAAAAGAATCATCAAGCCCTGCAGAACCATGTAGCCGATACTGCCATACCCAATCATCCGGCTAATATCCATGAACAATTTAATATCCGTGACCTGCCCCAGCGTGAGGAAGATCTTATCAGGGAACATGAGAATTGCCTGAGCGAAAATAATTGGCATCACACCCGCATAGTTCACTCGCAGAGGCATGAAGGAACTTCCCCCGGAATAAACTTTCCGACCGACAGCTCGCTGAGCGTATTGCACAGGAATTTTTCGCTGAGCCTGAGTAACCGCAATGACCCCAGCAATCACCGCTCCGAGAATAAGGATCAATGCCCCGCCATGGAACAAGTTGTAGCTGCTTTCAACACCTGCTGGCGGACGGAACATGAAGAACAGTGAGGTCGCTGCCTGCGGGAGACGGGCCAGAATGCCGATCGTGATCACGAGGGAAATACCGTTACCAATACCCCGCTCTGTGATCTGTTCACCGAGCCACATCAGCAACAGAGTACCAGTCGTCAGAACTAGTACTGTTTGAATCCGATACCACCAGATGGAATCTGTAAGCACCAATTCACCACTAAAACCATCAAAGATTTTACCAGGATTCTCCCACCCTAAAGCCATTACAAAACCTTGCCCCAGACAGAGAAGCACCGTCAGGTATCGACCATATTGGACAATCTTTGCTCTACCACCCTCTTCACGAGCGAGCTTGCTCAGCCCGGGAAGAACAGCTGTCATCAACTGAATGATAATCGTTGCGCTAATATAGGGCATGATCCCCAGTGAGCCGATGGCGCAACGTTCGAGGGCACCGCCTGTAAACAGGCTATACATCCCCAACAGGCCAGCTCCCCCAGACTGCTGGGCAGCCTGATCGAGAAACTCTGAAAGCTTCGCACCATCCAAGCCTGGGACCTGGATCAATGCAATAAGCCTGCAAACAGCGAGAACAAAAAGTGTAAAAAGTATTCGCGACTTAAGCTCCGGAATCTTGAAGCAATTGGCGAATGTGTTGGCGATACCTGATAGCATGGTCTATCGATCTCGATTAAGCGTCAGCTTTGACTTTTTTTTCCTTCGTTAGTGGCGTGACTTCACACGAACCACCAGCACCCTCAATCTTTGCTTTCGCTGAAGCACTAAACGATTGAACCTTAACCGTAAGCTTCTTTTTCAGCTCACCTAAACCGAGAATCTTCACACCATCCGCATTACCGTTCGCTAGCCCAGCCGCTTGGAGGACCTTGATATCGATCACAGAACCGTCGTCAAAACGATCCAGTGACGACACATTCACGGGAATGTAAGTCGTAGTGTGTTGAGCATTATTAAACCCACGCTTAGGCAAACGACGAATCAAAGGCATCTGACCACCCTCAAATCCAGGCCGAAAACTCGAACCTGAACGAGAGTGTTGGCCCTTGTGACCACGTCCACTCGTCTTACCTAAACCACTGGATTCACCCTGACCCAAACGCTTACGCCGGTGCTTTGCACCAGGACGCGGTTTTAAATTATGTAATCGCATGTGATTTATTAGGATACAGTTTCTTCTTTGGCCACAGTCTCTGCTCCCTCAGGGGCATCAACTGCCTTGGCGTCTTCAGTTGCGACAGATGCAGCTTTTGAAACACCCGGCACTGGCACACCGCGATCCGCGTAGATATCGACTCTCTTGCGAAGCCCAGTCAAGGCCGCAAGCGTTGCCTTGGCCACATTGGCGGCATTGTTTGAACCCTGTCTCTTATACACATCTCCGAGCCCACGAGACCTCTCTACATCTCG
>OJGU01000991.1_pt1 | contig 12425 bp, 8 predicted proteins | sample 1594741 | NCBI WGS metagenome assembly OJGU01 (sample SAMN05416841, study PRJEB24817) | seawater metagenome | isolation source: Sea water | place: Canada:Atlantic | collected 2013-07 | reverse complement strand
GGCATACGAGATGTAGAGAGGTCTCGTGGCTCGGAGATGTGTATAAGAGACAGCGCCTAAATCATTAGACGTGGGCTCGCAACCGAGATGCTGGCAATTGATTCATTTGATGAGAATTGGCGTTGGCGGTAATAATGGGTTTCCTGTATCGTTTGCGTCTGTGAAATCGTCGGAATCAAAAGGGACAATACAGGCTCGGCTGATCCGGCTTCTGATTGTGACCGCCGTGGGATTTGTGGTCATTCTCTTGATGAGCAGGCTTTGGATGACGAATTCTCAGTCGTTTGCGCGAGGCGATACTCGGGCACTTGGTCTAGCGCTTACGATGGCGGGCTTACTAGGTGTTTCTGAGTGGGCGTCATACCTCGAGCCAATATACGCAGATTCGTATATGCGTGATCTCGACGATGCCGCTGAGGACGGGCAACTTGTAAGAAGAATTGATTTTTTGAATCGAAACACTGACTACGGGGGCGTCGCAATCTTATTGAGGCAATGGGCGTCTACCAACAACGTTCAGATAATCATGACGAAGGGAAGTCCCCAAGGACTCTCTGTCTTCGCCCGTCCTAGGGATGCACGAGTTGTCTCGAATCATCTGCACTCATTGCCTGTCGGCGCGTTGAATCCGTTTGAATAGGTTTTATCTCTTGGCGGTGAGGATTGTTTACGAACCTGCGATGGAATCGAAAGCCCGAATCCCGGCGTGAGGTTTGGTATTGGCTTCTCGATTGAATCGTTCAAGTGTGCGCGAAGGGCCGCTGAATAAAACACAAAGTGGCTGCGGCGTCCCGCCGCAGTTCCCTAGAGTGAGACGGGACGCCTCTAAGCACTATGGGGTCGTCAAATCCAGATGCGTGTAGGGGGATGTGTTTCCGGAGCGGTGTTCGGTGAAGGAAAGGTACTGGTCGCCAAAGCGAATTGGCCGGGCGGATTCGATGATCACAGCGTTGAACGACTCGCTGGGGTTGGCTTGATCGATGGTGAAGTCGCCGCCCCCGACGAGTGCTGTAAGGTGAAAGATTCCGTTGAACCCTCGGGCGTCTGAAAAGAGTTCAATGTAGCCACGTTGAGGCGTGCTGCCGTGAATACGCTGGCCTGCGACCTCGACGAAGACACTAGGTGGTTCGAGATTGTTGTTGGCTCCGTCGTTTAGGACGATATGGCTCTCACCATTTTCGTAAACCTCGTTGCGGCGGATGGTGTTGCCAGTCGTTCCGCTTCCGCTCACCCAGATGCCGGCGCCGATGTTGCTGACGATTTGGTTGGAGTAGCCTGGATTGAGGCGGTTGGGGGCAACGCAGTTGCCGATACAGTTGCCCTGAGCCCCGTTGGTGATTGCGATGCCATGGCCTTCGTTTCCGCGAACCTGTCGATTGGGGTCAGCGAATCCAATCAGATTGCCCAAAACTAGATTCTCGTTGGCGCCATCGATGAGAATACCGTGACCTCCGTTTCCAGAAATGAGATTCCCGTGTGCTCGTTGGGCTTCGGTGGGGGGCAAAAGGATTTGTGGCGTTGCCGGATCGGGGAAGCGAGGGCGGGTGCCTCCGATGCGATTTTGGTGTGCCCCGTCGTCCAGGACGATACCATGGCTTTCATTCACGAAAAAAGTGCTGAACGTGGCCCCAACCACATTGGCCCTGACTTTGTTTAGCGTGGCTTGGTTGCCCGTAATATGAATGCCGATACCCAGACTCCGTTGAATGTCGTTACCACCTTGGACTGCTGAACCGATCCGATTGTCGACTGCATTTTCAATACGGATTCCAGTTTGTTGGTTGCTCAATAGGTTATTGTCATAGATGTGGTTTCGCCGTGTGTCCTGGCCCTCAATGAGAATTCCATGCTCGCCATTGCTGGAGATGGAGCATTTGAGAACGAGATTATTGTTGGCCCCTCGGCTAAGCGTGAGACCGGTTGTACTCTTGGCGACGTCATCCGGGAAAAGGCCGCCGCGAATGGATGTGCTGACGATCTGGTTTGCGTGGGCGCCGCCGGTGATAAGGATGCCGCCGGCTTCGTGACGTTTAATGTCGCAGGTCTCAATCCGATTGTTGTTAGCTTGGTGGTCGAGTCGGATGGCGTGTTGGGTGTTTGGCGTGAGGGCATTAAAGTCTGTGTCGACGATTAGGTTAAAACTTGTTTGAGCGCCGGAAAGGAGGATGCCGTTAGCGCCGTTCTGTTCGATGAAGCCTTGGTTTTCAATTCGATTATGTTGGCAACCTTCTAGGAGCTGTATTCCGTCCCCACGGTTACTATGGATTGAAACCCCTTGGATTCTATTTCGATCCGTGTTGCGGCCGCGGATGACCAGTCCGACATGAGACAACGAAATTCTAGCATCATTGACGATATTCTCTGAGGCCCCATCGGCGATGAAAATACCGATGCCTTCCACATTCTTGATTTGAGCGGGGATGAATAGACGTTCCAATCGGCGAATTCCGACTTGGTTCATTTTGGTGCCTGATCCTAGAATACTGATCCCATTGGCGCCGGCTAGATCGATATTAACGGAGATCTTGTTGAGCGTTGCCCCGGCCTCCACTCGGATGGCATCACCGCTCTCGTCCGGTTTGCTAATCTCAATTCCACGACTTTTTCCTTCGCCGATCTCATTGTTAGATGTTCCGGTACCGGTAATCAATATGCCGTGACCTGTGTTCTCCGAGATGCTGCCGCCAGTAATGAGATTATTCGAAGCTTGGGCCTCGATCAGGTAGCCGTGTTGTTGATTAGGGCCGACTAGGCCTGCCGTTCGTCTGATGCCTTGATCAGTGCCAACCTGATTGTCGATGACTCGGTTTCGGTCAGTGTTTTCTCCTGTAATCAGAATGCCGGTACCGCCGTTGCCGCCGATTCCGTTGTCGCGGAAGACATTCTCGTGAGCGCCGTCGGCTAAGACCATTCCGTGGCGAGTGTTGGGATTTGGTTTCGGCGGACCAACTTCTTCGAAGAAAAATCCGCTCGTGCTATCCCAAACCTCATTATTGTGAGCTCCCTGGTCTAGTCGTAGTCCATCCTGGTTGAGAATCAGGCGGCAACGCCAGATTTGATTGCCTGATCCCTTGCTGATGCGAATCCCCGTTTGGGCTTCACGGACGATTGTGCCGGCAATACGATTCCCGTTACCGGTGATCGTGACGGCGTCACTTCCCGCACTTCCTTTGATGGTAAACGATGCCGTTTGTACATTGTCGCGAGCGCCTCCAATGATGTTGTCGTTGCCTTCGATAACTACGACTGATCCAGCTGCGGCGGTAAGCAGTTTTCCGGCATTGGAGAAATGGTTGCCATTTCCTGTGATTTTGAAGAGAGGCCCTTGCCCAATAGAGAACGTGTCGCCGGGCCTGAACTGAATTGTGTCGTTGGCGCCGACTAGTTCGAGAGTCCCTTGGGTGATGGTGTAGCTTTCAACGGAAGACTGGAATTCGACTCGGTCTGAGGATCCCGCCGAAGGGATTCCAAATCTCAACCAACGGGTTTCACCTTCACCGACGCGATTATCTGGATCCGGATCGGGGCGTAGTTGATCGGGAGTTAGTTGACCACTGATTAGCATCAGTGCCTCTCGAAGCGAAATATCATCGTCTCGCACATTTCCATCTGAACCGGTGGTGACGGTGATCATCGGATCGATATCACCCCGAGCTTGTACCTTGAGCCCAAAGGTGCGTTCTGTATGGGCGCCAATGGCATCTGTGTAGCGGACGGTAATACTGAATTCGCCAAATGCGGTCGCCCGGCCGCGAATCCAGCCAGTGTCGGTATCAAACTCGAGTCCGGCCGGCAGGGCGCCGGACGCCAAACGGTAGCCATTGCCCGGGGCTTTCCCAAAGGGATTTTCTTCGCTGACGGGAAGATCGTTGAAAGGGATGCCTTTAGCAATCGTGAGGTGCTGTTCGTAAGAATTGAGGGCGACGGCCGCAGGGAGCTGGGTGTGGGTAGTAAACGTTGGCCGTCCGAGGCCTTCGGCGAGGAAAAACTGGCGGAAGCCGTGTTGATCTCTCTCTTCAAGGGTGGCGAGTTCGCCAAACTCGATTCCGTCGCAAACTCCGTCGCCATCGGTGTCGGCTTTATTTGGGTCAAGGCCTGATGATACCTCATATTTGTCGGTGACCCCGTCGTTGTCGGTATCCGGGTCTCCGACTTTTCCGAATTGTGGGCCGGCGATTTTGAGGCGCAGTGCCATGGGCCCTATTTCTGTAAAACTAGTTAGGCATTGATGAATTAGAGAAAGATCGTCGTGGCGGGACATACAGGCCAATAGGGCACTGCTGAAGGCTGAGATCCCCCCTGGATTAATGGTTGCTAAAGGAGCTGCTCCAACGAATTGGATGTCCGAGTCTATGTCCACCATGTTTGAAGCGGTCAGAATCTGCATCGAGGGGATGTGCCGTTTTTCGTTCATTCTTTCGAATACGTGACCAGCATCGCAGGTTTCCATGATGAGGTACTTGGCATTGGTTGGAATCAGAGCCACCACTTCGGCCAGCGAGCTGCTCGGAACTTTTGTGAGACTGCCACCGACCCCGTGTCCCATAAGGTAGATGACCAGGACATCACAGGGACCGATCACGTCGCGGAGTCTATCGAGTTCGAGCAAGATTCGTTTGCCTGCAGGGCTCGGTACGTAGGTTGTTTGGAAACGGTTGGATTCGAAGACCTCTTTCCAGCGGCGACTGGATCGGATGAGTCGCGGTTCTTCCGGACTGGCGACTCCAACCAAAGCGTAAAATTTCCCAGGAGTTTCACACTCGCAGTCGGGGAAGGGCCGGGGGAATACGCGCCCAATGGGCAGGAATTCGTCTTTCAGTTTTACGGCGCCAGCCGACTGGGGGGCCAAGGCGTTTGGCTCTTCTTCGGTGAAAAAGATCTCTGGTTCTTCTAGCTCTTGATAGATTTCGGTCCCAACGAATACTTGGTCGTCTTGTCTTTCTCTGTCCTCGAGCGAATTCCAGAACGGCAACCCGTTCAGCTCTGGATACCAAAGGCGGCGCTGGATACGATCGATGGCGCCCGTTTGGCTATTTATCAAAACGTAGTCGACCGGATGAGCCCAACTCGCGCCCGGATCGTGGTCGACCATGAAGAACCAACAAGGAAAATCGATCGGTCGGGCTGCGGTGCCTTCGGGGGCAGGATCGAAGGCAGTGAGTCGGTCACCCTCTTCGAGTGGTTCCTGAAGTCCGAGTGCCACCAACGTCTCTTTGTCAGGAAGTGGGGCAATTACATTTTTTAGCAGGATTTCGGTTGCCTGCTCGCGTGTGATCTCAAAATCGGCATCCGATAGAATTGCTACGAGTGCCGAGGCTTGTTCATGGGGTGCATCAGCGTTGTGTGCTCGGACCAAAATAAGTCCGGGATCGGGTAAACTGGCGGGGGCGGTGTAGCGACCCTGAGCATCGATGGTGCCTGGCAGAATGGGGTCGGTGGCTTCAAGGCTCCAAATCGCCGCTCCCGGTGATGGAAAAGTGGCGGCAAACTGAATCTGCTGACTCACCTTGAGCTGGGCACGCGCGGGTAGTAATGTGCCGTAGATCAACTCGCCGCTGGTCCCTGTCGAAGGTACCGTTGCAAGTCGCACGACTCGGTAGAAGCGGTTAGCTAGGGGAAGAGGGTCTGTAAACTCAAGGCGATTTCCCGTTGCGATGAGCGGGGTGGCATTAATGCGATTCCATTCCCCGGAAATGTCTTCCGTAGCGAGGATATCGTATTGAGTTCCAATACTCGCTTCCCATGAGATAGTGAAAGGCTCGCCGCTATCCGGGCTCGATGAGATGGCGACCGTAAACCCATTGGAGGATTGAGAAAGGATCGGTGACTGCCAAGCACCCATCAAAAGGCCCAGAAGAAGACCGATGGGTTTTCTTGCGATACGCGTCGGTATTCTTCTGCACGACAAGTTGAGTCTTGCTGCGAGTTCTGCAAAGAGGTTCATGCTTGTTTGGTGTGGCTTCTTCTCGTTTTACGAGGATGTGATATCAAAAAGAGCCCTAGTTTACGATGGAAATTGAGATCTTAATGCGACCAATGGATTCGGTTTTTAGGACGTGCTTCCCGCGGGAAACGGCAGAGGCGTTACTGCCATTGGGGGCGAATGTCTCCCGGTTGGCAACTTCTGACGAGCCCGGCCCGGCAGGGCTATCGATAGAGGAAACGTGTCAGATCTTTGGTGGATTCGAACATGTCGATGGACGGTAGCATTCCAGCATAATTGTATGTTATCAAAGGGACTTCCGTTTCGTGGAGCGATCCGTGGGCTCGGTGACCTTCCCCCAGATCCGCCCCAGCGGTTTGGAGTTCGCCAAACACAGTGTCCCGGTCGCCGAGGATCATAAGGTCGCCGAGCAACCTGGATGGCAAATGAAAGCGAATAGTTGCATCGCGATTCGGCAGGATGGATTCGATCCCTTCGAGTGAGTCGATGATTTCGCGGACTCGTGTTTCGTCTTCCGGATCCTCCAAACTGATCGAAGCACAACCTATTCCGATCGGCTCGCCCGTCTCATTGAGCTCGTTTTCGGGAGTTCGAAAACACTTCAGTGGATATCCATTTGTTTGGCATACCTTCGCTAAGTCCCAGCATCGCTTTTTAACGTTCATGCCGTGAGTTGCTGTTAGGAAGAACGCTGCATCCGGGGCCGCTTCCTGGGCTTGGGCGATGAGTTGATCTAGTCGAGTCATGTAATTGACTGAACTTGGTTGATTGGGAGCCCGCCGGTGCATGGGAGCGTCGTTGGTGTGGATACAAAGCAATTTGATGTCAGGACGAGTCTTGAGAAGATCAATTGCTGTTTGCCAAAGCCAAAGGTTGGTTTCTTCTGAATCAGGGCTCAGTGTTTTATCTGAAGCGGGTTTGATTCTTGGTTTGGCGGAATGGGGGGCAATATCTACTGCAACGGCGTCGCCAAAAAGTTCGAAAACTTTTCGCGTGCTGGTTAGAAATGCTGAAGGGGCGTTGTTGGCTCTTGCACGTTGAAAGAGCGTAGGTGGGACAGCGGTGCTGAGTGCCGGATTCGGAGTTGCGAAAACGATGCCATGTGCCTCTGGCCAAACGCCACATATGATCGAGGCTGTGTTGGAGAGGCCAGTAGAGGGGAATGTGGAAGTGACTTGTTTGAAGAGGCCTTGCGCTGCCATTGATTTCATCGTCAGGAGTGGGAATGCGGTGTAGTCGGAGTATCCTAGTCCTTCGAAGATGCCGACGATGATGCGTTGAGGAGACATGGTGGAAGATCGTTGAGAGAAATTATAATACTTGTGGGAATATGGCAAGGATTGATGAGGAGGCAGCAAGAGGGTGCCTCAATAGGTGATCCCTTTTCTGAAGACGAGCTTTTGAAGACTGCCTCATAAGATGGAATTGCCGATGAAACGCTGGATCAGTTGTCCGGGGACGGAGCGGACGGGGGATAAGCGGTTTGATTTGGCCTTGAAGGATGTCTTGGTATAGCTTTATTTGAGCTTTGTGGAAGGCTTAATTCAGCCTGTTCTGCAGGAGGAAATTCTAACTGCTGTGGAGTCTGCCTTGCCTGAGTTGACGCGTCGGGAGGCACAGGTGCCGACGATTGGGGGTAAGCCGATGTGGGGCTGAGGTTGCTTATGTGAAAACGGCCAAGGGTTTCGAGGTTGATTTTCTCAGTCGTGGGATCGATGGGACACAGGCCTTGATTCAGGTGGGCGCGGATCCCGATGACAGCGAAACCCTGCATCGCGAGTGAGGGCCATGGAGTCGGCTTCGAAGGAGCACAGGGTGGAGCGACAGTTGATCCTTACGGCGTCGTCGCGCTTGCCCTTTCCTGCCGTGCCGGCCCCGATCGAAATCATTCCAGCCTGGCAATGGATGCTGGAAGCGGACGCGAACTAGCGAACCCTGATTTCAAGTAGCGACCGACATTATTAGGGATCTAGTTCAGATCCGGGAGTGCGTCGGTCGGGATGGATTGGAGAAGGGGGATGCCGCTGCTGCTCATCTGGTTGGAGCCCATTCGGTAGACAAGGTCGACGGGAGATACGAAGTGGCTTATGAGGCCTGTAGAATCTACGTGACCGCTGTGAAGAGGTTCTACCATCCGGGCGAAATGGACAGTTGGTTTGCCTCGACGGAATTCCGCATGAACGAAGTGATCGATCTGAAGATCAAGTTCATGAATGGGGCCTTCGTTATGCGGCTAGGAATGTGATTTTGGTGTAGGCCGTCCACATAATGATCTGCCGATGGATGGAGAAAGGTTTCGCGAAGGCACAATCGCTGTTGAAAAAAGAAAAAACGGGACGCACCATACCGCCAATCAACTCTCTTGATATGAAAACGACTCTACATCGAACGGCGCTTGCCTCGGGGATTCTCCTATGGGCACTTTCAAGTCTCTCCGCTGAAGATTGGCCTTCGTGGCGCGGTCCCTCGCATACGGGAAGCCGGACTGGTGAGAACTATCCCACCAAGTGGGTGCCCGGCAAGGTCGCCTGGAAAGTCGATTTGCCCGGCAAGGGCGCTTCCTGCCCGATTGTCTGGGAGAATCGCATTTTCGTGACCTCACCGGACAGTGGATCCGACTCCGTTTTGGCCTTCAACCTTGAAGGGAAGCAGCTCTGGAAGACAGGACTCGGCAAGGAAACCCCGCCCAAGCACCGGAAACTCGGAACCAGCAGTAACGCCTCTCCGGTGACTGACGGCAGCGGTGTGTTCGTCTATTTCAAGAGCGGAAATCTTGCGGCTCTGGAAATGAATGGAGACGTTCGTTGGAAACGGAATCTGGTCGAGGAATTCGGAGCGCAGAAGCTGTACTGGGATCAGGGAAGTTCTCCAGTGGTCGTAGACGACCTCATCATCATTCCTCGACTGCACGCCGGGAACTCATGGGTTGCTGGCTTTGACAAGGTGACAGGCAAGATTCGCTGGAAGGCGGAACGCAACTACAAGGTCCCGGCTGAAAACGATAACGGCTATACGACTCCTATACCGGTGCGTCACGGTAGCCGGGACGCCGTGTTGGTTTGGTGCTCCGATCACGTGACCACTTATGCCGCGGATGATGGCGCGCTCCTCTGGCAATGTGGCGGATTTAACCCCAAGGGAAAGAAGCTCTGGCCACCGATCGCCACGCCGGTGATCTCGGGCGATATTGCAGTGATTCCCGTGGGGCGCGATGATCGTAGACAGGCAGAGATGCACGCGGTCCGTCTGGGCGGTAACGGTGATGTCACGGGAACGCATCGTCTTTGGGAGCGAAACGATTTCGGTGTGTTCGCAGCTAGCCCGATCGCCTACGATGGGAGGGTTTACATTCTCCGCAATAAGGGAGGCATCGTCTGTCTCGACCCGGCTACCGGCAAGCCATTCTGGGAAGCCGAGCTTCCGCGGGACGCTTCCGCGTATTATGCCTCGCCTGTCATTGCCGGCGGTGTGCTCTACGCCGCTCGGGAGGACGGAATGGTTTTCTCCGCTCAGGTTGGAACGACGTTCAAACTCCTCGGCGAGAACGATATGGGCGAACAGATTCTCGCGACTCCCGTTCCGTTCGACGGACGACTGCTCATCCGCACCTCCAAGAATCTTTATTGCGTGAATTGAGTTGGAATAGGAGTGAGACGAACCGCCGCAATCCGAGTAGCAACTGAATACCTCGAGGCATACTGGCCGTCGAATCGACTGGGACTTGCCTACGAGTGAAGTGGTGGTAGATCGAGGCTCGATAGGTAGCCTGTGGGGTTGCTATCATAGACAGCGCAATTGTGAAATGGGGTTGATCGTCCTTTACTGATGTCGTTGTCAGCGATTGATTTCCAGAGCTGTAATGTGGTGTCTATCGATTAATCCCGACTTTCTTGCTAGCGAGTCAATGGCTCCGATGCCACCAGAGTTGATTGCGCGAGTAATGTAGGCTTTTTCTTGATGGTGATTGGTCCTGAAAAATGCGCCTGTGTATCTCATTGGCTCGGACTGAGGATTGGCGCTGAGTCTTGCTTAAATGAGATCGATTTTTAGGCTGAAAAAACTGGTTTTCGACAATAGCGTAGATCCAAACACTCACTGCCTGAGGCATTCGAGAAATCGTGGGCCTTCTTAATTGCGGTGGACTGCCTTGTCCGGCAGGGGGCTTAGGGAACGTCAATCAAGTATGATCAAAGAGACAACAATCGACCACAAAGAGAACCTACTTTCGATTATCGAGAAGAGTGGCCAGTTTGATGAGGATGGACTCAAACATGTCCGACAAACCTTAGAGGATCATCTTGAGAATCCGGAAAGCGCCATGTGGTTTACAGCCTTCGAGAAGGAACCTGTTGGTGTCGCCTATTGCGTGCCAGAGCCGGTTTCTGTGGGGACTTGGAATCTGCTGATGCTTTGGATTGAGGATGGTCAAGAAGGGAAGGGCTATGGCTCTGCATTGTTGGATCGTATCGAGAGAGAGCTCTTGGAGATGGGCGCGCGATTGCTGATTGTTGAGACCTCTGGGACCGATGACTTTGCGTTCGCCCGTGCATTTTACGAGAAGTTAGGGTTTGCCTTAGAAGCAAGAATTAAGGATTTCTTCGATGACGGTGATGACAAACTCGTCTACAGCAAGCGAGTGAAAAAGCGATAACGGGGAAGATAGTCAGTTGGAGGGTTCTTCTGTGCTAATTGGAGTTTGATAGGCTGAAGGGCTTCGCGTTGGTTGGTGAGGATGCGAAAAGCGATTCTTCTTTTTTGGTGTTTGGTTTCGTTTGGGCCGCTTAGCCGCGGTGCTGAGCTTCCGCCGAAAACTTCGTTCCATCTCTTTCTCTTGGTGGGGCAGTCAAATATGGCAGGCCGAGGGAAACTCGATGCTGAGGCGAAGCAAGCACACCCACGAGTCTTGATGTTGGATAAGGACCGCGTCTGGGCCCCTGCCTTGGATCCGCTTCATTTTGATAAACCGCGCATCGTGGGCGTGGGACCTGGGCGGGCTTTTGGGAATGCGGTTGCGGAGAGGGATTCTGAGATCGTCGTTGGCTTGATCCCTTGTGCTGTGGGGGGATCTCCCATAGCAACTTGGGAATCGGGTGTCTTCTACGAGCCAACGAAAAGCCATCCTTGGGACGATACTATAAAGCGAGCTCAGCGGGCATTGAACGATGGCACGCTGAAAGGAATCTTGTGGCATCAAGGGGAGTCTGATTCGAAACCTGGGCTGGCAGAGGTCTATGAAGCCAAGCTCCATGATTTGACACGACGTCTTAGGAGCGAACTCGGAGCCGGTGACGTGCCCTTTATTGTGGGGCAGCTGGGAAACTTCAAAGAACGCCCTTGGAATGCGTCCAAACGTCGTGTCGATCAGGCTCACCGTAATCTCCCTCTGCATGTTGCCAAGGCCGGGTTCGTCAGCGCCGAAAATCTAACCCACAAGGGGGATGAAGTGCATTTTGATACGAGGTCAGCTCGAGAGCTAGGACGGAGATTTTACAAAGCCTGGGTGTCCTTAGTTGACGATTCACAAGATCAGGGCAATCGGGACAATCCTTGACCGTGTCGTGAGAATGGTCACGGCTGGATTGCTTAGATCGGCCGGTTAGCGGCTTGAAAGAGGGGCCGTAAGGGGCCGATATTTGTATTCCCAGTGCTGCTGTTCGCTGTTATGGTCCAGAGAGTCCGGGGAGGCTATGATTATCTTGATTTCATCTTTGAATTCTCTGCGAGGTGCGAAGGTTCTCTGGGCTCTAGTTGGCTTTCTGGTCGTTGAGGCGTTCAATCGATTGTCAGCCGATGAGTCGATTTCTATCGCAGAAGAACGGCATGCCGTCATCGATCTGGCTCCCTTCGACCTTCGTGATCTCTCAGAGATTGATGCTAGGATTGCGCCGGCCGACGGCGGGCTTGTTGCTGTTTTAGACTCCGATGATGCTCCCCTTGACTCGGTTTCTACCCTGGTAAGGATTGGTCGGGATGGATCTGAAGAGCCGCTCGTAAGCGCGGATGATCTTGATCGCTTGTTCGGATACTCGATTGATCTGATTACCAATCCTGTTTTCGATGGTGTCAGTGAGAGTATATTCTTTTCTGCCACCATTGGCTTTGTTCCGATTGGAATCTATCAGTATGACCAGGGCGTGGTGCGGCAAATCGTCGAGCCAGATAGCCCGATCGTTGGGCTTCCTGGGCAACCGATTCGTGCGTTTCGGCCTGAGGCTTCCTATCGTGGTGAGCTCGTGTTTTCGGCAATTCGAAATGTCACGGAATCTAGTGGGCTGTTTCGCTATCAAAATGGCGAGATACATCCGGTGGTTGGACTTGAGACGACGCTGCCAGGCGGATTTGGAAATGGGGATCGCGTCGAATTCAAGGCCTTGCAGGGAAAACGGATCTGGTTTGAGAAAACGACTCGCTCGGTGCCGCCTGACTACGGACCTGTCTCTTATACACATCTCCGAGCCCACGAGACCTCTCTACATCTCGT
>OJGU01000988.1_pt1 | contig 12439 bp, 9 predicted proteins | sample 1594741 | NCBI WGS metagenome assembly OJGU01 (sample SAMN05416841, study PRJEB24817) | seawater metagenome | isolation source: Sea water | place: Canada:Atlantic | collected 2013-07 | reverse complement strand
CTATATCGCTCGTCGGCAGCGTCAGATGTGTATAAGAGACAGGCCCATGTCATCGCCTCCACCTACGAGCCGGGCAACTCAGTGAGTTCAGTGGCGGTACGAGATCTGGCCCTGGATCGTCGTAGCGAGTTGGGCCGTGCCGCGCTGGAATTGTTCTTCCGTGAGTTGTTTATCTGGGGTGAGATCCAGACGGATCCCAATTTCGGCAACTACCGGATCCGCATCGCCGGTGAGGAAGGCGCGAACAGCGAAACCGACCAGATAGTGCTGCTGGATTTTGGAGCGGTACAGGCTTACTCAGCGACCTTCCTGGACCCGGTCATTCAGATGATCCGGGCTTCCTACGAGGGCGACCTGACAGAGGTGATTGACGGCGGTATCCGGTTGCGTTTCATGAGCGAGGATTGGCCCGATGACGTTCTGGACACGTTCGGCAAGGTTTGCATGTCGGTATTGGAGCCACTTTCCAGGGACCGTAGCAACTGGCCCGGTGAAGCAGTGAACGACCGCGGCCAGTACCGTTGGAAACAAAGTGACCTGCCGTCGCGGGTGGCGCGCCAGGCAGCGCGCTCAGCCATCAGCCGCTATTTCAAGGTGCCGCCTAAGGAATTTGTATTCCTGAACCGCAAGCTGATTGGTGTCTACACGTTTATCGCGGTGCTGAATGCGGAATTCAACGGTGAGGATCTGCTCCGGGAATACCTCTATGGTGATCCCGGCACCCCCGATGCTTCCAGCACCAACCAGATGACCAAGCCGTAGCGCAATCCCTTGCCAATGGCCACCAGGATCACGAAGTTGAGCCAGGGCACGCGCATGATCCCGCCAACCAGGGTCAGTGCGTCGCCGCCCAGTGGCAGCCACCCCAGAAGCAGCGACCATTGCCCGTAACGGTTGAAGCGGGTGCGGGCTTTATCGAGCTGGGATTCGGAAATCGGAAACCAGCGTTTGTGCTTAAAGCGATCCACCTGCCGGCCGATAACCCCATTAATAACCGAGCCTGCGGTGTTGCCTGCTGTCGCCCAGAACCATATCCACCAGAGCGAATAGCCTTGAGTCACCATGCCGCCAAGGAGAATCTCCGAATAGGCCGGGAGTATCGTTGCTGCGGCCAGTGCGGTCATGAACAAGGTGAGATAGGCCAATGGACGCTCCTGTTGAGGTGAATGCCGATCAGGCTCTAATGGCAGCTATGCCTTTTAGGGCATCAAGCTGATAATGAACTCCAATCGAGACAGGTTGCTGTATCAATGAAAAAACTGTCACTGCGCTTCAAACTCTATGCCCTGGTTATTACGCTGCTACTGGTTATGGGAATCAGTATTGTGGTGACCGCCCAACTTTCCCTGGGGCAGATGGAGCAGCGAATCACCTCCGAAACCCGTGACACGGTGCGCAGCCTTGCCGTCGACCGGTTGAGCGCAACCGCCGGGAAATACGGTGAGGTTGTCAGCGGCATGTTTGCCACAGCGTATCGGACACCGGAAGTCGTCCGCAACGTCATCAGCCGGAATATACAGGCGGATAGTTCCGGCCGCATCAGCCGCGTTGCCCTTCAGGAAACGGTGGGTGCGGTACTGGAGGAGCAGGAGGGACTGAGTTCCATCTATGCCCAATTCGAACCGGACGCCTACGACGGCCAGGACCGCTACTTCACCGGTGGCGTCGAAGAACACAGCAGCGATGACGGTACCCTGGAAATCTATTACTACCGCTCTCTGGAGGGCGATGTGGTGTTCAGTCGCACCGAGGATCCTTCGACCAAGTACCTGGACAACCGGAATGAGTTCGGTATTCGCGAGGCGGAATGGTACCTGTGTTCCAGGGATAGCCGGGAGCCCTGCATCATGGAGCCTTACGAATACGAAATTGAAGAGGGTTATACCGAACTGATGACCAGCCTGGTCGTGCCCATTATGAACGGGAACGAATTTGCGGGCGTGGCTGGCGTTGACCTCAACCTGTCTACGCTCCAGAAAGCGATCCAGAATGTCAGCGACAACCTCTACGACGGCGCATCAAGGGTGACCCTGCTGAGCAGTAAGGGGCTGATTGCCGCGTCCAGCCACTACGGCGAGTATCTTGGAAGGCCGTTATCGGAAGCACTGCCCGGGCAGGCCGAAACATACGCTTCCCTGCACAATGACGGCGGTACCTACGACGATGGCGACACACTGGCCGTGTCTTACCCCATTGAGATTGACCTGCCCGACGCCCAGTGGTCACTGTTGATCGAATTACCCCGGCAGACCGCACTGGCTGACGTGGCCGAAATCACCGGCCTGTTGTCCAGCGAGGTGAACACCACCGCAGGGCGCCAGACCATGGTGGGTGTGTTGGTATCGGTAGTGGCGATCCTGATCCTGGTGGTGCTGGTTCGTTCGGTGACCAAACCCTTGAACGAAATCCGTGACCGGATGAAGAACCTGGCCAGTGCCGAAGGGGATCTGACCAGTGAGTTGAACATCGATACCCACTCGGAGCTGATTGAGCTGGCCGGCGGGTTCAACCAGTTCCTGGGCCGGTTACGGGAAATGATCAACGACCTGAAAGACGTCAACGCCAAGGTCAGCCAACAGGCGGCGGATGTGGATGTGATCGCCAAGGAAACCGACGAGCAGACCGAGAGCCAGCATCAGGACATCGAAAGCGTGGTTACCGCCATGAACGAAATGTCCGCCGCCGCCAGTGAAGTGGCAGGCTTCGCGGGTGAGGCAGCTGAAAACGCGCAGATGGCCCAGGATGGCATCCGTTTTACCCAGGATACGCTGACGTCCGCCCTGGACGGCGTGGGCGCATTGGCGGGCGATATGGATGAGGCCAGCACCGCGATAGGCCAGGTTGCCACTCGCAGTGAAGACATTAACCGTATTATTGAAGTGATCCGTGGAATCGCGGAACAGACCAACCTGCTGGCGCTGAACGCCGCCATTGAAGCGGCGCGAGCGGGGGAGCAGGGTCGAGGTTTTGCCGTCGTGGCCGACGAGGTCAGAACACTGGCGTCCCGTACCCGTGAGTCCACCGATGAGATCAGCCAGATGATTGATGGCCTTCAAAGCGACGTGGGCGGAGCCGTCACCGTGATCAAGGGTGGTGTTGATCGCGCCACCCGAGCGGTGGAGGGAACCCGTGAAGCGGACCATTCTCTGGCCTCAGTGGTTGAGCGCATAGCGACCATTGTGGAGCACGTCACCCATGTGGCCACGGCGGCCGAAGAGCAAAGTTCCGTCAGTGAAGAGATCAATCGCAACCTCACCCGTATTGGAGACGCCGCCAACGATCTCCGGGCATTGGCACAACGGGTCAGTGGCAGCGGCCAGACATTGGACGAACAGGTAAAAGTGCTGGAGACGGAACTGAGCCGTCTGAAAACCTGAGCACCTGACTGGGTAAGGCAGCACGATGAAGTCCGATAGCGCTGGACGTATCAGTCCAGGCTATCGGTACCATTCAGTTCATTAATTTTATTTTTTCATTGGGCGTGCCACCATACGGTACAGCTTGTCGACAACTGCGAAGCGCAGGGTCGCCCATTGTTTTGAACAGGAGTCAGTTTATGGATCATGTCACCATCTACGGTCGTGCATCCTGCGGTTTTTGCATGCGCGCCCGGCAATTGTGCGAGATCAGGGACATTCCCTACCGCTACGTGGACATGATCGAGGAAGGCATCAGCAAGGCGGATCTGGAAAAAACCATTGGTAAGCCTGTGCTCACAGTGCCCCAGATCTTTGTGGGCGAAGAACATGTTGGCGGGTTCGACCATTTCTCGCACTACGTGCAGCGGTTTGAAGCAGCCGGTGGATAAACGGGTCAGTCTGCAAAAAAAAAGGCGCCAGCCGATGATTCGGTGGCGCCTTTTTTGTAGGTCAGCGGCTTAGAACTGGAAGTCGGCCTTCAGTTTTTTCTCGACCAGCTGATTTTTAAGCTTCGCGACCCTCGGAAGACCATCATCGAACGGCGGGAAGCTCTCGCCGTGAATCAGTGGCTCCAGGTAGTCGCGGCAATCTTGCGTAATGCCGTAGCCGTCATCCGTGATGTAATGGATCGGCATTTTCTTCTCTTGATTGGCGACCTCGCTCAACGGTGCCTCACCAATGTGCCAGCGATAGGGGCGTGACTGTTCGCGCACAATCGTTGGCATCAGCGCCTGTTTCCCTGCCAACGCCATTTCCACGGCCACCTTGCCTACGGAGTAGGCCTGCTCTACGTCCGTGGCGGACGCAATGTGACGGGCACTGCGTTGCAGGTAATCGGCCACAGCCCAATGGTATTTGTGCCCCAGGGCCTGGCGTACCATGTTAGCCAGCGCTGGCGCGACACCGCCGAGCTGGGTATGGCCGAAGGCATCCTTGGCACCGGCATCGGCCAGGAAGCGGCCGTCTTCATACTGGGCGCCTTCCGAGGCGACGACCACGCAGTAGCCGTACTCCTTGACGCAGAAATCCACACGTTCAAGGAAGCGCTCACGCTCGAAGGGCACTTCCGGGAACAGGATAACGTGAGGCGGCTCGCCTTCACCTTTCCCGGCAAGGCCACCAGACGCCGCGATCCAGCCAGCGTGGCGCCCCATCACTTCCAGGATGAACACCTTGGTGGAGGTGTCGCACATGGAGCGAATGTCCAGGCTGGCTTCCAGGGTAGAGGTGGCGATGTACTTGGCCACCGAGCCGAAACCGGGGCAGCAGTCGGTGAAGGGCAGGTCGTTATCCACCGTTTTGGGTACGCCGATGCAGGTAATCGGATAGCCCATTTTTTCAGCAAGTTGGGACACCTTGTACGCGGTATCCTGGGAATCGCCGCCACCGTTGTAGAAGAAATAGCCGATGTCGTGAGCGCGGAACACCTCGATCAGGCGTTCGTACTCGCGTTTATTCTCGGAAAAGTTCTTCAGTTTATGTCGGCATGACCCGAACGCACCGCCCGGAGTGTGGATCAGCGCCTGGATATCCTCATCGCTTTCGAGGCTGGTATCAATCAGTTCCTCTTTGAGCGCGCCGATGATCCCGTTACGCCCGGCGTACAACTTACCGATCTGATCGGGGTGCTTGCGGGCGGTCTGGATAACCCCGCAGGCACTGGCGTTAATGACGGCGGTCACACCGCCTGATTGGGCATAGAATGCGTTTCTGGTGGCCATTTCCGGCTGGTGCCTCCTGCAGTTTCATCGAGTGCGGCAGATGATACGCCAATCGCTTTTTTTTTTCATGACATCAAACGTCGTAAGGAACGCTTGACGACCCGCATTCTATACGGGACGCTTTGCAGGTTTCATTTAAGAGGTCGATAACCGAATGCACATCCATATCCTGGGAATCTGTGGCACCTTTATGGGCAGTCTGGCGGTACTGGCGAGGGAGCTCGGGCACACCGTGACGGGCTCCGATCAGGGGGTTTACCCGCCCATGAGTACCCAGTTGGAGGCCCAGGGAATCGGGTTAATGGAAGGTTACGATTCTGACAACCTCAAGCCTCAGCCGGACCTGGTTCTGGTGGGCAACGCCATGTCCCGGGGCAACCCGGAGGTGGAAGCGGTTCTTAATCAGAATATTGATTACATGTCCGGCCCGGAATGGCTCGCGAGGGAGGTTCTGCGTCATCGCTGGGTGCTGGCGGTCGCCGGAACCCATGGCAAAACCACCACAACCGCCATGTTGTTGTGGATTCTGGAGCAGGCTGGGTTGGAGCCGGGTTATCTGATAGGCGGGGTTCCCAATGATTTCCCGGTTTCGGCGCGGTTGGGTAGCAGCGACTTTTTCGTTATTGAGGCCGATGAATACGACAGTGCCTTCTTTGATAAGCGCTCCAAGTTTGTCCACTATCGTCCCCATACCCTGATCCTCAACAATCTTGAGTTTGATCACGCGGATATTTTTGACAACGTTGAAGCCATCGAGCGTCAGTTCCATCACCTGGTCAGAACGGTGCCTTCCCGTGGGTTGATTGTGCGCCCGGCCCTGGATGCCCATCTTGACCGGGCGTTGGAGCTTGGCTGCTGGAGCAGCGTGCAGGCTACCTCGGTGGGCAGCGAAGTGCCCTATATGGCCGACTGGCGGGCGGAGCTGTTGGCTGAGGACGGCAGTCGATTCATGGTGTTGCACCGCGAACAGCCGGTGGCTTCAGTCAGTTGGTCTCAAACCGGCCTGCACAACGTGCGCAACGCCCTCGCGGCCATCGCAGCAGCCCGCCATGTGGGTGTTACCCCGGACCATGCCGTGGCGGCGCTGTGCCGCTTTTCGGGCGTTAAACGCAGGATGGAGTTGCTGGCGGATGTCGGCGGGGTTTGTGTCTACGATGATTTTGCCCATCATCCGACGGCCATCGCTACCACGCTGGAAGGTCTGCGCCACAAGGTGGGCGATGAGCCTATCCTTGCACTGATCGAGCCACGTTCCAACACCATGCAACAAGGTTTTCACCAGGAGAGCCTGCTGCCCAGTGCTGCAGCGGCGAACCAGGTATTCTGGGCTAACCTCAATCGCATGGACTGGTTGCCAGCACTGGTCGAGGGCAGTGGAGCGGCAGTGGATGCACCGGATCGCCATCGTGTCGGGGCCAGCGTTGAGGAACTGATCGGCCAGGTTCTGGATCAGGTATCCGGTCCCTGCCATATTGTCATCATGAGTAACGGCGGTTTTGGCGGTATTCACCAGAAGCTGATTGCCGAACTGGAACGTAAATCCGGCTGACGGGGCATCCTGCCTCCGCTATCCAATCAGGAAACTTCAGTATGACGACGGCAGCGTCCGAAAAACAGCGGGTGATCAATCTGGCCTTTACCGGTGCCTCCGGCGCCCAGTACGGTCTGCGCCTGTTGCAGTGCCTGGTGGCGGCGAACTGCCGGGTGCATGTGATGATCAGCAAGGCAGCACAGGTAGTGATTGCCACGGAAACCGATCTGAAATTACCGGGCAACACCGCCGCCATGCAGGAAGCGCTTGCCAGCTATGCCAGCGCCCGTCCGGGGCAAGTGCTGGTGTTCGGCCGGGAAGACTGGTTCGCCCCGCCGGCTTCCGGTTCGGGTGAAAAAGCTCCGTTGGTGATTTGTCCCTGCAGTACCGGCACTCTGTCGGCCCTGGCCACCGGCGCTAGTAACAATCTGATCGAGCGCGCCGGAGACGTGGCCCTTAAGGAGCGGCGGCAATTGATCCTGGTGCCCCGGGAAGCGCCCTTTTCGGAAGTGCACCTGGAAAACATGCTGCGCCTGACCCGCATGGGGGCGGTCATCATGCCGGCCAGTCCGGGGTTCTATCATAGGCCGAATTCCGTGAGTGACCTGGTGGATTTCATCGTTGCCCGACTTCTGGATCACCTGGGCCTGCCCCAGGATCTGATGCCGCGCTGGGGTGAGGAGAGGGCGAAGGCGAAACAGCCCGACTGAACCAATGGGCGATGGTTTTGGTCAGCCCGATTGATGCTTTTCATCATTGAGCGAAAACGCCGCTCCCCCGAGACTTGGTGAACGACAACCACAACACAGTCATTCACCGAGGTACACCATGATTCCACGCACAGTCTTTGACGCCGACCTTGACGGCTTCCGGGATTCCGTCCGCAAGTTCCTGCAGCAGGAGGCGGCGCCCTACCATGAACAGTGGGAGAAGGACGGCCAGGTCAGCCGCGAGCTCTGGAAGAAGGCCGGCGAGCTTGGTTTCCTCTGCCCGACCATGCCAGAGGAATACGGCGGTGTTGGCGCAGATTTCCGCTACAGCGCTGTCATCATGGAAGAGGTATCCAGGGCGGGCCTGTCTGGCATCGGCTGGACTCTGCACTCCGACATCGTTGCCCCCTATATCCTCAATTACGGCTCCGAAGAACAGAAACAGTATTACCTGCCGAAACTGGCAACCGGCGAAATGATCGGTGCCATCGCCATGACCGAGCCGGGCGCAGGTTCCGACTTGCAGGGGGTGAAAACCACGGCGGTGAAAAACGCTTCTGGCGACCACTACGTACTCAATGGCTCCAAGACCTTTATTACCAACGGCCAACTGGCGGACCTGGTGATCGTGGTGGCCAAAACCGATCCGAAAGAAGGCGCTAAGGGCACCAGCCTGTTGTTGGTGGAAACCGCCTGGGAAGGGTTCGAGAAAGGGCAGAACCTGAATAAGGTGGGGATGAAAGCGCAGGACACCTCCGAGCTGTTCTTCCAGGACGTTCAGGTGCCTGCGGATAAGCTTTTGGGATCAATGGAAGGCCAGGGCTTCTTCCAACTGATGGCGGAGTTGCCGGCGGAGCGCCTGCAGGTGGGCCTGACCGCCGTCGCTGCTGCGGAAGCCGCGTGGGAGTGGACGCTGGATTACGTGAAGGAGCGCAAGGCGTTCGGCAAATCGGTGATAGCGTTCCAGAATACCCGCTTCAAAATGGCGGAGATGAAGGCGGAAATCACCGCTGCCCGCGTCTTCTGTGACCGTTGTCTGGAACTGCACCTGGAAAAGAAGCTGGATATTCCAACGGCAGCCATGCTGAAACAGCATACCACCGACCTGCAGTGCAACGTCATGGACGAGTGCGTGCAGCTTCACGGCGGCTACGGCTACATGTGGGAGTATCCCATCGCCCGCGCCTGGGCGGACTCGCGGGTACAGCGTATCTACGCCGGCACCAATGAGATCATGAAAGAGATTGTTGCGCGCTCGTTCTAGTAGGCGCTTGTGCCCGTTAGCGCGCCGCAGGGACAGTTCCCGCGGCGCGTTTTCGTTACCTAAGTTTACAAATTGCCAAACCTATCAAGGTTCCCCCCGGCAACATCCCCTACAGTAGCGGCACAACCTCTAACAAGGACAATGGTTGCCGCGATGAAACGTCTGCTCTCCCTTTCAGTTGCCCTGTTCACGCTGGCCCTTGCCGGTTGCGGCGAGGAATCCGACAAGTCACCGGTCGATGGCCGTGACTTTGACGCCGAGGATTACAGCGAGCCCGGGCCCTATACAGGCCGGGTGATTGACGGCTACCTGCGCAATGCCAGGGTGTGGCTGGACATGGACGGTGACAGCCAGTACACGCCGGGCCCGATGACCTTTGAAAACAGCGCCGGCACGGAAATAACCCTGCGGGACGGAGAGCCTACCGCGTTAACGGGAGAAGGTGGCGTGTTCTCGCTGGATACTGCGGAACTGGTGCAGGACCCGTCCATATCCCCGGATATCGATCCCAGGGACTTTCCGCTGTTTGCCGTGGTGCTGCCTGGCCAGACCATGGAGCAGACCCGCATCGGGGAAGTGGTGCTGGAAGACGCCTACCTGCTTAGTGCGCCGCCTGGGGTGCGCAATGTCACGCCATTGAGTCACCTGGTGCGGCAACGCCGCCTGATTGGGTTGCAGGATCTTTCGGTCATCAGTACCGATCTGTCTGATGCTCTCGGCAACGTGAACCTGGTCAGTAACTATATCCGGTCCGGTGATCACCGTGCCCACGCATACGCCCGCGCCTTCGCCCGCTTCATGGCCAGTCAGTTCCCACCGGAGTATGCCAATCTCCTTCGCAATGGTGACGGACGCGAACGCTATCTGAGCGAAGAGGCGGTTTATCTTCTGGGTATATCTTTTGCCCGCAATGCCCTGGAGGTGGTTCAGGTGGTTGATGCCGCTGCCTCCCAAGGCAATTACGAGAACATCAACATTGATGAACTGGTATTGCCGGAAGTGCCGGTTGAGCTGGACGACCCGGTTATCCTTCAGCGCCAGACAGTTCTCGCCAGGGGGGAGGGGAGCGAGTTGCCGGCCACAATGTCCAACCTCAGCGTGTCCGCTGAGCTGGAGTTCGACTACTCGGAAGATGGCCGGTTAACGGCCGTGACGGCGAACGGGTGCATGACGCCGTCAATGCGGGAAATGGCCCGCTTGATCAATGCCCGTGGCAAAATCGCCGATACCGATGTGCAGTGGATGCCTTCGATATCACTGTCCCAGGAGAGTGCCAGCTACCATGAGGCTGAAGGGGCCGATGAGCGGCTGATATTCAACTGGCAGGACCGTACCGCGACGTTCGAAACCACCACCACCTGCCATCCTGGACTGGCGTCGTCCTCGGCATTGGGTGGCCCGCCGGCGATCCGTTACGAGTGGACCATGGCGGATGCCCGGGTCGAGTCCCTGACGGCAACTTCCGATAGCAAGACGGACGTTCTGCGCCCCGACTATCAGTTCGCCAACGATGCCTTTTTCGGTTTCACTCGTTCCGTCGATGGCGCGAACGAGGAGATTGTGGCGCTCACGAGTAGCGTCCAATCCTGCGAGGGGGATATTGATCCGGAGGATGTCGATGCGGCCCAGGTAGTGTCTGCTCAGCAGCCTTTCACGGTCACCGGCAGTATCACACTACCGGACGAGTTCACCTCGCCAGCGCTGGAGTTCGATACTCGCAATGACCGTTTCCGGCCGCTACGGTTTGGCTTCCTGGATGAAGAAATGAGCTCCACGCCAGGGGTCAGCAATACAGAAGGGTTTGACTGGGCGTTCTACTACCCCTTCGATAATTCCAGCGAGTTCGTGGCAGAGCAGCCCAATCTGATCAACATCGCCTACCTGAATCGCCATGGCGGCAGCCGGGCCTGTGGACGGGAATTTGAAAGAGCGCCCTCTGCGGCCTATGCCCGGGTGAACTATACCTATCAACGGCTTTCGGAATACTTGTCGGGATTGGTGGAATAGGGCCTGCTGCGCGCGAGGTGGCTCTTCGCGAACTCATGCGTTTGCGAACGCAGATTTGTTGCGACATATGCTTATAAAGGTGTCGGATTCGTAACACTTCCTGAGGGAGGAAGTGGTGCCGAGGAGAGGACTCTCTTTTCGGCTTTTGATCATCCCATAAATCAATGGTTTATCGTGGGGCCTGACTGACCTTGTGTACTAGCTTTGAGAGCTAGTGATTGAGAGTTTAGCATCATAACCTCTAAGTAAGCAGTCCATGGGTGACGGGAAAAGGAACGCCCTGACCTAGCGTGAAGTCCTTAATAAACAGTTGAGCACAGTCTCTCAAGCAAACTTCCTTGAAACAGCTACCTGAATTTCTTCAATCTGTTGTAGAAAGAGAGACCTGAACTACGCCTCAGGGCTTGCTCTCTCCTCCGTAGGTCGTTTATGGATGGACCGTGCTCTTTGATCATGTTGCTAGCCCAAGCCGCTGCGCCAAGTAAAATCAGAGGAACACTAGCGCCTGTGAAGGTTGTGCTGAGACCGAGAAGAGCTCCGGCTCCAACTCCAGCCCCGGCGCCCGTCGCTAAAGGTAGGCTTGCTCGGAGGTCCATGGCTTGGGGAATAATGTCAGCGTAGAGTTTTAAACGGAAGTTATTGCGATCGTGGGTAAGGTCTTCAGCCAGCTTGAGATACTCGGTTAGTTCGGATTTTGCCCTTTCTTCAAAGTTTGTTTCCTCTCTGGCCATCTCGTGCAAGCGCTCTAGCAGACCATCTTTATTCTCTTCCGACTTCATCCAGCCCGGAGTGCGCGCACGAAGGATGTCCTTGACAGTTGACTCTTGTAGTTTTCGACCATCGACGGTCTCTGAAAAGAGGATTTTTTGAAGTCGCTGGAGGCGCGACCATGACGCGCCCTGGTCCGATGGGGAAGTGGCCTTCATAGAAGTGTTCGCGCATGAAATGATTCTAGAAACGAGGTGTATTGTCTGAGGGTCATAGAGAAAGGGAACAATGTTTTTGTTTTCGCAGTAACCGTAATACTTAATTACTGATGCAATTTTGCTTCGTGCCAGCTTGGTAAGCGCAGCTTGGTGTTGCTTCATGTGTTCCGAGACTTCAAGCATTGGCAAAGCTGGTGAGTCATTGATTTTTCCAGATGCTATACCGAAGCGAATGTCTCCAGCTAGCTCCAAGGTCGCTCTATCAATTGATTCCAAGCCTAAGGCTTCCTGCAAAAGAATCTGATTGCCACCTAATTGCCTCAAGAACCACAGCACAGCCTTGGGGTTGAGTGGGTAGCCGGTGGCTCCACCTCCTGAAAAATGCCCAATTGCAACTGAACCCGGCTTCATTGACTCTTTGTACGTGGAGGTAACTTCCAAGCATCCCGCTTTTATCGCAGGCTGGAACGCATCTAGTAGCTTGTCGAAGTCATTTTGGTAGGTGGGGGATTTAATAATTGGGCAAACCGGCCCCCCCATGTTTACCGCAACAGGCGAAAACGGCATTTCGGGTGGCATCATTGCTTGGGTCATCAGTTCAGGCGGCATGATGTCGCTTTCCCGCGGGTCAATCAGGAATACTTTGTTGTAAGTGAGCAATGCCCGCTTCAACTCGATTTCAGGAGTCTGGTAACGCTCCGGAAATATCATTGTGTCTAGTGGCATTTCGTTTTCCCTGAAAAAGTAGACCTGATCTGCTTAGGTTTGGACTTACCCCGGTGCAGTAGACACTCCTAGCCTATGATTGGACTTACCCCGGTGCAGTAGACACTCCTAGCCTATGATTAGAGCATAGGAGGA
>OJGU01000987.1_pt1 | contig 12494 bp, 9 predicted proteins | sample 1594741 | NCBI WGS metagenome assembly OJGU01 (sample SAMN05416841, study PRJEB24817) | seawater metagenome | isolation source: Sea water | place: Canada:Atlantic | collected 2013-07 | reverse complement strand
GAACTCAGGACACTTCAGATAAAATAGATTTAGGCTTAATCACTGCAGATGATTCCAATCAACAGAAGCCATTTTTGGAAGTCTTGGAGATTGTCAGTGAGAGCCTGGGTGGTAAAGAGCGCCGTAAAGTAGGTGTAGAAAATAGCGGGCTCGTTCTCTTTTGTTCATTCATCGTGGAAGCCATCCAGCGTTTTGGGTGGGATACTGAATACCGGAAAGAGGGGTCTGACAATCATCCGTACGGAAAGTTACGCTAAGGACGCCTCGGCGTAGTCCTCCTCGGGGTCTCGAAGCGGCCTAAGCTCGCCTTCCGCAACGGATTCCGACAGAGCGAAGCTGTACTGGCCGAGGAAATTGACGTTCTGGTGCTCGAGCGGCGAGAGCCGCGCGACGTCGTCTGCGTCAACACCCGCGCTGTTTTGCCTGAGATGCTCGAGGGCGGCGTCCATGTAGACCGTGTTCCAAAGCACGAGCACGTTGACGACGAGACCGAGGGCGCTGAGCTGGTCCTCTTGGCCTTCTCGGTATCGACGCCTGACTTCTCCGCGTCGGCCGTGAAACAGCGCTCGAGCGAGCGCATGACGAGACTCCCCGCGATTGAGCTGCGTGAGAATCCGGCGGCGGTAGGTCTCGTCGTCGAGATACGCGAGGAGGTAAAGCGTCTTCGCGATTCGACCGAGGTCTCCGATCGCACCGGCAAGCGTCGACGGTTTGTCGCTTCGAAGGAGTGAGCGGATGAGTTCGGACGCGCTGACAGTTCCCATCTTGAGCGAGCCAGCGACACGGAGCATGTCGTCCCAGCTTGCCGCGATCCGGTCGGTGTTCACTCGGTTTCGCGACAAGCCGTTGAGTGCCCCGTAGTCCGCGTCGGGGTCGATTCTCCAGAAGCGCACGCCTCCGACGTCGGCAAGTCGAGGACTGAACTGGTAGCCGAGGAGCCAGAACAGACCAAAGACGACGTCGCTCGCTCCAGCGGTGTCCGTCATCACCTCGGTGGGGCGGATGCTTGTCTGCTGCTCGAGCAGCCCCTCGAGAATGAACATGGAATCGCGGAGCGTTCCGGGGACGACGATTCCGTGGAACCCGGTGAATTGGTCGGAGGTGAAGTTGTAGTACGTGATGCCGCGCTTGCTTCCGAAGTACTTCCGATTCGGCCCCGAGTTCACGGTGCGAATCGGCGTTACGAAGCGAAGGCCGTCCGCAGACGCCACTTCTCCACCTCCCCAGGACCGGGCGAGCGGTATTTCCGTCTGTGCGTCGACGAGCCTGGCGTTGGCGCGTGTCAGCGTCTCAGCGCGAATGTAGTTCTGCTGGACCCACGTCAACCGACCACGAGTCAGGGCCGGAACACCTCGCCGAACCAGCGGCTCGAGGCCGATGTTGCACGCCTCGGCAAGAAGAACAGCGCAAATGCTGACCGGAAGGTCGCTCACGCGGGCTTCGTTCTCACTGACGTGCATGAACTCGTCGGCGAAACCGGTTCGAACGTGCATCTCGAGGAGCACTTCGGGAAGGTCAACGCGCGGAAGGAGCCCGGATACAGCCTCACGGAGTATCGCGAGAGACGGCGAATCTTCGAGCCGCTCAAGCGGCGTAAGAACGAGCACGTCCTTTCCGTCCTCTTTATCGATTCGAACGGCATCGTTTCGCGGAAGATTGTCGACGGTCCTTCGGTAGGCGTCGTCGAGGACCTTCTCGAGGGCTTTGAGTTCTTTCCTCGCGGTGGGTTCGAGACCGAGTGACTGACAGACTTTGGTCCGGGCGGATTTCCATTCAGCGCCGTGAAGCAGCTTGGCCCTCGAGTCGCCCCAACGTTCGCTGTCCGGAACGAACACGTCTCGGCGTCTGAGAGAGTCCTGGAGACGCTGAACCGTGCAGAGAGTGTAGGCTCGTCGGTCGACATTGCCGTCTTCGTCGACGACGCGTCGTTTCCACGCTCGAGGAACGAACTCGAGTGGAGCAGCCGACATGTCGGGTCGCGTTTCTCCCTCTATCCAGCGTAGAAACTCGACCGCCTTCAAGACGGGTCGCCCGGCGGGCGTTCCCTCGAAGCGAATCGTCTCGAGAACTTTCGGGAGAAAGTGTCGAACTCGGCGGTAGCGGTCGACGATCTCCTTGTGGCTGCGTTCATCTGACGGACGAGCGAGCGTTTCAACGAGGGAGACGGCGTCAAGGAGTTCGTCTCGTGGTATTCGTGAGAACGTTTCCTCTCGGACTCGGTCGTCTCCAACGTCCTCGTCGAGAAGTCCCCGGCAGGCCTCTCGCAGTGTCAACGCGGCGCGGTCGAGGTCTTTGAGCGTACGAAGTCGTTCCTTCTTCCAGATTCGCTCTGCTTGGGCGAGGACCTCCGTCACCAGAACATCGAAGAGATCCAGAGCGTCGTCCAGTGCGGTCGTCTCGAGAGTCCTCGAGAAGGCGAGGAGTGTTGCGATTCGTCGGTCGTCCGGCATGCGAGCGATCGTCGGAGCCCAGGCCGAGGCTGCGTAGCGCGCAAGAGCTTTGACTCGTGAAGGAGGAATCGACCCCAGAGCTACGCGACTCGCGCCAATTGCGCGAATCTCTTCGAAACGCTCCAGTGCGGCAACGAGAGCAGGGCCACTCACTCGCACGGGTCCCTGCCGGAGCCGGTCGAGGTGGCTTTGTCGTTCCCCTTCGGGAATGACGAGCAGCTCCTCGAGGCGCAGCCTTTGCGCTCGATTTGGAGCCGACGCGAGAGTTCTCCACAGACGAAGTGCAGCACGCTCGCGAACCTGGTTGATGAGCCGTGTCAGCGTCGTGACGCCGGGAAGAAGAATCTTCCGTTCGACAAGCCAGGACGTCGCGATATCGAAGAGGATGCTTGGACGCTCGGCGCTCACCCAGGAGCGGACGTAGAGCCAGCGGACGAGATGGAAGTGCTCGGGTTGCTTCGTGAAGTCGCGGTACCCGTAGGCGTTTCGAATCTCCGCCGCGTGATCATGCCGAGTGATGCGCCTCTCGAGATACTTCGCAAGGCAAGCGGTGTCGGGAATCCCAATCTGCCGCGCCACGTAATCGACGATGACCTTCGGAACGTCGGTCGGGTCGGCGAGGAAGGTCCCGAGGAAGCGGACGGTCGAGAGCTGGTACATCGCCGTGAGGCCGATCTGTTTGTTCCCAAGTTTCTCGCTCCTCGAGTTCAGGCGAGCTCGGAGTGGATACCGATCGTTCGCCGAGCTTTGCCGCGACCTTTCTCGCGAATGCGAATCGTCGCGTCCTCGTCTTCCATGTGGAAGTCCTCCACGAGGAGCTTCGTCCCGGTCGCGATACGTGAACCGGTGAAGAGGTAGAACTTGAGGATCGCTCGGTCCCGGTAGTCGAGGACGGTTTCGCTGTTCGGATAGCCCATGAGCTTCCGAGCGTTGCCTGGCGTCAGCGACTTCGTTTCTTGGACTGGTTCCGTTGACGGCCGCTTGATGAAGTCCTTGTGCGCCGGGTTCTGGACCGTGATCGGTAGCTTGGCGTCGGCTGCGGCTTCGCGAAGGAACTGAAAGAAGCCTGAGAGCGACGATATCCGCCGATTCAGGGTCTTCGGCGCGAAGTCTTGCTCGTCAGCCATGAAGGTCCGCCAATCGCGAACGTCACTGACGGACGCCTTGAGGAGGTCCCAGGATTCCTCGGGCCAACGAATCCCGAGGAACTCAATGAAGCACTCGACGTCGCGGCGGTAGCAGCGCTGCGTGTGGTAGTTCTCGCTCCGAGCCACCCACGCCTCGAACATCGCGGCGACCGAGTGGTAGAAGCTCTCGACCTTGCGGACGACGACGGGCGACTCGTGACCGGCGACGACCGGCGGGAGCTCAGGCGCACGGACCTCGGGCGTGCCCGATTTGACGATCTCGGTGGGCGGCATATCTCTTCACGTTCTCTTCAGTTCCGGCCGCCCGGCGGGGTCCCCCACCAGGCTGACGAACGAAGATAACAGATTTTATCAACGCTCGTAAATCCGTAAGGGGAAGGAGGGCGGCTGCCGGACCTGCTTAGTACCACAGCGAGAAACCAACCACCAACGCGACGTCGCTAACCTGTCCACCCTCGGACCGGACCAGGTCCTCCGTCTCCCCTATACTTCTGATCCAGTTCACTCCGACGTACGGTGCGAACTCACGCTTGAATTCGTATCGGAGCCGCAAGCCGAGGTCGATGTAGTTGCCCCCCTGGCCAACCTGAAACTCTCGTACCTCTTGGATAGCCACCTCTGTCTCGAAGCGCGGCTGCAGAATCAAGCGCTGAGTTATCAGGAAGTCCGTTGATGCGGTTAAGCGCGCAGAGACATCGCCTTCCTCGCTAACAAAGAGTGCTGGTTCCATCTCGAACTCGTAAGGGGCAAATCCCTGCACACCAACGACGCCGAACCAACGGTCTCTGTTCGGTCCTGGGCCCCAGCGTCGGTCGTATCGCGCACCAACCTGAAAGTCCCAGAAAGGCGCAATTAGCTGACTGTAGAGAGCCTGAACCTCCACGTCTCCCTCAGATGGTCCCTCGAGCGACTGCTCTCCCTCGGATTTGACCCAGAGCTTGTGGTAGTCGGTTCCATGCCAACCCTGCGCCTCCCAACGTGCAACATCCGGCCCATCGTCTCGAAGTCGATACTCGAGCTGCTCGGCTCGAAGGAAGGTGAAGCGCTGCGCGTCATGGACGGGAGCAGGCCAGTCGCTCGGCATGTCTGAGGACCTCGCCGAATCGGATACATCTAAAGGGGCGGTCGTCCCTTCCTGAATGCGTCCTTCCGGGGCTTGTGTCACTCCCGAGCGAGCGACGTGTTCTTGGGGCGGCGGCACATGCTGTGGTCCGTGCAGAGAAGACGCACAGCCTGAAAGTACGCTCACGAGGCAGAGGATGACGGCGAAACAAGCCCTCCTATCCATATTTCTGCTCCCCAGAGGGCTCGTTCACTTCGACGACACGGAACATCCCCGCGTCCATGTGGTAGAGGATGTGGCAATGCATTGCCCACCGGCCAGGAGCGTCGACCGTGATGTCTACGGAGAGCCTTTCTGCGGGCTTTACGTTGACTGTGTGCTTGCGAGGTTTGTGTTTTCCAGCACCGTTCACCAACTCCAGCCACATACCGTGGAGGTGGATTGGGTGATTCATCATCGTATCGTTCACGAAAGTGAGGCGGAGGCGTTCCCCGTAACGGAACGCTATTGGCTCAGGAGCTTCGGAGTACTTCTTGCCGTCGAACCCCCAGATGTAGCGTTCCATGTTGCCCGTAAGATGCATCTCGATTTCGCGGTCGGGCTCTCGTTGGTCGTCTCCATGGACGAGCCGTCTTAGGTCGGTGTAGACAAGCACGCGGTGTTTTGCGTCCTCCAAGCCAATCCCTGGCTCGTCGAGCCGACCCTTGGTGAATTCGGGAACCATCGTGTTACCCGGTCCATGCGAATCCGGCCCGTGAGGCACGGGACGAGCCCAAGCTGGTGTGTCCTTGTCTTCGTGCATTGCCTGTTTGCTTGGCCTGCTCTCCGGCATGCTGCCCATTCCAGGCATCGTGTCTTTCTTCGTCTCAGTACCGTGTCCCTGCATCCCATGCATCTGCTGGTCGTCGACCCCCATCTTCATGCCCGACATCTCACCCATAGACATCCCCATGTCCTGCATGCCGAGTAGCGGACGCTTGCGCCGCGTAGGAACCTCTGCCGACATACCAGCACGCGGAGCTAAAGTCCCTCGTGCGAAACCGCTGCGGTCCATGGCTTCGGCGAAGACCGTGTACGCGCGGTCTTCCTGCGGCGTCACCAACACGTCGTACGTTTCTGCAATCGCAATCCGCAGCTCATCGACTGTCACCGGCTCGACGTTCTGGCCATCAGCCTGGACGACGGTCATGGATAGCCCCGGAATGCGTACGTCGAAGTAGCTTGCCGCCGCCGCGTTGATTAGTCGCAGGCGAACCGTCTGCCCTGGCTTGAAGAGCCCAGTCCAATTGGACTCTGGGCCCATGCCGTTCATGAGGTATGTGTACGTTGCCCCAGTAACGTCGGCGATATCGGTGGGGTCCATCCGCATGGCTCCCCATGACGAGCGGTATCTCAGGACCGTACCAAGGCCGTCAGCGGCAATCGTCGGTTTCTGGAAGTTGTAGTAGCCCGCGCTCTTCTTCAGTCGAGCGAGGATTCTCATGGGGTCTTCGAAGGTCCAATCAGAGAGCAAGATGACGTGTTCGGTGTCTGACCTAATCGGGTCCGCCTCTGCTGGGTCGATGATGAACGCGCCAAACATCCCAAGCTGCTCTTGGAAGCCAGAGTGACTGTGGTACCAGTAGGTCCCGCTCTGCCGAATCGGGAACCGATACGTGAAGGTCTCGCCGGGGGCGATTCCTCGAAAGCTGACGCCTGGCACGCCGTCCATGTTTGGCGGCAATATCAGGCCGTGCCAGTGCACGGACGTGTCGACATCGAGGCGGTTCTGCACACGCAATACCGCCTCGTCCCCTTCTCTAAACCTGAGAGTCGGACCGGGGACCGAGCCGTTCAGCGTGACCGCCTCCGCATTCTGCCCCTCAATGTTGACCAGTCGACGCTCTACCATCAGGTCCGCTGGACCCCATTCACCTCCCTTTGGAGGTCGTGTGTAGCGGGCACCAAGGCTACAGCCGCCAAGCATCATGGAGGCACCGACAGACGCTGATGCAGCGAGGAACTTGCGGCGGCTCAGGAGCCGTGGATGTCGAAGTGGCTGTGAACTCATGGCATCTCCCAAGGTTGCTCTCCTGGCACAGGAGAGCTATACTGGGGGTATGATTGCAAGGCTCAAGCACCCGGAAGGTTACGAAATGCTCAGCCGCGATGAGAAAGAGAAGCTGCTTCGACGCATAGAGGGACAAGTGGCTGGGCTTGCGCGAATGGTCGAAGCAGACAAGTACTGCATCGACGTCATCCAGCAAGTGTCCGCTGCTCAAGGCGCACTTTCGAGAGTGAGCCAGGAGCTCCTGGACTCGCACCTGCGAACGTGTCTCGTCACTGCATTCAAATCGAAGGATGCCCGAGAACGAGACCGGATGGTGAAAGAGCTTGTCGCGCTTTTTGCGAAGACTTCGCGGCAGTGAGCAGGAGAGAGCTATGAGTGCCCAAGATTTACTTCCAGGTCTCGAAGCATCCCAGAACGTACATCCGATGTTCGTCCACTTGCCGCTGGGGCTCTGGCCGGTAGCACTCGCGTTCTTTGTCGTCGGAGCTGCACGTCACTCGGAGCGCCTTATCGAAGTCGGGCGCTGGATGCTTTATCTCGCGACGGGCTGGTTCGCCGCCGGTGGGCTCGGACATGACTCGCCGGGACACGACCTCGTTCACATCCATCGAAACTGGATGCTTGTCGCGACTGGCCTGAGCATTCTAACCTCGGCACTTGCGTTCGCATTTCGCCGCGCTCGTGCTGGAGCCAAGCCCTGGCTTACAACGGCCGCCGTAGTCCTCACCTTCGGAACCGCCGCGCTTGGGGCCGACCGTGGCGCCTACCTTGTCTACGGGAAGGGCGTTGGGGTCTCGCGCGACACGGCTCCGGAGCAAGGACTCGAGCCTAAGCCCCACAGCGGCCACGAGAAGTAGCAGGGAATGGACTGGGAACTGGAACTGCTTTTTACGACGAGAATCCTCATCGCAACCGCGTTGGGGATGCTCGTTGGCTTGGAGCGCCAGCTCCATGGACGAGACGCAGGCCTTCGGACCTACGCGGCCGTTTCCATGGGCGCGTGCATGTTCTCTCTGACCTCACAGCACATACCGGGTGTTGTGGACCCTTCGCGGATGGCCGCGAACATCGTTACCGGTGTCGGCTTCCTCGGCGCAGGGATGGTCCTGCGTTCCGGCGATCGCACCTACGGACTCACGACCGCCGCAACTGTTTGGGCAACCGCAGCGGTTGGCACAGCCGTTGGCTTCGGCATGTACGTGATGGGCACCTTGAGTGCCGTGATGGTGTTCACGCTCCTTGCGATCCACCACCTTCCCGGCTTGCGCCGCAGAGGAACGACAACCAACGAACAAGACCAGGGACACGACTGATGACAAACCGGATGCAACTTGACCTTGCCCTTCTACTGCCTGATGCGGCGGGCGAGGGCGACCGCTGCTTTGAGCGGCTCGTCGGACTCCTTCAGAACAAGGTCGGCATCACCAACGCTCACACCATCACGCGGAGCGAGGAGCAGCCTGGACAAGTCTGCATTCACGTCGATCCCGACATCGTGTCGGTGCACGACGTTCGGCACTTCGCCTTACAGGCGGGAGCGCGACTCACCCAGAAGTACGGCCACTTCATGACCGACGGCGAGCCAAGGCCTCCTCGTCGGGCACGGCGCTTGGCCTCGGAGCTCTCCGACATCCCCGGAGTGTTGGAGGCCGCGGTTGCCTCAACCGGTGCGGTGCGCGTTGAGTTTGATCGAGAGGCTACGACGGACGCAGCCGTCCGAGAGTCCCTTGCAAAGGTCTTGGGACAGGAGAGAGCCAAACCGACCAAGCATGCTCACGAAGAGGCGCAAGGCAAGAGTGGCGATGAGCACTCGCACGGTGCTTTCGGCAAACGCGCCGAGCTCGTTTTCGCTGGGCTCTGTGGAGCTGCTCTGTTCGGTGCCTGGCTCGTACCTAAGGTTGTCCCGGTTCCCGAACCGCTCGTCCTCGCCATCCTGTTCGGCGCCTACTTCTTCGGCGCGTTCTTTCCGCTGCGAGAGGTCTACGCAAGCGTCCGCCAAGGGCGTTTCGAGATCGACTTTTTGATGGTCGTGGCGGCCGCCGGCGCCGCCAGTCTCGGGAGCTGGGCTGAAGGAGCCCTGCTCCTCTTCCTCTACAGCCTCGGCCACTCGCTTGAGAGCTACGCGATGGGGCGAGCGAAGCGCGCCATCGAAGCCCTCGGCGACCTCGCACCAAAAACGGCGCAGGTGCGGCGAGGCGAGGCTATCGAGACAGTAAGCGTTGACGAGCTGCGCACGGGCGACACTGTCATTGTCAAGCCCAACGAGCGACTGCCCGCAGACGGCTTCGTCGTTGAAGGAGAAAGCAGTGTCAACCAGGCTCCGATCACTGGGGAGAGCGTGCCCGTCGACAAGTCTCCCGTCAGCGACGTGGCTCAGGCACTCGCTCGACCCGACGCGATCGACAAAAGCAACCGCGTGTTTGCTGGAACGATCAACGGAAACGGTCTGCTCGAGATTCAGGTAACCCGAGCTGCGGGAGATTCCACCTTGGACCGCGTGGTCCGCATGGTGAGTGAGGCAGAGACCAACAAGTCGCAGACGCAGCAGTTCACCGACAAGTTCGAACGGACCTTCGTTCCCATCGTTCTGGTCGGAGCCATCCTCGCGATGTTCGCGTGGGTCGTGGTCGATGAGCCCTTCAGCGCAAGCTTCTATCGAGCGATGGCTCTGCTCGTGGCGGCGAGTCCATGCGCGCTTGCGATTGCAACCCCCAGTGCGGTGCTCAGCGGAGTGGCGCGCGCCGCGAAGTCCGGCGTCCTGCTCAAGGGTGGGGCTCCCCTCGAGAATCTCGGCCGATTAGAAGCCATTGCCTTTGACAAGACTGGGACTTTAACCGAAGGCAAGCCCCGGCTTGTCGACCTTGTTACCGCCGGCGGAGTCAGTGAGGAAGAGCTGTTGAGGGTGAGCATCCCGGTGGAGGCGCTGAGCGATCACCCTCTAGCCTCCGCCGTCGTGCGTGATGGGTCAGCGCGGCTTGAAGAGCGGCGACTACCCGAAGCTACCAACCTTCGCAGCATCACAGGCCGCGGCGTTCAAGCCGAGGTCGACGGTGAGCAGGTTTTCATTGGCAAGAAGAACCTCTTCGACGAGGTCGATGGTCCAGCCCTCCCTGAAACGCTGAAGTCTCGCGTAGCCGAGCTGGAGGCTTCCGGACGCACGACCATGGTCGTACGCCGCGGCTCTCGTTACCTGGGCGCGATGGGCCTCATGGACACGCCTCGTGAAGACGCCGCCGCCGTGATCTCCGCGCTGCGCAAGGTCGGCATCCGGCGCATGGTCATGATCTCTGGCGACAACCAGCAGGTGGCGGACGCTGTCGCAAAAGAGGTCGGGTTGGACGAAGCGCGCGGAGATCTGATGCCCGACGACAAGGTCGAGACGATCAAGCGCCTGCAGAGCGAAGCAGACGTTGCGATGGTCGGTGACGGTGTCAACGACGCCCCGGCGATGGCAAGCGCGACCGTCGGCATTGCCATGGGCGCCGCCGGGTCGGACGTCGCTCTGGAAACAGCTGACGTTGCCCTGATGGGCGATGATCTTGCGCGCCTTCCCTTCGCCGTTGGGCTCAGCCGCGCAGCAAGCCGGGTTGCCCGTCAAAACCTGTGGATGAGCCTTGGCGTCGTGGCTTTGCTCGTACCGGCGACCATCCTCGGTCTCGGCATCGGACCAGCGGTCACCGTGCACGAAGGCTCAACGCTCGTGGTCGTGGCCAACGCACTTCGGCTGCTGGCCTTCAAGGAACGCTTCGCGAAAGACTAATTTAGAGCCACCGGACCGACGCATTGCTCGACACGCTCAGCGCTTCGGGTGCGGGAACCTTCGCCGACGCGGCGACTTGAACTTCGGCTTGTAGGCCCCGTAGTACCGAAGTTGTCATGAGGTGCCAACTGAGGGTCACTTCGCGACAGAGGTACTCGGAAAGAAGGCCGCCGATGATTACCAAAAGACTTGCGAGCTTCGGTACCACTGGGCCTCTTTGGAAGGACTTCACGTACCGGAAAATGAGGAGGGTGGCGACATTCCCCTTTGGTCTCCGTGGCGTTCAGAGGCTCAAGGTGAGCGACTTGAAGCACCAAGTCTTCGGTCGGCCAAGCGTCCTTAGCGTAACTTTCCGTACGGATGATTGTCAGACCCCTATATGGATTTTTTCTGTGTCTTCACTTACTTTTCCTCTGATAGCAGCGGTCATTTGAACCCACTGTATAGGCTAACCTGGCCAGCATGCAGAACTTAACGGCAGTGTTATTGGCAAAAGATGCCATGGTTGCAACAATTGGTAGGAGTTCCGACAACGTAAAAGTCGGGCGAACCGCTATGATTCCCGACGTTCAACAAACCCAGGAGTCGTAAAACTTACTCTCCTGACCTGTCTCTGTAGTAACGTCAGCGCAAACAAAAACCCTCAAGTTTTTTCTACTTTCTCCTAGTTTTTGTTGGCCGTTCCATCTTGAACCCAAGCCCGCTAGGTCATCACACGACCGTGAACCATAATGACATGCATCGGCTTCCATGGCTCCTCAGAATTCCTTCCCAACTTGATGATGGGCGGCAGCCACGCCACTGAATTATGCCAAAACCCAGGGATGAGTGAACGATGTTTTTGAACGAATCAGTGTAGAACATGATCCCGTGGTTGAATCATGTCGGGAATCGTATCAGAGTCCGCTTCTACTAATTGAAGCAAATTCACCTCAATTGTTCGCGTGATTGCGTGCAGTGGAAGGTGATTCTCACGCAGTCCGAAGGGCTGCTCGATTTCGTCACCAACCGCGTCGAGCCCGAGAAATGCATATGCCACAAATCCGACAACAACCGGTGTCAGAATTCCGACTGTGTCGTGTAAACCACACGGAAGCGCGAGGCAGTATAGAATTACCGTCCGGTGAGTGAGCACGCTGTATGTGTAAGGAATCGGCGTTAATTTTATCCGCTCGCATCCCCCCTGAATGGCTACCATCTCTGCCAAATTTCCATGCAACAATGGCAAATGAAACTTTTCCAACCAACCGTTTCGATTTGCCCTGCCTAACCGTTCACCAATGCGGCTAGCGATTGCAATAGGAATATTGTTATGTCGCTTCAGTTTTTCAACGACCGACGGATTGGCCATGTAGCTGTTAAGTTCGGCGGTTGGATCGGTGTCCCGCAATCGATGTCGCAATGCGTTGACATGCGCGAGAATCAACAGCACTAGCTCAAAGCGAAGCTGTTTGACGTCATCATTTCCTTCATTTTTCTCATCTTGAATAATAGTTAAAATCTGAACTGTGAACGCTCTGGTGACATTCACCATGCTTCCCCACAGCTTCCGTCCTTCCCAGTAACGGTCGTAAGCCGCATTGTTCCGGAACCCAAGAAAGATCGCCAATGCCAATCCGACCACCGTGAAGGGGGCAGTCGTAAGTGAATACTGGTGAATACCTAGGCCGATGGACGCGAATGTCAACAGCACGGCAAAAGCTGTTACAAACAGAACGCGCGGCCAAACTCTGCCCAGTGTTGTGCCGTGTACTGCAAAGACCATTCGCAGCCAACTATCTTTTTCTGTGATAATCACCGATGTTTGCCTTATTCTTTTTTCACCAACTTCGGGTTTCGGTCTTGCCTCCCTTTAAAGTTTCGCCGAACACGTTGGGGAGATGGTTTAATGGTTCAGCGAAAAACGCCGGTTGGCGAGAGAAACTTTCAATTGTACCGACCAGATTAGTATGATGTTGTGCGCTAAGGAGTATCCGTAAAAGATGTCTCCTTCTATTCAATCGGGGTGAAGTGTCCTGAGTTT
>OJGU01000986.1_pt1 | contig 12498 bp, 15 predicted proteins | sample 1594741 | NCBI WGS metagenome assembly OJGU01 (sample SAMN05416841, study PRJEB24817) | seawater metagenome | isolation source: Sea water | place: Canada:Atlantic | collected 2013-07 | reverse complement strand
ACGAGATGTAGAGAGGTCTCGTGGGCTCGGAGATGTGTATAAGAGACAGCTTCCCAAGCTGCATACGAGGGTTCGATTCCCTTCACCCGCTCCAAACCCATCCACATAAACGACTTACAACTTTTACCAGCATTCCTCACAGTCAAAGTAAGAATAAAAATAAGAATAAAGCGAGCACTTCTCCACATTAACGGTTCGACAAGCGCTCTGATTACCAGGCGTTTGCAAGCTTAAGACAGTCGACAAACTAGGAATAATTTTCACCTTAAAACACCCAGAAAGCGGCTGCGGCACTCAATTGGCGAGGCGAGATTGTAGATTCCCCAATTCCATCGAACCATTAGCAGATACTAACCTAGCGGCAATAGAGTCAGGAACCGAAAAACCTGTGATGGAGGGTGCCAATACAGGTTCAACTGTCGAACTTTCTCGAGAACAGATCCGAAGCCCGACCGAGGACAAAGCCAGCAGCCAGAACCGCAAAACCAAACAATCCCCAGAGAACGTTGCTGACCGCCCCCGGAAGCGAGCGACGGAGCAGTTGGGCAGGGCTTTCCCTCGATGGAGCAATTTTGGGATGCTGAACGCCCTTGATTCGAGCTCGGTTTAGCGAAACGGTGATTTTTGGCACTCGGTCACAACTTGCGATGACTTTGATTTCGCCGAAGTCTCCCGGGTTAAGTAGCCCCGGTCTCACCTGCACGATGTTGTTGGTGGCCTGCATCACTTCGAACTCAACGCCGACCGGATAGCTCCCAACACGCTCGGCAAACAAGATTTCCCGAATGCCTTTAATCTGATACTCTATGGGGCCATCGAAGTCCGACTTGTCAAACTCCTTCGTGCCATTGTTTTCGATCTTGAATACGATGTTCGCGACATTTTCCACCGGTTTGCCATCAAACCGAATGTCGAGTCTGGAATCCAATGCCGAAGGGATCTGGGTATCGAACGAGACTTCCATCCGAATGTCTGAGTGATCAAACATCTGGTCGCCAAAAAAGGTGAGTAAGCCAATGATCGACGCGATACTCCCACCTACGGTCAACCACCAAATCCATCCTCGATTTCTCCTAGACATCGGTGTGAGACAGTAAGCTGACGAACTACGCTAGGAAACCAAAAATCCCGAATCTGACAGATTCAATTTCCCCAATTCCTCGTGATACACACCTTTACAGTCAACCAATCACGTCCTAGTGTGAGAACAGCATGGAGAAAGATGCGTTGCAAGAGTTTCGAGATCTACGTCGGTCGCTGCTAGACGAAAAGGCGAAAATCGAGGATCGATTGAACCAATTAACAGAGGCGTTGAAGAATGACAAAATTCAGTCGCCAACCAAATATGCGAGACGATTGCCAGAATTTAGAGATACGAACAAGCGGTTCAGGAACAATGTAACACTCCGTGAGGCTGTCCGTCAGATAACGTTTCACCAACCATTGACTCGGGAAGAAATACTCACCGAGATTCAGAGAATCGATCACCCACTCTCCACCCGCGATCTAGCAGGTCCTCTCAATTCGATTCTCCACCGAGATAGGCAGATCAAGAAAAAGCATGGACGCTATAGTTCACAATTGAGGGCTCATGGGGGAAGCTCGTAAACGCGCTTCCACATTCAACGTACGCCCTTCTAAATTCCAGCTCACTCTCTGGAGTTCAACCAGAATTTGGTTGCCAGCCCATCAGAGCCAACGCTACCAAATTGTTTGCTGTCGCAATTCACGGTAACCAATAGGTTTTAAAACATCACCTTCCACCGTTCTATTCTGGGTCACTTAGAGTTTCAAAGAGTTCGCCGAGTTCAATTTCAATAGCATCTGCAATTCGAACAAGCGTGTCGAGTGTTGGGCTGCGGAGCCCCCTCTCAACGTAACTGACCATCTGTTGAGAAAGCCCAGCACGTGTAGCAACTTCGGTCATTGAAAGCTCTCGCTCGATCCTCGCTTTTCTAAGCTCCTCAGAAATTCGACGACAAAGCTTTCTTCTGGCAGCATCTGAACGCACGTGACGGTCTTAGCTGAGATAATCGTTGACAGAGAACCTAACTATTGTGAGGTTAATCTTGTTATGTTCAAAAAAAGACTAGGCCCAAACCCACATGCAGCTGGGGCTCAGACCTATGCATTAGAGGGTTGCCCCGATCTCTTCGAACTAGATAACGGAGATTTCGCGGTAATAGGTATCGACATCACCAAGCGGGCAACAGCTCATCTACCTTCAGATGCAAGCTGCGGTCCTGATGAGCGAATTGTCTCGATTCCTAGGAAGACACTTCTAGGTGCTCGAAGAGACATTCCAGATTCTTGAGCTCCCTTTACCGTGATCTTGGTCATGTGTGATACAATGCTCGAATATGGAGATATCGGAATGGATCGGAGCGAATTGGTTTGTACTACTCCAAACGGTAGGGATTATTGCAAGCCTACTATTTACTGGCTTTTCGATGCGCGCTGAAACCCGTTCCCGCCGACTCAACAATGTTATCCGCCTCTCTGACAATCATCGGTCCATTTGGTCGCTAGTCTTCGATCGGCCTCATCTTCGCCGTCACTTCGCAAACGGAGTCAACGCAGAACGTCGATTGCTCGTGATCATGCTTATCCTTCATCTGCACACCACGTACCGGGCCGTCCAAGCACGGGAACTGGCTGCACCAACTCAGCTCGCCGAGGACATTCGCCAGTTCTTTTCAGACGAATTTAGTCTCGGGATTTGGAAGGAAGTATCTCGACTACAGGAACCGGATTTCGTTGCGTTCGTTGACTCGACGCTTGCGGCCGGAACGAACTCAAAATCGCACTCTCGCAAAGAGAAAACCCCCTGGGAAAAATTCCAGGGGGTTAGGTACTAGTCACAAATGTGACCTAGCTCTCTCAAAGACGAGAAACTTGAATCTCCGATTATTACGTGATCGAGAAGATTGATCTGCACCACACGCCCTGCCCGCTCAATCTCCTTAGTCGTCCTAATGTCACTCACTGAAGGGGTCGGATCTCCGCTGGGATGATTGTGCAAGAGTACAATTCTCGAAGTGGCAATCATGATTGCCACCCGAAAAATCTCCCGTGGGTGGGTCGAAACAGAATCCACAGTTCCGATTCCCACTACATGATGACCACGAACTCGATTTCTCGAATCGAGCAGAAGGACAACTAATTGTTCGCAATCGGAGTTGAAACCCCGCTCACTTTCAATATGCCCTTTCCAGTAGTCGGCAACGTTTTCAGGAGAGTCACACAGGACAAGTGACTCTGGAACGCAACAAGACCTAACACGCTCTACCGAGAACTCGTGTGCTACCCAAGTAGGTAACACGAAACAATCGGCCATGCGGCATAGTTGCTGATCGTAAATGCGCACCGTCAGTTCCTCCCCTCAACGATACACCCCAACCCTTCACATGATTGACGGACCGGCCAGAATCGAATCCGCCCGCTCCCGGTTCGTGAAGATCTTTCTTTGCGTATCAGATAATTCTGATTTTCGTCCAATTTCATCGAGTCTTTCCTTTCCATTGAAGTTTCGTGTAGCTACAGCTCCTCCTCCTCTCACCCTGGGAACCTGAGATTGTGCCAAAGAACCACACATCCATGTATTATCGTACCTCTAGTGATCAATTTTAGCTGGAGGTCTTCACTTGTCGTCGACGCCAAGTGCAGAACAAATAGAACGCAGAAAAGCGGTACTTGGACTCTCGCAATACCGCATGCATCCAACAGTGGAACGGAGCTATCGAGAAATTCTGGACAGCTTAATCTCGAAGCAATTGCTGGATTCCCAACTAGAGCTGGGGTAAGAAAAAACCCGAAGCCGAAAGCTTTGGGAGTGCGACAGTTTTAATTGGTTTCTTCGAAACTAATATTCCGACGGAAGCAGAACGGTCGTCACTGAACGATCCCACTCCGTGATAATCCAGAATACTACTCCACTGCTTCCTCGGTACTTCGATAACAATCGAGCGCCTTCAACAAGTGCGTCCTCGTTCGCTTGCAGGTCGTCCTTACAGAGCTCGCCCCAATCTCCACGAACGTGTCGTGAAAGTGCGACCTGAATCTCGACACGGTTGATGTCTTCAAGGACTCCGGGTGTTGCGACTACTTGCCCCAACGGAAATTTTTGTTCTAGTTCATTCATTCTCAGCTAATCCATTTCGAAGTCCCGCAACGGGGAAGAGTTTGAAGGTGGGTTTAACGAATGATGCACGATCGGCATTATCCGTTACCAATTGTACCAAGAATGATGCGAAACACCCAATCAACGGGGACTGTGCTTTCGATTGGTTTTCGCTAAGAGCGAAATTGCCTGGTTGACAGCCCTATCGTTCTGTGAAGATGGCCTTGTTGAGCCATATCTGGCTCGTGCTGGTGCCGCCACTGTCTCCGCGCTACCGCACGGCTAAATTGCCTCACCAGAGGCTATCGGGTGCAGCCCTGCGCTATCGCTTGTCCTTTACCTGAGTCAATTTAGCCGTCCGCTAACGCTCCGACCGTGGCGGTAACTGATACACCTTTGGTGTCCTTTTTCGCTCATGGACATGAGCGGGGCGCTTGTCCTTTCGCATGAGCTCAAGCACTACTGCTGCATTCGTACGGCGGGTGTGAACCTCCTGGGAACGAGGCCTCTGGTTGCTCTTTCAGAAACTCATATAACCACTGGCGTTCAGTAGGGGAATGGGCTCCATCCCTATCCTTCCCTATCGGGGCACGAGCTTAGTTCGACTGCTACTAGGAGGGTGCGGAATCTAACCGCTCGAGAATTCGAGGTTACGGCCGCCCTTAACAGAACCGCCCCTCATGATATGATAGCCCCATGTCACGAATGGGACAAAAAATTGAAAAAGAGTTTCAGCAGCTTTCGTTTTACGACCAGCTCGAATTGATTAAGCGTCTAGTCTAACGAATCAGTAAACATTCTGATCAACCACCAGCAGGTGAGAGGCAATCGAGAAAATCTCAGTAAACGGGGGCCTTGCAAGTGCATTCTTCTACCTCTTCCTTTCTTGCCAGCACTATGCTACTATTCCGACATGACTGCTGATCAAATCATTAGCAACATTCAATCACTGAAGGACGACGAGCGTCGGATCGTCGCGGATTTCGTGTTGCGTGAACTCGAGTTTGGCTCAGAGACTGGTGCCCTAGCAGACTCCGAAGTCTACTCAAACGAACGCCTCGCCGAGTTTGAGCGGAATAATGAAACGGCGCTCAAGCCGTTCCTCAAATCAATGTGAGGTGTTTTCTTGACGCCAATATCATTTTCTCTGCTTCATTGCCTCACAGTCGCGTCGCGACGCTTGTGGGGCTCCTATTTAGTCAGGGAGAGTGTGTCACAAGCAACTATGCACTACGCGAGGCATCGAAAAATCTACGTCGCAAGGCTCCGGATCAGATAGGCCACTTTTTGCTGCTACGCCGTAAACTTGGCATCTCAGATAAACTGACTCCGACGTCCGTATCGCTTCCAGACAAAGATTTACCAATTCTGGAAGGGGCAATCGCGCTTGAATGTTCTCACCTGATCACGGGGGATGAAAAGCACTTCGGCGAACTATGGGGGCAGACTGTTGCTGGCGTTAAGATCGTTTCTCCGGTCATGATGCTCGACGAACTCAATCTTAAGGAAACAGAGGATTAGTCGAAAGAGCGAATCCAATTGCGATTCATTGGACACTACGACTTCCTCATGCCCCAACCAGGCGCCTGCCCTCGTTTTTCGAGACAGACACAAGATCTCTTATATTCCCAGGAGACCTCAATTTGGGCTGATGTCGTGCTCTCAGCCTCCGGACGGACTCTATCTGTCTTGACCGAAACCGGGCGCCCAGAAGGCCCGGGACTTACTCTGACAGCAGAACGTGGCCCCTTCGAGAATCCAAGCATGAGGGCTCCACCAACGTACTATTTTCGGAGCTCATTGACAAAATCTCAGCACTACCCGTCTACGCTTCATCCAATCGTTACCTCCGGCGATGCAAGACTCAGTTCTGATCGTTTGCCAAACACTTTCTGTTGGGCTTCTTACCCGATGGGTATCATTGCAGAATTTCAATCAACCTTTCTTTCGAAAGGCCACCTCCCATCTGCCTGGGATTTCACGACGCAATGGCTCGTATAGTTCTTGTGTTTGGAAGGCAAACTGACAGCTTGGAATCCGAGAATCTAAAGGCCTGAGGCCTTGAGTGCATAAAAACTGCAGAACTTTTGGAACGTGCTGATTCCCTAAATCGATTGAAGTCAGCCACGATGATCAACCGTGACTCGGCCCTCCCACAGAACCGTACATACAGTTCCTATTCCTTCCGTAATCCTACTGGCGCACCCCGGTCACAGACTACCCATTTACCTTAGAACGAATCAATGAGAGACGATGCCTCGCCGGCGGTCGTTGCTCTTCGGTCACAAGTTTGCAAAGAACGAGGACTTACAATCGCGCAGTGTTATGTCATTCCGTCGGCTTCGATCTTGAGGGGTGAATGAAAATACACCGTACTCAAAGTCGAACATTATGTACGCTGCTGTTCGTGGCAGATTTCGATGGTAGCCCATTGAAAGTTCATCCTTTGCCAGTAACTAAACGCATCACCGATCTGACCAAATTTTAATATCGTCACCTTACCCTTCGAGAAGGCAACGCTTACGCGAGCCGTGCCATCTCCAATGAGCTCGACTCTGATTTGTGTTGGGAAATTTGAACTTGTCTGTGGATTGCGCTGTGGCGTTAATTCTGATACAATATCCTTCAAGGGTTTGTCCTTTCTACGGCAATGCCTTCTGCAGTGGTCCACTAAGATGACTGCAGTGGCCGGCCTTCCTTTTGGAGGTCGGCCTTTTTTTGTTTTCTCCGTTTACTTCACTACAACAGATGCCAACTACGGGGTCTGGCTTCTGATAGTACTGCACGATATACTGCAACCAACAGCACCGTCAACCCTGAATTGTTTCAGAACATTAAAAACACATACTTTCGCTTATTAATGTGTTTTTAAAAACTTTACTGGACAGGCACAATGTTTTGTATTAGTGATCTAACCGCAACATAGAGCCTAAGGTTTTTGGTGAATGAGTTAATTCTGAAAGAAAAGCTAAATGATTACCTGCGTCGTGAGATGCGCTCGAAGGGAGGGCAGACCGAAGTCGCCACAAGATCTGGGATCTCATACTCCTCTCTGCGTACTTCGCTATCAAAAAACACCTATTTTGAAGGTGATCTTAGACGGTTACTACAGACTCTCGGAGTATCCATTGAAAGCATTGCCAGTCTAAATGAGCGGTTCGATTTCAAGCTTGCTCAGCCTCGCCGTGGGCCACGGCGGCTTGAATCGCGCAAGTCTGCCAACCTACTGGAGGCGTTTTCACTTTTCGATCAAAGGCTTCGGAAGATCACGGGCGTCCTGAGCGACACTGCCAACGACGTCAACCGGCTCTTCGAGAGCATGGGTAAGGGTGATTTGATGATCTTGCTATTCGCAGACGAAATGCCTTTGGAATGGACTGGGGCGAGTGGAAGTTGGCTCCGATCGTGTGTTCAGCGTATGTTGGAGAGAGGAGCTCAAATAGTTTACTTGTTTCCATCCGATAGGTTGGTTGCCGAGTTATTGAATGAATGTCCTGGCGTGCCTTTCAGGAGTTCTAGTGCGGTGATGTCCGTGTTTGACCGATTTAAAAACTCGTTAGACGAGCCCCTTGGAACGCAGTCAGTCGATTTAGATTCCGGATCGAGTTTATTTTGCATTGAATATGACGCTTCTAGCTTTTGCACTCCGGGGCACAAGTATGCTTTGTTTTGCCACGGTGAAAATCAGTTTGAACGAATTTGGGCGACGGCGAATTTTCCGATCAAAACAAGCATCCTAAATGAGACTTTCGGATCACCTCAGCGGTTAATAATGGAGGTCAGTCCTGAGATTCGAGATTCTCTCTACGAGACTTGTTCGACGATTTTGACAGCCGCTGCCGCAAAGAATCCCGGTCTTGATGCAATTGTCGCACGACTGCAAAACGTCGGTTGCTAATTTAATTCGCTTGGGCATAAACAGAGGATACCCCATGTCAAGCAGACCTAAACAGAAGAGGGTTTTAAGCCTACGAGACTTGATAGCTGGATATAATCAATTGCCTGTAATATCGATCAAGAATTTGGAGATTTGTAGTGGCGACGTCGTTGCATTAGTTGGTGAATCTGGCGCCGGAAAATCAACTCTCTTTGCGGCGATTGGCGGAGCCATCAATCCTATTTCAGGGACACTATTGATTGAGGATAAAGTTCAATCGCCTGAATGGCGTCGATTGAACATTTCCCGGACGCTCCAAGCATTCCCTTTACTACACTGGCTTACCGTAGGTGAGAATCTCACACTAGCCGCTAAGACGAAGGGTGTCACACTACCAGCGCCGAGTTCGATCCTAGCGCACGTCCGGGCAGAACACCTCGAAGGCAAATATGTGAATAGTCTCTCAGGTGGAGAGCGATGCCGAGCCTCAATAGCGCAGGCGATTGTTGCAAATCCTGTCGTCTTGCTGCTAGATGAGCCTTTCAATGGCCTTGATGGACGAGTCAAGCGAGAAGTTGCAGACTCAGTATTCAAATTCGCACGGCGTAGAGAATCTGCTGTTTTGTTTGCATCCCACGACATTGGTGATGCGATGGCATACTCCAATAGGGTTATCGTGCTGAAGACCGGCGCGCCCACCACTATTGGAATGGAAGTAGCTTCTGGTGAATTCGGAAGCCTTGAAAAGATTTATTCGTTTCTTGAGGAAGATGGAGATATTTAGCTCACAGAGCAGCCTCAAGATTTTCAGGCAAGAAATTGGACGCTATGTTACAAGCGTGGCCGTTGCAGGCATTGCCTGGCAGATTACTGTGACAGCATTTGACGTTCCAAAATACTTGTTGCCTCGACCTCTCGAAGTAATTGCCGTCTTGTTCAAGGAATATCCGGCATTCATCGAAGCAATGTATTACACCTCAAAGAACATGCTCGTCGGAGGGTCGCTCGGAATCATTGCCGGAATGTTCACCGCGCTCATATTGGCTTCAAGCAAAGCAGCGAGATGGATCCTCGAGCCATATCTTTCAATCTTCCAGAGTTTTCCGAGAGAATCTCTTCTTCCTCTCCTTGTCGTTTGGATTGGCTTCGGAGCCGGTTTAAAGATCATCAATGCAATGCTACTCGCTTTTTTCCCAGTATCCGTAATCTCGTTAAACGCGCTCGTTAACACTCGCAAAGACTATATCGAATTAGTCAAAAGTTGGGGAATGACACCCCAGAATATTTTATTTAAGTGCCGACTAATGTGTGCTGTGCCATCGATCATCTCAAGTGCAAAACTCGCCCTACCCTACGCCCTCATCGGTTCAGTTCTTGGCGAATTCATGGGCGGAAACGATGGGCTGGGGAACATAATCATGACCTCGAGCGCCACATTTCGCCTCGATCGAATATTTGCTTCTATTTTACTTCTTGCATTACTAGGTACGCTTGGAGTGGGAATGATTACTTTCTTTCAGAATACCGTTTTTAAACGCTTCTACTTAGATAATTAATATGAACATGAATCGCTTGTTGAATTCTACAATTGTGCTAATCGTCACTCTATTGGGGAATGGTTGCGGGAACGAAAATAATTCCGACACGCCAACACCAAACTTAAAAGAATTTGAAATACTTCTAGATTGGCAGGCAGAGCCAACATACCTTGGAGTCTATTACGCAAAGTCCTTGGGGCTCTTCTCCGATCTAGGTCTTAACGTGTCGATTATCCAATCATGGGGAGCAAACCAAGCCGTCTCTTCTGTTGCTACTGGACGATACAAAATATCGACTGCATCAGGAGGGGCCACTGTGTTGGGGCATAACAAAGGTGCAGAAATAGTCTCATTAGGCGTTCTATATCCCAATATCCCGTCTGTAATCTACGGACTAGCATCTGAAGATATTGAAACGATTGAAGACCTAAAGGGCAAAAAAATTGGCATTTATCCCAATAGTATCACCGTGAATGAGTTTGATGCCTTTCTTAAAGCAAATACGCTTAGCCGTAGTGACTTCGACGTCGTATCAATTTCTGGATCCGATGTTCCATTGCTTGCATCCGGGCAAGTAGATGCGGTGTTGAACTACTGGGAGATGAGTCCTGCAGCTATTGAAACAAATAACGATTTCAAATTGATAAGGGGCAAGCGAACGTTTACTTTTAAGCTGTCTGAGCACGGAGTGGGAGGATATGGCTTAAACATCGTAACTTCTCGCGACGTCCTTAATTCAGATGAAGGTGACTTAGTGAAACAAGTGGCGGAAGCCATCATTGAAGGCTACCGGAGGGCCTCTCAGGACCCTCAGAATGCTCTCGAATTGTTCTTCAACGAATTTCCTGAGAAGGACGGTGATTACGTTCGTGAGGGTTTTCGAAGAGTCGTGGAACTACTTGGAGAAAACTTCGGACTTCAGACCGTTGAGGGATGGCAAACGACTCTCGATATCTACGATCAGCTTGGGCTTCTTGACGTTGAAATCGAGGCTGATAGCCTCCTTCCATGAGCGGAACTTTCATATCCACATGTTTCCTGGCAGCGCCATTCTCCCAGGTACTAGAAATAAGAAACGGGAGAGTTCGAGGTGTCACAAGTAATTTCAAATCGAAATGGGATATCTCATATTCTCATCTGTCAGCGCAATTTGCACAAGTATTCTCATCACACGTCGCCGAAGATTTCGGACGATGCACGGAAGAATCCGTGATCGTTGAGAGAGACATGACATGGCTGAAGCAATGTGATGTCTTCGTTGCTCTAATCATTTGTGACCAATCCGGCAACCCATACCAGTCGGAAGGAGTTCTAGTTGAGTGTGGAATGGCACTTGCTCTAAAAAAGCCTGTGGTAGTCATCCGCGAAGAGAGCCCTACTGCTTCTCGGTCCTATTTTATAGAAAACATAGGCAGGCTTGATGGTGTAGCTGTTATTTCTTGGGATAGATACAGTGCAAATGCTTCAACGGAGTTCACGAAGGCTCTAGAAAAAGTGGGATTCACGACAAATAAGATTGACCACAAAGCACGCTTTGAAAGAAGTAATGTTGATAGCGTTTTATCAGCCCACACAAAATCGCAAGAATCACATACTGTAAGTGTGAAGGGAGTCGAAGTTGTGGTGAATCCCGAAGTCTTCTCTCCGAAATATAGTCATTCTCCTGATTTCATTCTCTCCAATCTTGAGTTGAATGGAACGACGAGCCTGCTCGACCTTGGGTGCGGTTGCGGCATAATCGGGTTGTATGCTTTGACTGCCGGTCTTGACAGAGTCACTTGTGTAGATCTCAATCGCAAAGCGGTTGAGAATACACGTAAAAATGTAAGGAGCCTCGGTTTTGCTGATCGAGCTGAAGTGCGTGTAAGCGATTGCTACGAAAATGTTGAAGGTAAGTTCGATATCATCGTATTAAATGCTCCATATTGGGATAGGGAAGCGACAAACGATCTAGAGCACGCGGTGTTTGACAAAGACTACCTATTCCTGAAGGCAGCAGTTTGTGGTGGCCGCAACCACCTCACGGAGGGCGGTGCAATGTATATTTGCTTTTCAAACCAGGGAGATGTTTCGGTGATGCTAAATCTGGTCTGCAAGGCAGGCATGAGCGTCAAACGGCAGTGGCTCCAAGCAGCGAATACAGCGGAAAAGCATATTAGAATTCTGTTGGAGATTGCCCATCCTGATTGAATTGCGCTCTAACAAGGATCTGTAGAATTTAGTTTTGAAGCCGTTCTGATGTAGGTGTTCCCTGAGATATGACGAGTTAGGTAGATCCCACAAGGGGATGGCCTGACCCCGGAAAGGTGGCACATCAAAACTGAAGTTCTGGTGTTGGTTCTTGTTTAGTGTTTCCTCTTGGATTTGCAACTCCCTTCGTAGGGAGGACGGAGTCCGACCGGAGACGGGAGTTGCAAGCGGCCGCAAACTCGTTGGGGGTTTTGTATCCCAGCGAACTATGTGGACGACTTTCGTTGTACTGCTTCCGCCATTCTTCAAGAATGCTCTTCGCCTCTTTGAGACTGCCAAAGAGCTCGCGGTTTGTACATTCGTCTCGAAGCTTATCGTGGAAGCTTTCGATGTGCCCCTGCTCCCAGGGCGAGCCTGGCGTGATGTAGAGCGTTTTGATCTGCCTGTCTTTCAACCAGTCTTGGATCGAATACGCGATGAACTCGGGGCCGTTATCTGATCGAATGTGTTCGGGGCGACCGTGCTCGACTATCATCTCTTCTACTGTCTCGATCACGTCTTTGGCTCTTAGTGACCAGCCAGGACGAATGGCTAAGCATCGACGTGTGTACTCATCGATCAACGTGAGCATACGGAATCGACTTCCTTCCTCGGTCATCTCATGGACAAAGTCCCAGCTCCACACCTCATTCTCCTTAGTGGCCTTTCGCCGTTCGACAGTATGCGCGTAGCTAACCCATCTTCCCAGGAGAGGCTTGGAGCCGTTAGGTATG
>OJGU01000984.1_pt1 | contig 12520 bp, 13 predicted proteins | sample 1594741 | NCBI WGS metagenome assembly OJGU01 (sample SAMN05416841, study PRJEB24817) | seawater metagenome | isolation source: Sea water | place: Canada:Atlantic | collected 2013-07 | reverse complement strand
ACGAGATGTAGAGAGGTCTCGTGGGCTCGGAGATGTGTATAAGAGACAGACGTTGTCCGCGATCCCGGACACCTCGACCGAGCCGAGCCGAGGGCCGGGCGCAACGTTGCCTACCTGTCCAACCTCGTCGCACTGCGAGCCTGGTATCGAGACGTTCGTTTGGCGCGGGCCCAGGGCGCAGATCGAGTCGTGGTGTCGGCCGGAATCGAAACCCTGGAGCTGTGCATCGCGGAGCGCGTGAAACGACTCGGGGCATTTCTCGCAGAGCGCGGGGAGCCGATGCCGCAGCTGCAGCTCGACCCCGAGTTGGCGTCCCCCTTCGAGCACGAGATCCACAGCGCTTCGGAGCTCGATCACGTGCATTGGGTGCAGCAACTCAGCGAGGCCAACCGCGATCTTGGCGTCGCGTGGCTCCGCTCCATCACAGACTCCGTGGCCGGCTGATCCCCTTCGCCGGGCGGCTGCGGACCGGTGCGGTCAGGGGGCGGTTCGTCGTGCTCCCCCGTGGTCCAAAGGCGGACGAGTGGCGCAGGGGAGGGAACCTCCTTGGACCTGGCACGTCCAAAGGGTCGCCGCATGTTCGTTTCACCGGTCAAGGACGAACCATGAGACGACACATCGCACTGAGTTTCCTTTCCGCCGCACTCTTCACTGGAGGCTGTGGTGATGACTTCACTTCCTCGGGCTCGAATAAAGTCGGCTCCGACGAACAAGAAATGACGCTGGACCCCGATGGGGATGGCGTTGCCGAAGGGCAGGAGGCCGGCGAGCTGGCCGCCATGTCCTTTGAGCTGAGCGAGCCGCTGCCCGAGATCGCAGAGGCCGACCAAGGAGACGGTGTTCACCGCTCCTTCGATGCAACCAACGACTTCGCAATGGGAGATATCGCCGACGCACTCGACGTTACCGTGTCGAGTCCGCGCACTGGGGTGACCGTCTCGCTCACCGCCGATGGGATGTTGGTCCCAGCGCCGCCCAGCGCTCCTGGAGAGTGGAGCGTCACGCTCGACGATAGCCGGACGGAGTTCACAATCGAGTGGTTCAACGCGACGGGAGGAGGCTCCCAGATTCGCCCAGGGCAGCGCTACGACGTCGTCTACTCGCTCGCATCCAACTGCTGTCTGGAATCCATCGGCGACACCGCCATCGAGTTCTACCTCGGAGGCTGAACATGGCCCGCGGGTTCGCCATTGCGACCCTGCTGGGCGCTTGCCTGCTTGCCCCCGAGGTGAGCGCTCGAGAACCGGTCCATCCCGATCTGGGACCGGTTCGACATCGAGACCCACAAGGACAGCGAACGCTGTGGCTGGGTTTGGATGCTGGGGGGGTCGTCTTGCCACGTCGCCTCGGCTTGTATGAAAACCGTGTTTGGACAGCCCACGCCACCTCGGCGTGGGCGCTTTCGTTGGTTCCCGGTCTCGCGATCGGCGGACGCCACGGGGTGTCGGCATACGACGTCACCGGGTCCAGTACGGCGGTTCGACTGCGACTGCACCATCATCAGCTCGAGCTGTCGGGGAGTCCGTTGTCCCGCTGGGGAAGCGTGCGTGCGCAGGACCGCTTGTTCGTCGGCGTGCAGACGCATGCCGTCTTGGAGATGAAGGTGGATGACGTCGAGCTGCACCCTGGCGGAGTCCGGGACACGTTGCTCGAGGTCGGGTACGGCATGCACCATCCCTTGGGACGCCGCTGGTCGTTCGACTGGCGGCTCTCGGGGCGCCACGCATGGGTCTTTTTGAAGACCCAACGGCACGGACTGGCGGCCGCGCGGGTCACGTTGAATCCGCGCCCGGCCCACGCGTTGTCGGCCAGTACGGAGCTGTTTGTCGTACACCGCGACGAGGACGCGCCCGGAGGGCAAGAACGAGTATCGGCGCATGGTGTCTTTCGCGGGCAGTACAGCTGGATGAGCGCGGTCGGCATCGGTCCGTTCATCGCCGGCCGATTCGCGACCGACTTCGCCTCGGGTACGACGCCCGTGTTTGAGACGCGGGCAGCTGCGGTCGACTCGGTCTACGGGGACCTCACCGTGGGTCTACGCGCGCACTGGTAGCCGCCCCAACCCCCACGAAAAAGCCCCGAGACCCTGGATGGGGCCGCGGGGCGTCATTCGTGCCGCGTGGCAGCTACGCCGCGCGCCGAGGTGCTTCGGGGCGCCCGGACGCGGTGGGGCGGTGCATGTCGCTTCCGACCTCGTCGATCCAGTCCCGCTCTTGCAGCTGTTTGACGAAGTCGGCACGTGGGGTCGCACGTTTGGCGACCGGGGTGCGGTTGACCTGAAAACGGGCGCCGGCTGATCGCAGGTCCTCGAGCAGCTCGAGACCGGACTCTCCGCGGAGGTAGCGATAGCGTTCGACGTGGGCGAGCAGCGGCGTGAACCCGCGGTCACACAGCGCAAAACAAACGTCCATCAGGGTGTCGGGCGTTTCGCTTCCCGTCGTCGTTTCGAACAGCACGTATCGTTCGGGTCCGAACGGCAGCAGCTTGCCGGCCTCGATGCGGGGCAACAGACCGGGCCCGAGCCAGTGTTCGGCGCCGAGTTCGAGCTCGACGGTGATCTCTGAGTGTTTGGCCACCTCGGCAAGCAACCCGTCGAACGAGCGCCGCAGGGGATCCGGCTCATTGTCGAACCGGCCCGGATAGATGTGCGGGGTCGCGATGACACGCTTCGCCCCCTGCTCCTGCAGCATGCGAAGCATCTGCAGTGATTCCTCCATCGACCGGCTGCCATCGTCGACCTCGGGCACCACATGGGTGTGGCAGTCGCGGGGACGCAGCGTCACCGCCCCATCACAGGCGCGGCGTCGCTTCTTGCGGAACAGACCAAACATTGCTTCTTCCTTAGCGTCGCCACGGCCGGGGACCACCCCGGCCAGCGTCCGCTACTGGGCCGCCGTCGGTGCGAGTGCGGCAGCCTGTGTTGCCACACTGGTACCGCCTTGGGCCGCCAATCCGAGCGCCTGCGCGCCGCCGAGGAACGGGAGAATCTGCTGCATGTAGCGACTCGAGGTCGAAAGACCGGTGGGGGCGATGACCACCCGGTCGCCTGGACGGAGCTGAATCCGGTGGTCGATGAGGAGGGCCTCCTCGAGGTTGATCCGATACACGACCGGTTCGGCAAACCCTCCACGAATCACCGCGAGCTCGCGACGGGCCCGGGCCGGCGTGGGGCCGCCGGCGGTCGCGATGGCCTCGGCCAGCGAGATGCGTCCATCGACGATGGGGACCGAGGTGGGTGTCTTCACTTCTCCCAGGACGAACACCTTCATCGACGACGAATCCGGGACGTACACCAGGTCGCCCTTGCGCATGAACACGTTGCGCGAGATGTCGCCGCCCTTGACCAGCGCGGCGAGATCGATCGGTAGCAGTTTGCCGTCACGAACGATCGTCGCGCCCTCGATGCTACCGCTCTCCCCGATGCCACCGGCGAGAGACAGGGCCTCCAGGAGCGTTGTATCGCCATCTACGGCGAATGAGCCCGGGGTGCGCACGTGACCCAGGACGTGGAACTTCTGCGACTCGTGCTCGAGGATTTCGACGTGGACTTGTGGGTCCACCACGAACTTGGCGGCCGCTTGCCGCAGCGCGGTCTCAAACTCGGTGACGGTCAGTCCTTTGGCCTTTACCTTGCCGACGACCGGCAAGTACGCGAATCCATCCTTGCGAACCGTGGTGCCGGCGAGCTCGCCCAAACCCACCCGCTGGGAGCTCATCTCGGGGTGCTCCATGACGAACACGTCGAGCACGTCGTTGCTGCCCAGCCGGTACTCGTCGGTTTGCGTGCTGAAGTCGTATCGGACGCTATCCCGATCGACGCTCGTTGTGCTGTCGGCGACCAGGTCGTCGAGGTCGCGAAGCTCGACGTTGTCGCTGCGCTCGTCGAGGTGGTCGTACCGAAATGTGCCGGTCGCACAGCCCGACAAAAGCGGCTGGCCGAACCAGGCGATCGCACTCGCGGTTCCAATGCGGGCCCAGTTCCGGATCCGGCCGCTGAAACGGCTCTTGGCTACGGTTGGCCCGTTGCCGGCAATGGGCGTGCGCCCTACGTGATGGAGGCCTTGGAGACGGGTTGAAAAGGACTTCTGCATGAGCGCCGTTGACACTTCATTGAGAACCGAACGCGAACCCGCAAGTGGGCAGCGTCGAACTTCTGACCCAAGCGTCCGCCCTGGACTTCCGACGGTCACCTGGGGGTTTGGCGCGAAGCTCGTACTCGACATCGTCGGCCTGACGGTCGCGGCCTGGGCGGCGCTTGCGTTGCTGGTCGCCGAGCCGGTTCTGGGCTTTGCGTTCGGGGTCGCGGCGCTTCGCATGACCATCCTCGCGATGCGCGGTGCCTATGCCCACAGCTGGCGGCACACATCTCTGGCCGACGCGCTCGTCGTCGTCCCCGCGCTGCTGGGCCCCACGCTGGTGCTCATGGCCGCCGCGCTGTGGACCGACGCCCATGAACTCGTGGCCCCGCTCGCGCTCGAGGGGTTGCTGGCGACCTTTGTTGGCCTGAGCTCGCGAACCGGGATTCGCTGGCTCGATGAACGCCAGGCCCGGACCCAGTCCGTGGCCCAGAGCGAGACCCCAGTCCGCCCGGTGCTGCTCGTTGGAGCGGGCCGAGCCGGAACCCTCGCGGCGAGTGAACTGCGCCGCCGACCCGACCTGGGATACCGCCCGGTGGGCTTTCTCGACGACGACCCGACCCTTCGTGGACGCCGGATCGACGGTCTCGAAGTGCTCGGGACAACGTTCGACGCAGAGGCGGTCGCCGAGCAGTTGGGCGTGGAGTGCCTGATTCTGACGCTTCCCTCTGCCACTCAGGCCCAGCGCCGAGCGGTCGTCGCTCGCTGCAGCGACGTGGGCCTCGAGGTTCGGACGCTGCCCGACTACCACGACCTCCTCTCGGGCAAGGTCGAGTTCACGAAGATTCGCCCGGTGAAGATCGAAGACCTTCTCAACCGAAGCGTCGTACAGATGGATACGAAGCGGTGGTCCAACATCGTGGGCACGATCGCTGGGAAGCGCGTGCTCGTGACCGGAGCAGGGGGCTCGATCGGATCCGAGCTGTGCCGCCAGATCGCGGAACTCGGACCCGAACGACTCGTGCTGCTCGAGGCCAATGAGAACAACCTCTTCGACATCGAAGGCGAGATCCGAAAGGTGCTCGGCCGCGGTGCGGTCCCATGTTTGGCGGACGTCCGCGACGTGGCACGGATGAAGAAGGAGTTTGAGCATCACCGGCCGCACGTCGTGTTCCACGCGGCAGCGTTCAAGCATGTGCCGATGATGGAACTCCATCCGCAGGCGGCGATCCTCAACAACGTCTTTGGCACCCGGGCCGTGGTCGAGGCGGCCGAGGCGGTGGGTGTCGAGCGGTTCCTGTTCGTGTCGACGGACAAGGCGGTCAACCCTGCCAACGTCATGGGCGCGAGCAAACGGATGGCCGAGATGGTCGTCCAGGCGCACGCGTCCCGGAGTCGCGGCATGTACTGCTGCGTCCGCTTCGGCAACGTCCTGGGCTCGCGGGGCTCGGTCGTGCATACCTTCCGGCGGCAGATCGAAGCGGGTGGGCCCGTGACCGTCACACACCCGGAGGTCACCCGGTTCTTCATGACCATCCCCGAGGCGGTCCGGCTACTCATTCAGAGCAACGCGACCCAGGAGGGGGGGGAAGTGTTCCTGCTCGACATGGGCGAGCCGGTGAAGATCATCGACCTCGCGCGGCAGATGGTCCAGCTCTCGGGCCTCACGCTCGACGACGTCCCGATCAAGATCTGCGGTCTGCGTCCGGGGGAGAAACTCTACGAGGAGCTGCTCCGAGACGAGGAAGGCACGTTGCCTTCGAAGATCGAGGGGGTGTGCCACGCGAAGCTGGCACCGGTGAGCCCAGACTCTCTGGAGACTTGGCTCGGACCCCTTGGCAAGGCGGCTCGATCGCACGACGAGAACACCATTCGCCGCATCCTCGCCGTCGCGGCCGGCTATCGGCCGGACCCTGAAGCCGCGCCGCTCCCCGAACCACTTCATGCCGCGAACGACCAACGTCGCGACGTTGCCTGAGCGACCACGAAGTCCTCTCCGCCAGTCGAAGCCGGGACTGTCCGGGGAGACACTCGCAGAGAGGCTGCGCGACGCGGAGGCTCTACGGCAGGGGGCGCCGCGGCTCATCCTTGCGCGCTGCGGTCCTGCGACGCATCAGTCGATGTGGAACTCGAGCAGTCCGTTGTCGTACATGGCCTGCTGCTGCGCCGCCAAGCCGAAGTGCTCCTGCGCAGCACTCAAGAACTGCGACGTGCTCATCTGCTGAAGGACAGTGGCGTCGATCATCGCCGTGAATTCGTCGGACGGGCGTAGCGAGTACGGAAGGGCTGGTCCTTGAGTGATCCCGGTCAGGAGCACGCCACCCACCAGGTCACCGAACCAATCGTCCGTCCATCCGTCGTCGTTGCTGTCGGTGTCGCCGATGACCTCCCCCGTATCCTTCCGGACGATGTCGCCAGAGGAGCTGTCACCGTCCTTCTTCGGTTTGACCTCGACCTCGACGGCGGCATCTCCAGTGTCGGGACGGTAGGCCTTCCCCTTCAGGAGGAACCACCCGTCGTACATCTCGTAGCCGACCATCTGCATCGTGGCCAGCCACGTCGGGTCGAGCATCTCCACGTCGACCAATGGAGAAGTCCATGTAGAGGTCGACGCGGAAGGTATCGAGCCAGGTCTGGAATTCCGGGATGAACAGCTCCACCGGCACGTGGAGCTCGATCTCGTGAATCAACTCCTCGTCTGCCTGTGCCATCGCATCCCAGAGTACGCTGGAGGTCGCAACCGGAGCCGACGGGTCCATCTGAGCGAGGAGGTCGTCCGTGAGGACTGCGCCGGCCAACTCGACCGCAGCCACCACGACGGGGAGTGGAACCTCGCCCTGCGCACCGATCCTCCGGCCATCGGCAAGCAACGCTTCGTCCTCCGTCATCGAGATCACGGGAACGATGTGCTCGGTGCGGAAGACCGCCGGCGTACCACTCGATGAAAGGGCGATGGTTTGAGTTGACTCGACTGGCTGTGCCGCGCCGGCTGGCGTCGGAAGTACCGACACCATCGCGGCGACAAAGGCAGACAGGAGGAGCGGTGAGCGGACTGTTCGCGTCATCGAGGGCGATAGAGCGCATCGACGGCGTTTGGATCACGTCTTTCTTTCGCTTTGGGACGTACCCTCAAGACACGCCTTACTTCCAGAATGGAGTTCGAACGGCTCGTCTTGATCGCGATGTCGCACACAGCCCCCACTACGAGGACCCGGACCGGTTCGCGGGCGAGGTGTCCGATTTCATCGACACCTACGCGTTCCGCACGAGAGGTCGATGAGCATCGTTTCGCCGCTCTATGGCGTCCCGGACGCGACCACAACCACGAGCACCGACGACACAACGGGGACCGCTGGCTCCGGCACCCGCACGACGGGCTGAGCCGACCCCCGCTCGACCGATCCGCGACCGCTCAGCGCTTGGCCACTCGCATCACGCGGTCGACCGCCTCCGCCACGTCGTCCATGTCGGTGGCGGTGCAGGTGTGCTGGACTTTGAAGCACAGCGAACTCTCGCCGAGCGCCCTGGTGAGCGGGAGGTGTTTCGCTTTGGGGCGCCAGCGCTCGGGGAACGCGGCTTCGAGGTAGATCTCGGAGCAGCTGCCGCTTTGGCACGGCACGCCCTCGGCCTCGATCGCGGCCATGAGGCGGTCACGACTCCAGCCCGAGGCGAGCATCGGGCTGCGGACGTAGGCGTAGAGGCGGTAGTACGCGTGCCGAACCCCCGGACCTGGGGTTGGAACCCGAAGCGTGTCGTGGGTCTTCAGGCGCCCGATCAATCGATGCGCATTCTCCCGCCGGTCGTCGACCCATCCGGGCAACTTGCTCAGCTGTACGCGGCCGATCGCCGACTGCATTTCGGTCATGCGCGCGTTGCTGCCAACGGACTCGTGCAGCCAGCGGAATCCCGGCGGGTGCTCCCGTTCGTAGACGGCGTCCCAGCTCTTCCCGTGGTCCTTGCGGCTCCACATCCGTGACCAGACCGCGCGGTCTGAGGTGGTCACCATGCCGCCCTCGCCACCGGAGGTCATGATCTTGTCCTGGCAGAAGGAGAACGCGGCTGCGTCTCCGAACGAGCCCACGGAGCGACCCGCGATCTTGGCGTCGTGGGCCTGGGCGCAGTCTTCGATCAGTGCCCAGCCCTTGCGGTCACACAGCGCCCGGATCTCCGACATCTCGGCGGGCCATCCGGCTACGTGCACCACGATGACGGCGCGGGTCCGGTGGGTGGCGGCGGCTTCGATGCTGGCTGCGGTCACGTTGCCGGTGTCGGCGCAGACATCGGCGAACTGGGGCCGACCGCCGGAGAGCACGACTGCGTGCGCGGTCGCGACGAACGTTCGCGAGGGGACGACCACACCGTCACCGGTACTCAGGCCGACGCCGTGTAGACACAGCTCGAGGGCCACAGTGCCGTTGCTGCACGCGATGGCATGCGGAACCCCGACGAACTCGGCGAACTCTCGCTCGAATTCGCGGCCGACGGACCCGGTCCAGTAGTTGACTTTGCCCGACGCCAACACCTGCGTGCAGGCGGCCACTTCGTCGGCGGGAAAGGTCGGCCAGGCCGGCCACGGGGTGTTGCGAACAGGCGCACCACCCTCGATTGCGAGCTTGTTGAGATCCAACGCTGCTACCACGGGAGTTTTCCAGACATGAAGGAACGCTTCATTCTTCATGGGCCCGCTCGCGGGCCGAAACCAGTGGCTGGGTGACCCGACTTGGGCCTCTCGAGGGGAAGCGGCTTTCCCCGGCGCATGCGCCGAGGGAGCCGAGACCTACAGCGACGGCCGCAGCAGGGGGAGGGCGCGGGCCGGGGTCATGATGGCCAACAGCGTGCTCATCTTGGGTCCACGGTCGCGACCCAGCAACAGGTCATAGACGACCGGGAAGAACGCCTTCATGTCGACGCCGCTTTGCGAGAGCGCCTTCATCTTCTCGCCGATGGACGCCTCGGTGGCGTTGGGGTCCGCCTCCAGGATCTCGACCAGACTCTGCAGCGGCCCACGCTGGGCCTCGGGGACCTCGCGCGTGACGGCCTCGGTGCGGATCCGGTAGCGGAAGTCCTCGGGCGCGTACCGCTCGACCCAGTTCCAGACGCATTGCGCCCGCGCCTCGAAGCGTGCGCGGTCGGCCTCGGGCAACTCGCCGGAGTTCACGAAGTAGTCCGCGGTGCCCCGGATGTCCCCGTCGTAGGTTTGTAGGACCGTGCTCAGGTGCCGGAACGCGATCAGCGTGGGCGCCGTGCTGCCGGGGACGATCTTTCGAGGAGAGACGGACGCGAGCTCGAGCACGCGCCTCGCGGTCTGTCGCTTCTTGTCCTTCTTACCTCCGTCCTCCGCTTCGTGGGCGAGCCGCACCGCGCGGTCGTAGTCCTCGTAGAGCTTGATGACGTCGAGGTCGAAGGAGATCGCGAACTCGGTGTTGGGGCGGTAGCCGGCGAACAGCCACCGCAACACCTCGGGCTCGTAGACCTCGAGGCACGTCGTCACATCGACGACGCCGCCCTTGCTGGAGCTGAGCTTGCCGCCTTGGCCTTTGGCGGACACGAAGTCGTAGCCGACGTACTGCGGTGCGGACCAGCTGTAGACATCGCGGACGATGCCCTTGGCGGTGTCGTAGCTGCCGCCGGCGGAGCTGTGATCCTTGCCGCCGGGCTCGAATGCGACCTGCTCGTAGCCCCAGCGCATGGGCCAGTCGACCCGCCACGGGAGCTTGAGGTTGCCGCCTTTGCGGAGGTCGACGGCTTCGTCGTGGCCGCAGGCGTTGCAGTGGACGCTCACCGTCCAGTCGCCATCGTAGGAGAACCCGAGGTCATCCTTGCCGCACGTGCTGCAGAATCCAGCCAACGGCAGCCAGTCGTCCGCAATGCGAGTGCGGGCGCCGGTCGCTTCGCGGGCCGCGTTGATCAGGTCGCGAATCTTTCCGGCGTTCTGCAGGGCTGCTCGAATGCCATCGGCGTACTTGCCGGCACGGTACATGGCGTGCTGACGGATGAACTCGGGCTCGATCCCCAGCGGCCCGATGCTGTCCTCGAAGCGCGCGATGTTGTGGGCGGCGTAGCTGTCGTGGGTCCCCCAAGGGTCGGGCACGTCCGCGATGCTCTTGCCGAGGGACTCGGTGAGCATCTCCTGCTCCGGCGCATCCTTGGGGACCTTGCGAAGGACGTCGAAGTCGTCCCAGGAGTAGATGAACCGAACGTCTACGCCGCGGTCCGCGAGCGCCCGCGCGACCAGGTCGACGGTGATGACCTCGCGAAAGTTCCCGATGTGCACCACGCCCGAGGGCGTGATGCCGGCCGCAACCACGATGCGTTTTGCATCGGGGTGAGCGCGCAGCGTCTTGTCGGCTGCGTGGTCGGCCCAGTGGTTGAGATAGGGATCTCGCTCGCTGCGGTCACCGGTCATCGCCGGAACGTACCACCAGATCCGTCCGCCGGATCCGTGCACCGAATCCGCGACGGATCCGCGACGGAGCGGGGCGCCTCACTTCGGAAGCTTGCAGCCGAACTTGTCGGCGAGACCGCGGGGCCCCTCGACCAAGAAGTCGGATACGCCGGCTTTGGTGAAGTGGTTGTACGACGCCGTCGCGTGGGTACAGATCCCCGGCTTGTCGCCTTGGTAGCGTGAGACGGCCGCAAGCCCTTCCTCGACGCGCCCCATGAGGGCGTCGGTCTCTTTGCCCGCCTTGGCTACGGCGGCTGCGGCGGCGTAGGCTTCTTTGGCGGAGACGAGGTCCTCGGGGTTCTCGACCTGGTCGCTGGCCGAGCTGCCGAACGCGCTCCCGATCAGGGACTCCGCGCGCAGGATGTTGGCCAGTGCGCCCGCGACGGTCTCGGGCGCTGCGCCGGCCGCGTTGGTAAACGCAGCTTGAGCCGCTTCGTAGTCCTCGTTGCCGAGCAGCATCGCACCGTGAGCGAGCTGCGCGACGGCTTTGACCTCTGGGTCCTGGGTACGGTCGGCCATCTCCAGGCCGTGTTTGCTGGGCTCTTGCCCGCTCTCGAAGACGATCTGAGCGTGCGCCAGCGCGAGCCACCCACCGGCGAGTCCGCTCGCTCGGTACTGCTTGCGCTCCTTGAGGTCGGCGTACAGCGGCGTCAGAAGCTCGATGGCCTCCTGGTAGTGGCCGAGCAGGTATTGATGAGCGCCCTCGGCGATCTGCGGCGGGTCCGGCTCTTGCGGGACGTCGGGCTCGATCGGCTCCTTGGGTGTCTCTTCCACCGCGGGGGTGTCTGCGGCGTCACCGGGGGTTGCGACGTCGTCGGGCGAGGTCGTGGGCTTCTTGTCCTTGCCGCAAGCCAGCGGCGCGAGCAGAGCGAGGGAGATGGCGAGGCGTTTCATGGCTGCGCGGTGTCTGAGGAGGGAGGGGCGGCATCGTCGGGCTTGGGCTCGGGCTTCGGCCGTTCGAGCAGCCGCATGTCGAGTCCGTCGACGAGCGTGAGCGTACCGTAGACACGCTCGCTGGGGTGACCCTCGGCACCGGTTGGCGCCTCGGGGGTGAAGTGTCCCAACACCTCGATGCGATCGCCGAGATACAGGGACACGTTCTCGTGGTGGAAGCTGTGTTTTTCCGAGGCGGCGATGACGTACGCGTTCTCGAGGTCTTCGATGCTGACCGAGCCCGCGTCGTCCTGGAGAAACACCATCTCCGCACCCACCGCAGAGGCCGCACTCGCACCGGCCCGGTTTCTCCATACGCACTCGCGGCCCGGCACGCCGCCGAGATTCTCCGAGGCGTTGACCAGCACACCTTGCAGCCGGACCGGGCCTGGTTTGGCGGTCGCCGTCGTGCTCGGGTCGCGGGCCTCCAGTCGTTTGACGGTGGCTCGCCACCGCTCACTCCGCTTGCGAGGCTGGTCGAAGAAGACACGCCCTCGGGGCCTCAGCGCTGAGGTCCCGCGTTCTTTGGAGACCCGGCGCGAGCCGACCCAAAACACGAGCACCGCCACGGGCACCAACAGCGCGAGCATGAACAGCGGCCCACCCGAGTCGGCGAGCATCGAGAACGGGTCGCTGTCTGTCGTGTTTGGGACCGGGCTTGGGCCCATACGACCGGCAGCGAGCTGCAGGACGAACGCGATCACCAGAACGCCTCGGACAGGCCCAGCTTGAAGTGCCCCTCCGACTTGCCTTGGGCACCGGAACCCACCTTGCCTTTGACGAGCGACCGTCCGACTTCACCCGGGCCGATCTCGTCGATCTTTGCGCCGAGAAGGGTGGGGCCGCCCGTGAACGCTGCGCTGGGGACGACGTCTTTGACCGGCACGGTGCTGCGGTTGTGGACCTTGATCTCCCAGTGCACCCGGTCTCCCCACATCACCGCATCGCCGTCGACTTCCAGCTCGACCATGGGGCCGATGTCGTACGCGCGGTTGGGGCGGGTCTCGCTGGCTCGTGGGACGAGGAGCTGTCTCTTATACACATCTCCGAGCCCACGAGACCTCTC
>OJGU01000983.1_pt1 | contig 12522 bp, 9 predicted proteins | sample 1594741 | NCBI WGS metagenome assembly OJGU01 (sample SAMN05416841, study PRJEB24817) | seawater metagenome | isolation source: Sea water | place: Canada:Atlantic | collected 2013-07 | reverse complement strand
CAGCCGAAAACTACGGCCCCAGTTTCATCATGAATCGACTAATCGTTCAAGCAATCGGCCTTTCAGCCAGCGTCAGCATTTCTCTTTCAAGTTTGGCCGGCGTGATTCCTGTTCCACAGTCCATCAATCCAGAGAATATCAGTGGAGCCAAGCCTCGCAACGTGGTGTTCATTCTCTCTGACGATCACCGCTACGATGCCATGAGTTTTATGGGGCACCCACTCGCAAACACGCCCCACATGGATGCCATGGCGCGCCATGGCGCGCACCTAAAGAATGCCTTCGTCACTACATCACTCTGCTCCCCCAGCCGCGCTTCCATCCTGACCGGCCTCTACACCTTTCGGCATCGTGTGATCGACAATCAGCGCCTCGTCCCCAAAGGCACGCTCTTCTTTCCCCAGTATCTTCAAGAGGCGGGATACAACACAGGCTTCATCGGCAAGTGGCACATGGGAGGCGTTCACGATGATCCCCGTTCTGGCTTTGATTACTGGGTAAGCTTCAAGGGACAAGGCCACTACTATCCACCAAGTGATACTTACACCATCAACGACAACGGCAGACGAGTCCCCCAAGACGGCTACATCACCACGCTATTGACGAAACACGCCATCAAATTTCTCAAGCAGCAGACGGACAGAGAAAAACCGTTCTTCCTTTACCTCTCCCACAAAGCCGTACACGGGCCTTTCACGCCCGAGCCGAAGTACGAAAACACGCTGAAGGAAACCCCTTTCGAATTGCCGGCTTCAAGCGAGCGGCACGCCAACAACCAACTTAACCGTCCCCGCTGGCTCCTCGACCAGCGCAATAGTTGGCACGGCATGGATTTCCCACTCCATTCCGACACCAGTATTGAAGCATTCTATAAGAGCTATTGTGAAGCCCTCAGATCCGTGGATGACAGCATCGGCGCTGTAATGGAGCAATTGAAAACCATGGGAATCTTCGATGACACGCTCGTCATCTACATGGGAGACAATGGCTATCTCTTCGGCGAACATGGCCTCATCGACAAACGGGTCGCCTACGAAACATCCAGCCGGGTGCCAATGCTCATGCAATGTCCTTCAATCATCCAAGGAGCCACCGTCGTCGACCAGGTCGTCGCCAATATCGATATCGCCCCAACCGTTCTCGAGGCCATGGGGATCAAGACACCGCCCCACATGGACGGTCAAAGCTTCCTCCCGCTCGCCCAAGGAAAAACGGTTCCCTGGCGCGACTACTTTCTCTATGCCTACTACTGGGAACAAAACTATCCCCAAACCCCCACCCATTTCTCGCTCCGTGGCAGCCAATACAAGTACACCACCTACTACGGCATTTGGGACTCCGATGAACTCTTCGATATTCGCAATGATCCGATGGAGCAGAACAACCTCATCCATCAGCCAAGCCATGCCCCCGTCAAACGACAGATGCAGAGTCGACTCTTCGCCATGATGGACGAACTAGGAGGCATGGAAATCCCTTTGAACCCACCCCGAGGACGCCAACAGAACAAGCGACTCCGAGATCGCGATGGCATAAGAGCGGCTGACTTCCCCGAGGCCCTCATCGTCGACGCCCCCCTCCGAAAAGTGCTCAAGTAGTCCCCGCCGGTTTTGGCCACAGATCCCACCGATTCGTACTATCGGAAGCGCAGAGATTAACGACTGATCTCGGATCCGTCCCCATCCGGGATCTCAGCGCTCAAGTGATCCCAATCTTCATGAAAAGTTGCCGAACGGCAGTTTTCCAACTTTTTCAAAAATTCAACCCTTGCAATATGTCAGTTTTAGATATATCTACTATTGACATAATCGAATGAGCAACTCGCACAACATCCCTGAATCGTGGCTCCCATTGAAAACGCCCGTGCTATTCATTCTTCTGGCGCTCGCCGATGGGCACAAACACGGCTACGCCATTATGCAAGAAACCAAGGAGACGTCGGCAGGCCAAGTCCGCTTGGGTCCCGGTACGCTCTACGGAAACCTACAGCGACTGATCGAGCAAGGGTTGATCCAAGAAACCGCTACCCAACCAGAAGGCGAAGGCAATGACGAACGCCGGCGCTACTATGAACTGACTGGCTTAGGACGAAGGGTGATCAGCGCAGAAGTCGCACGACTGGAAAACCTCGTCCGAACCGCCCGGGCAAAAGCGCTCATTCCAAGCCTCAGATAAGCATGAACTCGAAAACCCACGTTCCAGGCGAACGACTCTATCGAGTCTTGCTAGGCTGCTACCCCAAACAATTTAGAGAACGCTACAAGAGTGAACTATTACATACATTTCGCGATCTCCGACAGGAGCAACACCAGTCCCCGTTATCGTTCTGGGGCTACCTACTCACCGACCTCCTCGTGAGCCTCTCACGGGAACACCTCCGAAACATCTCCAGACACAAACCTCGCATACAACCCATGAAACTCCCATCAAACCTCACACTATTCTCCCTCATCCTTGGCATTAGCCTTTTCGCGACCCTGGTCTATATCGCCATGCAACCGAACCAGACTGCGGATCTAGCCGTTATTACGGTGCAACCAAGCAAACATACTAATGAAACCCCGACGACGCTCAATTCGCTGCTCAACAATGAGACACTCATGGAGGTGGCCCACAGGCTCAATCTCCAAGAACAATGGAAGGAGGACAACGAGACTCCTCTGTCCGCCCAAGAAATCACCAAAAAACTGCGCCAATCCATTACGATAAGCCCGATAAGAATGACCGACATGTTGAGAATCGAAGCAATCTCGATCGAAACAGAACTCGCACAAAAAATCATTAGTGAACTCCTCAGAGTCGCCGAGGAGAAAAATACTACTGATCAACCCCGCTGGAAAATGATCCAATCAAACACTTTCGGAGGCATTCCAGGCCCTGATATAGCTGGGCTTCTAACAACCGGATCGATAGCAGGCGCCATAGCCGGGGGATTTGCGATCATCCTATTCAAACGCTACGACATCCAAGTCTCGTGCCGTCGACGAAGTAAGCAGCCTTGAATGAACTCCTTACTAGCGGTCCCTTCCTAGTATTTCAAGACACTAAGCGCCTCTATCTCAATTGAACGTTGCCGGACGGACTCTGCCCCATGAATCAAGCAGCCATGAGCAAGCAGGCTGTTAAACTGAGCATGACTCTCAACGTGGCAATGGTCCAAGCTCACGATTCCATAGCACCCTAAATCACTAGTCACAGACTCAGATTTCCGAGAGATGCCCCCATCCAAGGCAGCACGTCTCGATGGACGTCCAAGTGCAGACTACTCGGAATCCGGCGAATCCTGAACGAGCTGATAAAACCGGCTATCTCCGTCGCCAAGCACACGGGCCTCAAAGTTCGAATCACTCTCGACAATCGCTTCATCGTACCGCACCCACTCAGCGCTCCCGCCAAGTATCGAACGCGAATAAAGCTGCCATCCTCGATACGCTTTGTCCCATGAAAGCAACAGTCCCCCTGCTGAGTCGGCACCGATCCTCAGTTCAGGCAGTCCAGTGGCAGGTTCAGGAACGGCGGGAGGTCGGATTTGAATCCCATTGCCGGCCACGAGCTTCTGGGATTCTCCGGGGAATCCAGATTCCAACACCCTCGCCTCCCCTTCGACGACGGTGATGGATGTCACTTGCGAATCACCTTCGTGAAGAATCACTGATCTACCGGATTCAGCAACGACCGTGCCGGCATCCGTTCTCATCTCAAAACCAAAGACATCGGCATCACGTGAATCCATAGCAATTGTCACACCGCCTGCATCGAGATGGAATATTATATTGCCACCCATGCTTCCCGAAGCATCGAGTTGTCCTTGAGAATGGGCATGTAATTCAATGGTAGATCCCAGCCCGAATTGAATGATGCTGGCTTCCGACTGCGTGATGACTCGAGCATTTGGAAACAATAGTTCACCTCTTCCCACTGCCTGCATCGCCTCGTTCAAACCACCTAGCTGAGTAACGAAAAGGTTTCCATCGTTGGCTTGGGGACAGGCGAGCGAAGGTAGTCTCGTGGCCAGTTTTAGCTCTGTCGTTGTTACGAGCCCAGATCGTGCGATCACACCGCCGTAGGAGAGATTTTCATCAACGAAACGATAGTGCCGAATGATCGCAAAGTACTCTCGCTCGGGAGCAAAAGTATGAGCAGGGATTTCAAACTGAGTTTCTCCGTCCATTAGGATTGACCGGAAAACGAGATCGCGAACCAGAGGACCCCGATGGAGTTGCGGAAACGAACGTTCAGAAATGATCAACTCTGTTCGATCGATTTCATCTGAGGGCACTCCTGCAAGTCGTAGCAAGAAAGGTCGAGAAGACGGTATGTGAAGCGATTCACACCGTTGTAAGAGCTGCGCCGCTGGCGGGTATTGATCGCCACTGAGCTCTAGCGCAAGGGACTGACTCCCATCACGAAAGGTGTCGAGATCGATCTGATACGTTCCGTCTGGAAACTCAGCAAACTCGCTATCGAATGAAGACAAGACCCCGTCTAGGTGAAGACCGTTTGATTCAGGAAAGATTGACCGACTCAGAGACTTACTCTCCTGCTTAGGCGTCAATAACGTCGCTTGTTTTACCGTATTCCAAGTGAATTCCGGAAGGCTCACAGTAGTATAGAAACGGGCAAGACCGAAGCGAGAAGCACCACTCGAATCCGCGATCACCTGATCCTTTAGCAACCAAATCGTGTCGACCGAAGGCGCTCGCTCCAATGACGAACCAGCGGGAAGTCCGTCTGACTCCAGATGAGTAACGATGATCCGATGATCCGATGTCTGAGCCAGTGGATTTCCCGAAGCATCGCGAAAGAGCGTTCGCACAGGCAAGACTTCTGGCGTCGAATTGAGACTCCAAGTATGAGGCCCTAGCTTGAATGGTTCCTCGAGATAGATAAATGCCGTGTCACTCGTATCATTCCAACGGATGATCAACTCGCTTGGGTCAATGACCTCTGACAAGCCCCCCGCCCCAAATACCCAGCGAATATCGGGGCGTTCGTCCACTTGAAATCGCCGCATCGGTTCGCTGAATCGAATTGCCAGAACGGAGTCGTTTCTCACTAGACTCGACGAACGCCCCGGCGAAGAACTCACGATTCTCGGCGGAGTCATATCCTCACCGAGACTAAGACTAAAAGTTTTTCGACCTGACCTAGAACCGAATCGCTCAGTCGCGACGACACTGAACTCGAACTCACCATTGACGATCGGAGTTCCCGAGAGTGTACCAAGTATAGGATTGAGACTGATTCCCGCAGGAAGAGCGGCCGAGGCCGCATCGAGGGACCATTGGACAAGCGTGGACTCATCACCGATCTCCAATGTCGTCCGATAGGGGCTTCCAGCCATTCCATCGGGAAGGGCGTCAGGGACAATGGCAAGAGAAGCCGGAGCAACCTGAGAAACGAACTCAATCGAGGCATCCTCGCTGACCTCGATCAATTGATCAGGAATTTTTGAGAGACCGGCAACACTCCCTGGACTGACATTCCAGCTCCCAGGGAACACCCGCATCACAAAACCCCCGCTAAAATCAGAAGTAGCAGAAACAGCATAGAGCTGATCATCAAGCCACGAGCTTCCAAAAACAAAAACGTTGGGCAAGGGAGTCCCTTCAGCTGTCTTAATTGAACCTTGAATCGTGATCGTCCCTTGAATTCCTTCGATAAGAATCGGCTCCTGTGGCACTCCCTCTCTTACGTCGATCCGGCGATCCGCGTGAATGAAACCACGATCAGCCGCATCAAAAGGGTTCGCTGATATATTCCACGTTCCTGGCGACAGATCGAGCTGAAAGAAACCATTCGCATCAGTCTCTGCCTGCTTAATATGACCAAAGTTGCTTTGACCAAAACCAGTAATAAACACACCCATCATTGCCCCAGCTGGCTCCTGAGACTCCGAGAATGTCGCGGGACTGAATGTTCCACTAACGGGAACGGCCGAAACCGAGGAAGTAAGAATCAATGTCAAGCCGATGGCCGCCATCGCCACTAGCTGTTGTTTTCGTTGACGTGCTCTCATCCCCCGACCGCAGTTGTTTGTTTTCCTTAACATGTAAAACCTTCAATTCTCCTTAGCTCAATAATCGTCGAAAATTATAACGTACAAGCCCTATGCAGAATGCATGCCGACCCAATGACTATCCAAGATCAAAACGAATATATTACTAGAGCTCACAAACACTCATATTTCAGGATGATTAATGGCCCATTGCATTAGATTTCCAACGCTACTAGCGCGCTAGCAGTGCTCTACTAGATTCCAAGGACGGGAAACATCCACCCATTCTAGCTCAATTCCACACGAAAAACAGCCTAGTCTGTTTACGTGCGTTCTTTCACCTATAATCGGTCGTAGAATTCGTAGCAGAACGATCATGCTCCAATGTCACTCCCCGTGCTTGCCATCAATGGTGCCCCTTTAATCTGAATCCGCACCCTCATCAGACTAGTTTCCACCACAGATTCTGAAAAAACGTGGACCCACGCATTCCGCGACATTTCGAAACATTCGGTTCACTGACAGGATCGAAGGCCTCCGGCTCCGATAGAATCTTTCATCTGGATCGATCCGGTCCGTTTCTCTACCTTTCTCCAATGATCGCGTGGAGCCGATGGATACCAATCAGAATCGCCCTTGCCGGCATCTTGGGAATTGGAGGTTCAGCAATCGGTCTCAACGCGGGTGAACCCTCGGTGTTTCCCGATACGGAATGGATCGCGGCAGATCCGGAAATGCAAGGTATCGATTCCGCCAAGCTTAGTCAGGCTGTCGCCTACCTCCGAGAACACTCAGGACGAAACGGCGTCTCAGAACTCCTTATCATTCGCAACGGCTACACTATCTGGTCAGGCCCTGAAACAGAAAAGGTGCATAACACTTGGTCCGTTACGAAATCCTTCACAAGCACCTGCTTGGGCCTCCTCATTGAGCAGAAACGCTGTACGCTCGATAAGAAAGCGGCAAGCATCCTTCCGGAACTAGCCCCCGCATACCAAAGCCTTACACTTCGCCACTTCACCACGATGACCTCGGGCTATCGTGCTCAAGACGATCCACCTCGCAGCAGCGGGACGCACGGTTCGAGTCGCGCTCCCTTCATTCCGGCCCCCAATCCACTCTTCCCCCCAGGGACTCACTTCGCATACTGGGATTCAGCCATGAACCAGTTTGGCGCAGCACTCACCAAAATTGCCCAACGCCCTTTGAAAGATCTCTTTGAAAGACGAATTGCTTCAAAGATCGGCATGAACCGAGAGAGGTGGAAATGGAACGCGTTCGAATCGTCTGACGGACTAAGAATTAACGGCGGAGCTGGGAACCTAGGGAAAGGAGTCCATCTGTCTGCCACCGAGCTTGCGCGCTTCGGTTGGCTTTTTCTCAACGAAGGACGGTGGAAAGACCAACAGATCCTCTCATCAAATTGGGTCCATCAAGCAACATCAGTCCAAGTCCCCGCGACGCGGGCCCATGGCCACCCAGAAAGCGGCGTCCACGGACCAGGAAGCTATGGATACAATTGGTGGTGCAACGGAATTCAGGCAGATGGCACTTACAAATGGCCCGGAGCACCGGCAAGCACCTTTGCAGCCAGCGGATATAATAATAACGATCTTTTTGTGATTCCCGATTGGAACATAGTCGTCGTTCGGCTTGGACTCGACGAGCAGGAGCATAGAATCAGCGACATTGAGTACGGAACCTTTCTCAACAAACTTGGCCAATCCATCACCGACACAACACTCTCTGGCAAGAAAGTAGTTTGGCATCCGGTCACACTGACCTTTCGGGGGCCGAGCGCCAATGAGAACGATTCGAAACCGAACCCCTTCCTCGACTACCGCTTACAAGTTCGTTTCACAGGAAAGAACGGCAGAGAATATGACGTCCCTGGCTACTTCGCTGGCAATGGCGAAGGCGGGAACGGCAATCTTTGGAAGGTGCACTTCACTCCTGATCAAGCCGGACAATGGCACTACAAGGCCTCGTTCCGTGAGGGAACCAACGTGGCAGTTTCTCTCCAAACCGATGCCGGCGATCCTCTGGCATTTCACCATGAAACCGCTTCCTTTTCAGTCGCTCCAAGAGCATCCGAGGCTGAGGGCTTTAGGAAATGGGGGCGACTCGAATACGTTGAGCGTCATTATCCAAAATTCACAGAGGGCCCATTTTGGATTCGTGGTGGCACCGATAGTCCGGAGAATTTCCTAGCCTATGCAGGGTTTGACAACACCCCACCAAGTCATCGCTACTCCCTCCACATCGAAGATTGGAAGCCCGGCGACCCAGACTGGCAACAGGGAAAAGGAAAAGGGATCATCGGAGCGATCAATTCACTCGCTGCGCAGGGAGTCAACAGCCTCTACTGTCTCACTATGAATCTCGGTGGAGACGGAGGCGATGTCTGGCCCTGGCGAGGACGTCCAAATCGAAACGGCCATCCCAGCAACGACAACACCCACTTTGATCTGAGTAAGCTGGATCAATGGAACACAGTGTTCGACCACGCCCAGCGCAAGGGAATCTTCCTTCACTTTGTTCTCAACGAAGCCGAAGAAAAAAACAAGGTCGAGCTCGATGAAGGCGATCTCGGTATCGAGCGGCGACTTTACTATCGGGAACTGATCGCCCGTTTCGGGCACCACCTCGCTTTACAGTGGAATCTCTGTGAAGAATACAATCTTCAATTCGATTTCGGCCCCGAGCGTATACGTTCCTTCGCGCGCTATATTCAGGCCGTCGATCCCTACGATCACCCTATCACTGTCCATTCAGCTGGTGATCCTCGAAAGAAACTAGAATTCACTTTTGGAGATTCCCTATTCTCCCAAACCTCCGTACAACTCAATCAACGCCGGATCGACACGCTCGTCGAGTCACTCAGAAAAACGACGAGCGATGCGGGGCGCCCCCTGCCGATTTCAATGGATGAATTCACCGTCGATGTCGGTCAAGAGCAGTCATGGAAACCGTTTGACCGACCGATCCTTCAGCGAAAAACGAAACTTTGGCCCACCCTTTTCTCGGGGGGCATGATTGAATTCATCCTTGAAGACCTACTCACAGTTGAGTCATTCAAGACCCCAAAGCGCAGCGCCCTTTGGAAGTCGATGAGGATCGCACGAACGTTTATGGAAGAGCACCTTCCATTCTGGCTCATGGAGCCCGCTGACGACAAAGTCATCGGTGAGTCTACCCTGACCGTCGGGCTGGGCAAGGGAGTCACTTTTGAACTTGGCGCCCAGGTCTATGACCTACCGGGCGTCATAACAGCAATCTACTACCCAACAGCGAGACAGCCAGGAAGGATCGATCTTTCAGATTACAGCGGTCGGCTAAGAATGCGCTGGTTCAATCCCCGCACGGGCGAATTCACAGGAAAGGAAAAATTACTCACTGGAGGGTTCCCCTACAGCCCGAACCGGGCTCCGTCCGAAGAGCATGAAGACTGGGTCGTGCTGATCCAAAAACCTTAGTGCCTGCCTGCTGCATTCGCCTTCCGGTCCCTTCGGCACCAGAACGAAGCTACAGAACCCTCGCCATCACGCCACCATCAACCGTCAAGCAGGTACCTGTAATATAGCTTCCTGCGTCGCTGGCTAGTAATAGCACAGGCCCGGCAATCTCGTCTGGATTCCCCCAACGTCCGAGAGCAGTTCGATCTGAGAAGCCTTGCTGTTGCTCAGCATTGAGAAGGCTCTTTGGTAGGTCGGTGAGAAATGGCCCCGGAGCAATGCTATTCACAGTGACATTATAGGGACCCAGATCAAGGGCAGTCGCATAGGTTAGACCAAGAATTCCAGCCTTCGAACTCGAGTAGATCCCGCGGCCTTCTTTCCCTCCCAAACCAAGGACCGACGATAGATGAATAATGCGGCCCCAACGACGCTCTTTCATTGCTGGCACCAGAGCACGGGTCAATCGCATGATATTGCCGAGATTGAGTTCCATGATACGATCCCAGTCTTCATCCTTAATTTCGTCAATCGGCTGAGGGCAATTGGATCCGGCGTTGTTAACAAGAATATCGATCTTGCCAAAATGCCCGACAGCGGCTTTGGCGAGTAGATCAACATTCTCACGCTGAGAAAGGTCACACACCTCATAGACAATCTTATTCGAGTCGCCTGAGGCAATATCTTCGACCGCCGCGGAAAGTTCGTCCTCGTTTCGACTGCAGATGACAACCTGAGCCCCAGCTTCAACAAGAATCCGAGCCATCTCTTTCCCGAGCCCCTTACTCCCGCCGGTTACCAGGGCGACTTTTCCGGTCAAATCAAATCTCTCTTTAAGCATCGTTCAACAAAAGTTAATGTTATGTGTTTGTCGTCAGTTCCTGAGCAAATTCTTTGGCAAAGTAGGTAATGATCAGATCGGCACCGGCTCGCTTTATAGCCAGCATCGATTCATCACGAGTCCGTTCATACTCAAGCCACCCCAGCTTCGCAGCGGCATGGATTTGAGAAAACTCGCCCGAGACTTGATACGCGACCAACGGCAATTCGGACGAGTGACGTAGCCGAGTCAGGATATCGAGATACGCTCCAGCGGGCTTCACCATCAAGAGGTCAGCACCCTCATCTTCATCCAGGAGTGCGTCCCTCACGGCCTCACGTGCATTTGCTGGATTCATCTGATAGGTCCCTTTGTCTAGATAGGCTTTCCCCCCGGCTTTCTTGCTCCCAATCGCATCACGAAAGGGACCGTAGTAAGCAGAATTGAACTTTGCCGAATAGGCAAGAATGGCCACTGAGGTATGCGAAGCGTCGTCCAAGGCTTGCCGTATGGCTCCTACCCTTCCGTCCATCATGTCCGAGGGAGCGACCCAATCACAACCGGCATCGGCCAAAACCACGGCCATTTGAGAGAGGACGGATACCGTGGAATCGTTTTCTACATCCAACTGATCTGAAGTGAGAATCCCATCGTGTCCATGACTTGTATAGGGATCTAAAGCCACATCACAGATCACAACCATCTGAGGGAGTGCCCGTTTAATCTCGCGAACGAGGGATGGGATCAAGCCCGATGGATTAAGGGCCTCTGAACCGTGCTCGTTCTTGACGGAAACGTCTGTGCACGGAAAAAGCGCTACGGCTCTTATTCCTAATTCGAACAGTTCTTCGCACTCCTTGATTGCCGCCGCGGGCGCGTAGCGAAAGATACCAGGCATTGACTCAATCGGTTCTGGCTGTTCTAACCCACATTTCACGAACAGAGGCATGACGAGATCATTGGCCGTCACCTGGCATTCTTGAACGAGATCCCGAATGACAGAGGTACGTCTTAGCCGGCGCATTCGGACCGGCAACTGAAGTAAGTTCGTTTCACCCATAACTAAAAAACAGAAAATGAAGGATCAGCGTGCCAATCGCAAGCCTGATAGCAATCACCGTTGCCACCAATCACGAATATGCCAATGGTTCTCCAAGGTTTCCAAGCAATCCCCCCTCAAAGAGACACCACGCTTCAGCGTCCCGCTAACAATCGCGAAATCGCTATCAAGAAGAGGTTTTCCCATCGGATGTAAGAAAAAGATGTCTCCGAATTACTATTAGGAATGACATTACAATTATCTCACAACAAAAGGAAGACACCGCATGATGATCGAATCCACTCACTCAAATAACCGGTCCCAAGCGTCTAAATCACCTGATATTGCTCTCGGTCTGAGCATTGGGTCTGGCATCGGATGCGTTCTGGGAGTCGTCGCGGGCAGCGTCTTCAACAGTATCGGACTGGGCATTAGTTTCGGAATATCACTGGGATCCGCACTCGGATTGATCGCTGGCACTATCATCTTGAACCATACCTTAGACGATGCCGCATCGTGACGGGGACCCGGCGCCCTCTTAGAACGCCGCCTTGAGTATCCCCAGAAGATCTTCTTCCGAAGGAACACGGGGATTGAGATCCATCAAGCGCTTGATTCCAAAGGCTTTCGCGGCGAACTCAGGCAATTGCGCTTCACTGCCTCCGAGTTCTCGAATGCGACTCGGAATGCCAATCGCCTTCCGCAATGCGACGATCCGCTCGATCGCCTTGGAAGCGGCCGCTGACTCACTTAGGCCAATTACATTTCCCCCCAACCATTCGAACACCTTGGCATACCGGGACGCGGCATGTTCACGATTGTATTCCATCACATACGGAAGCAAGAGCCCGTTTCCTGCACCATGAGAACAATGCAAGGCAACGCCAATGGGATATTCCAACGCATGAACCACCGCGACTGCGCAGTTTGAAAAGGCCAAGCCGGCGAGCGTTGCGGCCAGCGCCATCCCGTCCCTCGCCTCCTGATTACCCGGGTCACCCACCGCTGTCTCCAAGTGCTTACCAATAAGCCGGATGGAACGTTCGGCCATAATATCCCCCATCGGATTACTGCCGGCATAGGGAATCGCCCGCTCATTTGGAACGGTCACCGCACGAGAGTCAATCGCCGAAAGCCCCTCGACCGCATGAGTGAGGGCACTGTCTCTTATACACATCTGACGCTGCCGACGAGCGATCTAGTGTAGATC
>OJGU01000981.1_pt1 | contig 12524 bp, 12 predicted proteins | sample 1594741 | NCBI WGS metagenome assembly OJGU01 (sample SAMN05416841, study PRJEB24817) | seawater metagenome | isolation source: Sea water | place: Canada:Atlantic | collected 2013-07 | reverse complement strand
CCGCAGCCTCAAAGGTCTGCTCCGTCGTCAGCGACGCTACTTTCGCTACCGCCTCCGTACCTTGAGCAAGCGGCTCAAGGGCGTCGATGTCCCCACGTATCTCACCGACCAGGAGTCCTACGACTACGTCAAAGCGATGCTTCGCAACGACCGCGTCCGTCCCCTTCTGATCAACCTCAACGCACAAGAGGGCATCGCCGGACTCACCACCGTGGCTTCCGAGCTCAAGGTCCCGGTCCGAGTCTTGTACGTCTCCAACGCCGAGGAGTACTGGGACGCCTACGATCCCCAGTTCGTTCGCAACGTCGACACCCTCTACAGTGACGAGACGTCGGTCTTGCTCCGCACCCGGCTCACCTGGAAGATCAACCGCGACTACATGTACATCGTGCAGCCGCTGGATCAGTACCGAGCATGGCTGAGCGCGGACGGGGTCACTCGGGTCCGCGATGTTCTCGTCGGACACCCGCCGACGAAGGCGGACCAGGTCAACCATTGGCGGCACGACCAGCCACCGCCCAAGTAGCAGCCTGCTGGCTACTGTGGCGGGATGCAGACGCTCATCGTGTCGCCAAGGGTCGTGCACACCAGCTCGGCATCCTCGCAGCTGAGTTCATCGCCACGTGCGTTGCAATACGCCGTGCACACGCCGGTCAGCGTCTCCTCGTCGACGCCGAAGCAGACCTGCCCGAGATCGCAGTTGTCGATGCCTGAGTACGCTGAGCCCTCAACGACGCATGCTTCTCCGAGCCCAACGGCGTCCGGGTCGACGACGGTGCATCGGGTGGCGTTCCAAACGTCTCCGCCATCGTTCGCCCACGCCGTGCACTTCTCGTCGAGACCGCAGTTCTGATCGAAGACGCTGCATTCGACCGGCCCGCCTTCGGTGTCGGGAGTGCCATAGATGAACCCGCCACTCGCCCCCGTCGAGCCTAGGACGTCCCCGGTCTCGGTCGAAGTGGCAGTCGAGGACATCGTGCTGGTGCCCGGCGTGGCGCTCGTCCCGGTCAGCGAGTCGTCCCCGGACGACCCGGTCGCGGCCGAGCTGGTCCCGGACTCGGTCGTCGTACTCGACGTCCCGGTCGCAGGCCCAGTTTCGTCACCATCGTCGGCCGGACATCCTGTCGCCAGCACACCCAGCAGGGCGACGACCGCGGTTGGCGCTGGGACGCTCGCGAGCCTCGCGTCACAGAACGGACAGGAACGCTCTGCATTCCGCACGAGACGACGGCAAACACTGCAGGGGATCACGGCCGACAGCCTATCAACCGAGCGTCGGATTTTGCGAACAACCCAGACAACAGCCCGTGGGCTCAGAACGGCATGCGTTCCGTGGCGAAGACCTCGGCGGCGCCTTCCTCCACCGTGACCTGCAAAGGAGGAGCGTTCCCGCCACGGTCCACTTGGATCCGGCGAATGTTCGCGGCGGCAAACGGGACATCGTCGATCCAAGAATGGCCATCGCCGTGGATGAACAACACGGGTCTGCCGAAGTCGAGCGCGGCGGACTCCATTCGGGTGACGTAGGCGGTGTGGTCTCCCGTGGGGTTGGCATGGGCGAAGATCACAGCGGCGTAGACACCGGGGTGCGCCTCAAACTGGGATTCGACCCACTGCGCGTCCTGATCGAGACGCTCGGCCCATTCCTCCGCGTTGTGGACGAGACCGCCCACGAGGTTGATGCCCACCAGCAACACGCCCTCGGACGTCCATGCGAAGTTCTCGTCGCGGACCTCTTGTCGTTCGACGGTCGGCGAGGCCGGCCACGCCTCGTTGAAGCGTGAGAAGTACTCCTCCCACCATGCCCACGACTCATCGATGTTGAGGATGCAGTCGTTCCACTCGTTGTCACCGGGAAGCACAAACGTCGGTACCGCGAGTCCCGCGAGTGCCGTCGAAACGTCCTGGTAGGTGACCTCGAAGCAGATCGGACTCCCCGACTTGATGTCCCCAACGTGCACCATGAACTCCGATGGGCTCAACGCGTTGTGGTCGGCGACCTGCTGGACGAGGATGCCGTACTCCTCAGGCTCGTAGGGCACATCGCCCATCACAGAGAAGACCAGAGGCTCCCAGGACGCCTCGCCGGTGGTGTCGTCTCCCTCCCCGGACGAACTCGAGCCGGTGGGTTCACTGCTCGAACTCTCGTCGGGCATCGCGGTCGAACCGGTCACGGACGTTGAACTCGAGGTCGTGTTGGTCGACACCGCGGCGGTCCCGTCCCCCGACGCCACCGATGTCGACGACGACCCCGACGTCCCGGGGCCCGGCGTCTGTGTCGTCTGCGAGGCCTCCTCGGTGCCTGAGGATCCAGGCGCGTTGCCACTGCATCCAAAGGCCACAGCCGTATGAACACCCAACAACGCTGCAAGACGACGATGTCTCATGATGGTGGAGTATACGAGAGTCGTCGCGGGGCGAGGACGCCCCCTAGCGCAGCTTGGCGTCGGCGTTGCTCATGCCCTGGGTCGGTGCATTGTCCGGGAGCGGTTTGCCATCGAGTGCGGTGGCCTGCTCAACGGTGGCAGCACAGCGAAAACCGAAGTGGTGGAATGGCCGGTTGTTGGGCGGCTGGGGCCGCCGGTAGTAGCCGACGGCCTTGCTGGCGGTCCAGTACCAGGAACCTCCCTTGACGATCTTCTCGCCATGTCCCTCGCAGGCATCCTCACCACCGCACGGCCCTTTCGGGTCGACGCCCAGGCAGGCATCGCCGCAGGTCGCGTAGTCCGTCGACATCCAATCGGCGACGTACTCCCAGTTGTTTCCGGCCATGTCGTAGAGACCGTAGCGTCCCGGGTCTCGCGCCCCGACGATGAACGGGCGGCCCTTCCAGCCCTCCGTCCCGCGCTTCTCGACGCCGCAACTTCTCCCGCGCCCGTCCTTGATGACCGAGTTCGCACAGGTCGCAGGCTCGTTCCCCCACGGGTACGTCTCGCCCTGCGGTCCGCGAGCTGCCGCCTCCCACTGCGCCTCGGTGGGCAGGCCCTTGCCCATGACCTCGCAGTAGGTCCGCGCCCCAAACCACGTCACGCCGGCGATCGGCTGATGTTTGCGGTTGAAGTCCATGTAGAACGGGCCCCCCTTGGGGCACTTCCCGGACTTGAAGCAATCCTTGTACTCCTTGTAGGTGACCTCGAAGAGGTCCATGTAGAAGGTCTGCAACTCGACGGGGTGCGCGGGTCGAGCATTTTCCGGGCCGTCGTCGGACCCGACGATGAACGAACCGCCGGGCACACAGGCCATGTTCGCCACACTCGCGTCACAGCCCGCGATCGCGGTGCCATCGGAGAGCGAAGGCACCGCAGGTGGCTCCGGTTCGGGCGCGGGCTCGGGCGCGGCCTCTGCCGGGGCGGCGGACTCCGGCGTAGCCGCGGCGGGGTCGGCCGCGGGCGGAGCGGGTGTGGGCTCGACGGGTGCCGGCTCCGGAGTCCGTGCGCACGAGGTCACGAGAACGAGGGCCGAAGTGACGAACGCAAGACGCTGCACGGGCGGTGGAATAGCGTCCTTGGCCCGGACTTGAAAGGGCTTCGGTCACGACCGCGCGACATCGCAGCGCTCGAAGGCCTCTGAGGCGGGCTCTGAGCCCCGCGCGGCGCCCCGTTTCTCCCAGCCTACTTCGAGACCGGTCGCAGGCCCCGGCAGCGCGGGGCCTGCCCAAGCGACTGGTCCGCCTGACGAACCGAGGGGGTTCGCGCGTCGGAAGGGAAACGCTTCGAGAACAAGGCGTATGCGCAGTGGGCTCGACCCGGCCGACCCAGCCGTTTCTCGAGTCGCGCGAGGTCGATGAGACCAGCCTTGGTGGCCGGACCCCGCGGATGGGACTGCACGAGCTGTCGAAGCAGCCGCACCGACTCCTCGAGGCGCCCCGAGAGCAGCGCCGCCTCGGCCTGCGTCGCGAGTTGCTTGGCACTCGGCCCAGGCACCTGTGGTGATGCCTCCGGTTTCGACCACCGCGCAGCGCCCTTCACGACCGTGAAGGAACTGTGCTCGACCCTCGCATCCACAACGACGTCACTCGCCGCCGAGACCTCCAGGACGCGACCAGCGACCGAGACCTGCATCGCGGCTTCTGTCGTCTGAACCCGGTAGCGGCCGCCAATGACTGCCATGACGCCGTCTTCGTTGGATGCCGGTTCGTCGGCCCCCTCGAGCGGCTCGATACTCGGCGACGAGCTCGGGCGCGGACGCAGAGCCGCTGCGTCTGCCACCTCGGGAACCCGCTCCACCGGCGGTTGTGCGATCGGGTCGTCCGCCGCCGCGACCAGCGATGCAGACGTGGTCGGCCGGTCTCGCACAGCCCACAGGGAAACCGCCACGACGGCCGCCGCCGCGAGTGCTCCCCACCATCGCCTCGAACTGCGGGTCGACGCGGCAGCACGGATATCCTCGACTTGCACGGTGACCGGCGGGGCCGGCTGCGCACGGACGGCGCGAATCATCGCATCGAGCCGCGGATGGCGTGGCGACGGCTCGGAGGAGAACGGCTGCGTCATGATGAGGCCTCCAGCCCGAGCGCCTTGGCGAGGAGCGCCTCGGCTCGACGGGCCCGGTATGAGACGGTGCTGATCGGAACCCCGAGCTCGGCGCTCGCATCTTCGAGGGGCAGCTCCTCGATCACCCGGCAGACAAACGCATCACGGTACTTGCCGGGCAACTCACCGAGCGCGGCGTAGAACTGTCGAAGCTGCTCGGCCGCCGCGACCTCGTCATCCGGAGCATCGTGCTCCGACACCTCAGGCCGGACCGCCTCCGACTCGCGCGCGAGTCGCCGACGCCGGGAGTCCCAGGCGTTCCGCACTTTGTTCACCGTGATCCGGTGCAGCCAGGTCCCAACCGCCGCATCGCCGCGGAACGATCCCAGCCGAGAGAACGCAGCGATGAACACCTCCTGCACGAGGTCATCGACCCACCCTGCATCACCCGTCATGCGCATGATCTGGCGGGCGACCGCATCTTTGTGACTCTCGAAGAACTCCGCCTGCGCCGCCGCGTCGCCGCGTCGGACCGCGGCGAGGAGCGCAATTGGATCAGCGTCGAGTGTGGCCGCCATCGGCCATGTCAGAGTACCGGACACGGTCCTCCTTACGACCGTCCCCCAGCGGAGAATTCCAACCTCGGCTAGGGAAGATTTGCCCCAACGGCCAGCCCTGCCACAGGTCGGACCCCTCCCCAACGCAACCGGTCGGATACGCCGCGAAACCGCAAAGAGGGCGTTCGCAGGTCCACCCCGAGCATGCCGCGGAGAAACCAGCGGCCAGTGAGCTGAACCTCGACCATCGCCGGGAGTCGCCCGTACAACGCCGAGCCCCGAGCGCGAGCCTGGTCGAGGGCCCAGGCCGTCGTGACCCCGAGACGGGCTCCGGCTCCAACCCACCAGCGCTTCCCAACCTCCGCCCCCACATCGAGCTGGGCGGCGGGCTGCAGCGCATGGACAGAGAGCTCGCCGTGCCGCGCGTGCCCCCATCCCAGCGAGAGGCCCGCGCGAAATCGTCGCTGCGCCCCGAACCAGCGCCCCCCATCCAGCTCCACGCCTCCCGACGGGCTCACCGGCGAGGCGACGCCGATCGCTGCTCGAACGCCAAGCGCGATCGTCCATGGAGAGGCCGGATTCGGAGGGTTGCCAGGCCTAGCACCGCGCGGCGCCTCGCTGGTTGATGCGTGCACCTCGGCGTCCTGCTCAATCGCGAACGCGACCGCTGATGCAACGGCAATCGCACGCTCTTCGGCCGATCCCTCCGGCACCTCGACCGTCTGCTCCACCAGGTCCCGCCCAGGCGCGCTCGCCCGGAACCGAACCCCACCCGGCGCGGCCTCGAGCGTGACGGTCCAGGGCTCGGCCGCTTCGCCCACCCGGGCTTCGAGCCCTCTTGCGACGGCGTCCGCGTCGACCCGGGAGGCGTCGCTGGCCGTGACTCGCGGGGCGCCAGCGAGAGCTAGCGCGAGCACCCATGGCGCGCTCATCAAGGTCCGACACTCTCACACAGGAGCACGAGCAAACAACCGCGAGCATGAGGTCTTGCTCCCTGGGTAGACGCCGGAACTCGGCTGAACAGGAAGCTTTGGCGACCCCGGTCTCGTCAACAGCCCCTAGCCCGGAGGAGGCGGGAGGCAGCAGCCTTGGAGGCAGTACCAATCGTTGGGGCAGTCCGCTACGTTCTCACAAGCATCGCCAAACTTGCATTCGGCCTCGTCACATCCTGGGGGAAGCTCGTCCTGGCCGAAGCACAGCTCGCACTCTCCATCACACGGGTTGCCACAGTCGTCATTGATTGTGCACGATTGGCACGCCTCGAGGTTGTCCAGGGCGCACTCGCCGTCCTCGTCGGAGTTCAAGAACACGTTCACATCGCCCTCCGGCGTGGAAACGGTGCAACACCCGAAGCAATCACAGCCCGGAGGTACGAACGGCAGGCAGAAGTCGATGCACTCTTCGTCCCAGCTCGCCTGGCTCTCGTTCTCGCAGTTGTTCCCGCCCGTGTACTCGCACCCGATCTCGGCTCCGGGGTTCTCGGGGTCGCAACGCAAGTTCCAGATGCAGCCGTCGTCTCCTTGGCCACTGTTGCCATCGAAGAAGCAGTCCTGCTTGCAGTCCATGTTGTCCCCGGGGATGCCGGTCGCAAAGGAGCTCTCGTCGTCGTCGCAGGGGCCGGTGCACTCTGGGTCGAGCAGGTCGATGAGGCCATCGCCATCGTCGTCCTCGCCGTTGCCGCAGGCATACACGGTACCGCCGCAGTCGAGCGGATTGCCCGGGTCGTTGGCGGTGTCCGTCGTCGCAGCCACTCCCGAAGAGGAGCTGGCATCAAGGGTCCCCGACCCTGTCGCAGCGCTTCCGGTGGAGCCGGACGAGGCCCCGCCCGAGGAACCGGATGCGGTATCGGCGGTGGTGGCTCCCGACGGCGACGTTGCTGTTGCCGCCCCAGTCGACGCGGTCGTGAGTCCGGTCTCGGACGCTTCCGTGTCGGTTGCCGCAGGTGTGCTTGTTCCACACCCCGCGACCAAGAACAGACCCACCCCGCACATGGCCAGTACTCGCATCAGGGCTTGGACTGACCGTGGCTCCATAATTCCAACCCGAGGAGAGTTGGAATCCACCTTTCTCGGACGGTCCGTCTTCTCGATGACACGATCGACTCTCGCCCTGTGTGCTGCGCTCCTACTCGGTGCATGTGGGGAAAAGGACGTCGACGCGTCGGGCGACACCGACGGGCCGCCGGCCGAGGGGGATGCTTGCGAGCCGGACGAGGACGGGGAGCCGCCGTGCGCGGACGGTCTGGTTTGTGAGATCAGCGGCGACGCCCACCAGTGTGCCGCCCCGCTCGAGATCCGGGGAATCGTGCTGCATGCGATCTCGCAGGAACCGATCGAGGGCGCTCATGTCACAGCGCTGGATGCCGCCGGATCTCCCGTGGGGTCGGTGTCGATCAGCGATGCCGAGGGGCGCTACTCGGTTCGCGCCCGCGCCGCGAGGAACGACGATGGCACGTTCGCCGACGCAAGCACCTGGACCCTGTTCTCCACCGCCCCCGACTTCCAACCGTTCCCAGGGGGACTCCGTCCGGCGATTCCCCTCAACGCAGCCGATGCTGTCGCGGCCGAAGACGACGACGAATCGGCGGGATGGGTGCTCGAAAACCCGTCCACGGACGTGGCTCTGCTTCCGTTCCCTGACGACCAACTCAGCGGGCGGACCGTCTCAGGCACAGTAGGCGGAGAACGCCCCGGCGGTACGCTGGTCGTCGCCGAGGCCGAGCAGTCTCCGCCTCGGTACACCATCGCGGATGCCGACGGGGCGTACGCAATCTTCAACGTGCCCGCCGGCGCCCACACCATCGTCGGCTATCGAAGCGGCCTCGATGTCGAACCAGCCTCCATCGACGGCGACGAGGATGTCGAGGGTGTGGACCTCGGCGCGCTCGACGAAGCCGCCGACGCCCTCGTGCAAGGCTCGGTCAACATCGTCAACGCGCCCGGCGGCAGCGTCACCAGCGTCGTCCTCATCCCGGCCGCCGTCTACAACGAAGGGCTCGAACGAGGGCCGGTTCCGCTCGGCCTGCGGGCCCCAGAAGCACCCGACGCTCCGTCCGTCGACGGCGCGTTCGAGATCGCCGGCGTCCCGCCGGGGCGCTACAAAGTCTTGGCTGCATTCGAGAACGACGAGTTGGTCCGGGACCCGGACGAAGGCATCTCGGGAACCGACATCGTCGAGATCGTGGTTGCCGACGCGGATGTGGACCTCGACGAGTCGTTCAAGGTCACCGAGGGCTTGGCGGTCATCTCACCGGGGGCCGAGGTTCCCGAGGTCGTCGATGCGACACCGGCGTTCATCTTCGCCGACGACTCCTCCGAGGATCGCTACGAAGTCGTCGTGCTCGACGCGTTCGGCGACGTCGTTTGGGAAGACCTCGCCGTGCCGGGCGTGTCTGGGTCGGACACGGTTCAGGTGGAGTACGGCGGTCCGCCGCTCGAGTTCGGCCGCTACTACCAGTTCCGCGCGACCTCGATTCGCGAGAACCCAAACTCGGCCAGTGCGATCTCGCGAACCGAGGACCTGCGCGGCGTGTTCATCTCGGGATAGCCGAGCCGTATCGAAGACCGCCACGGCCAGACCGCGGCGATGAGCGTGGCAGCCACGGCGCTGTAGGCGCCAGGGGCGCCGCGGGTGCACGCACAGCGGAATTGGGGGTCATCGCCGGGACGCCACGGGCTGCATACCTGCGATCCGCCTCTTAGAGCACGTGGAGCGACGCCCTCGAGGTTGCGCCTCTCCCTACCGAGTGGTAGACGATCGTCGTCCGAACGGTAGTCCCATGCCTTCCCAGCGGTCAGAACGAGCGGAATCGCGCGAGCGCGCGAAAGACGGGCGCCCCAAGCAGGGGATGGCCGCTCAGATCCTGGCGCAGGCGACCCGCCTGTTCGCCGCCCGCGGATTCGTAGGCGCCTCGCTGCAAGACATCGCGAAGGCGGTCGGCATTCGCAAGCCGTCCCTGCTCTATCACTTCCCCTCGAAGGATCAGCTGCGCCGCTCGGTACTCGAACAAATGCTCGAGCACTGGAACGAAGTCGTGCCTCGTCTGCTTCGCGCCGCGACGTCGGGAAAGGAGCAGTTCGATGCCATCGGCGAGGAGACGATCAACTTCTTCAGCGAAGACCCCGACCGTGCTCGGGTGCTGCTTCGCGAGCTGCTCGACCGCCCCGACGAGATGGGGCCGCTGGTCCGCGAGCGTGTCCAACCCTGGACCGAGGTCGTCTCCCAGTACATCCGCAAGGGCCAGGCACAGGGGCGAGTCCACGCGGATGTCGACCCCGAGGCCTACGTCAGTACGGTCATCAATCTCATCCTGTCGACCATCGCCGTGCACGCGGTTGTCGGACCTCTTCTTGGTGGCGAGGCATCGTCGCCAACGATCCACCCGCGACTGCTGGACGAGGTCCTGCGGGTCGCCCGTTCCTCCCTCTTCATCCCCGAGCCGGCCCAGGCTGCGCTTCCCCGGAGTTCGTGATGCCCAACTTCTTTTCCGACAACGCCGATCTTCAGTTCTACTTCGACGAAGGCCTCGACTGGAATGCACTCGTCACCGCAACGGAGCGGAACCCGGACGACGAAACCGCCCCGGCGAACACCGAGGAAGCCGTCTCGATTTACCGCGACATCGCGGAGATGTTCGGGCAGTTCGTTGCCGACGAAGTCGCTCCCCACTCGCTGAAGATGGACGCGGCCGGCGTGCACATGAAGGACGGCGAGGCCCTGTGCGCTCCCGAGTTCGAGCAGATCTTCGAACAGCTCAAAGGGCTCGACGTCCACTGGATGTGCATTCCAAGGGAGCTGGGCGGCATGAACTGCCCCCTGCTCAGCTACTTCATCAACGCCGAGATGATGGCCCGTGCAGACGTTTCTGTCGGCACGCACTATGGGTTTCACGGCGGCATGGCGCTCTCGATGCTCATCTTCTCGATGCGCGAGGGCACCACGACCTTCGAGAACGGCAAGCTGCTCGAGACGCGGTTCCGGAAGGAGATCGAGGAGATTGCCCGCGGCGAGGCTTGGGGTTCCATGGACATCACCGAGCCGGACGCAGGCAGCGACATGGCGCGTCTGCGGGCCCACGCAGAGCAAGACGAGGACGGCAACTGGTTCGTCACGGGCCAGAAGATCTTCATCACCTCGGGGCACGGCAAGTACCACTTCGTCATCGCCCGAACCGAGACCGCCGCAGATCCGGACGACCCCTTTGCGGGCCTGGGAGGGCTGTCGTTCTTCCTGGTCCCCGCCTGGCACGAGGATGAGGACGGGAAGCGCGTCCGCACCGTCACCATCGATCGCGCGGAAGAGAAGCTAGGGCACCACGCCTCCCCAACGGTGGCCCTCACGTACGAGCGTTCGCCTGCCAAGCTGATCGGCAAGCGTGGCGAGGGCTTCCGCTACATGCTCACGCTCATGAACAACGCCCGCCTCGGCGTGGCGTTTGAGTCCTTGGGCGTGATGGAGGCGGCCTACCGCAAGGCCAAGGCATACGCATCGGAGCGTCCGTCGATGGGAAAGACCGTCGACAAGCACGAGATGATCGCGGACTACCTCGACATGATGCGCAGCGACATCGAGGGCATCCGGGCACTTTCGATGTACGGCGCCTTGAAGGAGGAGCTTGGACAAAAGGCCGAGCTGTTCGCCGACCACAACAGCGACCCCGACGGGGAACGCAAGCGAGGCAAGCGCCTCCGCGCGGAGGCTCGCCGCATCACCCCGTTGCTCAAGTACATCGCCTCTGAAAAGTCGGTCGAGCATGCGCGACTGTGTGTCCAGATTCACGGTGGCAACGGCTACACGGTGGAGTACGGGGCGGAGAAGCTCCTGCGCGACGCGATGGTGTTCCCGATCTACGAAGGCACCAGCCAAATCCAGGCGCTGATGGCCATGAAGGACACCCTCGGCGCCATCATGAAGTCGCCGCAGCGGTTCGTCCGCGACCTGGCCCAGGCGCGTTGGCGCAGCCTCTCCGCTCGCAACCCACTCGAGCGCCGCGTGGCGAAACTCAAGTGGCTCAGCCTCGAGACCCAGCAGTTCCTCATCCGCAAAACCGCGGCCAACAAGATGCGGTCGCTGGGCGAGCTCCCGATGGCGAAATGGAGTCAGGCCTTCTTCAAGGATTGGGACCCCAAGCGCGACTTCGCGTTCGCCATGCTCCACGCCGAGCGACTCACCCTGCTGCTGGCCGACGTCACGATCTCCGAGGTCCTGCTGGAGCAGGCCAAGAAGTTCCCGCATCGCAAGCCGGTGCTGGAGCGCTACCTGCGGCGCGCTGAGCCACGGTGCCGCCACATGCACGACCTCATCCACAACACCGGTGCCGAGATCCTCGCGGGGCTCGAAGAATCCGCGGCGGCCGAGGCAGCGCAGTAGTGGCCGTCTCCACGAAACACGTGCTCCAGCAGGGGCCAGTCATCAAGACGCTGGCCGGCGTGGCATGGGCCGCACTTCGGCAAGGAAAGGGCACAGGGGCAGGTTCGTTTGCAACACCCAGCGAAGAACTGATTGGCCTCGTTGACCCACTTCCCGCCGGACTCGTGAAGGACTACATCCGGCATGTCGGCGGCGACCCCTCGTCCTACAAAGGACTTCTGCCCGCCCATTTGTTTCCGCAGTGGTCCTTCCCCCTGGCCTCCCAGACGCTACGGGGAGTCCCCTACCCCCTGTTCAAGGTCCTCAACGGAGGTTGTCGCCTCCAGATCCACGAACACCTCCCCGCCGGCACTCCGCTGCGCGCCCGGGCCCGTCTCGAGGGCATCGATGACAACGGTCGCCGCGCGGTGCTGCATCAGCGCGTCGTGACTGGGACAGATCAGACCCCCAACGCGCTGACCGCCGACCTCTACGCCATCGTCGTCCACGACAAGAAGACTCGCGAGCAAAACGGCGTCACCGGGGCTTCCAAGAAAAAGGCAAAGGCCCGCATCCCGCACGACGCCGAGGAGCTCGCTCGATGGAAGCTCCGCGCCGACGCGGGACTCGACTTCGCCAAGCTCACCGGCGACTTCAACCCCGTCCACTGGGTCCGCCCCTACGCCAAGGCGTTTGGGTTCCGCAACACCATCCTCCACGGCTTCAGCACGATGGCGCGCACCATCGAGACCATCCAGCGAACCCTCTTCGCCGGCTCGATTCACGCCCTGAAGTCCATCGACGTGCAATTCACCGAACCCCTCGTGCTACCCCACGAGGTCGGCGTCTACCTCGGCGAGACCCGTGAGGACGGCCGCACGGTCTACGTCGGCGACGCACCCGGCGGGCCGGCCTACCTCGTCGGCACATTTCAGTAACAACGCGAGCCGCCGCGGCGGCCCCACATCGCCCCCCTTCCGCTGCCATGAACGACTTCCTTCTTCAGAACGAGCCAGCCCGCAAAGTCATCAAGTCGCTGGGCCTACCCCTCCCCGTGCCGCCCAAGCTTGCCCGCGCCAAGGGGCCGATGCAGGCCCCTGTCTCTTATACACATCTCCGAGCCCACGAGACCTCTCTACATCTCGTA
>OJGU01000979.1_pt1 | contig 12566 bp, 11 predicted proteins | sample 1594741 | NCBI WGS metagenome assembly OJGU01 (sample SAMN05416841, study PRJEB24817) | seawater metagenome | isolation source: Sea water | place: Canada:Atlantic | collected 2013-07 | reverse complement strand
GAGATGTAGAGAGGTCTCGTGGGCTCGGAGATGTGTATAAGAGACAGGCCCTATCAATAATATATACTTTTGTTTTTCCGAAATTGGCAAACATAGTAGCAAATTCACAACCAATAACACCAGCACCAATAACAACCAAACTTTTCGGAAAGTCATTTATGTGCATAATACCATCACTGGTTAAAATAGTTTTTTCATCTACTTCAATATTAGGAAGAACTCTTGGTCGGCTACCTGAAGAAATTACTGTGTTTTCGGCATAAATTATTTTTTCGGAGCCGTCTTCTTTGGTTATTTTTATTTCTTTATTGGTTACAAAACTTCCCCAACCTTTTTCATAGGTAATTAATCCTGTTTCGGCATGTATAATTCTTAGGTGACACGATAATTGAAATTTTCTTTCAAAAATAGCTTCTTCAATGGTTTTCTTAACTTCATCAAAAGTAATGTCCAAATTTCTGTCGGCTCTTTCTTTACCTAACTCATCATAAACCTTTTTAAAACGAGAAGAGAGTTCCCACATGGTTTTAGATGATAAAGCTCCATTGTAAATTCCTGCTCCACCTAATTTGTCTTTTTCAATTAAGATAACTTTTTTTCCGAAATCTATAGCTCTCATAGCGGCTGCATATCCAGCTGGTCCGCCACCTATTACACACAAATCGTATTTTTCCATAGTTGTTTATTCCTTTGTAATCACTAATTGATTAGTTCGTTAATTAGTATTCTTCAGCCCAATTTTTAAGTTCTTCTGCTGTCCATAAGTCAGGGAAAAATACTCTTCGCTGATATTTAGGGTGTAAATATTTTTGCCAATCACTTCCTCCTGTTGCTTCTGTAACGGTATCTTTAGAAAGTAAATATGCTTTTGCTGCATTTAGATGAACAATAGGCCATTTAATATTAAATTCTATATCTAAGTCTTTTAATGCTTGAATTAGTTCAGGGTTGTTCTTTTCTGAAGCTGGCATAGAAATGTATTTTTGCCAAATATTTTTGTCTTTATAATATTCTGCCATTGTTATAAATTGGGCTAAATATTTGTCTTCAAAATGCTGTAGGGTTAATGATTTCTTGCCTGTTTTATGGTCTTTACCAGCTGCTTGCCAATAAATATTTTCAAAAAGGTATGGAAAATCATGAATATCGGTAAGGTTGTTTTTTAATCGGGGATCAACTAAGTTTTTAATATCTGTTGCACAAATTTCTGCCTGACGAAAAGAAGCACACTGAAAACCACTTGCCGGTGTTAGTGTAAATCTAAATTGATTGTATTGTTCTGGATCCATTCCCAAACGCATTACATCAAAAGAATTGGCAAGCATCTGAATGTATCGGTTCATTCTTCCTACTTTTTCAATAAAATAATCAGCAGTAATGTTTTCTTTTTCACATACCTGATACATTTCGTGTAGCATCATGTTTAGCAATAACTCAGTAACCTGATGATACATGATAAACACCATTTCGTCAGGAAAGTTGGTTCTTGGTTTTTGTAAACTTAATAATGATTCTACTTCAATATAATCCCAGTAATCAATTGGTTTTGCATGTAATAATCCTTTTAGATAGGCTTCTGTATCTTGCCCTAAATTTTTGTATTTGTCTTCTAGTTGTTGAATTAGATGAGCGTATTTTTCCATGTTTTTATCAAAATGTTAAATCAGTAACAATATTATTAAAATTATCACAGAAAAAACATGATAAAAGTTATAAATTAGCACTAAAATTAAAAGAAAATAGAGACAAAATGGAAATCGTAGCAATTAACTTTCACTCAACCAATCTATAGCTTTATCATAATCATTAAAAACTTTGGTTGGAGTTTGTGGCTGATTAAATCTTACAAAAAAGTTAGCTATTATTCTGGTAGGCATGTTGTTAATTACAATAGCAATTTTTTTTCTGATGGCTAAAATTTCGGGGTCGTTGGCAAAAAAGTTTCTTGCCTCGTTTGATACACTTGAGTATTTATTTCTGACATCTAGAACAACGCAAAATGGTTGGTTATTGGTTATTTTTATAAAGGCTTGGTCAATTTCAATGGCATCTTCCAATTCAATTTCATAATCATCATCAAATTTTAGCAGATAAAGTTTATCTTGCAGATGAATGATTTCTGCATGGGTTAATTGAGTGTGAGTATGTTTGGCTACCATATTGATTGCTAAGATAATGTATTAAATGGAGATTAAAAATTATTTTAAGAAAATTTTCGTTTTACCAATGCAAAAAAGTCATTTTCTAAGGGTAAATAGCCTTGGTCGTAACAGAAATAATAAATGTTTCCTGTTTTGGTAGTGTAAATGGATGTAAAATGATTAAAATCAAAATCTTCATCTAATAATTTTTGTTTGCTCACTTTACATTTATCGGTTGGATTTAATTTTTCAAGAATTCTCCAATTTTTTCTTAGTCTATTATTAGTGTTTCTAATAAGCTTGGTACTGTCTTTATTAATTTTGTTATTGTAAGCATTACGGCAATAGTCCGAGCAAAACTTTTTGTCTGCTCTTCCAGAAAATGCTTCGTTACATTCTAAACATTGCTGTTTTTGCATAAGCTTTAATTGAAATGATTGGAGTGGTAAATATACCTATTTTTAACTAGACATCAAATACTTACTTTTGAACTATAAATTTTACTAAATAAAATGGATAAAAAAATTGTTGCTTACTTAAAGAAAAATAATGTGCTGACTATCGCTACGTCTATTAATAATCAGCCTTATTGTGCCAATTGTTATTATGTTTTTGATGAACTTAACTTTCAGTTTATTTTTTTATCTGACGAAAGTACCAGACATATTACTGAAGCCTTGGAAAATAATAAAATTGCAGGAACAGTTACTACCGATAATAAATCTATTGCTAAAATTCAAGGAGTACAGTTTGTTGGAGAGTTTATTGTGCCCGATGAGGTTGAACAAGCTGTTTTTTATGAAGTTTATTACGCTAAATACCCATTTGCAAGAGCAAAACCATCTAAAATTTGGGTGATTAAATTATCATTTATTAAAATGACAGATAATACGTTAGGTTTTGGAAAAAAATTACGTTGGGAAAGATGAAAAATTAAGAAGTTAAAACATTTACTTCGGCAACTCCATGAATAAGATACTTTCTTTTTGTAGTAAGTTCTTCACACAAATAACGTGTTCTTCTTTTTTCTCCTTTTTTAAAGGTTCTCTTATTGTTTAAAGTGAAAACAGTTCCGTGTTCTAATTCCATTAAGTGAACTAAGTTATTGGTTGGGTTGTATTTGTTTAATGCCTTGGTCAACTGAGCATCTGCTTGCGAAGAAGCTTTAGGTTGCTTGGCATGTTTCATAACCACAGGAATTAAATCGTCAGGAAATACTTTGTTTTCTAATAAAACAGTAAGCAATTCTGTAAAAGTATTCTTCCATTCTTTACCATGCGGATTTACTTTGTTTTTGTATTTGTTCCACACTAATAGATGAGCAAATTCATGCGTAAGTGTAATCAAAAAAGAGTAAGAGTTAAGGTTTTGGTTTACTGATATTTTGCAAAGATGTTTGCCTACTTCGCCTCTAAAATCGCCTAATTTGGTAGTTCTTTTTTTGGTAATGTTTAATATAAAAGGTGTTTGTGTAAACCAATTTTTTAAAATGGGCATACTTGCTTCTGGTACATATCTCGATAATATTAAACCGTCTTTTTCCGTCATCTTAGATTAAGAAAAAATAGTATAAACAATCCAACTGGAAACATAAGCCAAAGCGCCCATATAAACCACTTGAATAATAGGCCATTTGTAAGATTTAGTTTCTCTGTAAACAACTGCTAAAGTTGCCATACATTGCATGGCAAAAGCATAAAATATTAGTAAAGAAAAAGTGGTTGCCCTGTTATAAAGTCTGTCGCCTGTTTCAGGGTTTTTTGCTTGTAGCATTTTTTCTCTGATAGAAGTGGTGTTATCTTCATCACCAACACTGTATAAGGTTGCCATAGTTCCTACAAAAACCTCTCTAGCAGCAAAAGAGGTTACTAAAGAGATGCCTATTTTCCAATCGAAACCTATTGGTTTAATTAATGGTTCAATGGTTTTTCCTAAATAAGCAGCATAAGAAGCTTCTAATTTTTCGGAAGCGATTAATGTGTTTATTTCGTTTTCATCTTCATTTTCAAAAGCAGGTGAAGCATATTTTTCTTCAATTTTTTCAAAAGTATCTCCCGGTCCATAAGAAGAAAGTCCCCATAATACGATAGAGATGGCAATGATTATTTTTCCTGCTTCAAAAAGAAATACTTTTACTTTATTATAAACCGAAAAACCAATATTTGACCATTTTGGCAAACGATAAATAGGCATTTCCATAATAAAGTTTGTTTTTCCTTTAGATTTTAAAATCCATTTAAAAATCAATGCAGCAAATAGGGCAGCGAGAAAACCAATAAGGTAAAGCCCCATCATTACAATTCCTTGTAAGTTAAAAATACCTACTTGCTGTTCTGCAGGAATAACCAATGCTATTAATAAAGTATAAACAGGAATTCTAGCAGAGCAACTAATTAATGGAGCTACCATTATGGTAATTAATCTTTCTTTTAAATTATTAATAGAACGTGTACTCATTATAGCCGGAACAGCACAAGCAATAGAGCTTATTAATGGAATGATAGATTTTCCGTTTAAACCAAAAGGTCGCAACAATCTATCCATTAAAAAGCTAACTCTAGACATGTAACCGGTATCTTCTAAAATAGTAATAAAGGCAAATAATAAAGCAATTTGTGGAACAAAGACTACAATTCCACTTAGTCCCGCTAAAATTCCGTTAACAATTAAGTCGCTTAATACACCCTTGGGCATCCAACTTTCCACTAAACCGCCAAGCATGGCAAAACCTTCTTCAATAAGTTCCATAGGGTATGCCGACCAAGAGAAAATAGCTTGAAAAATAACAAACAGGATGCTTAAAAAGATGAGGTATCCGTATATTTTATGCGTTAAAATATTGTCAATTTTTTTGGTTCTATCTATCCATCTGTTTGCTTCTCCACCTTGCAAACAAGCCGAAATAACAGTTGTTATTTTCTCATATCTTTCTGATGGTGTTAGTTTGTTTGATGAAAAGCTTGCTTTCTTAAATTGGTATTTAGAGACAATTTCTTTTAGTTCATTTATTCCTTTTTTTATACGAGCATTTACCGGAACTACAGGGATTTGTAACAAAGCGGATATTTTATCTAAATTGATACGCTGATTACTTTTTTGAAGTAAATCCATCATGTTCAACACCAACACAACGGGTTTTCCTAAATCAATAATTTGGGTACAAAGGAATAGGTTTCTTTTTAAATTAGTAACATCTGCTACCACAATAATTAGTTCATCATCATTAATATTTTTAATGGTGTTGGCAGCTACTCTTTCATCTTCAGCTTCAGGGTTTAAGCTATAAGTTCCCGGTAAATCTACCACTTCAATTTGTTGGTTATTGATATTGGTATAACCTGACTTTTTATCTACCGTAACCCCTGGAAAATTTCCTGTTTTTTGAGTTAATCCCGTAAGTGCATTAAACAAAGAACTTTTACCGGTGTTAGGGTTTCCAACAAGGTAAATAGTTTTTATAGCTGTGTTATTTTGGGTTGACGAACTCAGTTTGCGTTATTTTTTTCGATTAATATTTTTTTTGCATCTTCTTTTCTAATGCTAATATAATTGAGTCCGGAAGTAATTAAAATAGGATCTTTTAGGGGAGCAATACGGTCAAGTTTTACGTCTTCACCAACAATAAAACCCATGTTAAGCATCGATTCTTCTAACTGTTCGTCAAGTATTTGAACAATTTGAGCAGATTCGTTTTCTTTAAGTTCATCTAAGGTCATCAGCAATAGTTATTTAGATTTAGTCTAAATAGAGGGTTCAAAAGTAGATTAAAAAGCTGATATTTTCAATGATTTTTGTCAGAAAAAATTGGATAAACTCCATTTAGGACAAGTATTGCATTTGTCTTTTTTTCCTAAGAAACAAGAGGAGAGAGATAATAAAACTCCAAAAGTGATAATGAGGTATTTTATTTTTCGGTTCATACTGCTAAATTAATTATTTTTTTTTGGACATAAAATTTTAAAAACAGTAAGAGTATTATATTTTGATTAATAAACCTTTTATTTTTTTTACATTTGTGGCTTATATTCTATAATGATAACACTTTTTGAGAACATAGGAGCTTATTTTATTTTATTATCTAGGGTATTTAAAAAGCCGGATAATTATAAATTAATTTTCAAGCAAACTATACATGAAATGGTGAGTTTAGGAATAGGTTCTTTGGGCTTAATTGCTATCATTTCGGTATTTATGGGAGCGGTTGTTACCATACAAACAGCTACCAATATGAACAACCCATTACTTCCTGGTTATTTGGTAGGTTTTGCAACAAGAGAGTCGTTTATATTAGAATTAGCACCAACAGTTATGTCGTTAATTTTAGCTGGTAAAATTGGTTCTAATGTAGCTTCAGAAATTGGAACTATGAGAATTTCAGATCAAATAGATGCATTGGAAATAATGGGAGTAAATTCTGCGTCATATCTTGTATTTCCTAAAATAATTGCTTCTTTAATTTTTATTCCAATTATTGTTATTTATAGTATGGCTTTAGGAATAATTGGAGGTTTAGTGGTTTCTATGTATTTTGATGGAATGACATTAAACGATTATATTTTAGGAATTAGATTTGATTTTAAAATGTTCTCCATTACCTATGCTTTAATAAAATCTGTGTTTTTTGCATTTATTATTACCAGTATACCGTCTTATTTTGGGTATTATGTAAAAGGAGGAGCATTGGAAATAGGTAAAGCCAGTACTAAATCTGTAGTTTATAGTAGTATAATTATTCTTATAATTAATTACTTGCTTACACAAATGTTATTGGTATGATAGAAGTAAAGAATTTATATAAGTCATTTGGAGATAATCATGTGTTAAAAGATATTTCTGTAAGTTTTGAGCCCGGAAAAATTAATCTAATAATAGGAGGGAGTGGTTCGGGAAAATCTGTTTTAACAAAATGTATGGTAGGCTTACACGAAATTGATAGTGGATCTATTTTATATGATGGAAAAGAGTTTACTACTATGAATTTTAAGCAGAAGAAAAAAATTCGTAAAGATATAGGGATGCTTTTTCAGGCATCAGCATTGTTTGATTCGCTTACCGTTGAAGAAAATGTGTTGTTCCCTTTAGAAATGTACACCAAACAAACAAAAAAAGAAATGCTGGAGAGAGTAAATTTTTGTTTGGATAGAGTAAACTTAGAAAACGCCAATAAATTTTACCCTGCTGAGCTGAGTGGCGGAATGAAAAAGAGAGTGGGTATAGCCAGAGCAATTGCTTTAAATCCTAAATATCTTTTTTGTGATGAGCCTAATTCCGGGTTAGATCCTTTTACAGGAATTGTTATCGATCAATTAATTCAAGAAATTACTAAAGAGTATAACATGACTACCATAGTAATTACACATGATATGAACTCTGTTATGGAAACAGGAGAAAACATTATGTTTTTATATCAAGGTAAAAATTGGTGGCAGGGGGATAACCATGAAATTGTTAAAGCTGACAATAAAGAATTATCAGAATTTGTTTTTGCTTCTAAAATTATGAAGCAATTTAGGAATGCTTAATAGTTGAATTTACAACACAAAAAAACCGCTATGAAACTCATAGCGGTTTTTTTGTGTTTGGTTTTAAACTATCAAAATTATTTTGAAATAGTTAATTTTTTAGTAAATCTTGTACCATTAGCAATAATAGAGTAGAAATAAATTCCAGCTTCTAAATTAGTTGCATCAACAGTTTCGTTATATAAACCGGCAGCTAATGCTCCTTTGTTAACATTTAATACTTCTTTACCTGTTAAGTCAACCATTTTAATATTAACATTACTCATTTCTTTATTTAATCTAAAAGAAATAGTAGCTTGGTTGTTAGCAGGATTAGGGAAAGCACTTAATTGCATATCATTGTAAAATTCTTTATCATTAATACCAACAGTACCCTCATCTATTACTGGGAAGATAGCAATATTATTATCTAAGTTACCACCAAATAAATCATCTGTTACAATCCAAGCAGTTAGACCAGGTACATAATGAAAAGCATATCTTTGACCTTCTCCATTTGCATCACTTGCTAAACCAACAGTATCTGAAGCAGTTTTTACAGCATTAGCGTCCATAGAAGCAGCAAAATCTCCGTTAATAGCAACCGGAGTAGAAAATTGAGCATAAGTTAAAGAGAAAAAATTAGTATCTGCGTCCGCAGTAGTAATGGTAGTTGTAGCAACTGCAGCTCCTGAAGGACCATCAGCAGTTTGAGTAACATTTGGAAGCGTTCCTTCGTAAGCGGCATTAGCAGCCATATTAAATAAGTTAACAGTAATAACAGAAGAACCATTACCAGTTCCTGCATAATCTTTACCAATAAAGCCTAACAAAACTCCTTCAACATTAAATGAAGCAGCACTTAAATTATTATAGCCTTGAGCAACGTGATTAATTTCGTTAGTACTAACGTTTGTTCCATAAACATAACCACCACCGTTGTAGCCATAATTAAATACTTGAGCCCCTACAGCGAATACAGGTAAAAAGTTAGAAGAACCAGTCCATCCAACAGTGTCTGTAGGTGTTTTGTCACCACCAACTGATTTAGTAATGGTTTTAACGTCTAAAATAGTCGCTTGATTATTGTTTAATTGAGCAAATGTAGCTCCGGCAACAAAAGTAGTTGCTAATAATAAGTAAATTTTTTTCATAGTTATTTTTTTGATTAAATTATAAATTTTCGACAAATATATATAAAAACTCAGCTTATATAAAGTTTTATAGTATAAAAAAAGAAGTTTCTTAGAATCCTAACTTGTTTATAAGTAACCTTAAATGTTAAAAAAATATTAACAATCATTTTTAATGTTAAATATATATGAGTAAATTTGAATTTTACAAACATTAAAAACCAAAAAAATAAAAGTTATGAAAAAAATTTACTTAAGTTTATTGGCTTTATCTATAAGTGCGACTTCTTTTGGTCAAACCGGTATAGCAAAAAGCCATCCGCTAAAAGACAACCAAACGGTTGGAAAATCAACAACAAATCAGGTTGTTAGATCTAAAGGGGCTACATTATATTCATTTGATTTCAGTACGCCTAGTAATTGGACAATTGGAAACTTAGCATCAAACAGTGATGATTGGGTTATCGGTACAGGAGTTCCATCTGGTGCTTTTGCTATTAATGGAATTCAGTCTACAACAGCAGGTAATGGATTTGCATTGTACGATTCTGATTTAATGTGTTCAGGAAATCAAAATGCTTATATTCAAATAGCAACTCCGATTAATTTATTAGCAAACCCTAATGTTTCTATAGAATTTGAACAGTATTATAGAAGATATCAAGACTCTACTTTTGTTGAAGTAAGTAACAATGGGGGAACTACTTGGACAAGATTTAGAATTAACGATATTGGCGTTAATGATTTTGGCGGTGGTAGCTCGGCTGTTAACCCTCAAGTTATTAATGTAAACATATCTTCAGTTGCAGGTGGACAAGCAGCTGTATTATTTAGATTTAAATATGAAGGTGGTTGTGATTATGCATGGATGATTGATGATGTAAAAATCATAGAAACTGATGATAATGATTTAGTTGCTAAGAATGATTTTTATGGGTTTAATACTATTCCTTATACAAGAGTTCCTTCTAACCAAATTCAACCTGTTGATTTTTCAATGGAAGTTGATAATGTTGGTGCTGCTACACAAACAGGTGTTTATTTAAATGTAGATGTAAATTCAGGAACGTTTGTTGGAACTAGTGCTACAGCAAGTATTGCTTCAGGGGCAAGTGATAGTTTGTTTACTACTACACAATATACTCCTGCTGCTACACCGGGAGCTCATAATATTACCATGAGTATATTGTCTGATTCAGTAGATAGTTCTCCTGCTAACAATGTAATTACACCTCCTTCTTTTGAAGTTACTGCAGATATGTATGCTATGGATGATTTTACTATCACAGGAAATGCAGGTGGACTTAGTCCGTCTAATGGAACTGAATTTGAAGCTGGTAATTATTTTGAAATAACTACTACTACCATAGCAACAGGTATTGAGGTTGTTGTTGGTACAACTGCCCCTGCAGGAACAACTATTGATGTAGCTTTATATGAAGATGACGGAACTAATTTTGTTCAAGTAGATCGTTCTGCTTATTATACAACTACTGCAGCTGATCAAGGAAATGTGGTAACGTTGCCTTTGCCTTTAACTCCTGCGGTTACTGCCGGTAAGTTTTATTTTGCTGCAGTTCATTCATTTACTGAGTTTTATTATGGAGTAAGCGGTAGTTCACCTGGTTTAAATACACCATCAGGAGCTGTTAGTTTAATTTATTATCCTACTATGACTAATCCTACTACAAACGAAAACTTCTATACAACAGCTACTCCTATGGTTAGGTTAATTGTTAATACACCTTTAAGTGTAAGTGAATTAGATAACAATACTTCTTTTTCAGTATATCCAAATCCAAGTACAGGAGATTTTAACATTAACTTAACTTCTAAAAATGCTGAAATGTTAACGTTAACTGTAAACAATATTGTTGGACAAACAGTAATGACAAAACAAGTTAGAGTAGCAGGACAAACAAATGAGACTATTTCTTTAGCTGGATTCGATAAAGGAGTTTACTTCTTAACTATTGATAACAATAAAGAAAAACAAACTGTTAAATTAATTGTTGAGTAATAACAACTTCGTTAAAAATAAATAAGTTGTACAAAAAAAAAGCTACAGAGTGTCACTCTGTAGTTTTTTTTGTATATTTGTTCTGTTAATATTAAACTAAATTCAAATTTAAAGCTATGAAAAAAATTTACTTATGTGCAATAGCGCTTTCTATAGGCTCATTATCTTTTGGGCAAAGCGTTATGCAAAAAACATTTAGTAACGCACAGTTGGAGATGTATAATCCATCTGGTGATGTTTCTATTAAAACAAATAATATCAACTCTAAAGCACCCGGAGACACTATTTGGTCTGAAGATTTTACAGGTGGAATGCCAGCTGGTTGGTCTACAGGTGGAGCAGATGGATCTAATTGGGTAATTAATTCAGCTGCTATTTCTGCAACTTATACCAATACGGGGCCAATTGCATCTACTAGTGGAGGTAACCATATGTTGTTTTTTGGGGAAACAATAACTCCAATTGCTGATAGAGATGCTTATTTTCAAACTTCTGCAATTGCCTTAACAGGACAGGCTGCTGTTACTGTTATTTTTCAAGAAAAATTCAGATTATGTTGTGCATCAGCTGCTCAGTTAAACTTAGTTGTTAGTACTGATCCAACTTTTGCAACTAATGTTCAAACGTTTGATGCTAGAGGTGGCGTAGCAATTAATGCAATGTCTGCAGATCCTCTTGCTAAGTCAATAAACATTTCTGCTATTGCTGGAGGTGTTACCGGTAATATTTACCTGAGATTTCACTGGGCTAGTGGGGCATCTCACTATTTTTGGATGATTGATGATATTGCTGTTATTGAAACACCAAGTAATGACTTAGTGGGTTTTAATGGATTTTATGGTTCTCAACAGGGAGAATTACCTTACACTAGAATTCCTGCTACTCAAAATCAACCTATTATTTTCTCTCAAGAGGTAACTAATGTTGGTGCTGATACACAAACAGGAACTATCGTAACTGCTAGTATTAATAGTGGTGCAGTTTATGCAGGAACTTCTACTCCTATTAGTTTACCAACATTAACATCTGATAGTTTATCACCTCCTGCCTTTACTCCGGCTACAACAGTTGGAGTTGCACATAACTTAGAGTTAATTGTTTCTTCAGACTTTACAGACGTTTCGCCTACTGATAATGTGAATGCTTTTCCTCCATTTCAAATTTCTCAATATATTTATGCTTTAGATGATTTTGGAACTACTCCAGGTAATGGTGGTGGACCAAGACCAGCTCCTTCTACTTCTGTAGAATATGAAGCAGGTAACTTTTTTGATATTGTAGCCAATCAGGATGTTTATTCTATTGATGTTGTAATTGGTACAAATACTGCTAATGTAGGTCAAACTATTGATGCTGTTATTTATGATGCATCAGGTGCTAATTTTGTAGAATTAGGAAGAACTGCTTTTTATACAGTTACTAATGCTGATTTAGGACAAAAGGTTACGCTAAATTTAGTAAATGGAACTACTCAATTGCCTCAAGAAATATCTTTAACAGCAGGGAGTTTCTATTTTGCTGCAATTCATGCTTTTACTGAGTTTTACTACGGAACAAGTGGTAGTTCTCCTTCAAATACAAGTAGAGGTGGTACGGCTAGTTTAATTTTTTATCCTAACATGACTACCCCTAACACAAACGAGAATTTCTTTACAACAAGTACTCCTATGGTTAGATTAAACTTAGATCCTAACAGTGTTGTAGGTATTAATGAAATAGATAACAATACTTCTTTTTCAGTATATCCAAATCCAAGTACAGGAGATTTTAA
>OJGU01000978.1_pt1 | contig 12569 bp, 7 predicted proteins | sample 1594741 | NCBI WGS metagenome assembly OJGU01 (sample SAMN05416841, study PRJEB24817) | seawater metagenome | isolation source: Sea water | place: Canada:Atlantic | collected 2013-07 | reverse complement strand
TGTAGAGAGGTCTCGTGGGCTCGGAGATGTGTATAAGAGACAGACTCGCTCGAGGGCGATCGCGGCGGTGCGGCGGCGAGTGGCTACTCGCTCGATGGAGACCGCGGCGGTGGCATGGGCGGGTTGTCGCTCGACACGGTGCCGCCCACGGCGCTGGCGTCTTCGGGGCCTGGGGTTGGGGGGCTGGTGTTATTTGCGTTGGTTGGGGCGGCGGCGAGCTTTGGGATCTTGGTCGCGCTGCAGGGCGTGCCCTGGTAGCGGGCGCTCGGCACAGTCAATCGTCGAAGCGGTGCTGCCGGATGCTCACGGCATCACCGTCGCGAACTCCGTACACGAAGCGCCCGAGGTCCGGTGTCCACGCGTGCTGGACAAGGACCTCTCCGCTGGACATGCCGATCTGTCCGCTGACGATGCCGCTATCGACGATCTCGAACTCGCCGTCCACGCGATTGCGGGTCAGCCGGAGTTCGCCCGACGAGTCCGGATCGGCACCGAGGGCCGTCACATACTCGCGTCCGAAGTGCGCGAGGCTGTACGCGGGTAGGAACACGTATGGCTCGCGGTCGTCGAGCGGGTAGGCCCAGACCTCCTCTTCTCGCTCCACCAGAACGATGCCGTTCCACGCAACCCCAGCCACCGACGGCGGATCGCCCGCGGTTGAGCGTGGGCGTGACCACAACACCTCGAGTTCTTCCGGCGCCGTGGGTGGCTCGAGCGGCACACGAACGATCCGGTACTCCTGCGCGTTGATCAAGAACACCCGCTCGGTGTCGAGCACGGTGAAGCTCGCGATGTCGTCGTCGGTACTCAGCGGGGCCTCCCATCCGGGACGACTCAACGCGAGCCCAGACTCTGCGTCGGTGGCGAGGAGCCCGTCACGAATGCTGACTTCATCAGAGAGACTGCCCACGGACCATGACACTGCGGGAGTTTCAAACCAGTCTCCCGTGCTCAGCTGCACCGCGTACAGAGGGGAGAAGACATCCTGACCAGGCGAGAGACCCTGGCCCTCGGAGAACGCCGGGACGGCAAGGATCCAATCCGCGTCCTCGGCCACTCCGCGTTGCGGCACGACATACTCGGTGGCATTGGGGAGGTCGAGCTCGATGGCGGCGCTTCCATCGGGCGGATGAATCGTCGGTGAACGCCCATTCATGAAGACGCTCGGTCCACCGCCAGTCCACAGGAACTGAACGGCACCGATGCCGGGAATGGGACGGGTCGTGCCGTCGGGGAGGGTTTGGAGCAGGTCATCGCCAGAGGCAACGAACCCGTACGAGTCGAACAGACTCGAGCTCAACCGCTTGCAGTGGAGAGCAGGGTCAAGCAGCTCTCCGGGCGAGCCATCGTCGAGTAGCTCCCAGACCCCGTCGGGCTCGCCGTTCTCACTCGAGCACAATACGATTTCGCCGCCGCGGTTCATCACCCCCGTGCGCTGCCCGAACGTCCCGCGGATCCGGATCGAGTTGCCACCGCAGTTGTCGACGATCTCTCGCTCACTCTCTCCGTAGAGGATGAACGCGGCGCTGACCGCTTGGTCGAGATCGTGGACGTCGAGGGACGTGATGGCGCTGTCGGGATCCGCGATGCGCATGAGTTCTCGCGGGGACTCGTTGGATGAGCATGATGGAAGGGAGAGTGGTTCTGCCACCGACGACTCCCCGCAGGCGACGACGAGTAGCAGTGCTGGCGGCCACCAGGCGCGGATCGTGAACATGGATTCGTTGTCTTCGGCGAAACGATAGCGTTGGGTTGAGACGGTCGCGGGGTTCATCTTTGTCGTCGTGTACGGACGTGTCCGGTCAGATCGACCGCCCCCATTCCCCGTCGGCATGCGCGGGTGTCGGGTAGTTCGTAGTTCGTGCGGACGGGGGGCGTCCGTAGTTCAGGCAGAGCCGCTATCTATAGTTTGTTAGTTGTTCATCTGCCAGATGCGCTCGATTTCATCCCGAGGGATTGTTGCGATCACGCCGCTGAGCTGGGCCTGCGTCACGTCCCCGCTAAAGTGCATCTTGTAGAAGATGCGGCCGTCTCGCTCTTCCTCACTCGTGAACTCATGCTCAAGGCCTTTTCCGGTCAACAAGTCATCGACGTAGTCGAATAGCTCGTAGTCGTCCACGATCACTTCGACCCGCTCTTCAGCGGCCCGTATCTCAATGTGTTTGCCCTTCATTTCACCTCCGCGAGTTCCGCGGCTGTCGGCGGACGCTTGTACCCTTTACTCCCCGCCAGAGCGTTGTCGAACTTGACTTTCTGCAGTGTTCCGGGCGGAGCTTTCGGGTGCTGGTTTGGCACGAATTCCTTCACCCGTGTCGTACTGATATCCTTGACGCTACCATCCGGGAACGTCTGCCGAACAGCCTTGGTCCCATTGCGTGTGGTTCTCCACACCTCTTGAACCGAGCCCTCGACGCCGTTGTACCCTGCGCGTGCGGTCCCGCCTCCCCCTGCGGAAGCGTCACCACACCCCTTGCCTGCTACGGGCTTGCTCGCACACGGTCCCTTCACCCCGGGCGTGGTCTTGAAGCTGAACTTCTTCGCAAACGGCGCCAGAATCGCTACCAACATCACCGCCGTGTACGTGCCCGAGTCCCTCGCTTCCACGACCTCGGCCCCCTCTCCCGAGGCCTCGACAGCGAACCCGATCGTCATGTCGAAGACTGCCCAGGCAACTGCCAAGCCCTGCTTGGCACCCCAGTATGCCCACCCCTTCGTCTCATCGACCCGCTCGCCCTCGGTCTCCTTGGAGACCACTTCGACTTCTGGCGCGCCTATTGTGGGCTGTGTGGCGGCGATCAGCCCAATGAGCCAGTCTACGAAGACGTCTAGAGCAGTGGTCTCCGACGCATCCGACGCATCATCGGCCGCCGCCACCTCAGCCTCTGGCTCCTCAACGGGCTCCTCACTGGCCATCCCAGTCGGATCCACCAACGACAACGGCCGGTTCTGAACGTAGCTGTACGCGTTCCAAGTCCCGACCTCGAGTGCATTCTCGATCACCGGGTCAACGCTCATGAAGCGCCCGACCGCCGGGTCATACATGCGCCCGCGCATGTTGATCAGACCCGCATCCAATTCCGGCTGATGCCCAGTGAACCCTGCCGGAAGTTCGTCCAGCGCAGCCTCGCTCAGCGGAAGGTTCCACAGGTCCCCATCCCGCGCGGTTCCCCACGGCCCATACATCACGCGCGACTCAACGGCCGCATCGCGGTCCGTCACAGCATGCGTCGATCCTAGGTGATCATCGTGAACGAACTTCTTGCTGTGCTCCCACAGGTCGTTCGCTGCCAGCTCTGTCCGCTCTGCGAACACCTCTGCGACCACACGTCCGGTCGCCCCCAGCACGGAGATCCGTGCCTCGGCCAAACTCGCGCCGTCGAAGCGCAACTCGTACGTCGGACTCACGGAGTACGCAGCTTCGTTCGCGGACGCCTCCTCGCGAACAACCCGTGTCCCTTCGGCATCGTACAGAACAGACCAGGATTGGCCTCCACGCTGCAGCGAACGCACGAGGTTCTGAGCGGTCCACGTCAACGTGCGCTCACCATCCGAGCGAACGTTTCCGTTGCCATCGTAGCTGTACACCTGGGATCCGACCTGCATCAGCCGATCGGTCGCGCCGTCGTACATGTACGAACCCTGTCCGGACTTGTCGGTGATGTTCCCGAGGTCGTCGAACTTCGTCTCCCATGTCGTCCCGCCCCAGCTCCACGTCCGGAGCCGGTGCGCATCATCGTACGTGAAGTCCTCGGTCTGCCCCACGTTGTAGTCGTTGCGAAGGTCGAGGTCGCCCGCGTCACTCCACACGTAGTCCAGGCTCTGAATCGAGCCGCCCAATGGTCCGACCGTCTGAATCGCCTCGGGCCGGTAGGTACCCAGCTGGTAACCACGCGTCGTCTCGGCGCCGTTACCCATCCGCTCGACCGTGACGTTGCCTGCGGGATCGCCCTCAACCCACTCCCAGTCGATCGCGGCGTCCGACACTGAGCACGGTGCTCGCTGAGAACGGGAGCGGCGGTGGTAGCCGAAGACATCGTACTCGTGGAACACCGCGTACCCAGGCTCAGGATACGTGACCTGAGTCAGACGGTCGAACTCGTCGTAGCCGTACTCGAGGGTGTAGGCCCCGAGCGCGGCTGTGGTGGTCTCGCTATCAACGCGCCCCCACTCGTCGTAGCCGTACGACCTGCCGATGCCGTCCGCACTCGCGCTGGAGCCCAGCGCCCCGAGGCGGACTGTGTCCCAGGCCCAGTCTGTGGTCCCGTCGTCGTCAATCCGGTCCGTCGTCCGGCCCAAGTCGTCGTGGACGAAGTACGACGTGCCTTCGGGCTGGACCACCACTTCCGTCTCACCGAACGGTGTGTAGCTGACGGTCGTGGTCCCATTCTCAGGCGCCACTTCCGAGGCCCGACGTCCAAGACGGTCGAACGTGTACGTGGTCGTCGAAAGTGCGCTGCCAGAGTCGAGACCTCCTCGATGAACGTGCCGGACTTGACCGAACGCCCCGTGTACGAACGCGGTCGGAACGCCGCGGCCGTCGAACGCCGCCGAGACGCGGCCGGCGCGGTCGTAGTTTCGAACGGTGGTCTTGGAGTCCTGGTCCGTGTACGTCTCGACCAACTCCGCTGAGAAGTCCTCCCCGGCGTTGTTGCTGCCACCGTAATCGTACGTCCAGACTTCCTCAGTCTCCACGATGCTCGTGAGGCCCGCGTCGAGCAGAACGGAGTTCCGCTTACGGTTGAGGTTGTCGTAGGTCCATTCACGCCAAGATGGCGGAGCCTCACCAACCCAAGTGGGCTTGCTCTCCCGGATGTTCCTTCCACGTTCGTCGTACTCGTAGAAGACCTCAACTTGGTTGTGGTTCACCGGACCCGCGACTCCTGCGGCCGGGAACGCAGCCTGGTCGAGGGCGACCACCCCTTCCCACTGCTCGCGAAGCTTGTGGCCGTGCGGATCGAGTTCGGTGAGACGGACCTGTCCCGCCGGCATCGTTCGGTTCGTCGTCCGCAACGCAAACGTGTCGCTGCCGGCCGGGCCCGCGTATTCGGTCTCCGACCAGGCGGGAGAGAAGGCTCCCATCGGAGAAACGCGTCGCTGCGTCCTGGTTGGCCGCAGGAACCCGTCATAGACGGTCTCCGCTGAGTTTCCGTTGGGCTCGATCTGCGCAACGAGGGCACCGGTCGGTCCGTCGTGGATCAGGTAGCTCCGATGGCCGACCGCGTTGTCGGACCACTCCAAGTGCACCCCATTGGTGTCCCAGCCGAAGCGCTCCACCCGTTGCGCGCCGTTCGTATCGGTCCGAGTCTTCGTGGTCACACGCCCGTGACCATTCCGCACGAAGTCCGTCGTGAGTTCGAACGCAGCAACCCCCGGCTCGAGGATCATCTGGTCGACCTCTGCGTGCTCTGGGTCGTAGACCAGCTCCTCGGTCCGCGTTTCACACTCGGCGAGGCTGATCCCCTGGCCACAGCTCGTCACTTCGCCCCGTTGCATCTTGCCTCGGAACCAGTGCTCGATCGTGCCTGCAGAGGTGAGTTCGTCGGAGAACGTTGTCGTGGTCTCCGAGATATGCGGGACCGTCTCCACGATGTGAACCGGCTGGCCTGCATCATTCCGCAGCTCAGATCGCTCTACATCGCTGACAATGAGACTGTCGAAGAGGCCAGTACATCCCGCCTCCTCGCTGAACAGGGCTTCCTCGGCTCCGACCGCCGAGACGGACCGGGTCTCCTCGGGGTAGGAGAACCAGGTCGCGCCTCCGTCCGGCGTGTGAACACGCCAAGACTCGACCGTGTCGCACGAGAGCTTCAGTTGCTCGACTCCCGACCCGTCATCCACCCAAACCGCTCGCGTCGTGTGCTCCGGAACCGCTGCGTGGGGATAGTCGGCGATTGCAGGATCGTAGGAAAAATCGAAGTCACGTGTCTCGGTTGACACGGGCGTCGAGCTGCCCTCGACGTACAAGCCGTAGTAGACCTCAGACCGCGACCGCTCAAATCCAAGCACCCGTCCAGACCTCAGGTCGCGTACTGGGTTGGTGAACTGGTAGACGGTCGTCTTCGAGCCGTCTGGGCCTGTGGATTCCCGCAGACTACTGACCACCGTCTTCGGTGCCGTCATTCGCGAGGCGGGCAGCTCAGCAAAGCCGTCGCTGCGGCTGTACTGGCCGTAACCGAACGTCTGCCTTGCCCCGAGGCCATCCTCCACGACGCTCACCCGTGGCCAGCGCCCGAGCCGATAGTAGGAGTCCACAACAGCCTGAATCCCCGGCTGGGAGGCATCCCGATCGCCCACCAAGAGGAAGCGCCCCGTGCTGTTCGCGCGGACGAGCCGGATAGAGCCGAGCCGGCGGAAGTTCTCCTTCCACGTGCTGTCGCTGTCGTATCGAATCCAGGATTCCGCAGTTGCAGGCGCCTGACCGAGAGAGCCCGATGGACGCGTGTAGAAGAACGTGAACGTGTCCTGCGTCGGGTCGCCGTCGGTGTCGAACGGAAGGAAGAAGTCTGTCCTGGTGTCCGCGTTGACATCGAGGACTTCTCCACCCATCCAGTTGAGCCAATAGCTCGCGTGTGGGATCCCTGAGAAGTTGAACAACGGCGCGGGTTGAGCTTCAAACGCGCCATCGCCATGGTTCAAGTAGACGCGAACGGCAGCGTCTTGATGCGCGGGGTCCTCGACACATGAATCGCGGTAGTTCCAGCTCGATGCGAGGCCCTCTTGGATGTTGCCGAGGTTCGCCGGGCCGTCGCCCGAGACCAGCTCGAATCGCACGACGTCGCCGAAGCCATCGCCATTCACATCAATGATTCGGTCGCTGCCCGGACCGGCCCCAAACACCGGGAATCCCGCTCCGATGGCGACATTTCTGCAGTTCTGGTCATGCCACCGCTGGAACCGGTCTCGAGGAAGGGAGGTCAACTGATAGCTGCCTGAAGCGTTTCCCGCTACGTAGTCCAGGCTGTAGTAGTGCTGACGATCGGCGTCTGCCAGCGGGGTCTGGGAGGGACTATAGGGATCGAACGCAGGTGACACGAAGAGAGACGAGTGCCCTGTCCCGTCACGGGGGACGATCAGGGTCTCGTCGAACGCGCTGCACCGGACACCGGTATCGTGAAAAGCGACCGCCGGGGAGACTCCAGCATTGGGTGGCACTGCCGAGCCGGAGGTGCCTGCACCGCCGATGCCGAAGTCAGCATTCTCTCCGTCGTTGAGTGCAAGCACCCACGTCGAGTCCAGCGCATCCGCGCCACGACACATCCAAAAATCCGTCAAGCCGTTGCCATCGTGATCCACGGGTAGAAGCGAGTGAACCCGTCCACCCGGGTCGAGGGGATAGTTTCGGAAGTCGACCCGTTCCTGGCTGTGGTTCCATTCCGCTCCATGGGCGATTGCAAGCCACTCAGCAGCCGGAAGGTCCGCTCCGCCGAGCACGGACGGCGAGATGGGGTACACGAGAGCATCGCTCCCGTCGCCGAAGAGATTAGCCGACACCGGACCCAAAGGAGGCGTTGCCCAGATCCAAGCTGGGATATCCAAGGGGCCCAACGAGTTAGCCTCCAGCAGCGGGTCGTAGTAGGCGCTGAACTGAGAGTCTCCCGCGTCCGGATACGGGCCGTTGGCGACAGTCGCGGCAACTTCGTCACGTTCGTTGAACGTCCACCATGTGGGGTCCCCGGGTGCGAGGAAAAGTTCCGCCCGCTGCAGGTTCCGGGTGAATTCCTCGACCGCATGGCGGCCAGGAATCACAACGTCGTGAAGATCGGGGTCCTCCCCAGCGGGAAACCCTGCAGGGTTCAGTGGGTCCACCGTGATGGGGGTATCCCAGTACGCGGGGTTGGTAGCGTTCGGGTCGTAGAAGTTCGAGCTCCCCCAATCTTCGGGAATCCCCTCCACGCGCCCAAGCAAGTAGTCGAACTCCGAATCGAAGCCCGTCGTGATCACTTCGTCGACGCCGTTTCCGTCGATGTCCGCGACCCGAGCGGCCCCATAGGCGAGCCCGGCACGGACCGCGGCCGGAGCTGTGACGCTGTTCTCGACAAAAGGAGCGTCGAGCCCGACATCAACCTCCTCGGGTGACCATTCGAAGGTTGTTGCGGGCACGCAGGCTCCCGCGGCATCGCACTGTTGAACGGACTGCAGCTTGCTGACCGTCATCCCCGGATCGAGGTCGTACTCGAACTCGTAGTCCCAGAGGTGGGCGCCTCCGCCCCCGTAGACTCGAATCTGCTCCAGCAGGTAAGGCTTCTCATACAGGCGCCCCGCGACGTAGCCGCTGCTCACCTCGTCAGCCGAGTGACCAGCGGGCGGGTTGCGCAGGTCGATGAATTCGAACTCGACCGACCGCCCGTCTCCGTACGTGATGCTGTCGGGCCGGATGCTCGTGTCGTCAGAGGACCACCCGTACTCCAAGCTGTTGTCGTATCGATCTCGAATCCGCTCCGCGTACCACTTCAGCGGCGCCATCACCTCGGAGGCGCTGATCTTGAGTCCCGAAGAGTACTCGATGACCCGCCCATCGTTGAGCCAGACTTCCCAACGAGAGTCCTGGTGGCCAATCGTATCGTCCTGCAGGATGATCCGGTCGAACGGGTCCCGACGTGTTCGGTACTCGGCCCCGGCCTCCCCCGCTGTGCCAGCGACCAGGACCATTCGCCGTCCACCGAAGCAAAGAGCATCGAACTCATTGAGGCGGATCCGGTCAACATAGCCATCCTCGGCGAGCGTCTTCTCGCACCGCTCGATCGTCGATCCGAACCCGTCGATCGCGAACCCAAGGCCGGCGTAGCCAACATCACGGCTGCTGTCGTATGAGATCGAGATCTCCGGCTGCATGCCACCAGGCCCAGGTGCAACAGAGATGGGGAAGGCATAGTGAGCACTTCCCCTAGCATCGACCGTGGCGCGTCCTGGCATCGTGCCGACCTCGGTCGAAGCGGACAGAGCATTCGGTAGAGCACGCCGCGAGGCGACCTCGCCGGCGAGGTTCGAGCTTCCGCCTGGGGCGGTATCAAAGCCTGCAGCCCCCGGTGCAGGCCCCGGCCCATCCACCGGGTCTGACTCACCGCCGCCACCGCCGCCACACCCCGCCGCAACCATCGTCAGCGCGGCCATCATGGCAACCGCGCGATCCACCCATCCGTACTTTCGACTCATCGTTCGATCCTCCCGATTCCTTCGACTGCGCCCGCCTGCTCGCGGACAAAGAACGGCGGCTCATCCGTGAGCCGCTCAACCTCAGCTTCAAGCTCCGCGTACGCCTCACGATCGTCCAGACCGCCTTCAACGCGCAGCAGACTCAGCCCACGAATGGCTTCCGCTGCAGCCGAGTGCCACTGCGACGCGTCGCCGGTGGTTCGCAGCGTCTCCAGGCTGTCGTCCACCTTGGTGCGAAGATGCTCGTACCGCTGCTCCCTCGACATCGCGTCCCAAGACTGGTCGTCGACCACCGGCGCAGGCTCCTCGCAGGCCGAGACGACGCAGAGAAGAACGAGGGCAAGGAGGGATCGGGAACTACGGGTAAGCATGAGTGAGCACGTCTCCTTCTCGCTGGCAGCCGTGCGAGATCGCCGACAACTCCAGTGCAGATGCGATGCACAAGTCGACATCGCAGTTGACCGGGTCTGTGACCCAGTGTTCGCAAGCGTCGAGCGCGAGCTCGAACCCGACCTCGCACGCAGCGGTGTACTCGGCATCGGTGCCCCGGCTGAGGGACTGAAAGTCGGCCGTGAGCGCCTCGCCGCAGCCAGGCTCGGCGAAGTCGACGCAGCGCCGATACTCCTCCGTGATGTCCTGGATGACGATGTCATCCCAATCCATGCAGACCAGGTAGTCGTAGGTGTTGTTGAGCGCGCCCCCGGTCACAAACCCCGCGCTGTGTCCTCGAAACAGGTGGTACCCTCCGTCTCGACCGTTGGAACACGTCTCTCCGGGCACAGCGACCATCAGGTCGTCGTACGCGTCGCCGTTGTCGTCGAAGGCCCACATCTGAGCCCCGAACGCGTCGTACGACTCGAGAGGGTCCGAGGTCGTGTACATCGTGTTCTGTGAAAGCCCGGTCTGGTTCGCGAACGAAAAGTTCGTAGCCCAGTGGATGGCGCCATAGAAGAACACCACGTAGCCACCATCGTTGTTCTCGCCCACCACCCCAACGGCCAGGTCGTCGCAGGTGGTGCCGTTGAAGTTGCCGACCGCGAGCGAGGAGCCGAACTCGTCGTTGGTCTCTGGAGACCCGCTGACGCTCGGCGAGCCCTGGTGATAGAAGTCCTGTACGGACGAGAGACCGCTCGAAGTTCCGTAGATGACGTTAATCGAGCCATCGTTGGTCCGACCCGACTGCGCGTCATCCCAAGGCACCCCGACGGCAACATCCTCGCGACCGTCGCAGTTGAAGTCCGCCACCGCGACTGCCTCTCCAAAACGATCATTGGCCACTGGGCTCCCGTCGATACCTGACGAGTCCCGGTCGATGACCTGGTCCCCGACGCCGGTCAACCCGGTCGAACTGCCGTAGATGACGTGGATCGAACCAGCATCGACCCGCGCGGCCCCGTACCAGACATCATCACCCGGCACTCCGACCACAAGATCGTCGTACCCGTCATTGTCGATATCGCCCGCTGAGAGGCTGTCGCCAAAGTAGTCGTCGACCTCAGCCGTATCGAAGATGTACGGCGTGCCGCGATTGAACTCCGCGACCTCCCCGTCTCCGTAGACCACCACCACGGTGCCGCGGTCGTCGTTTGCCCGCGGATACCCGAAGGCACGGTCGAGCGCCCCGTCGCCATCGAAGTCGCCGTAGGTCTGGGAGCGGCCGTACTCAGCCACCTGGCCGGCGGCCTCAGCCTTCCCCGACGGTGCGGCGACGGCAAAGGCCGCGATGACTGCCACGCCGAGGCGAGTCCACGCAGAACGCGCTGCGCGGTGGGTGAGCGGGTTAGAAAACGTGCGGTTCATAGTTCTTCCTTCTTCGGGAACATCCTCGTTCGAACGCCGCCCTCGGCAGCATCCCCAGCCCAGGCCTGAATAGCGGACCGTTCAGGTCTACGAACGATCCGAAAGTCGATCAGAAAAAAATCGAAGAGGGGACAGGGTGCTTCCACCACTAATTCAGAATCGACATGATCCCACTGTCCTCAATCCAGGACACCGCCGTGCCCCTCGCGGGCTGTCGCGCCGGACCACGATTCGGTTCGGGGGCCACGAACCACGGCAGAGCGAAGCAGCACGAGCACCGCCTCCCAGCGACCCTGCCCCTCGCAGACACCCGGCCGCTCCCACCTTCAGTCCCGGCCCCGCCACCAGCCGGCTGCTATCCGCCCTACGTGACCCGCAACCCGAACGACGCACTGTTCAAGGCGGTGTTCCAACACCCCGAGAACGCTGCCGCGGAACTCGAGCACATCCTACGGCCCGAGCTCGCCGCCGCGATCGAGTGGCCAACGCTCGCTCTCCAACCCGGCAGCTACGTCAACGCCCAGCTCGCGGACCGGCACAGCGACCTTCTCTTCTCCGCTCGTGCGAAGGCCTCAGGTCAGCGCGTCCTCGTCTACCTTCTCTTCGAGCACCAATCCTCCCACGAGCCCGCCATGGCCCTGCGCCTGCTCGAGTACATGGTGGCGATATGGGACCGTTTCAGCGGCGACCATCCCGGCCAGGTTCTCCCAGTCATTCTGCCCGCCGTCCTCGCCCAGGTTCCTGGTGGTTGGAAAGCTGCCACGCGCTTTTCCGATCTTTTCTCCAGAGACCACGGCCCGCTTGCTGGATCGATTCCCGACTTCTCCTACGCCGTGGACAATCTCGCCCGCGCAGCCGACCCCGATCTGCGACGGCGTCCCCTCGCCAACCACGCCCGTCTTGCTCTGTGGATCCTCCGCGATGCTCGCGATGCCGCTGCTCTACTGCGCTCCACTCCAACTTGGGCGGCCTCGCTCGAGGCTCTCGCGCAGGCCCCCGGAGGCCCGGGTGCTCTGACTGTGCTTCTGCGCTACATCGCCCGCGTCTGCGACGACCTGCATCTGTCCGAGTTTCGTGCCACTCTAGAAATGCAGGCCCCCACCGCCGAGTCCCTGACCATGACCATCGCAGAACAACTCCATGCCGAGGGCCTCGCCAAAGGCAAAGCCGAAGGCCTCGCCAGAGGTGAAGCAGAGGGTCTGGTCAAGGCTCTCCATGCCGTGCTCAACGCCCGGAGTTTCAGCGTCTCCGAGAGTCTCCAGATCCGAATCCAGGCCTGCGTCGACTCCAACACGCTCCAGCTGTGGCTTACCCGCGCCGCCACAGCCTCCAAGCTCGAAGACGTCTTCGACGAGACCTAGCCGGCCGGAGTTTGGCTCGGGCGCATGCCCCGTTGCTCGGGTCGCTAAGCGCCGACAGGAAGACCCGCCGATCGTGGCTTCGTGGCCATCCCGGAGGATGGGGTCGCCCTAGCAGCCGCCGCCCCCCCCTTCGTCGGCAGCGCCGAACACGATCTGGTCCGAGCTCCCGTCCGCGGACATCGTGCCGGCGTAGATCGACACGTTCATGACTTCGGTGCACTCATCGGTCTCGTTGACCTGTCTCTTATACACATC
>OJGU01000974.1_pt1 | contig 12594 bp, 13 predicted proteins | sample 1594741 | NCBI WGS metagenome assembly OJGU01 (sample SAMN05416841, study PRJEB24817) | seawater metagenome | isolation source: Sea water | place: Canada:Atlantic | collected 2013-07 | reverse complement strand
GGCTTGGCCGGCTTGGCGGGTGCCGGCGCGGGCTCTTCAACCGCGGGTTCCTCGGCCGCGGGCTCCTCGACGACGTCCTCGACAGCGGGCTCCTCGGCAGCGGGCTCCTCGGCAGCGGGCTCCTCGACAGCGGGCTCCTCGACGGCGGGCGGGGGCTCAATGGTCTCCGGAACGGCAGCTGCGGGGACAGCGCTTCCGGTGGGAGCCGTGCCGGAGGCGGGCAGCTTCAGCGGGTTGGGTCCGACGCGCTCGTAGTTGACCTCGTCGTCCTCACCGGCGAGGTTCTTCTCGGCCTCGAGCTCCTCGGACATGTCCTGGAGTCGATCGGAGCCGGCGTGGGTGCTGGCATACGCGAGGTAGACCGCGCACACCATGAAACCGATGGCGAGGCCTTGGGTCAGCTTGGCGAGGAAGTCGGCGCCACCGCCGCCGCCGAACACGCTCTGGCTGGCTCCGCCTCCGAGGGCGCTCCCCATGCCGCCGCCCTTGCCAGCTTGCAGCAGGACAACGAGCACCAGGACGATGGTGATGAGGACGTAGACGATCTCGACGAACAGATCCATGGCGGCTCGGGCGGCTTGGCTAACTTGAGGGGGTCGGTCGCTGGACTCGGGCGAGTCAGGCGGTGGGCCGAGCAGTTTGCGCGGCGGCGGCCGCAATGGCCAGGAAGGATTCAGCTTTGAGGGACGCGCCACCGATGAGGAATCCATCGATGTCGCCAGCGGACAAGAGCTCGGCTGCGTTGCCGGGCTTCACGCTACCACCGTAGAGGATGGATCTGTCGTTGCCGGCATCTCCATAGGTTTCCCGCAGGTGGGTGCGGATGGCTCGGTGCATGTCGCGAGCCTGTTGCGGGGACGCGGTGCGGCCGGTGCCGATGGCCCACACGGGCTCGTACGCGATGATGACTCGGGCATCCATCTCGCTCGAAGCTACTTGAGCAAGTGACTCCGAAAGCTGCGTGATGACTGTCGTTTCGTGCTCACCCTTGTCGCGGGCTTCGAGCGACTCACCGACGCACAGCACGACGGTCAGATCGTGCGCGAGGGCGTTGGCGACCTTGCTGGCGACCAGTGCGTTGGTGTCTCCAAAGTAGGCCCGGCGCTCGGAGTGGCCGACGATCGCGGCATCCACGCCGGCTTCCTTCAGCATCGCAACGCCGATCTCCCCGGTGAACGCGCCGGACTCTTGGGCCGCGACATCCTGGGCGAGAAGCCAAGCTCCGGTGGCCGGCCGGGTGAACGGCGCGGCGGCGGCCAGAGCGAGGTAGGTCGGCGCGTAACCCACGCGGACCTCAGGGCATCCGGCGACGGGGTTGGCCAGGGCGGCCTCGAGTCCCGCCCCGACGCCTTCTGCGCACTCTGCGGCGTCGGCGTTGAGGTGGTTCTGCTTCCAGTTGCCGAGGATCCAGGTGATGCGGTTCGTCATTCGCCGTCCTCAGCGTAGGGGTCTGCGTCGGCCTGTCCGGCAGGATCCGAGTCGAAGGGGGCAGGGTCTGGCGCGAGCGCCGCGACCCCGGGGAGGACCTTGCCCTCGATCAGCTCGAGCGATGCGCCGCCACCGGTGCTCACGTGGTCGATCTGGTCGGCCAGACCGCTCTCGTGAAGGGCCGCCACCGAGTCCCCACCGCCGACGACCGAGAACGCCTCGCTCTGGGCGACAGCTTTGGCGATGCCGAGGGTGCCTTGCGCAAAGGCCGGGTTTTCGAACAGACCCATGGGGCCGTTCCAGAAGATGGTCTTCGCGCGGGCGAGGATCTGCCCGAATTGCGCGATCGAGTCGGGCCCGATGTCCAGGGCCATCTCCTCGTTGCCGACCGGCCGCGCGCCGAGGCGCAGGTGGGTCGCTTCGGGGGTGTCCAGGCCGTGGCCGACCATGACGTCGGTGGGCAGGAGCACCCGGATGTCGCGGGCCGCCGCTTTCTCCAAGACGGTCTTGCAGTCTCGAAAGCGGTCGGGCTCATGCAGGGATGCGCCGAGCTCACCACCCGCCGCAGCCAGGAACGTGTTGGCCATTGCCCCGCCGATCAGGAGGGCGTCACCCGCGCGGAATTGCTCGACCAGCGCGACCAGGACGCTGAGCTTGTCGGACACCTTGGCCCCCCCGACGATGGCGACGAACGGTCGGTCCGGCTCGTGGGTGAGTCGTCGCAGCGACTTGAGCTCCCGCTCCAGCAGCAAGCCGGGGGCACGGGCGGCGATCTTGGCGGGGACACCAACCACCGAGGCGTGGCTCCGGTGGCATGCGCCGAATGCGTCGTTCACGTACGCATCGGCGAGAGAGGCGAGACCGGCGGCAAGCTCGGGATCGTTCTTCGTCTCCCCGGGGTGGAAGCGAAGGTTCTGCAGGAGGACGACCTGCTTGTTGGTCGTGTCGTTGACGAGCTTCGTGACGCCGTCCCCGATGACCTCGTCGGGCACGCGGACCTCGCACTCCAGCAGCTCGGCCAGTCGGGCACCGACCGGTTCCATCGCCAATTCCGGCTTGAACGCGCCTTTGGGGCGGCCCAGGTGGGACGCGATGATCAAACGAGCACTGCGCTCGCGGAGTGCTCGAAGGGTAGGCAGGGCGGCGCGAATCCGGGTGTCGTCGCGGACCGTGCCGTCGGCGTCGAGCGGGACATTGAAGTCCACGCGCACGAGTACCCGGCGATTGTCGACGTCCAGATCCGACAGCGAGAGCATCGGGCGGAGACATAACCGGGCCCGACGCCGCCGTCTAGAGTCCATCTCACACGAATCCAGGCGAAACCAAAGCAAAAGCCCCGGGCTGCCGATCAAGGGCAGGCGCGGGGCCAGCTGTGGGCAGGAGCTTCGCGCTACTCGGCGGCGAGGCCGGAGCGAAGGTCGTCTCGAACCAGCTCGATGAGCTCCGAGGAAAGGCCGACGATCTGATCCGGCGAGTAGCCTTGCGTCCGCATCTCCTTGAACAGCGAGCGGGCGAGGATGCTCACTCCTCGTTCGTCGGTCAGCGTGCTGCGAGAGGTTTCGTTCGAGAGCTGCATGGGATCTCCGCGACGCCAACGGGGCGGCACACCAGCCAACTCTGCAACCCAAGTGCCGAAACCGTGCGGGGCCGGCGCCGTGTCTAGAAACTACCTGCTGTTTCGAGACGTTGCCTATGAACCCTGAATGTGCGCGCTGGTCGCGGTGCGCAGTCCCGTGCGCGGACAACTGCGCACGCCTTTGCGCCAAGATGGGTCATGGCTGTGCAAGTCGGAGCACGGCCCACGTCACAGATCGTCAGCCGGGGTGGTCGATCAGTCGCAGCATTGCGGCCAGGACTGCTATGCTCGGCGCCGCTCGTGTCTCGTTTTCGCGCCTCGAGCGCCCCGTTGGGCGTTGCACTTTCTGGATGGGCGGTCGGATGGGCGGCGTCCATCCTCCTCATCGGCTGCGCCGGTTGGCGTGACTACGGGGACACCTATTACGCGCACCGTGGGCCCGACGAGCCCACGTACGCGTTCGGTCTCCCTGGGGGCGACTGGCGTCCTGTGCGCGATATCGATGACATCCAAGTCGCCTGGGTGAACACGTCTCTGGATGGAGTCGGGATCATCGAGGTCTACGCCCAGTGCAACGACCACGGCGACAGCTCGCTCGAGCAGTACACCGATCACCTCCGGATCGACTGGGATGGATGGACGGTGGTCGAGCAAACGAAGACCGAGCTGATCGGACGCGCGGCCTTGCGCACCGTCGTCGACGCCTCCCTCGATGGCATTCCCCGACGCAACGAGCTGTGGGTCGTCAAGAAGGATGGCTGCCTGTTCGACCTTCGCTTCTCCGCGGGTGCCGCCGATTTCGCGTCCGGCCAGGCCGCCTTTTCCGCCGTGGTGAAGGGCCTGCGCTTCCCCCACTAGACTGAGGCCCCCTCATGCGACGGCTCATCGAACGGTTTGGCGCCATGGTCCTGTCCGGCTTGGACTGGGTCGGAGGGCTGACGTCGCTTGCGCTGCGGTCGGCCGCCGCCGGACCTCGTCGTCCCTGGGGCATCGACGACATCGCGGCCCAGCTGGTCGAGCAGGGCATCCGCTCGCTTCCGATCGCTTCCTTCATGTCGCTGTTCATCGGCATGATCCTCGCGGTTCAGTTCGGCGCCGCTTTGGCCGACTTCGGGGCCACGATGAAGCTCGGGGATGCCAGTTCCCTCGCCTTGGTGCGGGAGCTCCTGCCCACCCTCATCGCGTTGACCGTCGGCGCCAAGATGGCCGCGGGCATGGCCGCGGAGCTTGGGTCCATGAAGGTGACCGAGCAGATCGATGCCGTGGCCGCGCTGGGTGCCGACCCGATCAAAAAGCTGGTCTGGCCCCGCCTGGTCGCCGGGACCATGGCGGTCCCGTTGCTGGTCGCTTGGGGCAACATCATCGCCCTCGTCGGCGGCATGCTGATCGGTGAGTGGGTGTACGGGGTGCCAGCGGGCTACTTCTATGAGACCTACGTCGACGAGCTCGCCCCGATCGACTACCTCCAGAGCATCGTCAAGGGCGGTACGTTCGGCTACCTGGTCGGGCTCATCGGCTGCTACCAAGGCTTCTCGACCAAGTTCGGGACCGAGGCCGTCGGAAAATCGACGATGGAGACGGTCGTCGCCACGTCGATCTGCGTCATTCTCGCGGACTTCTACATCACGATTCTGTTCCTGTGACGCAGACCCAGCCCTCAGCGTCGGCCCCTGTCATCGAGTTCCGCGGGGTCGAGAAGTCGTTCGGCGACAACACGGTCTACGCCGACATGGACCTGACCGTGAGGCGTGGGGAGACGCTGACGATCATCGGCGGTTCAGGGCAGGGCAAGAGCGTCTGCCTCAAGATGATGATCGGTTTGCTCCAGGCGGACGCCGGGGTGGTGATCGTCGACGGGAAAACGGTCGGGGAGCAGGACGCCGAGGGCCTGCGCGCCATTCGTCAGCGTGTGGCCTACGTTTTTCAGGGCGGGGCGCTGTTCGACTCGATGACCGTGCTCGAGAACATCGGCTACGCGCTTCGGGAACACACCGACCTGGACGATGCGGGCATCCTGGACAAGGCGCGGGCCTGTGTGGACATGGTGGGCCTGCAGGAGCGGGTGTTGCAGTCGATGCCGTCCTCGCTCTCCGGCGGGATGCGCAAGAGGGTCGCGTTGGCACGCTCGATTGCGATCGAACCCGAAGTTATCCTCTACGACGAGCCCACCACCGGGCTCGACCCCAAGAACATCAACCGAATCAGCGCCATGATCATGAAGCTCCAGCAGGAACTGAAGGTGACCTCCGTGGTGGTCACCCATGACATGCCCACGGCGCGCAAGGTGTCGGACCGCATCGCCATGCTCTACGAGAAGCGATTCCCCTTCGTGGGAACGGCCGAAGAGATGTGGCACTCGCCGCAGAGCGAGGTTCGGGACTTCATCCACGGCACCCTGAGAGAAGCGGAGGCCCGGCATGGCGCGTGAACGCGAAACCCGAACGAAGCTGATCGTCGGCTTGTTCGTCACCATCCTCGCGGCGCTCGGATTCGTGTCGCTGTTCCTGATCGGTCAGGCCGAGGGCACGTGGGCGGACAAGGTCCCCGTCTACACGGACTTCCGCACCATCTCCGGACTGCGGCGGGGCTCGCCCGTGCAGCTCGCCGGGGTCGAGATCGGCACCGTTGACGCCATCTCGTTCGTCGTGCGCAAGAACGACGACTTGATCTGCGACCCGCTGACCGAAGACATCGGTCGTTTTGACGGGGACCGAACCGACGACTGCAGCTCCTTCCTCTTCTGCAGCCCGGACCGCGTCTGCGCGGAACTCGAACCCTACGCCGCAAAGGGACTTCACGCACCGTGCATGACCACCCAGGACTGCATGGAGGAGGAAATCTGCGTGACCAAGGAGTTCCGCAACCGGTACCGCAGGGTGTTTTGGACCGGTCCCGAGGGGGTTTGTGCGCGGTTCGACAAGGAACACCGCCGGGTCGAGGTGCGCATGGCGATCTTCGAGGACAAGCTCGACCTCATCCGGGAGGACTCTCGGGCGACGATCGCCCAAAACGGGGTGCTCGGGGACCAGCTGGTCGCGATCACGCCCGGGGCGCGAAAGGAACTCACCCCGGAGTCATTCGAAAGCCACACTGAGAAGTTGCTGATGATTCAGAGCTCGCCCTCGCTGTACGAGGACATCGAGCTGTTCCGTGAGCGCATCGACGGCCTGACCGACAAGGTCGACACGGCCCTCGGCGGCATCTCCAGCCTGTTCTCGGAGCTCAACGACGAGCGCACGCTCGACAACGTCAAGAACATCATCCAGCACACCGAGGAAATCACCCGTCAGATCGCCGAGGGCGAGGGCCTGGTGGGCGCGTTGCTGTCGAGCGAGGAGTACAAGGCCGACTTCGGGCAGACGCTTCGCGGCGTTCGGAACACCGCGCAGGGCGTGGACCGCTTCGTGGGCAAGGCGAACAACTCGCTGTCCAAGATCGACAAGAACCTGCAGCCGACCGTCGACGATGCGCGCGAGACGATGGCCAGCCTGCGCAAGCTGCTCGACGACCTCAAGGACCCTGGCAACAAGTCGCTGGCATCCAAGCTGCTCTACGACGAGAAGGGGGAGCTGACCTCGGACCTGGAGAAGATCCTCGCCGATGTCGAGAAGGCGACCGCATCTGCGTCGCGGATCACCGCCCGCATCGAAAAGGGCGAGGGCACGATCGGCAAGCTGGTCAACGACTCGAAGCCCCACGACGACCTCGTCAAGATCCTCAGCGACCTCGAGCGCAACGAGACCTTCAAGCGGCTCACCCGGTACGCGATCGAGAAGGACGACGGCGGGGGCGGCAAGCGGAAGAAATCCGCCGAGTAGGGGCGGGCCCCTCAGGGCTCGCGCGCGAATCGCCGCATCCACGTGGGGTCTCGGCGCCGGATCTTGATGGCGCGAAAACACCGCGGCCGCCAGCGTGGCCGGGCATTCGGTGGGTTGGTTGGCGGCTACAGAACGTCCGTCGCGAACCGGCGGATGTGCTCGGCGACGTCTTCGGGGTACTCGGCCGGAAGCGCGTGCGAGGCCTCGGGGATCACCACCCACTGGGCACCCGGAATCGCGAAGGCCACCTCCCGCATGGTCGAGAGCGGAATGAAGGTGTCCTTTCCCCCCGCCATGATGAGAGACGGCACCCGCACCCGCGGCATGACGTCCTCGGTGCTGTGTCGTGCGGCCTGCTGAAGGACCTCGAGAAACAGCTCTGGGCTCATCTTCGAGATCTGCGAGAGGTAGAAGTCGATGTCTTCCACGTCGATCCGGTCGAGGTTGAGCTGGCTGCCCATCCCAAGTCGCCGGAGCGTCGGGTTGGGGACCAGGGCCTTCCACACCCGGACGGTAAGATCGGAAGCGTGGCGCGTCGCGGCCCGCAAGAAGGGCAGGGCATGCCCGATGATGTCGGTGCCCTGGAACTGGGCGACCGCGCGACCCGACGGACCGGCGATGGAGATCATCCCGGCGATCCGGGACCGATGACGCTTGTACATCTCGAGGGCGACTTGAAAGCCCATCGAGAATCCCAGAAGCACCGCCTGGTCCGCGCCCTCGCTGCGTAAGGTCGCCTCCGCGTCGTCGGCGAAGACATCCAGGCCCAGACGCCACGGTCGGGGAGGGTTGGGGGAGCGTCCGTGCCCCCGGTAGTGCATCAGCAAAATGCGGAAGTCATCGCGAAGGACCGGTAAGATCTTCCGAAACGCCCAGCCCGCACAGCCGATGCCGTCGAGAATGAGAATGGTCGGTGCGCCGGGTTCACCCCACGCTTGAATGCACAACGATGCGCCGTCCGGACGGTCGAGAAACCGCTCAGATTCGGCGCGTACTCCGGCACTAGGAGGTGCCGAGTCAGCTTCGGAATGCAACGAGGACATCAGTCCGAGGCACCAGCCGAGACATCCCTGTGGTGGGTGGTGCCGACTGAACGCCGAGCACACCCATGCGCGGAACCCCGCGCATTATGCACAGCGAATACGCGCTGCTTCGGTTGGTGCGCAGAACACACCTGCCTCCACAGACACAGGGGACGAGCCACCTACAGCGACCCGCGAAGTGACCCCGAGACAACCCACGCGTGGGCCGGCTCGGAAGCCGGTTGGACGTGGTTACTCGTTCTTGCCGCGCTCGTCATCTGGAGCGTCGTCGGGCACTTCATTGACGCTCGGGTACTTCATGATGTCTTTCCGCGCGATCTTCCACGCTTTCTGGACAATCCAGGAGAGCGAGCGGTCTTGCCGCGCGGCCTCCTCTTGGATCTCCTTCAACATCTGCTCAGGGAAATAGAGGCTTTGCTTACGCTTGTCAGAGCTGGCCATGTTGCGCACTCTTTCCGCCAAAATGCGGCAAAGTCGCACAAAGGTAGGCCCCGGCGGGACACGTTGTCAACGCCTGAACCCCTCCATTTTGACGAATTCAGCGCCGATCTGGGACCGAGGCCCCGCTTTTTCTGCATGAGGGCTCCAAACGCGATCTCTCCAGGTGCAAACCCGCCTGATCCGGCGGCTCGCGGCCGGGCGGCCGGCCCGATCAGTCGATCGACACCTGGTCGCTTTTGCCGTTGTTTGCGGACTCCAAAGCCCCTATTGTCCTGCGTCCTCGAACCTCCGGGTTCATCAGGTTGCGCGCTGCCATGACTGAACTGACGAAGCAACAACTCGAAGCCTTCGCCAAACTGCTTAAAGAAAAGCGGGATCACCTCATCGAGGAGGCGAAGCGGACGCTCGATAACGACATGGTCGTCCCATCAGAGGAGCGGATGGACGAGGTTGACCAGGCGTCGAGCGAGTACATGCAGGCGTTCTCCTTCCGCCTCCGCGGACGAGAACGCTTCTTGATGGGCAAGATCGACAAGGCCCTGAGAAAGATCGACGAGGGCGAGTACGGGCTCTGCGAAGAGTGCGACGAGTCCATCTCGCTCAAGCGCTTGCAGGCCCGCCCCGAGGCGCAGCTCTGCATCCAGTGCAAAGAGGCGCAGGAAAAAGAAGAAGCCGTCTACGCGGACGACTGACCGCTTCGGGCGGCTCTGGCCGGCCCGATCCCGGGGTGCTCTAGGCGCCTCGGAAAATAATCGTGCCGGAGCGTGATCCGTTTGCCGGGTCGCGACTCTCATGGGTTATGAGCGTGCTGATCGCTCTGCGGGACCCCATGAAACGAACAACTGCGCTTCTTTCGCTGCTGGCTCTGACCGGTTCTGGCTGCTTCGACCCCGACGATACGCCCGCGGGGATCTCCGCCGAGACCGACACTGGGAGTTCGTCCGGGGTCGCCACGGACGCTTCGGACACCGCCCCGAGCGCGGACACCGGGTCCAGCACTGCAGCGACGGACCCGGTACCCACCAGCGGCTCGGACACCGAGGACCCGACCACGTCGGCGGGGGACACGACAGGCAGCGACACGGACGGCGAAGACTCCACGGGCGAGCCCCAGCTGGGACCACGTCTGGAGATGAGCACGCCGGAGAACGGCGATCTGGATGCGGGGTTGGACGGCTACTTCCTCCTGCACTTCGACCGGCCGATCTCTCAGAACGACGCGCTCGGACACATCTTCGTGACGCAGGACGGAGGCGAGCCCGTCCTGGTTGCGCCCCAACCGTGCCCTCCGGACGCGGACCCGCAGTGTGTCGCGGGCATCTTCCCCGAGGCGTTCACCGACCCGGACCAAGGGGACCTCCCGGGCTCCACCGAGCACAGCATCATCGTGGGGGCGGGGCTGCCCGACCTCGAGGGCAACACCAACACGCTGGATCAGGTGGTCGACTTCCGGACGTTCGAGTTCACGGCGAACTTCCACGACGACTCCGAAGCGATCTCCGGTGAGCTCGGCGGGATGGTCTACGACCCGCAACAAGACGCGTTGTTCTTGGCCGGAACGACGGCAGGCGGCGGGGACTGCATCGTGCGGAGAATCAACATCGCTGGCGAAGCCGCCTCCCCGGGGGTGACCGTCGCGACGCCGACTCCCCAGGGGGGCGGGCCGTACTGCTACGGCATGCAGCGCTACGAGGACACCCTGTTCGTCGACATGTCCTACTCCGGCGACGTCCGGGCCTACACCAACATTGGCGCGGACGACCTCAACCCGTTCGAGATCGTCATCGCCGATCCCACGCTCCCCTCGCCCCACGACTCGTTGGACCAGGTTGTCGCCACGGCACAGGTCGGACCGCGTCGTTTCTTCTCCTTCGCCAGCTTCTTCGGGGGCCCGCAGCCGTACGCGGTCTTGGAGTTCACCGGTGGGCAGTGGTCCATCTTTCAAAGCGGAGAGAACCTCTGGCCCCAGGACGGAGAGGTCAGCATCGCGACCGGATCCGTCGGCGGTACGGAGTACATGTTCGCGCACGCGGGGGACCACCTGTACAAGTTCCGAGTCTCGGACGCGACGGTCGCTGCCGAGATCGAGATCGAGCAGGGGTACGACCCCGATGTTGAAGTGGACGACTTCGGCCGGGTCTACGTCGGTACGAACAGCCGATTCACGGTCTACGACGGTGAGGACCTCTCCGAGCTCGAGAGCCGACAGGGGCTCTCAACCGGGCGGTTTGCGATCGATGCGGAGGCATCGAGTGCGGTCGTGTACTTTGGTCGTTACCGAGACCCCGCGGTGGTGGGGCGGATGGCGATCGAGTTCTGAGGTTCGCCTCTCTAGCGGTGGCCCACGGTCGCGCGCAGCTCGTCGATGTTCTCGGGCGTTCCGATGGCGATCAGGGTCTGGCCGGGCTCGATGACGAGTTCTGCCGGGGGCACGTGCACCACGTCTCCGTCCGGCTGGCGAACAGCCATCACGAGGACCCCCGCGCGCTGCTGCAGGTCGGCCTTGCCCAGCGTCATGCCGACAACATCACCGCTGGGCCCAACCGTCGCTTCCTCGATGCGCAGCCGCGCCTCTTTGTCTCGCAGCATTTCGTCGAGAAAGCGGACCACGTGGGGGCGCAGCAGCTCGGAGGCCAACCGCATACCGCCGATCTTCGTCGGGGTGACGACGGCATCCGCCCCCGCGCGACGGAGCTTCGCGGCGGTGGAGGCTCCGACCGCCTTGGTCACAATCCGGAGCTTCGCGTTCGTTTGGCGCGCCGAGACGACGACGAAGAGGTTGGTCTTGTCGTCGTCGAGTGTCGAGACGATGCCCTTGGCGCGATGAATGCCGGCCTTGATCAGGATCTCGTCCTCGGTGGCGTCCCCGTGCAGGATCAAGACGCCTCGGTCCCGGAGCTGCTCGAGGTGGTCGGCGCGCTCGTCGATCGCGAGCACCGGCTCTCCCACTGCGAGGAGCTCCTCGATCACGTTCAGGCCCGTACGACCCACGCCGCACACGATGTAGTGGTTGCTGATCTCCTTCATCCGCTTTCGATCCCGCTTGAACCGGCGCACATTGTTGAAGTCGCTCTCGACGAAGAAGCTCGTGATCGCTGAGACGACGTACAGGTTGGCGGAGATCCCAAACGTGAGCAGCAGCAGCGTCCACTCCCGCGCAAACTGGACCTTCTCCAGATCGATGACCTCGCCGTAGCCCACCGTCGTGATGGTGATGGCGGTCATGTAGATGCAGTCCGCCAACGACCACATCCCGGCGCCGACCGTCTGGCCCAGATACCAGTAGCCACCGGCTCCGACCGCGGTGACGGTCGTCAGCAGCCCAAGGGCGAAGAAAAGACGCCTGCGGGCGGCCTCGTAGCTGCGTACGGGGTCGGTCTGCGTGGAGGCGTCCATGGCCGGCCGCCATCATGACACGCCGGCCCCGCAGGGCGCAGGAACGGGCGCACAACGTGTTACCGTCCGGACTCGATGAAGCCGGTGCTGTTCACCCTGCCAGGTCTTGGGTGGGAGATTCAGGCCTACGGGTTCTTCGTGGCGCTCGCCCTGGTGGTCGCCTGGGCCCAGACGCTGCGTCTCTCCCGGAGTGAGGGCTTCGACCCCAAAGCCATGGGGCCTGTGTTCGTCGCGTCCGCCGCGGCGGGATTGGTCGGCGCCCGAGCTGCATGGGTCGTCCAACACCCGCAGGCCTACGAGGGGGTCGCGTCGCTGGTGACGTTGCGGGCCGGCACGATGGCCCCGTTTGCTGGGGTTGCGGTCGCGCTGATCGTCTCCGGCGCCTGGGCCAGCCGGATTAAAGTCCGTCCGTGGGCTTGGTACGACGTGCTCGCCCCGGCGCTGGCGTTGGGTCTGGTCTTTGAGCGCCTCGGGGCGTTCTTCGCCGGTACGGCGTTCGGCCGGTACGCAGGCGACGCTCTGCTGTCGGTGCGGTTTCCGGTCGGCTCGCCGGCGTTTGTCGAGCACCGGCGCACGCTCGCCAACCTGATGCGATCCGGCACGCTCGAATCGCTCGCGGTGCACCCGGTCCAACTCTACGCGGCGGCCCTCGGCGTGCTCGGCCTGGTGCTGTGCGTGTGGGTCCGCGGGCGCCGTCGCTTCGAGGGACAGGTCTTCCTGAGCTTCGGCATGTTCTATCTCGCCGCCAGGGCATTCGTGGAAGAACCCCTGCGCGCAGACGCTCCCGCGGCCGTTCTCGGCCCGCTCAACACGGGTCAAGCTGGCGCCGCAGCCATGCTCATGGTGCTGTCTCTTATACACATCTGACGCTGCCGACGAGCGATCTAGTGTA
>OJGU01000973.1_pt1 | contig 12599 bp, 10 predicted proteins | sample 1594741 | NCBI WGS metagenome assembly OJGU01 (sample SAMN05416841, study PRJEB24817) | seawater metagenome | isolation source: Sea water | place: Canada:Atlantic | collected 2013-07 | reverse complement strand
GCCGACGACTGTCCGGCGGGCGGGGTGGACGGCGAGCCTGCATGCATCCCGCGGGACGGAACGTGGCAGTGCGACGCGCAGCTTTGCCGGTGAGGCCGGCGCGCGCGGTGGGGTTGCCCAGGCGTCGTGCTACAGCTGAGCGCCGGTCGACCTCGGGCGCAGCTCAGGAGTCCTGCGAGTCGAGGTCGTGCTGGAGGCGCTGCTGGTACGCATCGTGCTCGACCGCGGCTGGATGGTGGGAGAGGAACTCATCCCAACGCGCCTCGAGTACGGCGGGACTCGGACGCGCCGCCTCCTGTTCCAACGTGCGCAGGAACGCATCCCGCTCGCCGGCCGAGACACCCGGGGGAAGTCGCAGCTCGACGATCTTTGCCACCCGGAGGCAGTCCTTCACGCAGTCCGCGAACTCCTCCGAGGAGTCAAAGTCGCGCGCTTCGAACGTCAGCTCTCGACCGCCACGGGTGATCATGTGCAGCGTTTGATCCGCGTCGACGAGGCGGGCGCCTCCGATGGGGTCCACATCTTGGCCGACGAGCATCGCTTCGTCGGCGAAGATCTCGATCTGCCCGCGCTTGTGACCGAACCGACCGACCCGCCACCGTTTCCACTGGCTCGCGCCGGAGGCGACGCCGATGACGACGAGGAGCCCGAACATGCGGTGGCCGGTCGCGCCGATGAGGACGAGACCCATCAGGGTCGTGGCCACTCCAAACAACAGCGAGAACGGAAACGGCCGCTGCTGCTGGAACCGGTAGCGCGCGATCGGCTGCTCGGAGGGGGCACGGTACGGGTGAGACGACTTCGGCATTGTGCGAGTGGGGACTCGCGTATCGTTTCGCCAAATGCTGCCGGTGTCTACCGGCTCCCGATCTCAGCCTCAGCTGGGCAGTCGCGCCAGGAGGCGCTTCGCCCGTCCCGCGACCGACTTGCGGCGGTCATCGATTCGCGCCTCGAGTCGAGGCCGCAACCACGTGCGGAGTCGTGCGTCGTCCACCGCCCACAATCCGAGCGCCTGCATTGCGTTGTTCTCCACGATCCAGTCCTCGGTGTTCTCGAGGATGTTCTTGACCTTCCGCTTTGCGCGACGCGTCTGCCCTGTGTCGAGTCGTGCCGCGTGCCGTTCCATGAGAAGGCAGAACGTCCACTGCGCGGAGGGCTGGTCGATCACCGCGACCTCGTCGATGAAGCGATCGATCCATGCATCGAACCACTGTGGCCGCTGATGGAACACCCGCTTGAACGTGCTCGAGACCCGGAGTCGAACCCACTCGTCGTCACTGCGGTAGCAGGCGTAGAGGCTCCGGATGTTCCGGCGATCCGCGAGCACGAGGCGGGTGACCTCCTCAGTACGTCCCAGAGAGTTGGGCTTGCCCTCGCGGAGCATCGCTTCGTAGGTTGCTCTGCTCATCGATCGGCCCTGCGGGTCCCGTTCCTCCGCACGGTCGAACGATACACGGTCGCCACAGCCCATCTCCGGTTCTCGTTCCCTTTCGTTGACCCCGAATCCTCGTGGCCCGCCACCTGACAGATGTAGGTCCGAGGGAGGACGAGGAACCATGAAGAACAACAACGGTCGATTTGGATTCTGTGCGGTGGTGATTGCGGCGGCGAGCCTGTTGGGTGGCTGCGACGGAGCGAGCGAGGGGGACGACGGTGAACTCCGGCAAGTCGAGCAGCAGGTTCAGGCGGCCAGTGACGCCGAGGCGTTGCTGATCGAAGGGCTCGAGGCGTGCGAGTCCGACTACGGCGCTTGCATCGTGGACAACCTGGACGACCCCAGCGCTTGTGACGAAATTCTGGACGGGTGCATCGGAGATGTACCGGGGTTGGAAGACTTGCCGGACCTGCCGGACCTGCCGGACTTGCCGGACTTGCCGGATGTGCCAGACGTGCCGGAAATCTCCATCGATGGGTTCGGGGACGCATGCGTCGACGAGCTCTGGACGTGCATCGACGGCGGCGGAGACCCCATCGAGTGCTCCGACGAAGCACAAGTCTGCATCACCGACGCCTTGGGCGGGGTCTGTGACCAGGCGTATGACGCCTGCATCGACGCCGGTGCTGATGCCGTTGTCTGCGATGCGATCGTGGCCAGCTGCGTGCTTCCGTAGCGCGGACACCGTCGGTCTCGCGTCCTCGCCTGGGGACCGGACCGGCGTCCGCTCATTTCGTAGAGGCGTCGTGCAGCGTTTGTCCTCGACACGGCGGATCACGTTGGGGACACTTCAACGCGATGGCCGCTGTGCCGGTCGAACAGGGGACGACGTGAAGACGCCGGACGATTCAGACGGTGCGGCGAGCAAAGATCCCGGCTTTGACACTCAGGTCATGCAGGGGGCGCTGGAGCGGCGCCTGTTCGGCAAGGTGGCAGCGCCGATTCGGATCGGCCGCTTCGTGGTCATCGATCGGCTCGGTGAGGGCGGGATGGGCACGGTGTTCCGGGCCTATGACCCCGACCTGGACCGCCCGGTGGCGGTCAAGCTGCTCAAGAAGGTGGTCGCCGACGACCCGGACCGCGAGGCTCGCCTGGTTCGCGAGGCCAAGGCGTTGGCCAAGCTCAACCATCCGAACGTGGTGGCTGTGTACGACGTCGGCCGGGTTGCGGAGCGGATCTTCGTGGCGATGGAGTACATCGAAGGCGAAGAGCTTGGCGCCTGGGCGAAGTCTCTCCCCTCGGCGGGTCCGACCCGGCACGCTCTGGCGGTACCGGTCTTGGTGCAGGCGGGTACCGGGCTGGTCGCTGCGCACGAGGCCGGGCTGATCCACCGCGACTTCAAGCCCAGCAACGTGCTCATGGGCAAAGACGGGCGGGCGCGGGTGGTGGACTTCGGCCTGGCGCGCGCGCAGGGGGAGGTCATCCCGCTCGAGATGGCGTCGTTCGACAGCCTCGAGTCATCCGTGACACCTGCGGTGACCGAGACGGGGGCGGTGGTGGGCACGCCTGCGTACATGGCACCCGAGCAATGGGACCGCGCAGGGGTCACCGCCGCCGCAGACCAGTACGCGTTCTGCCTGACCGCATGGGAGGTCCTGTTTGGGCGACGCCCGTGGGATACGCCTCTGCCCGGCTCGGTCGACGAGATCGAGGCGCCCTCCGATCGTGGGCCGCGGGCCCGGCACCTGGTTCGGGTGCTCAGCCGTGGCCTGGCCCGCGACCCCGCGGCGCGATTCGAGGGCATGGATGCCCTGCTGGGTGCATTGCAGTACGACCCGCGGAGTGCCCGTCGACGGTGGTTCTTGGGCGGGGTTGGAGCCGCGGCGGTGGCCGTGTTCGCCGTCGGCTACGCCGTTGAGCGCGAGCACCGATGTGACGATGTTCGGCCACTGCTCGCCGACGCCCAGGCCCAGAGCATCTCGGATGCGTTCGTGGCGACCGGAGATCCCGATGGCCGCGATGCCTTCGACCGGGCGTGGTCGGCCCTCGAAGGATACGGAGATCGGTGGACCGACCTCGCACAACGAACATGCGCGGCGGCGCGGGTGGAGGGCACGCTCTCGGAGGACTCCTACGCCCTGACGCAGCGCTGTCTCGACGATCGCGGGCGCCGGGCCGAGGCGCTGCTCGAAGCGTTGGCCCAGGCCGATCGTGCGGTGGTGCGGCGGTCGCTACACGCGGTGCAGTCGTTGCCGGACCTCGAGGCTTGTCTCGATCCCGATCACGTGCGGGCCGAGGCTCCGCTGCCCGAGGAGGGCTCGCTTCGCGAGGCGGTATTGGAAGCACGCACAGTCTTGGCCCGAGCATCAGCGCACTGGGCGACCGGTGGCTTGGACGAAGCTCGCGCCCTGCTCGAGGGGCTGATCGAGCACGAGGCAGTCGCGGGCTACTTGCCGCTGAAAGCGGAGGTCCACGTGTGGCGGGGCCGTCTCGCCGAAGCGCAGAACGACGGCGAGGTTGCGTTGGAGAGCCTGCAGTTGGCGTACTGGACGGGCCTCGAGCATCGACATGACCATGCGGCTGCCCGCGCCGCGCGGTCGCTGGCTTCGCACTTCATCGAACGCAACCAGCTCGACGCGGCGCAGCGTTGGATCGAATCCGCCGAAGCCCTCACCGGGAGAGCCGACGCGGGGGATGACGACCGGAGCAGCATGTTTGAGACGAAGGCCCAGCTGGCCAGGCGCGGGGGCGATCCCAAAGGCGCGGAGGGGCTGCTCCGCGAGGCGATGGCGCTGGTCGAAGGTTCGCCGCTGCGGCATGCCGAACTCGAGCGAAACCTCGCGCTGATCTTTCTCGAACAGGCGCGCTTCGATGAGGGACGAGCCAAGCTCGAAGAGGTTCGGGATGCGCTGCAATCCGCCCTTGGCCCAGAGCACCATGAGGTCGCGTCCGTGCTTCACAACCTGGGTGGGGTCTACTCGGAGCTCGGGCGGCCCGTGGATGCAGCCGCGGCGGCGAGACGCGGCATGGAGATGCGGCAGCGCACGTATGGCCCACAGCATCCGTCGGTCGCGAGTTCCGCATACATGCTGGGGAACATCGCCTACCGCTCCGGCGATCTCGCGACCGCCAAGTCCCAGTACACGGAGGCGCTTCGAATTGCAGAGGCGAGCCGTCCGCCCGGGGACCCGCTGATCGGACGCTCGCAGGGGGCGCTGGCGGCCGTGCTGGTCGACCTTGGGGAACACGACGCAGCACAGCGAATCTACGCAACGCTGCTAGCCACCCGGAAGGAACTCCTCGGAGACGAGAACCCCAAGACCGCGCGCACGCATCGCGATGTTGGCAGGGTGTTGATCGAGATGGGACGACCCGCCGATGCTCTCGAGCATCTCCGCGCGGCGGATGTGGTGTTCACCAAGGTTCGGGGTCCGGGGCACGGCCAGACCCTCGACCTCCGGCGCCTGCTCGCGCGCGCGCTCGTAGAGTCGGGGCGCCGGGAGGATGCGCTGCGGATCCTCGACGAGAGCGTCGCAGCGGCGCGGGAGAACTCCGACGCTCGTCCAGAACTCGGCGGGTTGCTTGGCGACCGAGCCTCGCTTCGTCTGAAGCTGGGGGAGCCCGACGGGGCGCTCGCCGACAGCGAAGAAGCCGTCGCGATCGTGCGCGCCGTCCAGATGAAGTCGCCGGACCTCATCATGGCGATCAACCGCCGGCTGGAGGTCTTGGTCGGTACGCAACGCTACTCCGAGGCGACGACGCTCGCAGAGACCACGCGGGATGCGGACCCCGTCTCGCGTCCTGTGGACAGCGCGAGGCTTCTGGGGCTCTACGCCCGCGCGCTCGCCCCTACGGACCCGGATGGGGCAGCCGAGCAGGCCGCAGCGGCGCTGAACCTCTATGAAGAGGCGGGCGTTGCTCGACCCCCCGAGGTCACCGCCTTGCTCGTGCCCCTGGGCAACACGCCGTAGCCGGCCCCGAGTAGGTGCCCTCTGCGCTGGGGCTCGCCGAGGGACGAGGCCGCACACAAAGCGAAATCCGTCCCGAGCCGCTCGCGGAATGCTGGCCCGACCGAAGAAGCCCATCGCATCGCTCACCAAGCTCCGACGACCCGGGATGACACCGTCGGCGTCATGAGCAACGGCACGTCCGACCAGCCCGTAGTCGGCGCGGTGTTAGGCTCGTTCCTATGCCTAGTCTTGTCGCTTGTCCGTCGTGTAGTTCCCATGTGCGCACCTCCGAGTCCTCCTGCCCTCATTGCGGCACAAGGATCTCCACCGTCCGCGGAGGTATTGCCCGCAGGACCGCCGGGGCCGTTCTGATGGGACTGAGTCTCACCGCGTGTCCCAGCGATGATGGCTCCTCGCCGGACTATGGCGTGGCCGAGACCGGTGAGTTGCCGACGAGCACGAGCACGAGTGCCGGTACCAGCACGGGCAGCTCTGGGAGCACCGGATCCTCGAGCAGCGAGGCGTCGACGGGCGACACAAGCACCGGTGGCTCCAGTGACTCCGGCAGCTCCAGCGGCGATACCGACGGTTCCTCGAGTGGTGGCGGCAGCACCACCACGCTCGGGGGCCCTGACTATGGGGTCCCTGAGACCACGGGGGAGTAGCTCCGCAGCGCGATCTCTGGTGGCCCGCTCCCTCCGCGGACCGAAGGGGGCCCCGCGAGTCGATTGCGACTCGCTCACCCATGACGGTGATTGGATCTCCGCGCGTGAGGGCCCAACGCAATACGACGATTCGTCGAGCACCTTGACGTGATTCGTGTCGAGCTGCCACGGTGCTGATCATGGCCGAGCCGCTCGACGAAGCCCGTGTCGCCAAGCTGACCCGATGGTTTGAGAAGGGCATCCCGTTCAACGCCTACCTCGGCCTCCGTCTCGAGGTGTTGGAGCGAGGGCGGGCGGTGATTCGTATTCCGTGGACACCGAACCTCATCGGAGATCCGACGCGGCCGGCGGTCCACGGCGGTGTGCTCTCGATGCTGGTCGACACGACCGGTGGCGCGGCGTGTTTTGCGATGCTCGACAGCGACGACGACCGGCTCAGCACGGTCGACCTACGGGTCGACTATCTGCGTCCCGGTCCCGCCGAGGACCTGGTGTGTGAGGCGAACATCGTGCGCATGGGCAACCGGATGGGCGTGACTCGCATGCACATTCACGCCCGCGAACTCCCAAAGCCGGGTGAGGATGCCAGCCCCATCGCGACCGGCACTGCCGTGTACAGCGTCGTGCGACGAAGCTCAGGCACGACCGTGGGTTGATCGCGGCTAGCGCTCAGTGCCAGGGACAAGGAACACTGGTTCTTTGTCGGGCGGCATCTCGGCAAGTTCGGGGGCGGTGAGTCGCGCGTAGATCTCAACGAGGTTGCCACCGGGGTCCTTGAGCCACAGCTCATGCAGTGGCGTCCCTCGCCAGGTCGTGCGCGCCGGCTTGTGAATGACCCATCCCGCGGCCTCGGCTCGCCGATGCGCGTGCACGACCGCCGCCCTTGTGCCCGCGTCGATCCCGAGGTGATAGAGCGTGTCGTGGTGCAACGCTCTGCCATCGTCGACGAGGATCACGAAGTTGGTCCGTAGCGCCTCACTGACGAAGGTGACGTAGCGATGGGTCCATTCTTTCGGGGGGACGCCGAGCAGCCAAGTGTAGAAGCGGGCCGCTGCGGGCAGATCTGGAACCCGGATGCTCGCGTGGAACTCGCGCGGGTCGGGTCCCTCGGGCACGTCGCGTAGCGCCGCGAGAACGTCGATGCGCGCACGGAGTTGGTCTCTCGCGGCTCGGAAATGCTGCAGCCGCTCCTCGTCGGTGAGGTCCTCTTCCTTGCGGTCTGGGTCCTGAAGCGGCCAGTGCAGGTGTGGTGCGCTCGACAAGAACGCTGGGCAGACTTCCTCGGCGCACAGTGTGATGACCACATCGATGTTCTTCGCATCGATGTTCTCGGTGGAACTCGACGTGTGCGCGCCGATGTCGATGTCGATGTCGAGCTCCGCCATCACCTGGGTTGCGAAGGGGTTGACCCGGGACGGGGAGGAGCCCGCCGACTGCACTTGCACCTCGCTGCCGAAGAGGTGCCGAGCAAGTCCTTCGGCCATCTGAGACCGCGCGGAGTTGGCGACACAAAGGAACACAACGGAGTCGAAGCGGAGTCCGGGCATAGCGTGAACGCTCAGGTCGAGGCAGAGGAATCGACGGGGAACCAGCTCTGGGTGCGGTTGGCGAACGCGACGAGCGAGAGCATCACCGGCACCTCGATCAGCACCCCGACCACGGTCGCAAGCGCGGCGCCCGAGGCCAGGCCGAAGAGGCTGATGGCGACCGCCACCGCCAGCTCGAAGAAGTTGGACGCGCCGATCATCGCGGCGGGTGCAGCGATGTTGAACGGGAGCTTGAGAAATCGTGCGAGCCCGTAGGCAACGGCGAAGATTCCGACCGTCTGAATGAGCAGTGGGATGGCGATCAGCACGACCCGCCCAGGCTGGTCGATGATCGTCTCCGCTTGAAAGCCGAACAACAGCACGACCGTCAGCAGGAGTCCGACGATCGAGGTGGGCTTGAGCTTGCCCGCGAGCCGTTCGATGGCTTCGGGACCGCCGCGGCTCATCAGTCGTTTGTGGGTCATCATGCCCGCGCCCAGGGGAATGACCACAAAGATGACCACCGAGGAGAGCAACGTCTCCCACGGGACCGAAAGGTCGGTCACCCCAAGCAGCAGACCCGCGATCGGTGCGAAGGCGAACACTAAGATGATGTCGTTGAGCGAGACCTGGACCAGCGTGTAGTTGGCGTCGCCCTGGGTCAGGTGGCTCCACACGAACACCATCGCGGTGCACGGGGCCACGCCCAGGAGGATCATCCCTGCGATGTACTGCTGCGCATCCTCGGCGGGCACGAGGCCGGCGAAGAGGTACTCGAAGAAGAGCACGCCGAGCGCGGCCATGGTGAACGGCTTGATCAGCCAGTTGACCACCAGGGTGAGCGCGAGCCCCTTGGGCTTCTTGCCCACGCCCTTGAGGCACGACGGCTCTACCTTGAGCATCATCGGGTAGATCATCAGCCAGATCAGCGCCGCAACCACCAGGTTGACCCGGGCCCACTCGAGGCCGGAGACGACCTCGAAGACCCCCGGTGCGACGAGTCCGAGACCGACGCCGGCCACGATGGCCAGCGCGACCCATACGGAGAGGTAGCGTTCAAAGATCCCCATGATCAGCAGCGTCCACGTGAAAGGGTCAAAGCGCCTCGACCAAGGTCTTGAAAAGCGCAACCGCTCCGGGCTCGACGCAGTAGCAGACGCGGGGTCCATCGACCTCGCCGCGGATGAGTCCGGCTTCCTTCAGCTGTTTGAGGTGTTGCGAGATCGTCGACTGCGCGAGAGGGAGCTCTTCGACGATGTCTCCGACGATGCAACCCTCCTGGCGTACGAGCAGCCGGATGATTGCCACGCGCGCGGGGTGGGCGATCGCCTTGGCAAGTCGGGCCAACTGCGCGTCGGCCTCCAGTGGGTCCCGGGGCACCGGCGGCATCGGCTCGGCGGGGGGGCAGCAGGCTTGAGTGCTGGGCTTCGTCATCGGGTACGCGCCGTCAGAGCGTGCATCGTCGATATACGATTGGCAGGCGAGATGTCAAGCCGCGGTGACGCTGGCTCGTGTGGCAAAGACGATGCACGGGACGCGGGAATCGAGGACCCCCGCGTCCCGGTGCTGCTCATGCCGGGGGGCAGCCGTCGAGGATGTACAGCGAGGCCGGATCGGTGGCTTCGGTGCTGAAGTACAGGGTGCCGTCCTCGTACTGGGCCCACAGCGGGTCGTCGAGCTCGTCATACATCGAGCCGATCTCGGTCGGGTTGGCCTTGTCCGTCACATCGACCACGCGCAGCAGCGGGACGTCGGTGCTCGTCGTAGAAGAGCCGAACACGAAGAGCCGGTCGTTGTCGGCATCGAGGGCAAGCAGGGCCGCACGCTCTCCGTCGTAGGCACCGACCAGGACCGGTGCTGCCGGGTCGGCCACATCGAAGATCTGCACCCCGTCGTTGCCTCCAACATAGACGTAGCCGTTTCCAGAGACCAGGTTGTCTGGGCGTCCTGTGTCGTCGACGTCGGCCAGAGTCGTGGGCGTCGCCGGGGCGGAGACGTCGATGCTCGTGAAACTGAAGCCCGCCATGTACAGGACGTCGGCCTCCATCGTGAGCGTCGAGCCACCGATGTTCATGTCGTTTCCGTCTTGCTGGAGGTCTTGGATCAGCACATTTGGCGTCCCCGGCGTGGCGACATCGACGACGGAAACGCCCGCCGATGATGCGAGGTAGAGCAGGTCGCCATACAGGATGTCCTCGGTGTCGAGGTCCTCATCGACCCACAACTCCACCATGTTGGCGGGGTCCGCTGCGTCCACCATGAATGCACCTCCGCCGCGGCGACCGCCCACGAGAAGGTCACCGAGCATCGCAGCGCGATACGTCGGGCCTCCGGCGGGGTCGATCATGCCCAGCAACGAGACCTCCGCGGGATCCGATGCGTCGAGCAGCGCGATTCCATCGCCGCGGACGGCGGCGGCGATCCGCCCATCCACAACGTGAAAGCCATCGATGTCCAGGTCACCGACCGCAGCGACGCCCAACTCCACCGGCATACCGCAGCCCTGCTGGCCGCCCGTGGTCGAGCCCGAGCCCGAGTCGGAGCCGGTATCGGGGTCGATGCTCGTGCTGCCGGAGCCTGTGGTCGACCCCGATCCGGAGTCGTCGGTCGTGGAGCCGGAGCCACCCATGGTGGACGAGGTGAGGGGCGCGCCGGTGCTTCCAGTGCCGCTGGTCTCGGCTGCGGCGGTGTCCTCGTCGTCGTCCGTGGTCGGGCAGCCCGTGAAGAGGGCAAGGGCGGCAAAGCATGTCCAAAGTCGCTGATTCGGCATCGAACCCTGAACGTTGCGCAAAGCGAGGGGCCAGCAACTTGTGCTGGTTCGATTAAGCACGGGGCATCGTTTTGGTCTACGACGAGCGCCACAGCCTCGCCGCTCACAGGTCTGTGACAGTCCCTCGCGGGCTCAATGTCCGATGCGGGGACCGCACGATTCTGCAGACCGGACCAATTTGGGGCACCGCGCTCGCGGTCGGCAGCCCGCCGGCGATCTACCATTCTTGGGCGATGGACTGGGAGCCGGCCGTTTTTGCGCTGCCTGGCGGGGAGTGGACACCGTCGCTGGTCGCGGCGATGGAGGCCTGCGACGATCCTATGTGGGTCTTCGACGTCGAGCACTCCCGGATGCCGTGGGCGAATCGGCGTGCGCTCGAGTTCTGGAACGCGAAGTCGATCCCCGAACTCGCTGCACGAGACTTCTCCACCGGCATGTCCCAGTCGACACGGTTACGGCTGGCGGCATATCAGCGGACGCTCGAGCGCGATGAAGCGGTGTTCGACCGTTGGACGCTGTTTCCCGGAGACCGGCCGCAAACCATGCTCACCGCGTTTGGCCGGGTGCCGGGCCAGCGGGGAGTCGCGCAGCTGCTGCTTCGGGCGCGCCATTGCGAGACGACCCAGTCGGACATTCGGGGTGTCGAGGCGTTGCGCCATACGAGCGTGATGATCACGCTGTGCAGCCCCCGCGGTCGCGTCCTGATGCAGAATCCGGCGGCGACCGAGGCGTTCGGAGATGTGCCGGTGGGCAGGGACACCGACGGCATGCGTCGAAGGATCGTTTCGTCCGTGGACGCCGATGTTGTCGAACGTGCGCTGCGAGACGTGGGTGAGTTTCGAGGGGAGCTCTGTGTGCGAACCGAGGCCGGCGAGGTCTGGCATGCGTTGCACCTGCTCACCACGAGCGACCCCGCGACCGGGAAGCCCGCGATCCTCGTCAACGAGACGAATATCGATGCCCGAAAACGCAGTGAGCTCGCCTTGGCTGAAGCCTCGGAGAAGCTCGAGCAACGCGTGGTCGCACGCACGCTCGAACTGGCGGAGCAGCGGGCGTTTGTCGAGGGCATCTTGGACACGTCTCCGTGTTTCATGTTCGTCGCGGATGCTCGCGGAAGTGTCGTACGAGGAAACCGCGCGCTTCGGGATTGGCTTGGTCACGACCCGGTCGTCGACGAGTCTCCGGCGTGGCGACTGCTCAGCGACTGCACGCCGGAGTTGTACTGGGATTGGATTCGCAGCGCGCCGCCCTCAGAGCTCGAGGTGGAGTCGCGAAGCGGAGCCGGGGAGCGCTCGGTTGTGTACTGGACGCTCCAGGTGTTCGAGGTCGACGACAACCGCTTCCTCGTGGGCGCCGGACTCGACATCACAGAGCGCCGAGAGATGCAGATGCGGGTGCAGACCAACGATCGAATGGCCGCGCTGGGAACCCTTGCATCGGGCGTGGCGCACGAGATCAACAACCCGCTCGCGTACGTGCTGACAAACGTGGAGTTGGCCCAATCTCGGGCACGCTCTGGCGATGTCGAGGCCGTGCAAGAGCACCTGAATGCCGCGGCGGGTGCGTGTGTTCGGGCTGCGAAGATCGTGGCGGACCTCAAGGGCTTCTCACGTCCACCCGGTCCCACGACCTCGGTCAACCTGCTCGCGGTCGTGGACTCGGCGCGGCGGATGATGTCGCACCTGCTGGTCGAGCGGCAGATGTTCGCGTGCTCGGTCCCCGGCGACATCTGGGTCCGAGGAGATGAGACCAAGCTCTGTCAGGTTGTGCTGAACCTGTTGGTGAACGCGGCGGAGGCCTGCGAAGGCGGGGGCGCTGAGGCATCTGTCCAGGTGTCGGTCGAGTGTGACGGCGACGATGTCACCGTGGTCGTCGACGACACCGGGGCGGGCATGAGCGAGGCCGTACGGGCCCGAATGTTCGACCCGTTCTTCACGACCAAGGGCAGGCGGCAGGGCACCGGACTTGGACTCGCGATCTCGCACCGGATCGTGGACCAGCTCGGGGGTGGCATCGAGGTGGAGAGCCGCGAGGGCCACGGTTCGACGTTCCGGGTGAGACTGCCTGGCGGCGCGCCTCCGGACGCGCTCACGGCTCCAGAGGCCTCCGCGCACGCCGTCGGCCGAGGACGGGTGCTGATCGTCGACGACGAACCCGGGCTCGCGGAGGGGTTCGCCATGTTGCTTTCCAAGCACGATACGACGACCGCGAGCTCAGGGGTCGAGGCGCTTGCGTGCATCGACGCGGCCGAGTTCGACGTCGTCGTCTGTGACATGAGCATGCCGGAGATGGACGGACCCAGCCTTCATGCGG
>OJGU01000969.1_pt1 | contig 12680 bp, 8 predicted proteins | sample 1594741 | NCBI WGS metagenome assembly OJGU01 (sample SAMN05416841, study PRJEB24817) | seawater metagenome | isolation source: Sea water | place: Canada:Atlantic | collected 2013-07 | reverse complement strand
GTATAAGAGACAGCGCCCAACCCGCACAGCAGCGCATCGAGACAGGTCGCTGCCTGGTCATGATCGCCGAGCAACGAGGAGACGACCGCGAGGTTGTAGTTGCCCGAGAGCACCTCGGGTGAGTTCAGCGGGAGTTCACGCTGCACGATGGCCAGCGCCCGCTCGTAGAACGCCCGCGCCTCCCGGTAGCGGCCGTTGGCCATCTTGGCGTCGCCCTGATCGCGGAGGATCGTGGCGGGGGCATACCGACGCGCCATCGAACGTAGCGAGAGCGCTGCGGCGGTCGCCAGGACCGCCATCATCGACGCAAATCCGACCAGTGGCTGACCCGCCTGAATCGCGATCATGAACAAGCCCATCAGGCTGAGCGTGATCGGGATCCGGTACAGCGCCGGGGCGCGCCCCCGCATCGCGACCGGAACACATCCGGCCTCCATGCGAGCGGGAAGCGTCACGTCAGCCACGAACTTCATGTTCGCAGAATTCCCACCGGCCCGGGGACCGCAGACGGGCGCATTCCGTGCTGGCTGGCCTACCGAACAGACCGGTTCTGTGCCGTAGGACGTACATGGGGCAGATGTATGCTCGCCCTATGAGGCACAACGTGCGCGACCGCCTTCGGCTTCGCCGTAGCTTGAGTTGGGTGACTGCAGCGCTGCTGTCGGTCAGCTGCACGAAGACCGAACCCGCGGCAGAAACGACGCCCGACTCGGAAACGGGTGCGGAGGCGAGCGCGCCGGGGGCGTTGGACCTGTGGGCTGGTGTTCCACCGCTGGTCGCGGACGCCGCCGACATCACCACCGAGCTCAAGCCGCGCCCGGGCCCACTGAAGCCGAAGTCGGTCAGCGAGTCCGTCGAGATCCCGTTCCCGCCCGAGGTCGCGCCGGACGAAGGGATCGCCGTCACCCCACCGACCGGCCCGCTCGAGGTGCAGCGGTTCGGACCCACCGGACCCCAGACCTTGGTGGACGCGGTCCGCGTCAGCTTCAACGAAGCGATGGTCCCGCTCGCGACCGTGGAGGCACTGGAAGCCAAAGACGTCCCGCTGCTCGTGGACCCGCCGATCGACGCCACGGCCCAGTGGCTTGGCACACAAACGGTGGCGCTGCAGGCCAAAGGCCGACTCCCCTACTCCACGAAATACACAGTCACCGTCCCCGAGACCGCGGCTTCGATTCACGGGCACAGCTTGGCTTCGGCCAAGACGTGGACCTTCTCCACCCCGACGCTGGCCCTCGTCTCCGCCTACCCCGGGGGCGCAAACATCGACCTGGACACGGCCGTCACGCTGAACTTCAACCAGGCGGTCGAGCGCACAGCGTTGGCCGGCGCACTGACGATGCGCGGCTCGGGACGCACCGTGGCGCTCGAGGTCGTTCCCTCCGCGCTCGCCGAGGATGCGAGCGCGTCGGACAAGGAACGTGCAGCACGTGTCCTCACCCTCAAGCCCAAGACGAAGCTCGACAAGAACACGAGCTACACGATCAACATCCCAGCCGGCGTCTTCGGGGAGGGACCCGAGCGCAGCGGAGCCATCGCCCACAGCTTCAGTACCTACCCACCCCTGAAGCTCTCGCTCAGCGCGTGCGGTGATCCTTGCTGGGCCAGCAACGGCATTCATCTCACGGCAACCACCGCGCTTGCAGATCCCAAGCTCTCCGACCGCGTCAAGGTCAGCCCCGAAGTCGACAAGCTCGTCGTGTCCGCCGGTTGGAACGGCATCTCGCTCTCCGGAGACTTCGAGGGGAACACCAAATACACGGTCGAAGTCGACGGCGCCCTGCAGGATCGATTCGGGCAGACCCTCGGCAAGCCCTTCAAGGCCAGTATCAAGCTGGGGCCTCAGTACCCAAGCCTCGCGTTGACGCAGGCTCGCACCCAACCGCTGGTGGTCGAAGCCGGCAGCAAACCCTCGTTGCGCCTTCGGGTTGCAGGGCTCGACAAGGTCGAGATCGAAGCCCGCGCCATCGAGGGCAAAGAGCTCCACACGTTCTCGAACGGCTACTGGGACCGGAACTGGGCGTGGCCCTCCGACCGGGGCACCTCGACGTACGAGAGCAGCTTCGACACGACCGCGTCGATGCGAAAACCGACCGAGCTGGAGCTTCCCCTCCAGGAGATGCTGACCGGCGGCGCGTCCGAGGGCACGATCGGGTGGTTCATCGCCCGCAGCAGCGAGTTCGAGCTGTGGGGCTACAAGCAGCGTCAGGGCATCGCCCAAACGTTCGAAGTCACCGACCTGGGCATTGCGGCCGCGCTCGACCACGCCGGCGGTGTGGTCGCCGTCCACAGCCTCAGCACCAATGACCCCGTTGCCAATGCGACCGTCACCCTCATCGACCGATACGGCGCGACGAAGTGGACAGGCACCACCGACGCGAAGGGTCTGGCAGAGCCGACCGCTTCCGGCGGCAACGGCTACATCATGGTGCAGGCCGGCACCGATGCGGCCTACCTTCCCGCGAACAGCCAGAGCATCACCGGCAATTGGAGCTCGCGTACGGCTCCGGACGATCGGCCTCGAGCCTTCTTCTTCACCGACCGAACCCCCTACAAGCCCGGCGAGACCATCCACCTCGTCGGCATCCTGCGGCAGGAAGAAGCGAAGCCCGAGGGAAGTTTGGGGCTGTACCGCTCCGACTCCACGGCGGCCTACCGGGTCACCAACCCACGCGGCATCGAGGTCGCGACCGGCGACGTCTCGATCAGCAAGCTGGGCGCCTTCACGCTCGACATCGACACCAAGGAAGAGCACGGGACGGGGAACTTCTCGCTCGTCCTGACCTTCGCGAACTGGTTTGGGAGCGCGCAGACGTTCCAACACTCGATTCCTGTCGAAACCTTCCGGACACCGGAGTTCGAGGTCGATGTGGAGCGACCCACGTCCAAGCCGCTCGTGTATGGAGACACGCTGAGCGCCGAGGTGCTCGCGAAGTATCTTCACGGCGCGCCCATGGTTGGCGCCAACGTCAGCTACTCCCTCAACCGCACCGACAGTGGGTTCACGCCCCCGGGCGAGCTCAACCGGGAGTTCAGCTTCGGGGCGGGGTCCCCCTACGGGCGCTACGGCTGGTGGACGCCGCCATCGCGGATCGTGACCTCGGGGTCGGGCGTCACGACTGCCCAGGGCGTGTTCGCGGTCGAACACGTCGTCGCGGCCGTCGATCCCGTTCCGGCGGTCACGCTGACCGACACGGCGACCGCCGAACCCAAGAAAGACGAAGGCCCGCCCGCCGCGTCGACCTACAGCCTCTCCGCGACGGTCACCGACGAGAACCGCCAGGCCATCTCGGGGTCCGCGAGCTTCGTGGTTCACCCTGCGACCGTCTACGTCGGATTGCGATCGGACGCGATGGTGCTCAAAGAGGGAGAACAGACGACCGTGCAGGCGGTCCTGGTCGACCTCGAGGGCGAACGGGTCGCGGGCAAGCCGATCACGGTCAACGTCCTACGCCGCGAGACCGTGCGAACGGCTGTGGAAACGAACGGACGTTGGGCGTTCTCGTACGAGACCAAGGACGAGGAGGTCTCGACCTGCAACATCACGAGCAAGGCCGTTTCGGCGACGTGTGACGTCACAGTGGACACCGCGGGGACCTACCTCATCCGCGGCTCGGCGAAGGATGACGAAGGACGGGAGACCCGGACCCAGACCCAGCTGTACGTCCACGGAAAGGACGCCGTCGTTTGGGGCCAGAACACCAGCCGCGTCGACCTCGTCCCGGACCGCAGCGAGTACGCCCCGGGCGACACTGCCAACATCCTCGTGCGCTCCCCGTACGACGAGGCGCATGGGTTCTTGGTCGTGGAGCGCGAGGGAATTGCGAAGCGCTTCAAGTTGCAAGTCCACGGAGGAACAGCCGCGGTGGAGGTGCCTCTGTCCAAGACTTGGGCACCCGGAGTCACCGCCTCGGTGATGCTGTGGCGCGGCCGAACCGAGATCGAAGGCGCACCCGCCGGACAGGACCTTGGCATGCCGGCCGCGGCCGGAGGCAAAGTCGACCTCAAGATCAGCACCGATGAACACCGCATCGACGTCGGCGTCGAGCTGTCGGCCAAGGAGATCGAGCCCAAGGGCAAGCTCACCGTCAACCTCAGCACCCAGGATGCGAACGGCAAGCCAGTGTCCTCGGGCGTCGCGCTCATGGTGGTCGACGAAGGCGTTCTCAGCCTGATGAACTACGCCACGCCCGACCCGCTCGGCTTCTTCATCCGCAAGCGCAACGGCGGCGTGTGGATGAACGCCCTGCACCGAAACGTGCTGCCGCGCGAAGCGGGAGCGCCACCACAGAGCCCCGAAGACGTACCGGAGCCGGATCTCGAGCCCGAGCCCGAAGAACCGATGGCCCTCGAGGAGGCCGCGGACGATGGAGACATGGCACAAGCCATGGCCCCGCCGTCCCCAACCTCTTCGGCCGCCCCCGGCGGTGGTCGAAACCGCGAGCTTGCGAAACCCAGACCCAAAGGAAAGTCCTCGAAGAAGCGGGCCTCCGGATCCTCGGGGTACGGCGGAGGCGCCAAGCTCGAGGGGGCCACCTCGGGCAGCTTCGCGTTCAAAGCGGACGAAGCGATGGCCCAACAAGTCTCGCTGCGGACCCTGTTTGCCAGCACCGCGTACTTCGCCGGAGACCTCCAGACAGACGCCGAGGGCAACCTCAGCGTCACCATCGACATGCCGGAGAACCTCACCACCTTCCGCGTGATGGCCGTCGCCATCGACCGGGAAGAGGTCGACCGATTCGGAAGCGGCGACGCGCAGGTTCGTGTCCGCAAGCCCATCATGCTCCGGCCTTCGATGCCCCGGTTCGCCAACTACGGCGATGCCTTCGAGGCCAGCGTCATGGTCGACAACCAAACCGGCGCCGACCAAAAGGTCCTCGTCGGTACCCGCGGCGTCAACGTGACCGTGGGAAGCGAAGACCAGAAGTTCGTCGACATTCCCGCCGGCGAATCCAAGGAGGTTCGCTTCGACATGAAGACCGAAGAGGTCGGCACCATGCGCGTGCAGTTCGCGGCCATGAGCAATGCGGGGCGAGACGCGACCCAACTGGAGGTGCCGGTCAACTATCCCGCGACCGCGGAGGCCTTTGCCGACTACGGGATGACCGAGAACTCGGTCATGCGCGCGCTCGAAACACCGCAGAACGTCCTGTCCGCGTTCGGAGGGCTGGAGCTGAGTTTCAGTTCCACCGCGCTCAGCGGCCTCGAAGACTCGGTTCAGTATCTGATCGACTACCGCTACGAGTGCGCCGAGCAGACGTCGAGCCGGGTGCTCCCGATCTTCGTACTCGGCGATATCTTGGACGAGTTCCCGATCGCCAGCGTGCGAGACCGGGCCTCACGGACGGCCATCGCAACCCGCGGGGTCGAGAAACTGTTCACCAAACAGAACCCCGACGGTGGCTTCGGCTACTGGTATCGCGGCGAGAGCTGGCCCTACGTCTCGACGTGGGCCACGTTCGCGCTGCTCGAGGGCAAAAAGGCTGGATTCGAGGTCGACGAAGGCAAGCTCAACGCGGCGCTGGGCTACGTGGAGAACTTCGTCCGCTACGGGCACCGCTCTCGCTGGGGCGTCTACTACGACTGGACCACGCGCTCCTTTGCGATCTGGTTGCTGAGCCGTGAGAGCCGGGGCGAGGAGCTGTTCAGCACCGTCTGGGCGCACCGCGATGAGTTGCCCCTGTACGCCCGCGCCTACCTCATGAGCGCCGCCCACAACTACGGCAAGACAGCCGAGCGCGACGAGATCCTCGCGCAGCTGCGAAAGGCCGTCATCGAAAGCCCCAAGGCGATTCACTTCGAAGAAGCACGCTCGGAGGCCGACGCCGCCAACGGGCTGGCGGTCCTCATGCACTCCAACGTGCAGACCGACGCGATTGTCTTGATGGCGATGCTCGACGCCGCACCCAAAGACCCGATGCTGCCCAAGGTCATGGCCGGCATCATGGCCTCACGCGATCCCATGAAAGGTGGACGCTGGGGAAGTACGCACACCAACGCGTGGGCGCTCGTCGCTGCGAGCCGCTACTACGAGGTCGTCGAAGCCGATGAGCCCAACTTCGAGACCCAGGCATGGCTCGGGGACGCGTTCGCCGGCAGCTTCACCTTCAAGGGTCGAAGTATGACCAAGCAGCAGCAGACGATTCCGATGAAGGCACTGCAAGAGTCGGATGCCGAGAGCCTGACCTTGGCCAAGAAGGGGCCCGGCAAGCTCTACTATCGGCTGGGTCTGCGGTACGCACCCCAGGACCTCAAACTCGACGCGCGCAGCCAAGGGTTCGTCGTCTCGCGGCACTACGCCGCCATGCCCGAGCAGGGGGAGACCGAACCCGACCCGGACGCCGTACGTCGACTTGACGACGGAAGCTGGGTCATCAAGGCCGGGACCAACATCAAGATCAGTCTGAACGTCGTCGTGCGTGACCGGGCCAACTACATCGTGGTCGACGACGCGCTTCCGGCTGGCTTCGAAGGGCTCAACCCTCGCTTCGTCACCAGCGGCGCGGGGGCGATCTCGGGCAGCGTCACGACCGGAGGAATCTCGAGCGGCTACCGTGGCCGCTGGTGGTACCCGTGGTGGACATTCGACCACAGCGACCTTCGCGACGACCGCATGCTGCTGTTTGCGGATATGCTCCCCGCCGGGGTCTACACCTACGCGTACACCGCGCGGGCGACGACGATTGGCGACTTCCTGCTTCCCCCGGTCAAAGCCGAGGCCATGTACGAGCCCGAGCGCTTCGGCCACAGCAGCAGCAGCCGGGTGAAAGTCGTCGAATAGAAGAAAGTCGGGAGCGGTTTGTCGGGTCGCGCAACGAACTGCCCAGAGACCCACGATGACCACCGAGACCCTCCGTTCCCGACTCTGCGCCATCCTCGCCGCCACGCTCGCCGCCGCGGCCCTTCCCGGCTGCGACCTGGACACCAGCGAGGATGACGTCGTCGATGGCACCGACGGCGACGACGACGGCGGTGAGACCGACGGGGGTCTCGTGCCCGACGACGACGATACCGAGTCCGAGGGCGGGTCAGAGTCGAGCGGCGGTGATCCGGCCGATAGCGACGGCCCGGACACGCCCGTGGACCCCACCGACGAACCGCCGTTCGATGACGACCCCGGGGCTGCGCTCGGCGCCCTCTCCGGCATGGGCTACATCTGCTACGACGCTGAAGACACCTCGCTCAACCTCTTCTTCAACCCCGATGGCGTCACGGTCCAGTTCGAGGACGACACCACCAGCGAGGGAACCTACGACACCACAGGCGGCGCGCTCACCCTGTCGTTTCCCGAGCTTGGTTTCACCGAGAGTGCCGTCGACGCCGCCGTTGCGCTGGACGCCCTGGTCTACTTCGAGACCCCGAGCATGCAGTGCGGCGCGTATGCCCTCGACCACACCGCGGTTGGAGAGGCCGACGTCGTCGACTGCCCAACGATCAAGTACATCCCCGAGACCTCTTGGGAGAACAACCAGTTCCACTTCAGCGACGGCGGCTACGTGCGGCGCCGGAGTTGGACCGAACTGCCGGCGGTCCCTGACACGCTGTACTCCGTTCGGCTGGGCGTCTACCGCGTCGTGGGCAACCAGATGTTCATGGTGCTCCCCTTCGGGGACGAGGGCGAGCAATGGCTCACCGGGACCCTCACCGACGAAGGCTTGTACATCGACCAACTCGAGCCCGAGCAGGGTGCCTGCGAGTAGCGGCCGGTAGCCTGGCTGCGCCTTCTGTGGAAGAGTCTCCGGGTGCGTCTCGCCTCCAAGTTGGCATGGGTCGGCCTCGGAGGTGCGGGCCTGGTCGGCGCGGCTGTCCTGACGCGGTCCGAGGCTGCCGTGCCGGAGCCCGACCTGCCCGCAGCAGCCGCCCCGAAGCCTGCGGGTGCATCGCCCCCTCGTGCTGATGTTCGTTGGATTGCGGCGGCGGGCGGACAGGTCCCCGAGCTCAACCAGGTGTCCATCGAACAAGACCTCGCGCTTGCAGCCAAGACCTTTGGCCCCGGCGGTGTGGTCCTGTTCGCAGCCGGAGCCGGAGCCCCGGTCGTTCAGGTCCTGGCGGGGTCCTCGCCCGGTACCGATCCCGCCTCCCTGCTCGCGGACCTCTTTGCCCCTCGCGGTGGTCGGGACTCAACGTATCGCGAACCGGACCTGGAACTCGACGGGCCTGCCACGGCGCAGAGCGTGTCCGAGGCGCTGCGGGTCGCGGTGAGTCAGCCAGGCGCTCCGTTGCTGCTGTACTTGGGTGGGCACGGCCACCGCGGTCCCACCGACGCCGAAAATGCTGTCGGGCTGTGGGGCCAAAGCGAGCTGACCGCCCTCGATCTGGCCGCGTTGTTGCGGGACACGCCGCGCCCGGTCCAGATCATCGCCACAACGTGCTTCTCGGGAGGTCTTGCCGAGCTCGCCTTTGCCGACGCCAACGCGCACAGCGGCGCGTTCCCAGGGGAAGTCTGCGGGCTCTTCGCGGCGCCGCACGATCTCGAGGCCTCCGGCTGCGACCCCAACCCGGACCGGGCCGCACAACAGGGGTTCGGGCTTCACTTCCTGCACGCCCTCGCGGGACAGTCCCGAGACGGCACCCAGCTGGCGGCCCAGGACATCGACTTCGATGGCGATGGAACGATCGCCCCCCGCGAGGCCCACGCGTACGTTCGCATTCACAGCGAGGCGTTCGATGTCCCGACCAGCGTCTCCGAGCGCTGGCTCGAAGCGGTCGCGCCGGGGCCCGGGGCACCACGAACCCCCGTGGTGTTCCCCGAGGAGAACGCGGTGATCGCAGCGCTCGGTCGGAAGACCGGCTTGATCGATGGGCTCGAACGCGCGCGGATCCACCTTCGGGACATCGAGGCCAAGATCGACGCCAAGAGCGAGGCGTTGACGCGAGCGCAGGAGGCCGAGGATCGGGCCTATCGGCGAGCCGCCGGCGAAATTCTTGCGCGCTGGCCCGTGCTCGACGACCCCTGGCACCCACAATTCAGCACCATGCTCGCCGGCAACATCGACGCGATACGCGAGCATTTCGCATCCGCCGATAGCTACGCTGCATATGGTGCGGCACGCGAAGAAGTCGACCGAATCTCGGGCGAGGTGTTCGACCTTCGCGCAAACGCTGCGCCCTACGAACGACTGGCGCGGGCACTCGAATACCGCCGCCGAGCGGCACGTTTGGCCGCACAAGGCGGACCTGCGTGGGATCGCTTCGAGCTGCTCCGCAGTTGTGAGCTCCGCGCACCGCCGGGTTGACTGCAATTCTTTCGCGAGCACCGCCCCACTCACGAAATAGCTTTTGTGAGGAGGACGACAGATGCCCGAAAGTTACGCGCGGGAAGTACCGCGGAGCCGCAATCCCGACCGCCCCCTTGATGCCTACTTCGACGACATGGCGTCGACGCAGCGCTTGTCAGCCGACGAAGAGCTCGACCTCGCCCGAGCGCTGTTCGAAGCCAAAGCGCACATGTGGACCTGTCTCCTTCAGGCACCGGACAAGGTCCTGCGCGATGAAGTCAAAGAGGTCCTCGGCGACAAGGCTCCCGCGCTTCGCAAGCGCCGCAAACACGATGATCAGTGGCCGCAAAGTGTGCGCGACGCCCTTGTCGTTGCAGATCGTGACTGCGAAGTCGCACGACGCATGACCGCGTGGGTCCACACCCACCCGGAGTGCGGGGTCAATGGCATGGAGCTGCAGGCGAGCATCAACGGCGTCCGCAGGCTCCGAGACAAGTTCGTCGCGGCCAACCTCGGCCTCGTGGTGAGCATCGCGCGGCGATATGAACGACGGCTGTTCTCGTTCTCGGACCTCATCCAAGAAGGCAACACGGGACTCCTCAAGGCCGTGGATCGCTTCGACCCGGACCGTGGGTTCCGCTTCTCGACCTATGCCGTGTGGTGGATTCGCCACGCCATCGGTCGCGCGCTGTCGGACCGAGGCCGGGAGATTCGACTGCCGGTGCACGTCGCCGAACGCCAACAGACGCTGGTGCGCGCCCGGGTCGCGTTCGAGTCGAAGCAAGGCCGCCCCGCAACCCCCGAGGAACTCGCGGAGTGCACGGGCTTCACCGTGGAACGTGTGCGTCGGCTGCTCGCTGTCGAGTACACCCGCGCCATCGCTCACGACCCGAACACGAAGACAAGTCAGCCGGTCCTCGTCGAAGAGTTGCCGGTCCCAAGGCCCGAGTACGAGGAAGCACTCGACGCCACCGCCTGGGCAGAGGGCCTGCGCGAAGCGGTCGGGTCGCTCCCGGTGATGCAGCAGCAGATCATCCGTCAACGCTTTGGTCTCGACGGTGCCGCCCCGATGACCCTTCGCGAAGTCGGCAAGCTTCATGACCTGTCGCGCGAACGGATTCGACAGATTCAGGTCACGGCGTTGAGCCGCATGCGGGAGAGCTTTGAAGACCGCGGGTTGGTCGCCTGAACCGTCCGCGGAGGGTCACGCCAGACCGAGACGGTAGAGGTCCAGTGGAGTGGTCGACATCCCCCGCGCATGCTCAGCGATGAGCGTGGCCACCGAATCGTCGCGCAGCTCCAGCCCCCGAATCTCCGAGGGCAGCAGATACGACGCCGGGGTCTTGGCCGTGGTCTCGGAGAGGGCCTCGGTCGAGAGGTGTGCCTCGAGCACGAAGCGGAGCCTCCCCAGATCGCTGCCGGGGAGCAGAGGCATGTGGGAGATTCGAACGATTCCCTCCAGCACGGGCGTGCAGCCACTGGCTCGCTGAACGACCCGATTCGCCGCCGCCGTCAGGTCTTCGCCATGCTCCAGGGTCCCCGCCGGCGGATACCAGGTGCCCCCGCGCTTGTCGTCGCGCACCATCAAGTACCGGTGCCCGCGACGAACGAGCACGATCACGACGATACGAACGCTGTGGCCCTCTGGCGACACCCGGCGATGGTACCTGTAAGCATCTGCGCAGCGCAGGCGTTCCGATCCTGCCATGCGGTTGATCTCAGACGTGATGCAGTCGATTCTGCCGCCAGGCATGCGCGCTCCAACCCGCCCCGCCCGTGATTCCCGGAGGCTTCTTGGCCTCGGGGCCGTCCTGCTCTCCCTCGGAGGCTGCAAAGCGGCTGGCACAACCTCCGCCGAGGCTCCGGCGGCCCAGCTCGACGACATCGTCGCGATTGAGTCGGAGCTTGCGATGAACGCCGAGCGACTGGAAGCACAAGGCGTGCGGGTGGCCCGCGCCCCAAAGGTCCAGGCCGACGTGGCAGGTGGTGCCGCCCGAGCCGTCGCCGACGGCGATGACGATGAAACCGTCACTCCGGGACCAGCTCCAGCATCACCACCTGCCGAGCCCGAGCCCGAGCCCGCCCCCGCCCCCATCGTCGAAGCCGAAGAGGACGCGATGGACCGCAATGCCCCCGAACGCGACGCGCCGCGGGGGCTCTCGCTGTCCAAGCGCAAGGCCGAGAAGCGGAAGAAGCGCGACAAGAAGACCCGCTGCGAGCGCATCTGCGATCTTGCCGAGGCCACCTGCACGCTGGCCGACCGAATCTGTGGACTCGCCGACGAGCACGTCGACGATGTTCGATACGAAGACGCGTGCGGCCGCGCGGAGTCGCAGTGCGAAGCGGCTTCGGATGCCTGCAGCGCCTGCGAAGACTGATCCCCGCCTCCCCGAAGGGTACTCAGCGGCTCGGCGTGGATGCGGCGAGGGCCTCACGGAGCGAGGCCGCCCACCCTTCGAGGTTCTGCACCGTGGACTCGAGGTCCGAGGGGGACCGCGCCAGCACCGTGAGCTTCTTTTTGAGCAGCGCCTTCGCCTTGCGCACCCGTCCACGCACCGTCCCCTCGGGAATCCCGAGAACCGCCGCGGTCTGTGAGGCGGAAAGCTCCTCCCAGTAGTACAGCTCGAGGACGATCTGGCAGTCGATCGGGATCCGTCGCAACGCCTCGAGCAGGAGCCGCTGTTCCTGCTGCCGACCCAGCAGCGTGTTCGGACCAAACCCGACGTCTTCGACCGACGCCTCCGCGAAGTCGAGCACCTCGACCTTGCGCTGCCGACGGTAGTGATCGCGCAGCAGGTTGTGTGCGACCCCAAACAGGTACGTGCGGAAGGTCGAATCGCTGCGGAAGCGCTCCCGGCCCTCGACGCTCGCCATGAAGGTCTGCTGGACCAGGTCTTCGAGCGCGCCCTCGTTCACCTTGTTGCGGAAGAATCGATGAACGCTCGAGAAGTGGCGATTGAAGAGCTGGTCACCTGCGCCCAAGTCCCCCTCGCGCCAGCGGTCGAGCAACTCGACATCGTCCCGACCATCGCTCACCAACCGCACTGTATCAGCGCGACCCGTCCGCGGGAGCCAGCCGACTTGCCTCAGCGCGGGCCGCCACGGCGGCGGGTTCGCGGCCCAGTTCGTCGTAGACCTCCGCCAGACTCCTGAGCATGCGCGCGCGGGCTGGCGCGGCGTCGTGGAGCAGCTCGAGATCGTCGAGGACGGCGCGCACGACCGCGAGGGCGCGTCGTGGCTCGCCCGATCCGCGCAGGTCATCCGCAAGCGTCAACGTGGCGTCGAGCCGGCCGGGCGCGGATGGATCCGCCCAACCGGCCTGCACCGCCGCCGAGATCGCGACCGAACGTGCCGCCGGATCGCGTTCGAGTTGCGCGGCCTCGAGCAAGCCCGGCCCAGGGTCGGGTTGGGGACTGTCTCTTATACACATCTCCGAGCCCACGAGACCTCTCTACATCTCGT
>OJGU01000966.1_pt1 | contig 12732 bp, 11 predicted proteins | sample 1594741 | NCBI WGS metagenome assembly OJGU01 (sample SAMN05416841, study PRJEB24817) | seawater metagenome | isolation source: Sea water | place: Canada:Atlantic | collected 2013-07 | reverse complement strand
GTCTCCGTCTCGTCGACGGTCTCCGTCTCGTCGACGGTCTCCGTCTCGTCGACGGTCTCCGTCTCATCGACGGTCTCCGTCTCGTCGACGGTCTCCGTCTCGTCGACGGTCTCCGTCTCGTCGACGGCTTCCGCCGGGGCCGCATGTGCGGCGGCAGAACGTCCGAGGACGAACGCCACCGCCAGCGAACCGAGCCTGAAACCGACGGTCATGGGCTGCTACGGAAGATCCGTCGGTCCGGGCGCCCCGGGATGGGTGGGGACCTTCTGGATCACTTCGACATCTGCCTCGAGCGGTGCATTGAACAGCGCCGCTTGCTCTGGTTGAGCGCCGACGGGGTCACACTCTTCACCGCCGCCGTCGTCCGTATCGCTGTCGGTGTCGCCCGTGGTTTCTTGGGGATCGGAGTCGTCACAGCCGGCGATTGCCAGTGCGAGGCCGAGCAGGCACGCGTGCAGGGTTGTTCGGGTCATGGTCATCGTCAGCCTCACGCGGGTTCGCAGAATCCAAAGCGGCACTCGCCGCCGTTGTTGCAGGTGTCGCCGTCCGAGCAGGTCTCGCAGCCGCTGTCGACACCGTTCTCCTCGAGGAAGAAGCAGTCGCACGGGGCGGGGTGCTCGAACGAGGCAATCGGTCCGCCGTCGACTTCGCGGGCCACATGCATCGCGCAGCTGGGGACGTTGCCAACGCCGATGACCGCCTCGGCCACTGTGACGCCGTCAATCTCGACAGTGCCGGTCATGAGGTCGACGAGAAGCTGAGCTCGCGCCGCCGAATCGGCACCGTTGTCGGAGACGGTGTTTCCGTTCGCGTCGGTACGAAGGATGAAGCGCAGGTTCGTCCAGATCGGGTAGTGCCCGTCGCGGACGTTCCGCTTGTCTCGCGCGGTCGAGGTGGAGTCGGGAAACAGGGCGCCCAAGCAGCCGTTGAACGGCTCGAAGGCGAGGACGCGCATGTTGTCCGCGGCGGCCTCCCACTTGCTGCTGTTGAGAATGCCGAGCACGCGCTCCGCATTGCCGGTCGTGTTCTCGGCGATGACCGCGTCACGGACGTCGCTGGACCCGGCATGGTCCCGCAGGGCGCCGTTCCACATGGTGCCGGCGATGCCGGTGTTCGCACCGATGGTGAGCTGGGTGCTGGAGCCGGGGTTGCGAACCAAGACGAAGTTGGGATCGGTCCACGGTTCGACCTGGCGGTCTTCTTCCCCGCCAAACTTCAGGACGTAGTAGGCCTCGGTTGCCGTGATGGCCGTTTGTGTAGAGTTGCGCGGGACGACGAATCCCAGCGTCTCGACGTAGCTGGGGACCTCGAGCAGCTCATCGGGAGGCGACTCTCCACCCAGGCACGTGGCGCCGCCGACATCCATCGCCGAGAGGTCCGAGAGGACCTCCACATCCGTCGGCATGTTGCAGGAGCCCTGGGCGCCCTCGGCCGTGTAGTAGATCGCCGTCCCGGACACGGGCGTCTGCTCGCGCTGCACGTCGTAGCTGATGCACGACGAAAGCGGGAAGTGAACGACGGTCATGGCGTCGTCACCCATGATGTCGGGGTCAGCCAACGCGGGCGAAAGCTCGGCGAGAACCGACTCCAGCAGCGTGGTGGCGGGGAAGTACAGGGGGTTGGGCAGCGAGGTGCAGTCGACAGGAGCGCCTCCGGACTGGGGGTCCGAGGGCATTCCGAAGCCGGCTGCCGCCGCAAAAAGAATCGCGGTGAGCATGCGGGGTCCTTCGAATGCTGCGTCTACCGAGGGCCGTTGTGGACCTCAAGGTGTGGTCGCGAAGCGCCCCCGAGCCCCGGCTCAGCGCCTCGAATCGAAGCGGTCAATACGGGGCCGGCTTTGCATCGAGATTCGTCATGTCCTGCGCGTTGCGGTCCGCTCCTGTAGGGTGCGCGGCGATGCGACGTCGCGAACTGTTGCGCAGCCTCGTTGCGGCGCCATGCCTCCTCGTGGGCTGCGGCAAGGGGTCCTCTTCGCTGCGATTCTCCGGCATCCCAGATGGCGACAAGGAAGCCCTCAAGGACGGGTACGCCGCGGTGGCTGAGTATCTGTCTTCAGCGTTGTCGGTCCCGGTCGAGCCGGTACACGTACCGGACTACACCGCCGCAGTCACCTCGTTGGCGTCGGGTGGCATCGATTTCGCCTGGCTTGGGGGTGTCACCACCGTGCAAGCCGAGCAGCGCACGCCTGGCGGAGTCCACTTCGTCGCAGCCCGCGAGAGCGACCTTCACTTCAAGAGCTACATCGTCGCCAACGCCAAGGTGGCAGCCGCGGCCGGCCTCGACGTGGTTTCGGAGCGTGAGGCGGGGACCCTCGCGGGCCTCGCGTCACTCGCACGGCCCATGAAAGGAAAGCGATTCAGCTTCGGCTCGAAGAGCTCGACGTCCGGCCATGTCATGCCGCGCTCCTTCCTGTCCGACCCTGCGGTCGGCATCGATCCCGAGACGCACTTCCTCGGCGGCCCGGTCTACCAGCGGCAGGGCGGGCACGCGGCCACGCTTCGCGCAGTGGCGTCGGGAGCCGTGGACTTCGGCGTTCTCAACTTCGCGAGCTGGGAACGCGCGGAGGCGGAGCTTCAGACTCAGGCCCCTGTGGTCGCCGTGACGCCGGAGTACGTCGACTACTGCCTGGTCGCCCGCGGGTCGATGCCACAGGCACAGGTCGATGCATTGCGGGCGGCCTTCGTGGAGCTGGACGTTGCGGTCCCGGGTCAGGCGCCGGTCCTGGAGGCGTTTGCCGCCAAAAAGTTTGTGAAGGCTGACGCGAGCGCATGGGACAGCATTCGGGCTGTGTTGGCACGACTCGAGGCCGAGGGCGCGCTTCGGTGAGGGATGCGGTCGAGCTCGAGGGTGCCTCGGTGCGCTACCCCGACGGGCGCGGCATCGAGAACCTCACCGCTCGGCTGGAGGCTGGACGCACGGTTGCGCTGGTCGGGCCGTCGGGCGCGGGCAAGAGCACCCTGCTTCAACTCATCGCGGGCTCGGTTGCACCGGACTCTGGGCGCGTGTGTACGCTCGGGCAGCCGATCGCGGAACTCACCGGAACTCCGTACCGAGTCGCGTGTGATCGCGTCGGATTGTTGGCGCAGGCCGACGACCTCACGCCCGGGCTCAGCGTTCTGCACAACGTGTTTGCGGGTCGCCTCGGGCGATGGTCGGCGGCGCGGGCTCTTCGCAACCGGTTCTGGCCGCGCGCCGACGACCGTCGCGACGCCGCATCTGCCCTGGCTTCGGCCGAGCTCGCCGACCGGATCGATGCTGATCCGGCCGAACTCTCGGGCGGAGAACGGCGCCGCGTCGCGCTGGCTCGGTTGGCGTTTCAAGCCCCGGCACTGTGGCTTGCAGATGAGCCGACCACCGGCCTGGATGTTCGGCTACGGGCCGACATGATGGACCTGCTGCTTCGCATGGTCCGCGACCGCAACGCCACCGCGGTGGTTGCGTTGCACGACCTCGAGCTGCTTCGCTGCGACTTTGACGAGATCTGGGGACTACGCAGCGGAGAACTGAGCTTTGCCCGCGGGGCCGAGACCGTCTCCGAAGATCAACTGGGCGTTCTGTTCGGGAGCGGGCGGTGAGTCGGCGCAGGATCGTCTTCGTCACGTTTGCGATTGCCACGGCTGCGATCGCGTTCTCGCTCGACTTCGGCACCCTCAACACGCAGGGGGCGTTTGGGGCGGTCCGCTCGCTTCTCACCGGGTTCGGGAGTCCGGACCTTCGGCCCCAGACGCTGGGCCGGGTGCTCACTCTCGCGGCTCAGACCCTCGCGGTAGCGATCCTCGGAACTGGCCTGGGTGCCGCGCTTGGACTGTTGGTGGCGATGGTGGGCGCGACCGCGAGCGTGCACGGTCACCACGGGCCGGGGCGAAGGGCCCTGGCCGAGCTGCTGCGCCTCGGACTCGACGGGTTGCGAGCGATCCCCGATTTCGCCTGGGCGCTCGCGCTTCTCGTCGTGTTGGGCCCGGGTCCGCTCACCGGTGCGTTCGCCATTGCGCTGTCCGTAACCGGCATCTTGGGTCGTGCATTCGGCCAGCTCCTGGAGTCGGTATCGGCGGCGCGCGTTCACCCGGTGGAGCGACTCGCGGGCTCGCCCTTGGCGGCGGTGGTCTACGGGCGACTGCCCCACATCGCTCCCGCTGCGTGGTCGTACGGGTTGGCGCGGCTGGAGTGCTCGATCCGCAATGCATCGGTGATCGGGATCGTCGGTGGTGGCGGGTTGGGTGCCGAGCTGTTCGAAGAGCTTGGCTACGGCCGGATGGATCGCGTGGCGACGTTGCTGTTGGCACTGGTCGCGCTCACCGCAAGCGCTGACATCGGGTCCTCGATCCTGCGTCGACGCCTCGGAGCCGGGGGACCTCGCACGCAACGCTCCGCCCGTCTGTGCGCCTTCTTGGTCTTCGTGGCGAGTCTGGCTTGGCTGACCCCGGCCGCGGCCACGTTGCTCGATGCGCTCTCCCGGATGGATGCACGTGTGGCCTCCGAATCCGCGGCGCGGTTGCTTCAACCCGATCTGTCGGCGCAGACGCTCGGCGAAGTGGTCCGAGGAGTCGGGCCTCCGCTGGGGCTTGCATGGTTGTCCATGACGGCTGCGACGATGTTCGCGTTGGCGGTGTTGCCGTGGACGAGCACCATCGTGCGCGGGCGGGCGCGGGGAGCCGCGGCGGCCGACGCCACGCTGGCCATCGCCGGCGCTTGGGTGTTGCGAGGTGCCGCCTTGCTGGCTCGAGCCGTGCCCGAGGTCGCGTGGCTGCTGCTGTTTGCGGCGGCGCTCGGCATGGGGCCGACTCCAGCCTTGCTCGCCCTGAGCCTGCACGCGTCCGGGGTCTTGGTTCGCCTGTTCACCGAGGCGGTCGACGACCGGTTTGTGGCCGCCCCGCGCCGGGATGTTGGGGCTGGGGCCGGCATCGGATGGCTCGTCTACGCCGCGCTCCCCCGCTTGCGAGCCACCCTGGCCACGCATGCCGGGCTGCAGGCGGAGTCGAACCTCCGCTCCGCATTCACCCTGGGCATCCTCGGTGCCGGGGGCCTGGGCAACGCATTCCACAGCGCGATCAGCTACTGGCAGCTCGAGCGGGCATCGACTTTGGCGTTGGGGATGTTGGTGGTGTTTGTCGGGCTCGACAGACTCGGCCGCCGCATGTCACGGCTGGGTGGGTGAGCGAAGCGGCGGCAACGGGTAGCCCCCGTCGGAGGCCCGCCGTTCATGTCGGCCAACGACCCTCGATCCAGGCTGCAACCAACCCCGCGTGGGACAACGGCCTCCTCGGGTCATCCACATCGACGTTCGTCTCGTAGTCGAGCAGCACGACCGTTCGCGCTGCACCCTGCTCACGCAACTGGTCGACCAGGTCGGAGAGTCGGTGCTCCAACACCCAGCGGTAGGCGGGTAGATAGATCGCCCGGCGGGCCTCGAGGTAGTCGAGGAGCACGTCGTCGTGCTCGAAGTCGCGTCGGTGGCCCAGGCACATTCCGTAACGACGAACCGTGCGTTTGAGACCCTTCATCGAAGTGATACCGAGCTTGCCGGGGTCTACCTCGGCGCGCTCGAAAACCTTGAGGCCTTGCCAGAGGCCTTCCACGGATTCGGAAACGACGCTCGGTGCTCCGGGTATCGGGATGCCGCCGTGCGGAAAGAACGGGCTGAACTGGACCCACGGTTCGGGGCCCCGGCTGGTGACATCGACGATGAGCGGGTCGCCGAAGGAGGCCCGCAATTTGGCTTCGCTGCTCTGCCGGTGTTTGACGATGAAGGTCATCGGACGCTTATAAACGGTTATTCTACCATAAATATGCGAAGTCGGCTTGACTCTCCCGGTTCTAGATTCATGGTTGGGGCGACACTTAATGCGGAGAACGACGAGATGTCCTTGAAAAATGTTGCCCAAGAAACCCTTCTGCTGCTCGAAAACGGCGGATTCCGGACCGAAGACGGTCGCCGGATCGAGCTAGCCGCCGAGCAGAAGGCCGCAGTCGAGGGCAGCTTCACCCTCACGCCCGAGTCGGGTGCGGCGCTGCTCAGCGTTCGGGGTGCCGGCGGTGCGGCGCCGTCGATTTTCGTCACCACCGAGCGAACCCAAGAGGCCGTGCGCCGGTTGGTCGGCGAGGGCCACGTGGACCCCGTCGTGCTGAACTTCGCTTCGGCTCGAAACCCCGGCGGTGGGTTCATTCGCGGCGCGAAGGCGCAGGAGGAAGACCTCGCGCGTTGCTCCGGTCTGTACCCGTGCCTGCTCACCCAGCCGCGGTACTTCGAGATCAACCGGGCGCAGAGCTCCCTTCTCTACACGGACCATCTGATCTACTCACCGAAGGTCCCCTGGTTCCGGACTCGCAGTCGCAACGCGCCGGATCGACTGTGCCTCGCGTCGGTGATCACCGCCCCGGCACCCAATGCCGGAGAGGTGCTCCGGCGAGATCCCACAGCCGGCGCTGCGATCGAAGCGGCTCTGCGTCATCGCGCGGGTCTCGTGCTGGCGCTGGCACGCGAGCAGGGGCACCGGAGCCTGCTGCTCGGTGGGTGGGGGTGCGGTGTCTTCCGCAACGACCCCGAGATGGTTGCGGACGCCTTCGGTCAGTGGCTCGAGTCCGAGACGTTCGGTGGGGCCTTCGACCACGTCACGTTCGCGGTGTTCGACCGAACGAAGCTGGTTCACGACGCGTTCGCACGCCGGTTTCCAGCGTGAGCTGCCTGGATCGGGTTCGCGCGAAATGGCGCTGGTCTCGTCCCCAGCAGCCCCCACCCGGGGCTTGGCGCACCCATGGCGTGGCTCCAGTTCATGTTTGATGTCGTTTTATGCCCGACATCGGGCATGCGGTCGGTCACACTGGATTCGTGGGGTGGCTCAATCGTCAAGGGAAGACATCGTGAGCGACCCGGCACACCACGGACCCCAGGTCGCGGGCATCCGTCGGATCTCCGACGCGACGATGAAGACGCTGGAGACGGAGTCCAAGAACCAGGTCTCCGAAAAGCTCAAGAGCGCCACCGAAGGGACCGCGCTGCACCGGCTCGCGCTGTCGCTATCGCTGCTGGACATGCTCAAGTCCACCACGCTTGGCAGCGACAACAACCTCACCCTGGCCCAGTTCGACGACGACGCCCGGAACACGCTGAGCATGCGCGAGTCTCAGCTCGAGAGGCTCGCCGACGATCTTCTGGTCTGCAGTGATGCGACCGCCGCGTTCGAGCAGGCCTACAACGAGGCCAAGCGCATCGTGCTTGGGCCGGGCTATCAATCTGCCATCGCCCAATTCGCCAACTTCATCGTCAGCGACGCCTTCTATGCCTCGCTGCCGAGTCACGGAGCGGCTCGCAAGGACGCCCTCGCATCCGAGATGAGCAAGCTTCGGGCGCTGGATCCCGAACTCGCGACGAGGACGGCCGCCGAGTTTCTGGGCATGGAGATCGCCCACGCACCCGGACGGGTCATCAACGAGTTCACGCTCGACGAGTGCGTGGACGCCGTCTACCAGGTCCTCAGTTTGCTCGCAGAGATCGAGCGGAGCCAGCGTGCTTGCCACGCGCCCGGAGCCGGCCAAGGCGCGAAGGGCCAGGACGCCAAGATCGTCGGAGAGTCGGTGGGGATGCAGAGTGTTCTTGCGGGTCTCAAGACTGGGGCGACCTGTGCCGACACCAGCAAGAAGGTCGCGGACCTGCTGGAGAACACGGCGAAGCGGATGAGCATCGCCAGGGATCTGGCCAAGGGGCTCAAGCACCGCAGTTCGGCCGGGATGCTGGGGGACGACGCCAAGATCGCCAAGTCCGCGGAGTGGCTGCAGCAAAACGGCTACGGGAAGGCGGCGGCGGTTGCCACCTGGTTGCAGGACCACCCGATGTTCGGCCGCGGGCTTGCGTCGTTCACGGGGCTGGTTGCTCTGGCCGGAGTCGCGTTCACGTTCTCCTTCCGGGACTCCAAGGGGAACATCAACTGGGACCAGGTCTTGGGCGGCGCATCCACGGTCGCGAGCTCCCTCGGCAACGCGCCGACGTACATCAAGTTCTTCAAGGAAGACTCGGTCAAGCTCGCAAAAACCGTCATGCGAAGGGAGGGCGTGCAGCTCGCCAAGACCGCCGCTGAGGCGGGGGCCAGCTGCACCGCGGTCGCGGCCAAGGCGTCTCGATTCGTCCGGTTCTGCAAGGTGATGGGCCCCGTCGGGGACGTGCTCAGCCTCCCGGTTGGCTGCTACGCGATCAAGGCGGAGCTGGAGAACGAAGACACCGTGGGGGTGGTCTGTCAGGGCGTCGCGATGGGCAGCAGTGTCCTGGGGCTCTTTGCTCTCGCCGCAGCGTCGGGGTCCACCGGGATCGGGCTTCCCTTGGCGGCACTCGCGATCGCAGCCGGGCTCGCCGCGCTTCTCGTCGACTGGGCCTGGGGCGAGTCGGCGATGACCGGCGACATCAAGAAGAAGCTCCGGTACCTCGAGATCACGAGCGGTGAAGACGAGGTCTACCGCAAGCTCGCGCAGCGAACGGTCACCCGGACCGGTTCCTACGGCGGCTACAACGTCGGAGGCACGTACACCTACAAGGCGCAGCAGGATCTCCCGCACAAGACCGTTCGGTCCAACGCTCGTGCGGCGAGCATCCAGCACAAGCAGGCGCTCATCAACAAGTACATGGAGGGCAGCACCAGCGGAAGTCAGGAGACGCTGATCTTCCAGGTGCTGAAGGATACGCGCGGAAACAACGACGAATTCCTGCAGCTGGTCGAGAGCATCGACACCAAGGTTCTCGCCGACGAACTCGAGACTGGCTGGCAGGCTCGTTCGGTGATGAGTTGGATTGTCTCCGCCTATACGAAAGCTGGGAGACCGCCGACCAACACGTTTGGCGACTTCTTCGAGCACCTGTGCTCACAGCATCGCAGTGGGGTCATCAACGAGTTCTTCAAGTACCTGAGCCCTGTGGACAAGAAGACCTTTCAGAAACACGACGCCCCGTCCGTTCGCCGCGGGACCGAGAAGCTCATGGACAACACGACGTACAACTCCGATGAGCGTGCGATCTACGAGATCCTCAAGGCGACGTCGTACCCGCAGTTCAACGTCGTCGTCGAGGGCGGCAAGCGTGCCTACGCGGCCCGTCTCCAAGACGAACTCGAGTCCTATCAGTGGAACAACGTCCGCCGATGGATGCTCGATACGAGCCCCGGCAAGGCGACCGCAGAAGTTCGGTCGATCGGCCTCAGCGTTCGCTAGTCCGGTGGCCTCACTGCGGGAGCAGGCGGTCGATCGTCATGACCATGGCGTCGAGGTCGAACTCTCGGCGTAGGTAGGCGATGTTCCCGTCGGGCCCCACGATGACGTCGAGCGGGAAGGGGCTGATCGCGCCGTCGGGGTCCGCGTAGTCGAAGTACGTGTTGTCTCCACGCAAGATCGGGAAGCTGACGCCGGTTTGATCGACGAACCCGGCCAGGGTGGACGTGGACTCGTTGCCGAACAGACCGCGCCCACTGAGGCCAAGCACGACGACCTCGTCCTGTGGGTACTGCTGACGGATGCGGGGCTCGAGTTCTGGAAACTCCAGAACGCAAACGGGTCAGAAGGTGGCGAAGTACGCCAGCACGGCGACCTTCCCTTCGAGGTCCGCGAGGGTCCAGGTGTTGCCCTCGAGGTCCTGCAGCGCGAAGGCGGGCGCGGGGTCACCGACGGCGAGCCCAGAGACGTTGGCCGTCAGCGGAACCTCGAGGTTGGGTTCGTCGGGGTCGTCGCTGCAGACCCGAACGGAGCTTTGGATCGGCGCCGTGGAGCTGGGATCGAGCTGAACTTCGATCGCCCTGGAGCGGCCGGGCTCGACCACGAAGCAGGTCTCGTCCACGGTGACGTCGGCGGACCCGGTCACATCGTGCACGGTCAGCGGTCGGGTGCCGCTGTTGGAGACGAGCAGGACCCGGGCGTCCGGGTCCGAGGGCTGTACGTTCCCGAACTGCAGTGAGCTCGGGCTCAGGTCGAGTTCGGGCCCGGGCGATGGACTGAAGGCGAACGCGTGCAATCCGGTCCACTCGCCGCCAAACACCCTCGCTCGATCTGCGACCGCTCCGACCGCCAGGACCCGAGAGAAGGTGTCGTCGGTGGGGACGGTCTCCGAGAACAGCGGGACCGGTTCCGCTGGATCGGTCAGGTCGTAGCCGCGCAGGGCATCCCACTCCGCGACGACGATCTGCCGGGGGCCGAGCTGGGCAAGGTCCAACGCGGAGCCGGAGACGGGGTGCTCGCCCAGTACCACGGGAGCATTGGGGTCGGCGACGTCCACGATGGCAATCCCACCCGAGCTGGCCACGTAGGCCCGGTCATCTTCGAGCAGTACATCCCGACTCGAACCCGTCAGCGCGACCGTGGAGAGCAGCTGCGGATCCCCGGCGGAGACGTCGTACAGGCGGAGGCCGGCTTCTCCATCGGCGAGCGCCAGTAGATCGTTGCGCAGCACCGGTTGCCATGCATCGGTGCCCTCTTCGAGCGCGCGGGCGGTTTCGGTGACCTCGTCGCCGGCCAACTCCAACGCGACGAGGCCCTGTCCGTGCACCGCGGCGAAGATGCGGCTGCCCCGTATCGCGACCCCTTCAATCGATCCGAACGCGGGGCTCCATCCACCGAGCACCTCTGGGCGCCTGGGGTCGGAGACGTCGTAGACCGCGAGCCAAGGGTTCGGCTGCACCTCGTCACCCCGGTTGGTGATGACGATGCGGGAGGTATCGGGGTCGAAACCGACGTGTTGGCAGCGGGGGAACTGGCTGTTGGAAAGGTTCCCACCCGGCGCCACCTTTTCGACGAGAAGCGCCGGGGCTTCGCCCGAAGTGTCGAAGATTGAGAGGCCACGGACGGCGGTGCAGACGTAGGCGAGGTCTCCGTGCGCGACGATGTCGGTGATCTCGATGAACGTGTTGGTGTTCGCCCGACCCAGCGGCTGCATGGGGTCGACGGTGACGCCGGGCGAGCTTGGGCATCCCGCGCGAGCCGCCGAGCGACAGGGAGCTGCAGCACCGGGGTCTCCTTCGACCGTGCAGGCGGCGAGAAGGACCGCGAAAAGAGGAACTCGGGCGTTCATTCGGCCAGCAACTGTTGGAGAGTGGCGTCCATCGCCTCCACGTCGAACTCGCGGCGCAGATATCGGATGGTGCCGGTGCGGTCCAAAATGACGTCGAGTGGGTAGGGGGAGATCGAAGCGTCCGAGAACGCGAGCTGGCCCCGGGTCGTGTCCTGCATCAGCAGCGGGAAGGTGACCTGGGTCTGTTCACGAAAGGCGGAAACGGTCGCCTCCGATTCGGTTCCGAACAGGCCGCCACCGGACATACCGAGCACGAGCACGTCGTCGCGGTCGCTGTATCGGTGCCAGAGTTTGGTCTCGATGTCTGGAAACTCCAGACTGCACACGGGTCAGAAGGTGGCGAAGTACGCCAGTAACACGACCTTCCCTTCGAGGTCGGTTCGCGTCCAGTCGTTGCCGTCGATGTCTTGCAGCATGAAGTCCGGCATCGGGTCACCGACGTCGGCGCCGGCGGCATTTCCATTGAACCGGATCTCGTACTCCGGCTCGTCTGGATCGTCGGTCCGCAGGCGCAGCGATCCGGAGCTGATGTCGTCGGACTCGGGCGCGAAGCGAATCTCCAGTGCGTGCGCGCTGCCGGGCTCGACTGTGAAACACGCGTCGTCGACGGTGACGGTGTCGCGGTCTGACGTATAGCCGTAGACGCTCAGCAGCTGGTCGCCTTCGTTGCGCACGACGACGACGCGGTCTTCGGTGTCCCCGGCGTCGATGCGGCCGAACTGTACGGACGTCGGAGCGGCCACGATCTCCGGAGCCGTCGCCCCCGCTTGGCTCTCGAACATGTGCATTCCAGTCCACTCCCCTGCGTAGACGCGGGGCATGCCGGGGTGGGCTGCGAGGGTCAGGACCCGGGAGAAATCGTCGGAGGTGGGCACGACCTCCGACCACACGCGGGCGAGGTCGGAGGGGTCGTAGGCGCGGACTTCATCCCACTCCGCGCTGTAGAGCAGCCCGTCCGTGCCCAGCGCGATGGCAACCGATGTGCCGGCCACAGGAGCCTGGGCTGCGATGCTTGGCGCGGCGGGGTCGGAGACGTCGAGCCGAACGACGGACGACGACGCTGCGACGTACAGGGTGTCCGCATCGAGGACCAGGTCTCGGCTGGAGCCGCCGGTTTCGAGGGTGCTGAGCAGGACGGGGTCGTCTCCGGAGACGTCGTACACCCGCACTCCGGTCGCGCCTTCGGCCACGTACAACAGACCGTCTTCGTAGATCGGGAGCCAGGCGTCGGAGTCTTCGTCGGCAAACGACCCGACTTGCTCGAGGGTCTCGCCGCCGGTGTCTTCGAACACGAGAACGCCCGCGGTGTGTGCGGCCGCGAAGATGCGGTCACCATCCCAGGCGACGCCCTCGATCGATGCCTCGCCGGTCCAACCACGCAGCGCGACGGGTTGCTCGCGGTCTTCGATGTTGTAGACGTGCAGCCAGGGCTGGGGCTGAACTTCGTCGCCGCGGTTGGTGATCACAGCCCGCTGCGCGTCGGCATCGAGCGCAACGTGCTGGCAGCGCGGGAACTGCCGGTGGGAGATCCCCGGCGGGCCGATGCGCGCCGAGACCAGCGTGCCGAGATCGTTCGCGATGTCCCAGGTCATCATTCCCTGGGTGGCCGTGCAGCCGTAGACGAGGTCGCCGCGGGCTTCGAGATCGAGGATCTCGATGAAGGTGCCGCTCTCGGCGCGGCCCTGGTGCGTGAG
>OJGU01000965.1_pt1 | contig 12734 bp, 9 predicted proteins | sample 1594741 | NCBI WGS metagenome assembly OJGU01 (sample SAMN05416841, study PRJEB24817) | seawater metagenome | isolation source: Sea water | place: Canada:Atlantic | collected 2013-07 | reverse complement strand
TCTACACTAGATCGCTCGTCGGCAGCGTCAGATGTGTATAAGAGACAGTTATAATTCTTAACAATACTGCAATTACAGCAATAACCAAAAGTATGTGAATTAAATAACCTAGGTTAAATCCAATGAACCCTACAGCCCATAATATAAGTAGTATAATTGCTATTGTATATAATAAATTTCCCATGATGTTTTTTTATACGTTTAACATTAGATTAATTATTGGATTAAAAGACTATACCAATAGTAGCCTGTAACAACATGTTTTTATAACGAGGTGTTGATGAAGTTCCATCTCCATGGTTGTCTTGTAAGTCCCACGAAGCTCTACCACCAATTACAATATTGTTAAAGTTTAAATCCAATCCTACTGCAGCTCCCATGGTATTCTTACGCAAATTTTCATTTTCAAATTCTTCTTCATCATTAATGTCAATACCAAATCCGGTAAATTCATCCTTTCTAGATAATAAATAAGAATATTGCGGTCCTGCTAATAAGGTAATATTTTTTGCGGGTTTAAAAGCAAATAACAAAGGAATATCTAAATAGCTAGTAGTTCTTTTCAATTTATATTCACTACCAAAAACGGTTCCTTCACCTGTAAATCCTTTTTGAGAGAACATTACCTCAGGATGAAATCCTAAATAAGTTCCTATAGGAATGGCTATAAAACCACCTACAGCCATACCATAATTAGGATCAGCAACAAACTCATCATTATTTTCATCATAAATATTAGCTTTATTAACTCCTACTTTGGCTCCTATTCTAAGTTCATCTCTACTATCATCTTGTGCATAAGCACTCATACTTACTGTAATCATCGCAAGTAATATTAATTTCAACTTTTTCATAACACTATATTTTTTTAGTTTATAAATATTTTAACATTATTCATTTATCCAACGATTTATCCAAAGAATATAAACCACTAGTAAACAACAAACTAACTATATTACAATTATTATACTATTTTCATATTGAAAATAGTATTTTCAAATGGAAAACAAATAGTTAACATTTCCTCTTTATTATAAGTGTTCTTATAAATTATAGTTTTATTTTTGTAGCATGCATGCTACCTGAGTGCTGAAATTGGTATACAGGCACGCTTGAGGTGCGTGTGTCGTAAGACGTGTGGGTTCGAGTCCCATCTCAGGTACATAAAACAATCTTAAAAGCCGAATTATAACATGTTATAATTCGGCTTTTTTATACATAAAAAAAAGAGGTTGAATTTCTTTTTCAACCTCTCTTTAAATTATTAAAATCAATTACATCAAGCTTCGGCAGTTGGTCCTCCAAAATTCATTGGAATTCCTCCTGTTGGTCCGGGGTCTTTAATTTTACCCATTTTAGACTCAAACTTATCAATGTTATCTTGTAGTGCATGTAAAAGTCTCTTGGCATGTTCCGGTGTCATCAATATTCTTGATTTCACTTTTGCTTTAGGAACGCCTGGCATTACTTTTATAAAATCTATTACAAATTCTGAATTAGAATGACTTATAATTGCTAAGTTAGAATAAATTCCATCAGCAATATCTTCATTTAATTCAATGTTGAGTTTGTTGTCTTGATTATCTTGATCCATTATAAATTATTTTTTATTCTTGAATAATTGCATCGCTACTAGCTTTAGCTTTTGAAAGTTGTTCGTACTCTTCTTTTGAACCAACAATTAAGTTTCTGAACATTTTCATTCCTGTTCCTGCAGGTATTAATTTACCAACAATTACATTTTCTTTCAATCCTTCTAAATTATCCATTTTACCTCTAATAGCAGCTTCATTTAAGACTTTTGTAGTCTCTTGGAAAGATGCTGCAGAAATAAAGCTGTCTGTTTGAAGCGATGCTCTTGTAATACCTTGAATAATTGGGCTTGATGTAGCTGGAATTGCTTCTCTGCTTTCAACAATTTTCTTATCCATTCTCTTCAACTTAGAGTTTTCATCTCTTAATTGACGAGAAGAAACAATTTGTCCTGCTTTTAATACCTCAGATTCTCCCGGATCAGTAACAATATACTTATCAAAAATCCAATCGTTTTCTTCCATAAAATCACGTTTGTTAACAATTTCTTTTTCAAGGAATCTAGTATCTCCAGGCTCTTCAATAAGTGCTTTACGCATCATTTGTCTTACGATTACTTCAAAGTGTTTATCATTAATTTTCACACCTTGTAAACGATAAACCTCTTGTACTTCATTAACAATGTACTCTTGAACAGCTGTAGGTCCTTTAATTGATAAGATATCTGATGGGGTAATTGAACCTTCAGAAAGTGGATTACCCGCTTTAACAAAATCATTTTCTTGAACCAAAATATGTTTAGATAAGTTAACTAAGTATTTTTTAACTTCTCCTGTTCTTGATTCAACAATAATTTCACGGTTACCTCTCTTAATTTTTCCGAAAGATACAATACCATCAATCTCAGATACAACTGCAGGGTTAGATGGGTTTCTAGCTTCAAACAACTCTGTTACTCTTGGAAGACCACCAGTAATATCGGCAGTACCACCAGCAGAACGAGGTATTTTTACTAAAATTTCTCCACCTTTAACTTTAGCTCCTTCATTAACTGTAATGTGAGCTCCTACAGGTAAGTTATAGGTTTTTAAAACTTCATTTTTTGAATTAACAATATTCAACAAAGGAATTTTTTTCTTGTCTTTAAACTCAGAAATTACTTTTTCAGTAAATCCTGTTTGCTCATCAGACTCCTCTTTATAAGTAACTCCTAATTCAAAGTTTTCAAACGCTACTTTACCTTCAACCTCAGAAAGAATTACGGCATTATAAGGATCCCATATACAAATCTTATCTCCTTTTTTAACTTTATCGTTATTTTTTACAAATACCTGAGAACCATAAGGAATGTTTCCTGTGGTTAAAACAACGTTAGTTTTTGGATCGATAATTTTCATTTCAGCAGAACGTCCAATAACTAATTCAATTTTCTCTCCTGCTTCGTTTGTTTTTTCAATAGTTTTTAACTCTTCAATTTCTATTCTACCATCATATTTAGCTTCAACGCTAGAAATTCCGGTAATTTTAGAAGCTGTACCACCAATATGGAAAGTTCTAAGTGTTAACTGAGTTCCCGGTTCACCAATTGACTGAGCAGCAACAACACCAACAGGTTCTCCTTTTTGTACCATTCTTCCTGTTGATAGATTTCTACCGTAACATTTCGCACATACACCTTGTCTTTGCTCACATGTTAATACAGATCTAATTTCTACTTCATCAATATCTGCAGCTTGAATTACTTCAGCAATATCTTCAGTAATTTCATCTCCTGAAGCAACAATTAATTCTTCTGTCTCAGGGTGATAAATATCATGAACAGACGTTCTTCCTAAAATTCTATCATATAAACTTTCAACAACTTCATCATTGTTTTTAAGTGCTGTAGCTATTAACCCTCTTAACGTTCCACAATCTTCTGATGTAATAACAACATCTTGAGAAACATCAACCAATCTTCTTGTTAAGTAACCTGCATCGGCCGTTTTTAATGCTGTATCGGCAAGACCTTTACGAGCACCGTGAGTAGAGATAAAGTACTCCAACACTGACAACCCTTCTTTAAAGTTTGCCAAAATTGGGTTTTCAATAATCTCCTGACCAGATGATGAACCAGATTTTTGCGGTTTTGCCATCAAACCTCTCATACCTGATAACTGACGAATTTGCTCCTTAGAACCCCTTGCACCAGAATCAAACATCATATAAATAGAGTTAAAACCTTGGTTGTCATTTTTAAGCGTATCCATCAACACATTTGTAAGTTTTGTGTTAGTGTGTGTCCAGATATCAATAATTTGGTTATAACGCTCGTTGTTAGTAATGAAACCCATATTATAGTTATTCATTACTTCTTCAACTTCTACATTGGCTTTAGCTACAAACTCTTCTTTTTCCTTAGGGATAATAATATCATCCAAGTTAAATGATAATCCACCTCTAAAAGCCATATCATAACCTAAATCTTTAATATCATCTAAGAATTTAACAGTTTTAGTTGGTCCTGCATATTTTAATACTTTACCAATAATATCTCTTAAGGATTTTTTAGTCAACAATTCATTAACAAAACCTACTTCTTCCGGAACAAGTTCGTTAAAAATAACTCTACCTGCTGTAGTTTCTATAGTTTTTAATACTGTTTCTCCATTCTCGATATCGGTAGTTTTTACTTTAATATTAGCATGAACATTAAGTTTACCTTCATTAAGAGCAATAATTACTTCTTCCGGAGAGTAGAACATTTTACCTTCTCCATTAACGGGATGATCTTTAGTGGATTTTCTTTCTTTAGTTATATAATATAACCCAAGAACCATATCCTGAGAAGGAAGAGTTACCGGAGTACCGTTTGCAGGGTTAAGAATATTATGCGAAGACAACATTAATAACTGAGCTTCTAAAATTGCAGCATTACCTAACGGTAAGTGAACTGCCATTTGGTCACCATCAAAATCCGCATTAAATGCAGTACATACTAATGGGTGTAAACGAATAGCTTTACCTTCAATTAATTTTGGTTGGAAAGCCTGAATACCTAAACGGTGCAACGTAGGAGCACGGTTAAGTAATACAGGATGTCCTTTTAATATGTTTTCTAAAATATCCCAAACAACAGGCTCTTTTTTATCAACTATTTTTTTAGCTGATTTTACTGTTTTTACAATACCTCTTTCAATTAGTTTTCTAATGATAAATGGTTTGTAAAGCTCTGCAGCCATATCTTTAGGAATACCACATTCGTGTAATTTCAAATCCGGTCCAACAACAATTACCGAACGAGCTGAATAATCAACACGTTTTCCAAGCAAGTTTTGACGGAAACGACCTGATTTACCTTTTAAACTGTCTGATAAAGATTTTAACGCTCTGTTAGCATCAGTTTTAACAGCACTAGATTTTCTAGAGTTGTCTAACAGTGCATCAACAGATTCTTGAAGCATACGTTTTTCGTTTCTTAAGATTACATCTGGAGCTTTAATTTCCATTAATCTTTTTAAACGATTATTTCTGATGATAACTCTTCTGTATAAATCATTTAAATCAGATGTAGCAAATCTACCACCATCAAGAGGTACTAAAGGTCGTAATTCCGGTGGAATAACTGGAACTACCTTTAATATCATCCATTCTGGTCTGTTATCAATATTTTCTTTAGATGCTCTGAAAGCTTCAACAACTTGAAGTCTTTTTAATGCTTCATTTTTTCTTTGTTGAGAAGTTTCGTTATTTGCTTTATGTCTTAAATCGTAAGATAAGCTATCTAAATCCAACCTTCTTAATAATTCATATAAAGCTTCAGCACCCATTTTAGCAATAAACTTATTTGGGTCAGCATCGTCTAAATATTGATTCTCTTTTGGAAGGGTATCAATAATATCAAAATACTCTTCTTCTGTTAAGAAATCTAGATATTGTATTGGTTCTCCATCAACGCCATTAACACCTGCTGGGTTAATTACTACATATCTTTCGTAATAAATAATAGCATCCAACTTTTTAGTTGGTAAACCCAATAAGTAGCCAATTTTGTTTGGCAAAGATTTAAAGTACCAGATATGAGCAACAGGAACTACTAACGAAATGTGTCCCATTCTTTCTCTTCTTACTTTTTTCTCAGTAACTTCAACACCACATCTGTCGCAAATAATTCCTTTATATCTAATTCTTTTATATTTTCCGCAATGACACTCATAGTCTTTTACAGGACCAAAAATTCTTTCACAAAATAATCCATCTCTTTCCGGTTTATAAGTTCTGTAGTTGATGGTCTCTGGTTTTAATACTTCTCCACTTGATCTTTCTAAGATAAGTTCCGGAGAAGACAAACTGATAGTAATTCTTGAGAAATTACTGTTAGTGTTTTGTTCACGTTTAAAAGCCATGTTATATAGTTGTTTTTAGTTCAAAATAAATTAATTATCTAACGTTATGTTAAGTGCTAAACCTCTTAACTCATGTAATAATACATTAAACGATTCCGGAATACCAGCTTCTGGCATTGGATCTCCTTTAACGATTGCTTCATAAGCTTTAGCTCTTCCTTTAACATCATCAGATTTAATAGTTAACAATTCTTGAAGAATGTTTGCAGCTCCATAAGCTTCTATTGCCCAAACCTCCATTTCTCCAAAACGCTGACCACCAAATTGTGCTTTACCACCTAATGGTTGTTGTGTGATTAATGAGTATGGTCCAATAGAACGAGCATGCATCTTATCGTCAATCATGTGTCCTAAACGCAACATATAGATTACTCCAACTGTTGCTGGCTGATCAAAACGCTCTCCGGTTCCACCATCATAAAGGTAAGTTTTCCCATATTGTGGTACGCCCGCCTCTATACAGTATTCGTTGATTTCTTCAACACTAATACCATCGAAAATTGGTGTAGCGAATTTCTTTCCTAATTTTTGACCTGCCCATCCAAGAACAGTTTCATATACCTGACCTAAGTTCATCCTAGATGGTACACCAAGTGGATTAAGGACGATATCTACTGGTGTTCCGTCTTCTAAGAAAGGCATATCTTCTTCTCTAACAATGTTAGCAACAATACCTTTGTTCCCGTGACGTCCAGCCATTTTATCTCCAACTTTTAGTTTTCTTTTCTTAGCCAAGTAAACTTTTGCTAATTTCAAAATACCGGTTGGTAATTCATCTCCAACAGAAATAGCGTATTTCTTACGTTTAAATTTACCTAAGATTTCGTTAACTTTAATGTTGTAGTTGTTTAGGATTTGTTTGATTAAGTCGTTTAACTCATCACTTGTAGTCCAGTTTTTAGAATCTACAAATACAAAATCATCTACTTTCTCTAATACTTTAATGGTAAATTTAGTTCCTTTAGGAATAATTACTTCATTATAGTAATTTACAACTCCCTGACTCGTTTTGTTATTTACAACTGCATAAAGTTTGTCAATTAATACTTTTTTAAGTGCTGCAACTTCTCTATTATATTCTTCATCAAGTTGCTCTAAAATTGCTTTCTCTTCTGCTCTACTTTTTCTGTCTTTAATAGCTCTTTCAAAAAGTTTTTTATCAATTACTACACCTTTTACAGATGGTTTAACTTTTAATGAGGCGTCTTTAACATCACCGGCTTTATCTCCAAAGATAGCTCTTAATAACTTCTCTTCAGGAGTTGGGTCTGTTTCTCCTTTAGGAGTAATCTTACCAATTAAGATATCGCCTTCTTTCACTTCAGCACCAATTCTAATCATACCGTTTTCATCCAAATCTTTGGTAGCATCTTCGCTAACATTAGGAATATCTGCGGTTAATTCTTCTTCACCTCTTTTGGTATCTCTTACTTCAAGAGAAAACTCTTCAATATGTACAGAAGTAAATAAATCTTCTTTTACAACTTTTTCAGAGATTACAATCGCATCCTCAAAGTTATACCCTTTCCAAGGCATGAAAGCTACTTTTAAGTTTCTACCTAAAGCAAGCTCTCCTTTTTCAGTTGCATAGCCTTCGCAAAGTACTTGACCTTTTTTAACTTTATCACCTTTTCTTACAATTGGTGTTAAGTTTAAGCAAGTGTTTTGGTTAGTTTTCTTAAATGTATATAATTCATAAGTTACAGAATCTCCATCAAAACTCACTAATTGATCTTCTTCAGAACGATTATATTTAATGGTAATGTTTTTTGCATCAACATATTCTACAACACCATCTGCTTCAGCATTAATAAGAACTCTAGAATCTTGAGCTACTCTAGCTTCTAATCCTGTTCCTACAATTGGAGCTTCCGGTCTTAATAATGGAACTGCTTGACGCATCATATTAGATCCCATCAATGCACGGTTGGCATCATCATTTTCTAAGAAAGGAATTAATGATGCAGCAATAGATGCAATTTGGTTAGGGGCAACATCCATTAAAGAGATATTTTCCGGCTCTGTTAATGGGAAATCTCCATCTAATCTTGATTTTACTTTATCCGTTAAGAATTGACCTTTATCATCTATCTGAGCGTTTGCTTGAGCGATAACTTTTTTATCTTCTTCTTCAGCACTTAAATAAACTACTTCTTTTTTAAAGTTTACCTTACCATCTTCAACATGTCTGTAAGGAGTTTCAATAAATCCTAGTTTGTTCACTTTTGCATAAACACAAAGAGATGAAATTAAACCAATATTTGGTCCCTCAGGTGTTTCAATAGGACAAAGTCTTCCGTAGTGAGTATAGTGAACATCACGCACTTCGAAACCGGCTCTTTCTCTAGAAAGACCTCCTGGTCCTAATGCAGACATTCTTCTTTTATGTGTAATCTCAGATAATGGATTGGTTTGATCCATAAATTGAGATAACTGATTAGTTCCAAAGAATGAATTAATTACTGATGAAAGCGTTTTAGCGTTAATCAAATCTGAAGGTGTAAACACTTCGTTATCTCTAACGTTCATTCTTTCTCTAATGGTTCTTGCCATTCTAGAAAGACCTACACCAAATTGATTGTGTAATTGCTCTCCAACAGTTCTAACTCTTCTGTTACTTAAGTGATCGATATCATCAACAAGCGTTTTAGAGTTAATTAACTCAATAAGGTATTTAATGATAGATATAATATCTTCTCTTGTTAATACTCTTACATCATCAGCTATATCTAAACCAAGTTTTTTATTAATTCTAAATCTACCTACTTCTCCTAAATCATATCTAGTTTCAGAGAAGAATAATTTATCAATAACTCCTCTAGCTGTTTCAACATCTGGTGGTTCAGCATTTCTAAGCTGACGATAAATGTGTTCTACCGCTTCTTTTTCTGAGTTAGAAGGGTCTTTTTGTAAGGTATTATATATAATTGCAAAATCAGATGAATTTACATCTTCTTTATGTAAAATAATAGTTTTAGATCCTGATTCTATAATTTCATCAATATGTTCTTTTTCAATGATAGTTTCACGATCAATAATTACTTCATTTCTTTCGATAGAAACCACCTCACCTGTATCTTCATCAACAAAATCTTCAACCCATGTTTTAAGTACACGAGCGGCTAATTTTCTACCAATAACTTTTTTCAATCCGGATTTGCTAACTTTAACTTCATCCGCCAAATCAAAAAGTTCTAAAATTTCTTTATCTGTTTCAAAGCCTATAGCTCTAAAAAGAGTTGTTACCGGTAATTTTTTCTTACGGTCGATGTAAGCATACATTACGTTATTGATGTCGGTAGCAAATTCTATCCAAGAACCTCTAAAAGGAATAATTCTGGCAGAATATAATTTAGTACCATTAGCATGTTTGCTTTGACCAAAGAAAACACCCGGTGAACGGTGTAATTGTGATACGATAACTCTTTCAGCACCATTAATCACAAAAGTTCCTTTAGGAGTCATATAAGGGATAGTTCCCAAATAAACATCCTGTACAATAGTTTCAAAATCCTCGTGTTCAGGATCTGTACAATACAATTTAAGTTTTGCTTTTAAAGGCACACTGTAAGTTAACCCTCTTTCAATACATTCTTCAATAGCATATCTTGGCGGATCTATAAAATAATCCAAAAATTCTAGTACAAACTGATTACGAGCATCTGTAATTGGAAAGTTTTCACTGAAAACCTTAAACAATCCTTCTGAAGCTCTATTTTCAGGAGTAGTATCTAATTGAAAATAAGATTGAAATGATTTAATTTGAATATCTAAGAAATCCGGATATTCTAATTGATTTTTGGTTGAGGCGAAATTAATTCGAGAATTTTCCACCTTTTTATCTAATGTATTGTTCATTAGTAGTTTTGAGTTTAGTTTGTTTAAATAATACTTTTATTCTTTAACTAGCGAGACTTACTTTTAAGTACACTAATCTTCTCAAAATGACATTAATTCACTTTGAGACAAACACTATAACTCCTTGTAAATCAACAAATAGATTGCTATTCGTCTCAGTTTTCTATTTACAGAGGTTTATAAAGCAAAAGAGGCTTAGGTAATTTACCCTTAAAAATAAGGGTAAATACCTAAACCTAAATTGGGTTTGTATCAGTTAAATTATTTAACTTCTACTTCAGCTCCAGCCTCTTCTAATTGAGTTTTAAGAGCAGTTGCTTCGTCTTTAGAAACACCTTCTTTTAATGGTTTTGGTGCTCCATCAACTAATTCTTTAGCTTCTTTAAGACCTAAACCGGTTAGTTCTTTAACTAATTTAACTACTGCTAATTTAGAAGCACCACCTGATTTAAGAATTACATCGAATTCAGATTTTTCTTCAGCACCAGCAGCGTCTCCACCACCAGCAGCAGGACCTGCAACAGCTACAGCTGCAGCAGCAGGTTCGATACCATATTCATCTTTAAGTATGTTAGCTAATTCGTTCACATCTTTTACAGTTAAGTTTACTAACTCATCTGCAAGTTTTTTTAAATCTGCCATTTTTGTTTTATTTTAGAAATTTAAATTAATATTAATTGTTTGTTTTTAATTATTTATTCAGAACGTTCTGATAAAGTTTTTACTATACCTGCCAGTTTACCACCACTTGATTTAAGTGCAGATACAACATTCTTAGCTGGAGATTGAAGTAATGCAACAATATCACCGATAAGTTCTTCTTTAGATTTAATGCTTACTAATGCATCTAAATTCTCATCGCCAACATAAATTGCTTCTTCAATATAAGCTCCCTTCAATAATGGTTTATCACTTTTTTTACGGAATTCTTTAATGATTTTGGCAGGTGCATTACCTACTTCAGAAAACATTATAGAAGTATTTCCTTTTAGTGAATTATACAACCCTTCGTAGTCTTTATCAGCTTTTTCAAATGCTTTTTGCAAAAGCGTATTTTTAACTACTTCAAGTTGAATATTACCACTAAAGCAAGTTTTTCTTAACTTAGAAGTTGTTTCGGCATTTAAACCAGCTATATCTGCTAAATAGAATATATTAGCATTGTTTAACTTTTCAGTTAAACCATCGATATACTGACTTTTTTCTTCTCTTGTCATTTTGCTTTTAGGTTAAATTAAATACTTTGTTAAACTTAAAATGATTTAGGTTCAACTTTAACACCCGGGCTCATTGTGCTTGATAATGTGATACCTCTCACATATGTTCCTTTTGCAGATGCCGGTTTTAATTTTAAAATTGTTTGGTATAATTCATTTGCATTTTGAGCTAATTTTTCAGCTTCAAAAGATGCTCTACCAATAGTAGTATGAATATTTCCAAATTTATCTACTTTAAAATCTATTTTACCGGCTTTAACATCAGTAACAGCTTTACCTATGTCCATTGTAACCGTACCTGATTTTGGGTTTGGCATTAATCCTCTTGGTCCTAATACACGACCTAAAGCACCAACTTTACCCATAACACTTGGCATGGTTATAATAACATCAATATCAGTCCATCCGCCTTTTATTTTATCAATAAATTCGTCTAAACCAACATAGTCAGCACCAGCCTCTTTAGCCTCAGCTTCTTTGTCAGGAGTACATAATACCAAAATTTTCACATCTTTACCAACACCATTTGGAAGGGCAACTGTACCTCTTACCATTTCATTAGCTTTTCTAGGATCAACTCCTAATCTAATGCTTATGTCAACCGATGCATCAAACTTTGTAAATGTCATGTCCTTAACAAGCTTTGTTGCCTCATCTAAGTTGTATAACTTTTCAGTATCCACTTTAGATAAAGCCTCTTTCATGTTTTTTGTTAATCTAGCCATTGCTGATACAATTTAATAAATTAGTTTTATGCAGGAAAAGTCCCACTTACTTTTATCCCCATACTTCTTGCTGTACCTGCAATCATTTTCATTGCAGATTCAATTTTAAAACAATTCAAATCAGGCATTTTGTCTTCAGCGATTGTTTTAATTTGATCCCAACTAACGGTACCTACTTTTTGTCTGTTAGGTTCCGGAGAACCTTTCTTCAATTTAGCAGCTTCCATTAATTGAACTGCAGCTGGAGGAGTTTTAATTACGAAATCAAAAGATTTATCGGAATAAACTGTAATAACAACAGGCAATACTTTTCCTGGTTTATCTTGAGTTCTTCCGTTAAATTGCTTACAAAACTCCATTATATTAACACCTTTAGCACCTAATGCAGGTCCTACTGGTGGTGATGGGTTTGCAGCTCCTCCTCTGATTTGTAATTTAATTAATCCACTTACTTCTTTAGCCATTTTATTTACTATTTAGATTTGTACTCGCTCAATTGGAAGCATTATATATATTGAGTCTGTACGATTAATTACTCGTTTGTTTGTTATTAACTTTCTTTTTCTACCTGTAAGAAACTTAGTTCTAATGGTTGTTTTCTTCCGAAAATTTTAACCATCACTTCTAATTTTCTCTTTTCTTCATTTATTTTTTCAATAGATCCTGTAAAACCATTAAAAGGTCCATCTATTACTTTTATACTTTCTCCAACAACAAATGGTATAGTCATTTCTTCTTCGCTATCTGCTAGCTCATCAACTTTACCTAATATTCTATTAACTTCAGAAACTCTAACAGGTAGTGGATCTCCTCCTTTTTCTGCTCCTAAGAATCCGATAACACCATTCACGTTTCTAATAACGTGAGGCATTTCTCCACTTAAGTCTGCTTCAATTAAAATATAACCCGGAAAAAAGTTTCTTTCTTTACTAATCTTTTTTCCATTTCTAATTTGAAAGATTTTTTCTGTTGGTATTAAAACTGTCTCTTATACACATCTGACGCTGCCGACGAGC
>OJGU01000964.1_pt1 | contig 12752 bp, 14 predicted proteins | sample 1594741 | NCBI WGS metagenome assembly OJGU01 (sample SAMN05416841, study PRJEB24817) | seawater metagenome | isolation source: Sea water | place: Canada:Atlantic | collected 2013-07 | reverse complement strand
CGAGATGTAGAGAGGTCTCGTGGGCTCGGAGATGTGTATAAGAGACAGCATCCGTGTTCCTCCCCGAGGGCGCGCTCCTGATGCGGGTGCAGGAGTCGACCGACCTGCGCGACAAAGCCGCGACCTACGATGTCCCGTTGGCCCCCAACGCGATCTCGTTCAAAGACGCGCATGCGAAGGCGATGGCCGGCGACCCCAAAACGTTGCGACAAGCGCGAATTCGCGCACAAGATCTGGTCGCGCAAACCTTGCCGGCACCTCGCGACTAGCCGTTGTCTGCGAATCCTGCGCATCTCACGGGCGTTTCGGGCCATTTTGCGCCAGAGCTGTGGGGACATTGCCACAGTGCAGTGATGGCGACTTGCAACACCCCAGGGGTCAAGCTCGTCTCAGTAGGTGCCCAAGCGATGCGTACTTGGGTGATTGGCAACGTCCAAGCTTCCGCGCGATCGATTGGAACGCGAACTGCACTCCCTCCTAGCAGAAGGCGCTACGACCATGACCACCCGAAAGACGCTCCTCGCTCTCTCCGCTCTCGTCCTCGCCGCCGCTCCGGCCGTGGTGAACGCCTCTGGCGTGGTCCCTTACCACCGCATGGCCGCCGCCGACCTTGCACCTGCTGGCTACGAACACCACCCGGTGCTGCGCATCGACCAAGACTTCCACCCCAACGACAAGTACGAGATCGCGATCGACGCATGGGTCTCCGAAGGCGATCCGGACTCCCTGGCTGCCGTGCGCATGTGGTGGCTCGACACCTCCGATGCCAACGCCCGCAGCCCGTTCGGCAAGGGTGTCCGCCGTCACATCGACATCGACTACAAAGAGCGCGACGCCGGCTGGGACATCCGCATCAAACAGGGTCGCAAGAAGGCCTACGTCTTCGCGGTCGACCTCGAAGATGGCAAGACCACCGCGACAGCCTCCGTCAAGACCAAGGAGGGTGTCATCGACGAGTGCGAGCTGACCGGCTCCCGGTTGGTCGCCAAGAAGGTCCTCGGCATCCCGACCGGCCTCAAGCGCATCGACGTCACCTGTCTCGACGCCGAGGGTGCCGAGCATCGCGGCTCGGTCATCACTCGCTAGTCGCTCGGCGCGAGCGCTACTGCAGCCGCGCCGTCGCGTCGTGGTACTCGCGGACGATCGCTTGCACGATCTCTTCGATCGGCGCGACCTCTTGAATCAACGACACGCCCTGGCCGGCGCTCCAGATGTCCTTCCAGCGCTTGGCGGCATCAGGGCCGCGCGAGGGTGTGCCTTCCTCGGGCAGCGTCTGCTTGAGGAAGTTGGCGTGTACGCCTGAGACCTGGTCGGTGTAGACGACGTCGTCGTGCGTCGCATCGACGACCATGTCTTTGTACGCCTGCGGTGCGCCACATTCGGCCGACGCGATGAAGCGGGTCCCCATGTACGCCAGCTCTGCACCCAGGGCGAGCGCAGCCGCCACCTGATCTCCGCCGCTGATACAGCCGGCCGCGATGATCGGAACGTCGACACTGCGCCGCAGGTAGGGGATCAGCACGTAAGGGTTCACGCGGCCCGCGTGGCCTCCCGCCCCTTGGCTGACCGCAATAATCCCATCCACGCCGGCCTGCTGCGCCTTGTGGGCATGTCGAAGCTGGATGACATCGTGGAAGACCGTCACCCCGCGGGCGTGGGCCTGCTTCACGATCTCGGTGGGGTTGCCGTAGCTGGTGAGGAGGACCGGAACCTCGTACTCGAAACACAGCTCGACGTCTTGCTGCAGACGCTCCGGGTCCGTCAGCCCAATCGTGACGTTGATGCCGAACGGCTTGTCGGTCTTGTCGCGGATCCACTTGAGGTCGGCCTCAAACTGCTCTGGGGTCCGAGCGTTGAGGCTCGGCATCGTGCCCAGGATTCCCGCTTCGGCCGCGGCAACGATCATCTCCTTGTTGGAGATGATGAACATCGGCGCTGCGACCAACGGGTAGGTGAGTCCGAGCTTGCGCGACAACGGGGTGGAGAACAGCTTGCTCACTCGCGCACCGTACCAGTCACCACCCACGGCGCCGCCAGCATCCGTGCAGGCGGCCGTGCATGGACTCGGGGGCTCAGGGGCCTATCCGAAGATCTTCGAGAGCAGGCCCTTGCGTTGGGACTTGCCCAGCAACCACTCCGCCTTCGCCCCCAGCTGCTCGGCGCTCAACTTGCCCACCACCGCGTCGAGGATCTTCCCGTTGTTCACGAACAGGATCGTCGGCACGGAGCGTACTTTGAACGGCACCGCGAGGTTGCCGTACTCGGTGACGTCGACCTTGCAGAACCGGACTTCGCCTGGTTCGAACTGTTCGGAGACGTGGGCGAAGTCGTCCGCCATCGCCATGCAGGGGCCGCAGGTCTGAGACCAGAAGTCGAGCACGACCGCGCCGCCCTCCTCGCTCATGATCTGCTCCACCTGCTCCTGCGTGATCAGGTCGTCGTAGCCTTTGGATTCGGCCATGAGGGCGAGCCTACCCGCACCGAGGCGCGCCGCCACCCCAATTGTGCCCGGCGACCGGTGGCCAACTTCCCAAATCGGCACCCCCGGTCCACGAAGGCGGCCGAGACCATGGCCCGTCGGTGCTGGCACGAGCGTTGCTCTACCCAAGATCATGTCTGCCCGCCTCGCGTCCGTCCGCATGCTCGCCCTCGCCGCCCTGCTCCCGAGCCTCGGTGCGTGCTCGCTGCTGTCCAGCATGACCACCAGCGCGGCACCCGCAGGCTCGGAGCCCGCCGCGCCGGGTGGGACGCCCGGTCAGGAGACCGAGCTGGCCTCGGCTCCCGCCACCGCAGAGCCCGCCGCGGAGTCGGCACCCGCGCCTCCCAAGCCGGTGAGTGTCACGCTCCGAAACACCTGCAGCGAGACCGTGAAGGTCTTCTTCGGGGACAAGCCCAAGTTCGGCAGCGGAACCTACTCGAGCCTCTCCAGCAACTCGTCGACCAGTCACAGCTTCATGCCCGGCGACATGTTCTGGATCGTCGACGACAGCCAAAACGGGGTCTCCAGCTTCACGGTGGCCGACGGAACGAGGAAGATCGAAGTCCAAAGTGGCTGCGCCTCGCTGAGCGGAGGGTGACGTCGTATCGTCGCGAGGCGTGGCGGCGGACGACAAATGCCCGATGCAGCTGATCCAGCGCGTCCGGGTGGAACCCGAGCCCACCAAGGGTTCGCGCTTCATTGCGACAGCCATCCCAGTCACCGACGAGGCCGCTGCCAAGGCAGCGCTGGCGCAGCTTCGAGCCGAGATGCCCGATGCGACCCATCACTGCTCGGCGTGGCGCCTCGCTGCACCCAACCTGGAGCGCGCCAACGACGACGGTGAACCAGGAGGCTCCGCCGGCCGACCGATCCTCGCCCAGCTCCAGGGCCGCGACCTGTTCAACGTCGCTGTCATCGTCACCCGCTACTACGGCGGCACCAAGCTCGGCGTTGGGGGGCTGGTGCGCGCATACGGGGCTTCAGCCGCAGCTGCCCTCGACGCCGCCCGGACCGAGCCCTACGTTCCAACGCTCGCCCTTCAGGTCGTGCACGGGTACCCACACAGCAGCGATGTGGAACGGGCGCTCGCCGAGGTGGGCGCGACGGAGTTGTCGGCCGACTACGCCACCGACGTCCGGCGCCGGGTCGAGGTCGCTGTCGATCGAGAACAGGCGCTGAGGGTGAGTATTCGAGACGCCACGCGGGGACAGGCCCGGGTCGAACGCCTCGACTGATAGCCTGGGCGGCGGTGCCGACAGCGACTCGCGAAGGACAACTTCAACGCAACGACGGGACGCGCATCCACTACCGGGTGCTGGGAGCGCGCGGCCCGTGGATGTTGCTGTGCAATGGCGTGACGACGACGCACGACTTCTGGGACGGCGCGGTGCAGCGATGGCCGGACCGCCGACTGATTCAGTGGGACTACCCCGGGCACGGCACCTCGAGCCCCGCAGCCACCCCACCGTCCGCGCACCTGCCCGCGCTTTCCGAGATCTGCGTGGACCTGCTCGACACCCTCGAGGTCGAGCAGGCCAGCGTCGTCGGCTTCTCGATGGGCTCACAAGTCGCCCTCCTCGCGGGGCTCGAGCATCCGCATCGCTTCGATGCGGTGGTGAGCCTACTGGGCCCCGCTGGCGGCCTCTTCGACACCGCGCTGTGGGGCGTCGGGGGCAGAACGGCGGCCGCCCTGCTGGAGCGCTTGCCCGGCCGTTCGGTCCATCTGCTGCATGGCGCGCTCAACCTGGCCGCGCGGTCGCCCGCAACCTACGCTGCCGGCAGGTTGTTGGGTCTGTTTGGGCCCGAGACGTCGAAGTCCGACCTGCACAAAGTGACCACCCACCTCAGCCGCGTCGACGCCCCGACCGTCCGGGAGATGCTTCTGAGCGCCGGCGCCCTCGACCTCCGACCGCGGCTCGCCAGCCTGCAACCTCCCCTGCTGATCATCACCGGCGAACGAGACAGCTTTGCACCGGCATCGACCGTCGGGCGCCCGATGAAGCGGCATGCGCCCCAGGCAGAGCTGATCGTGCTTCGCGAAGGGACCCACGGAAGCCTGTTTGGACACGCGGACCTGATCGCTGCCTCGATCGATCGCTTCCTCGAGAACACGAGATCTACCGGCTCCGGCCCCGTGTAGCGGATGTGCGGGGCAGATTGCCCCTGGTGGGGCCTCCTAGGACCCATGCACCCCGTGCCGATGAGGCTGTGGACGGGCCAGAGCCCCCGAGAACGACGCCGTGGCCCGGTCATTTCACGCAGTTAGACCGCCGCGGAAACTTGGTTCGATTCCTGCTTTGCGTTACTCCGAGGCCGGGACTGCAACCCGCCAACGGACCATGACGATGCGCCTGCTCGCTATTCTCCCCTCCCTCGGATTCGCTCTCGTTCCCGCCCACGTGCTTGCTGCGCCCGAGGGCGAAGCTGACGCGTCGGTCAGCCTTGGTGGAGCAGATGCAGATGGTAGTGCCGCTGCGGCTGCCGGCGACAGCAAAGCTGCCGAGCCCGAGCCCCCGAAGGACCGCGGCGAACTCCCCTGGATCCGTCGCTGGGGTCCGGAGCGAAACATGGTCGAGGTTGGAGTGTTCGGTGGCATTTTTCTGCCCCACCCCCGCCTGGAGTTGTTCCAAGCCACGCTCGACCCCAACGTCGAGAACCAGGGCTACAAGCCGTTCAAGGATCTCTCGGCCGAAGTCGGTGGGCGGGTCGCGTACTACCCCAGCCGATTCCTCGGACTGGAACTCGAAGGCGCGGTCATGCCCAACGAGGTCGACGGCGGCGAGCAGGCGACCCTGTTCGCGCTCCGTGGGCACCTCGTTGCCAACCTGATCCCTCGCAGCATCACGCCGTTCCTCCTCGCAGGCGCCGGTGGTCTGGGTGTGGCAAGCCGCGGTTCCGCGGTGGGCACCGACCTCGACGCGGCGGCGCACTTCGGTGGTGGCCTCAAGTTCTTCCTCGACCGGCAAACCACGCTGCGTCTCGAAGCCCGCGACAACATTACCGCCCGTCGCGGTCTCCAGACGGGTGTCGTGCACAGCGTGGACATCTTGTTCGGCATCTCGCTCGCGCTGGGTCGCAAGAAGGCTGAGCCCGCGCCGCCTCCGATCCTCGACACCGACGGCGACGGCATCCTCGACCCCGATGACAAGTGCGTCGATACGCCCGGAGTCGTGGCTTACGACGGCTGCCCCATCCCGGACACCGACGGCGACGGCATCCTCGACCCCGACGACAAGTGCGTCGATGAGCCCGGCGTCGCCGAGTTCGAAGGCTGCCCAGTCCCCGACACCGACGGCGACGGCATCCTCGACCCCGACGACGAGTGTGTTGATGTCGCTGGCGTCGATGCCTACAAAGGCTGCCCGATCCCCGACACCGACGGAGACGGCATCCTCGACCCCGACGACAAGTGCATCGACGTCCCGGAGAACATCAACGGCTTCGAAGACGACGACGGCTGCGTCGACGAGATCCCCAAGGAGCTGGCGAAGTTCACCGGCGTCATCGAGGGCATCTACTTCGACACCGGCAAGGCGACCATCAAGAAGATGTCCCTGCCGAAGCTCGACAACGCCGTCGAGGTGCTCAAGAAGTTCCCGCACGTCCGGATGGAAGTCAGCGGTCACACCGACGACCGCGGCAGCGACGAGTCCAACCAGGAGCTGTCGCAGCGACGGGCCGAATCGGTGAAGCAGTACTTCATCGACCACGGCATTGGGTCCGACCGGATCGAGACCCGAGGCGCGGGTGAGACCACGCCTCGCGAGAGCAACAAGACGCGCAAGGGCCGAAGCAAGAACCGCCGCATCGAGTTCAAAGTGCTTCAGTAGCCGGCGGCAGCCTCGGCTGCTTCCCAGGCGACAAGGCCGCTCCCCGAACACTCGGGTGGCGGCCTTTTCGTGCGGTGCTCACCGGCGGTCGTTCACCTGACCGAACACCCACTCGAACAGGCCAGGCTCCTCATTCCAGGCGTAGTTCGGCGTCTGGAAGTGGGCCTGGTCGCACGCACCGCCGGTGTCGAACGTCTGCAGCGTGTAGCGCATGCGGGTGCCGCCGTGCGTCTGCGAGACGAGTTCGTGCATGGCTTGTGTCCCGCTCGCGGCGTTGTAGCAGTCGATCTCGTGATGGAAGGCCCAAATGGGTGTGTCGACCACGTCCATCGCCCGCGCGTGGTCGGCATATCCCGCCATCGGCACGCCGGCCGCCCATCGGTCGGGCATGCGCGCCAGCACGTCCCACGAACCCAAGCCACCCATCGAGTGACCGGCGACCACAACCCGATGAGGATCCGCCTGCGGGCGCTGAGCATTCACCACCAACTCCCCTGCCTCGAGCCGATCGATGACCTCGAGGACGGGCACGACGTTGTTCGATGGCTCGGGTCCGGAGTTCGACGTCCCGTCGGTGATGCTGGAGAACGACGCCCACTCATGCGTGATCCCCTCCAGCGTTTCGACGCCGCGCATTTGCGGGATGAGAACGATCGCCGGGAACCGGGCGTGCTCCGCCGAGTCTGCGATGAGGGAGCGAGGCCCGGTGAACAACGGCGTATCGAGCGGAGTTCCGTCGTTGTCCGTTCCCCGGTAGGCGCCCGAACCGTGGTGCAGGAACACGACCAACGGATAAGGCACCGAGGCATCGAACCCGTCGGGAAGCGCCACGATGAACGCGAACACGATCGCGTCCGCCGAACCATCGATGAGCACGTGGCGTTGCCCGGCTCCGCCCTGCTCGGCCTCGCTCACCGACGCGGCGGGAAACACCACCATTCCATCCGCGTCGACGAAGTTCCCGTCGGCATCGCGGGTGACGAACGTGCCGTCCGCGGTCTGCCAGAGGCGATGCACGGCATGTGCGGCCGGGCTCTCGGTCGTTCCTCGGGTCGTGATCTCGAACGCAACCTCGCCGCTGTACGCGGGGCTACGCGAACCGTCGGCCGTGTTGAATCCTTCGATACGCAGCGTGTGGCTGCCGACGGTGAGTTCCATCGGGCTCGCGTTGCCCTCGCCGTCCTCCGTCCAACGGAACGGCGCTGCGGTGTCGAGGATCGAGTCGCCTCCATCCAGAGTCAGGCGCACGCTCGCGACGTCTCTGGGCACCGTCGCCTCGAGCGTGTGGGCGCTGGTCAGCTGGACGGTCGACAGCGATTCTGGCATCGACTCCCAGCGCGGGTCGGGGAGATCCATCGCAACGTTGAAAAGGCGCACACCCACTTCGGCGGTCGGCGGGTCACCGGTCTCGTCCGTCGACGTCTGGGCGTCGGTTGTCCCGGTGTCGGGCCCGGACGTGCTCTGGGTCGAGGTCAGACCACTGCCGGACCCTTGCGTCGGGGCAGAGGGGTCCACAGCTCCGGTTGAGGTCATCGCATCGGTTTCAGCGACGTCGGCCTCCGCGCCCCCGTAGCACCCCACAGGAGCCAGCAACAGCACGCAGGATCCCCACCTCGAGCGTCTACCCATCGCAGCGACGGTAGCAGAGCGCACCCCCGGGCCCCCGGGGAACCGCCGCCCTGTCGCTTTGCCGACCCCGACTACGAACCCTACGGCGCGTATTTGGGGTCGTTGGTCACCACGATTCGTCCGAGCGCGATCGACTCTCGGTACGAGAACGCGACCTCGTGAACACCGGCTTCCCACTGCGGTGCCCACGGGTCCTGGGTGTAGACGCAGGGAGCATCGGCACGCTCGTTGAGGAGCCGCCAGTCATACCCCTGTCCGCCGCCGCCGCAGTCGCCTTCGAAGATCGCCGGCTCTTTCGGAGCCCCGTCGAGCGTCACGAAGTAGGAGTCGTCGTTGCCCTGCTCCCAGTAGCGAACCCAGATCAACCAGGTGTCATCGCACGGCACGTCGACGTCCCACGTCACCGCACCGTCGGCCCCTCCCATAAGCACGGCGATGTCGCCTTCGCCGACTTCGGATACGGCGGGCATCCAGCTCCCGGTCAGCGTCGCGTCCCCGACCCCGAGCTCGAGGACAAACGGCTCCTCGCACGCCCCCAGCCCCGTCTCGGATCCCGTCTCGGAACCCGTTGATCCAGAATCGTCCGATTCGCAGGTTGCCTCGCAGCGCGTCTGGGCAAGGTCGGCGCACTCCTCGATCCAGGAGAACAAGCAGCACTGCGGGAGCGCGGCACACACGCATTGCTCTACCGCGGCCTCCTCACAGCCTTCGCTCTGGTGCGGGTCGCAGCAGCCGTCGCCATCGGGGAGCCCGGTGTCGCCGCTCGAACCGCCCGTGGTGTCGGCCGCCGAGGAGCTCGAGGTCCCCGTCGTTCCACTGGCGCTCGCATCCCCACTGCCGGGGTTCGTCGTCACCCCCTCACCAGCGTCGACGCCGGTGCTCGCCGAGGACGATCCGCCCTCCGTCTCACCATCGGTCTCCCCCGCCGACGTCCCAGAATCGCACGCCCCAACGGCGAGAACAGCCACCACACCCAGGCATCGTTGCATCAGCATCCCGCCGCCATGGTGCCAGAGCTACGCGGCGACCGCTACGCGTTCGGACGGGTCTGCGACGAAGACGCCGGTGGCGGCGCCGAGGCGGAGGAGTCGGCGCGTTCTCGGAACTTGCGATACGTCCGCAGCCCAAACATCAACGAGAGGCCAAGACCGAGCAAGCCCGCGACACCGTAGGCCGCCGTCATTGCGACCTTGAACACGGCCGTGAAGACAATGGCGACCATCAGCATCGTCGCGATCTCGTTGAACACCCGGAGCCGATTCGAGGTCCAGTCGAACTCTCGGGCGAGCTGCCGCTTGCGGATGAACCCGCACGTGAGGTGGTAGGCGACCAACAGCGCCAGCCACAGGAACTTCCAGTGCAACCACGACGCGAACGGCCACCCGCCGACCACCATCGTGATCCCACCGCCGAAGGTCAGGAACATCGCCGGAGTCGTGATGATCTTCCACAGCCGGCCCGCCATGAGCTCGAGCTGCGGCAGCAGAACATCGCGCTCGGCCTCGGGACGCTCGCTTGCCTCGGCGTGATAGATGAACAGCCGCACGATGTAGAAGAGCCCCGCGAACCAGCTGATGAAGCCGACGATGTGGACGGCTTTCGCGGTTGCGTAGACGGCGGGGTCCATCGCGCGCAGTGTAGAATCCATTCCCGCAGCCCGCCATATCCGGCGCTGAGGGGCTGTTGGACGCCGCGCGGCAGCGAACCTGCGATGCGGGCGCGCTGCGCCTTCAAGGGTCCTTGCGCCTGGACGATGGCCCTAAGCGACACCATGGAGCAGCAATCAGAGTTCGAAACGGCCCGCCCTGTGCAACTCGCTGTCCCGCTTACGCGGCGTCGCCTTCCGCGCCTGTTCGGTCAGTACCTGGTCGACGAAGGTGTCATTCGAGCGCCGGACGTCACCGAGGCACTCGAGCTGATGCGCCTGGTCAACAGCCCGGTGGGCGAAATCGCGGTGGGCGAAGGCCTGCTCTCGACCGTCCAGGTCCAGACGATCCTCGATGCGCAGCGACGGGTCGACGAGCGCTTCTTCGAGCTCGCGGCCTCGATGGGGCTCGGGGGCGACCAACTGGAGTCGCTGTGCGCGGACCAAGCCGTGGAGAACCTGCGCTTTGGCGACGCCCTGGTCGAGGTCGGTGCGGTCACCTCCACCGCGCTCGAGGAACATCTGCGGGTCTACGACCGCGAGGATCACTGGCCAGCACCGAGCATGCCGAGGACCGCGTCTGCTCGCGCCCGGATGGCCGCCGAGCTCGTGCCGCGGCTGGCTCGGCGCACGATCGGGTCAACGATGCGGTTCGGCGCACCGCGGGCCTGGGATGGCGAGGCCCTCGACGCCCACGCTACCGCCTCGGCGGGCGGTGCCGGCCGCCTGAGTCTCGGCGTGTCTGTCGACCACCACGTCGCCGCGGGGCTCGGTCCTCAAGACAGTGCCGCCGCCACGTCTTGGGCCCACAAACTGGCACCGGTCCTCCTCGCGGACTTCGCGGGGCTGACCGTCAACATGGCGCAGCGCAAACTCGGCCTGGAGGGTGAGCTGACGCTGACGCCCGGAGAGCTCCCGGTCCGCGGCGTCTGCTTCGACGTCGCGTTCGAATCTGGCGCGGGTGTCCTCGTCATCGACGCGGCCTAGCAGCGCTCGGCAACACCGATTTCAGGTGTCCACGGCCGGGTTGTGGGGCTCGCCGGAGAGCGGTGTGGCTGGTAGGGTCATCGCCGATGCGGTGCCTCTGTCTGCTCCCGTTTGCGCTCGTTTTGTCCGCTTGCGGTGACGCCGACGCTCCGGGAGGAGACGGTGCACCGGAAGGCACGAGCAGCACCACCGCCAGCGAAGACAGCTCGAGCGGAACGCCGGCCAGCACGACGGCGATCAGCGCCTCGGATTCGGCCACGACCGCAGTCACCGCCGGCGCCTCATCCTCCTCGAGCAGTGGCTCGACCAGCACGACCGACGCACAGAGCTCGGGCGAGAGTTCCGGTTGCCCGATCGCGACGCTCGGCTGCAGCTGCGACGGCGAGACGTGCAGCGACGGCCTCGTCTGCGTGGATGGTCTTTGCGAGCCGCCGTCGGCTTGCGATGTCGACCTGCTCGAGCCGAACGACGAGGAGGCGATGCCGACCCTGCTCGGAGAGATCAGCGACGACGACGACGACGGTGGGTCGATCTTCGGCACGCTCGACGGCCCCGACGACGTCGACTGGTACCGGTACACCGGAGATGACGACATCCTGTCCAACGTCGACCCGGCTCGCTTCGTGAAGGCCACCGGCGGCCTGCGGCTGTGCAAGTTCGCCGAATGCGAGGGCGGTATTGCGGACACAGACTTCGAGTGCCCCGCGGAAACCGAGGCCGCCACATCTCCGCTGGGCCGCCCCGGATGCTGCGCGCCCGCCGGCATCGTCCTGGGCGACGCCAACTGCACCGGCGTGCTCGAAGACAACATGCAGGTCTTCATGCGGGTGGACCAAGCCGAAGATGCCTGCACCGCGTACGAGCTCATCTACCACTTCTAGAGCGCACTTCTGTAGACCAGGCCGCCGTGCGCGCCTTGGCCCGCGTGCCCGCACCCTTGCGAGTCGCCTCAAACCGATCGACGCTGTCGCCCATGGACTACGTCGGTCGCATGTTCCGTCCGCCCAGCGAGGCCCACAGTTTTCTGCTGCAGGTCACGATCGGCTGCAGTCACAATCGCTGTGTCTACTGCGACATGTATCGGGACAAGCAGTTCCGGCCCAAGCCGATGGACACGATCCTCGCCGACATCGACGAGGCCGCCGAGCTCTGCAAGAAGACCGGACCGCAGTTCCGCCGGGTGTTCCTGTGTGACGGAGATGCGCTGATCTTGCCGTCCAAGAAGCTGCTCCCGATCCTCGAGGCCATCCGCACCAAGCTTCCGTGGGTGGAGCGGGTCGGGACCTACGGGGACACCCGCAGCATCGGACGCAAGTCGGTCGCCGAGCTCACGACCTTGCGCGAAGCCGGACTGGGCATCGTCTATCACGGCATGGAGAGTGGAGATGAGGCGGTGCTGGAGCGCATCGACAAAGGCGGGACCCGCGAGGAGTCCATCGCGTCGGCGGCCAAACTCCGTGAAGCCGGCATCGCACACTCCGTGATGGTGCTGCTCGGCGTGGGCGGCGAGGACCTGAGCAAGCAACACGCGGCCAACACAGCTGCGACCCTCTCCCAGATGGACCCGACCTACGTCGGCGCGCTCACCACGACCGTGGTCCCCGGCACCCCCCTGGCGCAGATGGAATCCTCGGGCTCGTTCCGCCTTCCCAGCAAGTTTCGGATGCTCGAAGAGCTTCGCGAGATCGTCGCCGGGGTGGAGCTGAGCGACTGCCGGTTCTCCGCCAACCACGCCTCGAACTACCTCCCGGTTCGATGCACCCTCCCCCGGGACAAGGCCGCGGTGCTGGAGGCGCTCGACAAGGTCATCACCGACCGTGACGAGCGACGCCTCAAGCCCGAGTCGTTGCGCGCGCTGTAGCGGCCAACGGAGGGACCCCGGAGGCGTCTGCGCGAGGGGCTCCGGCGCGATCGTCGTTTTCTTGGACCCAGGCGAGCCCCGTGGTGCGATCGACGCCGCGCACCGATGAATGTTCGTGGGTGCGCACCCGTCCTCACCTCGCCCCAACCACCGCGCTGCTGACCGCCATGAAGACCTCCAACCTGCTCCGCTCCGCCCGCCTGCCTCTCGCCGCTGCCGTCGTCCTGGGCGGCATGACGCTGGCGCAAAGTGCGGAAGCCAAGCCGCGGATCACCCGCAAGGGCGGCCAGTGGGGTGTGACTGTCTCTTATACACATCTGA